>Ga0208819_1001144_pt1 | contig 14697 bp, 15 predicted proteins | sample June2015DPH_11_1_3_FD_184707 | JGI IMG/M metagenome (GOLD analysis project Ga0208819, IMG submission 184707) | Peatland microbial communities from SPRUCE experiment site at the Marcell Experimental Forest, Minnesota, USA - June2015DPH_11_150... | ecosystem: Environmental > Terrestrial > Soil >...
CAGGCGCTCGTCGGTGTAAATGAGCGCATCGGTGAGCATGCCGGGCTTGGTTCCTTGCGGCACAAGCCACCGGTAGTCATCGAGTTTCTGAAGCTGGTGCATCTCGAGAGGCATACGCCTCCTCACGGCATGGACACGAGGGCGTCAAGCCGTTAGACCTATTTTAACCGAATCCGCTGTGGCACTGGTGGCCAATTTCAGCGCGCGGCGCGAAGAAGAACAGATCCTTCTCCCGCGAGGCGGAATCAGGATGACATGTCCCGCCGCGGCGGGAGCGGAGCGCAGCGCAGCGAAGAAATCTGGCGCAGGGAGGAGAATCCCGGCACGCCCCGCAAGTAGTTGCAGGAAGCTGCTGAGCCTCCTTTCAGGATGCTGAAAAACCTTTGTGAACGTTGTCATTCCGAGCCCTTCACTGTCATTCCGATCCCGCCCTGCGGGAGAGGAATCTCGCCCTGCCCGTTCAGGGTAAACTGCGCGAGGAATCTCTCTCTGGAAACCCCGATCTGATCGGGGCGAGATTCCTCGTCGTCCCGATCAGATCGGGACTCCTCGGAATGACAGGCGAGGCGGGTCTTTCAGCATACTGCTATACTAGCGCCGCGAGATGCTTATAAGTCTTCAAGGAGGATCTATGGGTCTAATTTCACGTCGAGATGCCGGCAAGCTTCTGATTGCAGGTTCTGCAGGTTTATGGGCGGTCAGCCGGAACGGTTGGACCGTTGAATACATTAACTCGGTCATTCGTGGCGTTCAGATCGGGGCCCAAAGTTATTCGTTTCGCGACCGGGATTTGGATGCGTGTATAGAAGCATTCAAAACCGTCGGTTTGGGCGAATGCGAGCTGTTTGATGGGCACGTCGCACCCAATTTGGAGGGGGAAGAACTTAGGAAGTGGTGGCTTTCCGCACCTCTTAGCCATTTTCACGAGATTCGCACCAAGTTCGATAACGCCGGTGTGAAGCTTTATGCTTTCACCCATGCCTTTCATAAGGCGATGACGGATCAGGAAATCGAGCGTGGGTTCCAGGCGGCACAGGCGCTGGGCGTCAAATACATCACATCGTCATCGAATGTCAGTGTTGCGCCCCGCGTCGATAAGTACGCCCAGAAATACAAGATCATGGTGGGCTTCCACGGACACGACCGAACGTCCGACCCCGACGAGTTCTCCACGCCTGAAACCTTTGCGCGGGCCATGAAGGGCGCCTCACCCTACATCGGCGTCAACCTGGACATCGGCCACTTCGTGGCCGCCGGCGGTGATCCAGTTGCCTACATTCGCGAGCACCACCAGAAGATCGTCACCCTGCACATCAAGGACCGCAAGAAGAACCACGGCGCTAACTTGCCGCTCGGCCAGGGCGACACGCCCATTGTGGAGGTCCTTCGCCTGCTGCGCGACAACAAATGGAAAATCCCCGCCAATATCGAGTACGAGTATGGTGAAGGCGCGAACCTGGACACCGTCGCCGAAGTCAAGAAGTGCTACGAGTATTGCAAGCAGGCGCTGGAAGGTTAGAGCCCGCCCCTCGTTCACTGTTGCCTGTACTCCTGAGCCTTGGCTTCGGAGGGCCCGCTGCGGGGGCTTGCCACGCGCTCGCGGCGAGGCCGTCGCGTGTTTGATACTTCCTTTAGCACCCGGAGGCGGTTTCAGGCAAGCGTCTCGGGATGAACTGCGGAGATCGCTGCGTAGCGCGCGAAGTCCTGCACATTGAACGTCAGAATGCTGCTAATCCCGTGCACGTTCATGGCGGCGACCAGGCGAGCGTCGTGCGTGTTTTTGCCGGAGACCCGGTGCGTCGTCACGATGCGTTCCCACTCCTCGAACATGGGAACCGTTTCCGGTAACAAAGAAAATAGGCGCTTCAAAACGGCGAGTTCCCTCACCGCTGTTTCAACCGTCATGCCAAGACCGTTCTCGCTTACTGGACGCGTCGCCACGGCCCAGAACTCAACAAGGTTCTGAGCCGTAACGCACAGCGGTTCGTTCCGGCCGCGCAGGACGCTAACCGCCCGCTCCACAATGCCGCAATGAGGGTGGTGGGGCTGCAGGGAGCGCAACAAGATGTTCGTGTCGATTAGAGTTGCCATTTACTGGCCGCGTGTACCGTAGACGGACTCCCGGCTGACGGCCTCATCAGAAAGTAGGGGGGTGGTTGTCGGATGGCTGTGCACCCAGGCGTGAAATTCCTGCAGCCATTGCTCTGCACTCAGCGGGGCCTCTGAAGCCGCGCCGGCCTCCAGGCGCTGCCGGATGGTTTCTACTCCTACTTCAACAATGTCGTCGACAGTTTCTATCAGGCCCGCCCGAATAGCCTGCCCGATGACCTGCTTCTGCTCCGGCTTGAGATGAATGGTCATGCCGTGTCCCTTCTCGTAACTCTCCTCAGGATAGGGCGTCACCTCTAGGGAGTCAAGTGGAGGGTCTCGGGCGTCATATCGGCCCCGTTCGGCCACATCACAGTGCCTCCATCTGCGGAGAATTCCCGAGATCAGGCCGGGTCTTTGAGTGCTTCGACGACCGGACCTTCCAGGCACGCAAGGGAGTCAACCGTCCGTATTCATAATTCAGAATTCATATTTGGCGGAGACCTTTACCCGTTTGCGCTCGTTTTGTGCTATTCTCCGCGTTTTAGCTTAACTGCACGGTTTGACGGCGTGGGGGCCGCCAGGCGGCGATGACTTTACCCGGATGATTGGGCTTGCGAACCTGACCTTCCGAAACTGCCTCGATTTGTGGCAGAGAATTCTCGCTAGACGATCAGAATTGTCTTGGAGGATTCAAGCCACCTGAGCCGTATGTAACGCCGGCCCCGCAGCGCGGGGTCGGCACGTGCCGGCCCCGCAGGCGCGGGGCCGGCGCTACGTCGAAAATAGGAGTCAACTTGTGAAAGAAAACAAATATATTTTGCCGGAAAGTGAACTGCCGAAGACTTGGTATAACGTCGTTCCCGATCTGCCAGCGCCTCTGCCGCCTCCTCTTCATCCCGGGACGCTAAAGCCGGCCGGGCCCGGCGACCTGGAGGCGATCTTCCCCCCGCAGTTGATCGAGCAGGAGGTTTCCGCTTCCCCAACTATTCCAATCCCGGAACCCGTGCTCGACATCCTGCGGATCTGGCGGCCGACGCCGTTGTGCCGAGCGTGGCGGCTCGAGAAGGCCCTCGGAACCCCAGCGAAAATCTTCTACAAGAACGAAGGTGTCTCACCGGCAGGAAGCCATAAGCTGAACACCTCGACCCCTCAGGCCTATTACAACAAGGTTGCGGGCGTTAAGCGCATTTGCACCGAGACCGGCGCGGGCCAGTGGGGAAGCGCCCTGGCGTTTGCGTGCAATGTTTTCGGCCAGGAGTGCATGGTTTACATGGTCAAATGCAGCTTCTACCAGAAGCCGCACCGGCGGACCATGATGGAGTGTTGGGGGGCAAAGTGCATTCCCTCACCGAGCGAGCAGACTGCTGCCGGAAGACAGGTTCTTGCCGAAGATCCCGACTGCCCCGGCAGCCTGGGCATCGCCATCAGCGAAGCGGTTGAAGATGCCGCGCACCGCAAGGACACCAATTACTCGCTGGGCAGCGTCCTCAATCACGTCCTGCTGCACCAGACCATCATCGGCCAGGAGGCTATTGCCCAAATGAAGCTGGCCGGGGCGTTTCCTGACATCGTGATTGGCTGCTGTGGCGGGGGAAGCAACTTCGCGGGATTGGCGTTTCCCTTCGTACCGCTCAAAGCCGCCGGAAAACAGATCCGGCTCATCGCGGTCGAACCTGCAGCGTGCCCAACCATGACGAAAGGGGTCTATGCCTACGATTTTGGCGACAAGAGCGGGATGACGCCGCTGCTAAAGATGGATACCCTGGGGCACGACTTCATTCCGGCGGGCATCCATGCCGGCGGTTTGCGGTATCACGGCATGGCCCCGCTGGTCAGCCTGCTGCACCGCGAGGGCGTCGTCGAGGCGGTGAGCTATCTGCAACTGAAATGCTTTGAGGCGGCCATAACCTTCTCGCGTGCGGAGGGAATCATCGTGGCCCCGGAAACTTCCCATGCCGTCTGTTGCGTGATTGAAGAAGCCCTGAAGGCAAAGGAGGAAGGTAAGGAGAAGACCATCCTGTTCAATTTAAGCGGCCACGGCCACTTCGACATGGCGGCTTACGAGAAATACTTGGCAGGCGAACTCGCCGATTACGAATATCCGGAAGAAAAGATCAAAGAGGCGTTGGCGCATTTGCCCAAGGCTTCTTGATTCTTCCCGGGTGACTCTTACCGCTTCCTTGCAGCGACCCGCTTGCAATCTTACACTGGGTATGCGACGATGTAGCTAGATTGGCTAGATTAAGGAGAGCCTCGATGTCATGGCGTCTGGCAGATGCTAAGAATCGCTTCAGCGAACTGGTAAACCGCGCTCTTACGGGAGACCCCCAAGTGGTTTTGCGGCGCCGTGACGCAGTGGTTGTGGTCGCCCGGTGCGATTATGAAAAACTGACGGGTAAACGTATGAGCTTCAAGCAATTTCTCCTCGGCAAAGGTCCAAGCTTGCGAGGACTCGACCTTCATCGCGACAAGTCCCCGATGCGGAACGTAAAGCTGTGAGAGTCTTGCTGGACACCTGCGTGCTGTCAGAACTGCGTCACCCGAAGGGGCATCCCGGGGTTCGCCAAGCCGTGGACGCCCTCAAGGAAGAAGAACTTTTCGTCAGCGTTATTACTATTGGCGAAATCCTCAAGGGGATCTCCCTTCTGAGGGGAAGCCCAAAAAGGCGTGCGCTTGAGGCCTGGCTGGAGACCCTCGAGCGCGACTACGGCGATCGGCTCCTCTCGATTGATCTCGAAACGAGTCGCCTCTGGGGAGAACTCACAGCCAGCGCGCAAAAGGCGGGGCGGGTGGTGCATGCCACTGACGGACTTATCGCCGCCACGGCGCTACGCTACGGTCTCCGCGTCATGACCCGGAACACCGCTGATTTCGAACCCACCGGGGTTTTACTCCTTAACCCCTGGGAGGACTGAAGCTGCCCCCAAAGCGCCTGCGGCGCAAGGCAAACTCAATGGCCCCGCCCATCAGGATTCCGGAAAATGCGCGCGGCGACTGCCCGCAAAATCCTTTGGGCGGGCTGGCGCTGACGGTCGACTCTTAGCGTCTGCGATCTCCCGAAGCTTTTCGTAGCGGCCGGCTTTAGCCGGGCAGCTTGTCACTGGTCACTCGTCACTCGTCACTGCTTTTGAGGTGCCCTCCGCTCCCACAAGCCCCTTCGGGAAATCGCAGACCCCCAAGAACAAGGGTCTGCGCCAGCCGGCCCCCGCTTGGCAAGAATGAGGTACAATCAGGCTTCGAGGCCATAGTGTGAGATTGCTCCGCGTTGACACTGACTCCTCCGTACTCGGCGGGTGTAGAGACATAGAATTCGAGGACGACTCTCTCCGGCTAATCCACTGGGCACGCCGTCGAGAGCTCACGCTTCTCATCGCGAAATCACGCTACGCGAGCTCGAGACTGCTCCCTCGGAGGTAAAGGCAATTCTGAGCGATATCCCCCCGGACTGCTTGGAGTTCGTGCCCCTAACGACGGAAATCCTCGCCCTTCGCGACGCCTACGTTCGCGCTGGCGTGGTCGGCCCGCAATGGCTCAATGATGCGGCGCATGTGGCGGCCGCGACGGTCGTCCGGGCAGACGCCATCGTGTCCTGGAACTTCAAACCTATCGTGCGTCTGGAGAAAATTAGGGGATATAATCAGGTGAATGAATCGCTGGGGTATGGCTCCCTGGCCATCATTACGCCCAGAGAGGTAAGGTTGGATGAGTCAGACAACTGAAAAAGCTTTCGACTGCTTGGCCTTTAAGTGGAAGGTCCAGGCCGAAATCTACCAGGAAATCAAAGACCAGACCCCCGAGCAGCAGATCGAATATTTCCGCCACCACGCGCAAACCGGCCCCTTCGCCGAACTCGTCGCCAAGCTTCGACAACAGGAACGCACTCGCCGCTCGCGGTAGGCGTCCTCCTTGAAACAAGAACCTAAACAACATCGCGGGTGGCGCCGATCCGCCGCGGCGGACCCTTCATGTCGACGACCCTTGGCCCGGCCAAAGAGCCACTGCGGTATCCAAGGCGCAGCATCGTCAATCGGCGCATACATACAAACCAATGTATGCGCCACCCCCGAGCAGCAGATCGAATATTTCCGCCACCACGCGCAAACCGGCCCCTTCGCCGAACTCGTCGCCAAGCTTCGACAACAGGAACGCACTCGCCGTTCGCGGTAGGCGTCCTCCTTGAAACAAGAACCTAAACAACATCGCGGGTGGCGCGGACATCGCATTTTATGTCGGCGCCCCTGGCCCGCCCAAAAAGCCGCTGCGGTATCCAAGGCGCAGCATCGTCAATCGGCGCATACATACAAACCAATGTATGCGCCACCCGCGCAGGGCCCGCACTTCGGCCCGCCAATCTTAATGGCGGGCGGCTTTTCCAGCGGCGCGGATTCCAGCCGCGCCGCCCAACGTGTGTCGCCGTCGAAAAGCCGCAAGGCTGGAGAGTGACCCTCGCAGTCTCGCCCCTCTATGGGCAAACCCCGGCCCTGCTCCTACCTCCTTCGAGAGACCGAGGCGGACACGCTGCCTCTTGACAAGCGGAACAAGGTAGGCTAGCATAGTAAGTTGAAGCCATGCAGGCGGTCATGGCCTCCTGGGAACGCTATGCTGCGATGCCACCCTGATCTTCCATATCCACTCTCTAGGAGGTTGATGAAAAACATGGTAGCGCCGACCCCGCCCTGCGGGGTCGGCAGATGCTGACCCCGCAGGGCGGGGTCAGCGCTACAACACGCCATCATCCTGCTCGGAGGCCACGAGGACATTTTTCATCAACCTGCTACAGTGTCCCAAGCGGGGCCAAAAGCCCGGAAAACTTCCTTCTCTCAGGTGGACAACAAGTCCGTTCTCGGAAGAGAAAGAGAAAAGTAATTTCTTGAAAATGAAGGAACGACGCGGGAATGTCGTTGAAAACAAAGTGCCGGGCTTGGAAGGCCGCGAGCGAAGCTGGAATGTGCATGAAAACAAAGGAGATACTAGCAGAAAGCGGGAATGTTGTTGAAAAGAATGGTAGTTAGTAGGTGGTAGGTCGTAGGTGGGGGAAGAGCCGCAGCCAACCTTCGACTGTTGACTGTCGACTGTCTTGGTAGGTGGGGAAGAGCAGGTTCCAGGTGTCAGGGCACAGCGCGTCGGGAGTTCGCCACAGCGGACAATGGTCCACGGACGGCCGACCACTGACCACCCGCTGCTAAGTCATGTTGACCACGAGGATTCTTTGCTGGGTCGTCGCACCTCGCAGTAATCGCGGGATCAGAACAACAGTTTCAAGGCGAGCTGGATCAGCCGCGGGTCGCGGGCCTTGGACACCTGACCGAAGGTTGACCCGTCCGTGATGTTACCGTCCGGCGCATAGAACTGGGCATGGTTGAAGGCGTTGAAGAATTCCGCTCGGAACTGGAGCTCTTTGTGTTCCGCGAGTCGCGTCGTCTTGAGCAAGGCGAGGTCGGCATTGCTGATTCCCGGACCGCAGCAAATGGATCGCGGCGCATTCCCGATTGTTCCCAGAGCCTGGGGAGCGAATGCATTGGGGTCAAAGAACTGATTGGGGACAGGCTGGCATGCAGTTGCGCTGGGTCCGGCCGTGGGGCCGGTTCCAAAGGCGCAACCTGCCTTGCGAGGGTCCTGAGTTGTGAATTTTCCAACCAAGTCAGGCTCGCCGGGATACTCAAAATCCTGGCTGTTCTCGAGTTCCAGGTCGCTCGAGGAAGTGATTCGGATGGGAAACCCGCTCTGCAAACTAAAGATGCCCGACAGCCCCCAGCCATCCACAACCTTCCCCAACAGCCCCCGCTTTTCCGGAACAGGCAACTCCCAGTAGTAACTCAGCACGAAGCGCTGGTCGGCGTTGAATAGTGAAGGGGACAGGCTGCAGCGGAAGCAGAGCGGGTTGAGGGTATTCTCGAAACTCGAGGCCTCATCAAATGATCTGCTCCAGGTATAGGCGGCAAGGAATTGGAGGCCTTTGGAGAAGCGCCTCTCGAGGGATACCTGCAACGAGTTATAGCTCGAGTTGGCGATGGTGTCCTGAGCGAAAATGCTGGCGAAGACCGGAGTGCCATCCGGCGGACATCCGACGCCCGTGGTTGGCTGGCAGAACGGTGAGGAGTACCGGCGGAGCCCGACCAAAGTTATGGCAGGGTTGTCAGGCCCTGACACCACGGGCACTGACCCGTAGGGAAGATGCACAATCATTCCGGCAGGAATGGAATTTGCCGGAATTGTGAAGGAGCTGTCGGCATAGAAGGGGCCACACGCCAGGCTGGAGGAAAGCGCAGGACTGGAACTGGCGTAGTAGTCTGAGAGGCTTTGCAAATCCAGGCAGGTTTGCGCGTTTCCGTAGTTCAAGTCGTGGGTGGCCAGCAAGCGATGCCCTTGCGAGCCCACATACCCCACCTGAAGCACCATGTTTCGCGTCAGCTCGCGCTGGATGTTGAAATTATATTGAGCCGCATATTGCGAGCGGATATTGGGTTGAAGCTCCCCAAACATCAGGATCGGCCGGAATGAGGACCAGTCGATCGCCTGACCACGAGTCGGATTCAATATTCCATTGAAAGGATTCGGATAGATCGAACCGTTTTGACCCACAAAGGGAGTATTGAAGAGGGTTTCGGAAAGGTTGACGCTTCCTCCGAAGGGGGGTTCGCCGCTGAATTGCTCGAGCACGAGCTGTTCGATCGGATTGTAGAAAAGCCCCCACCCCATTCGGATGCTCGTCATCCCCGGCCCTCCCGTAATCTTCGCCAGCGCGCCATCGCTCCACGACGGGCTCCAGGCAAGGCCGATCCGCGGCGCGAATGCCCGGTAATAGGTTTGCGTCAAGGCGTCGGAGATGCCCTTGTCTCCTGGCACGACCAACCCCTGGGGGAAGACAGACTCGCCCGGACTCCCCGGCCCACAATCGGTGGTCCCGAGCATCCCCGCCAAAGGGTTGTTGAGGCTCAACTGACAGGGGAAGACTGTGGTGTTTTGTCCCGGACGGAAGGTTTGCGTGCGCCTGCCGACATCCGCCATGGGCGTGTTCAATTCCCACCGCAGGCCGTAGTTCAAGGTCAATGCAGGTCGAATTTTCCAGCTATCTTGCGCATACAGATAAAGGGACGTGCTGCGCACGCTTTCATGTTGCGCCGAACCTTGCAAATACGAGTCAGGAAGGCCGAGAAGATAATTGGGAAAGAGATCGGTGTATCCGGGATCATTCGGGCCACCCCCCAGGAAGGAGTAATCGCCATTGACGTTAAAGTACAAAAGCTGGTCAAACCGCTGGCGGCGAACATCTGCGCCGAATTTCAAACTGTGCTTGCCGGCGACTTTACTGAAATTATCCATCCCCTGGAACGTATTGCCGATTTGGGGAAGTTCCCCTTCATAGTTGTTCCCGATCACAAATCCGCCGGAAACTAAAACAAAGGGCACACCCTCGTGCCCAGCCCCCAAATTAGGAGTGATCCCGAGCGAGGGATTGCTGGCTGAAAAACACTGGTCCGCCGGCACGGTGGCACAGGAGTCCTGGACCAGGTTCGCGTGCTGAGGATGGTTGAACTCCCCTTGCGCCTCGCGGAAGGCTACGAAGCGAAGCTCATTGACAGCGGTCGTGTTGATCACCCAGGTATGCGTGAGGTTCAATTGCTGATATCGGCTGTTGTAAAGACCTCCAAACCCCGGCACGTTAGCGCCCGCAGCCTGGAAGAACGAAAAGGGCTGGGTGTAAAACTGGTCGTCAAAATAGTAATAAGCGTTGAATTGCTGGTGGTCACTAATCTTGTGATCGATGCGGCCCGTGAATTGGTCATCGTACTCACTCGCCGTGGGGACGGATTGGTACTCCGTCCCATTCAAGTTAGGCGGGGGCACAAACTGGTTCATCAAATCCTGCGCCGTCGGATCAAAACACGCGGGAGGGATATAGTTGTTCGGAAAGATGGCTGAGTAAGCTGTGCCGGGAGCGATCAGCGCCCCACTGTTTGCGGCCACCGCATCAGCGCACCCCGGGCGAAGGTTCAGGAGAGCGGACACCGTGCCGTTGGGGTCGTTCAATGTTCCCGCGAAAGGCGACCCTGCAGAAAAATCGCCGCTCCGCTCGGCAGCGGTGGGCACAGGAAAGGCGGGAGAGGGAGTTCCCTGCCGGATTCGGTGTCCCTCATAAGAGCTAAAGAAGAAGGTTTGATCCTTGCGGATGGGTCCGCCCAGGGTGCCTCCAAACTGATTCTGCTTGAAGTCCGGTTTTGCGGTGTCAAAGAAGCCACGCGCGTTGAGCACATTGTTGCGGAGGAACTCATACAGGTCACCGTGCAAGGCGTTGGTGCCAGACTTCGTTACCACGTTCACCACGGCGCCTGAATTGCGCCCAAATTCGGCGTCGAAGGTGTTGGTCAGGACCCGGAATTCCTCGATGGTATCCGGAGAAGGTTGCACCCCCGGCAGATTCACAAACTGGTCGTTGGCTTCGCCCCCGTTCACGGTGTAATTATTCGAACGCCCGCGCCCGCCGTTCACCGAAACCACACCCGGCTGATCGCTGCCATAGAAGAGGTCTGACCCCACCTGCGACTGGACCCCGGGTTGCAATTGGAGAAGTTGATAGGTGTCGCGAGCATTCAGGGGAAGCTCGACAACCGCCACATCATTCACCACCGCTCCAATCTGTGTGCTGGCGATTTCGATGAGGGGGGCGGCAGCCTCAGCCGTAACCACCTGTGAAATTTGGCCTAATTCCAACCGGACGTCGACCACGGTGACGTGACCCAACCTTACCTCAATTTCGTTAAGCCGGGCTTCCCTGAATCCGGCGGCCTGCACTCCAACGATGTAGCGTCCCACAGGCAAGGCAGGAAACTCGTAGTCCCCGCTCTCATTCGTCGTCGTGGCGCGACTAACGTGAGTGTCACTCTGAATGACCGTGACGTTTGCACCCGGCACAACCGCGCCGGAGGGATCTGTAGCCGTACCGCGAATGGTGCCCGTAGTCTGAGCCCAGCCCGCGCCGATTGAAAACACAAAGAAAAAGAGTCCGAGTAGACCACCGAAAGATGCTTTCACCCTCATTTTCACTCCTGTCTGATCGCGCCCCCGACGGTTGAAGCGTGTCCCACTGGAATGTTGACTTCCCGGGAATCTGAATTTCCAAACTCTGTAGGAAAGTTAAGGTAAGAGGCAAGCCGTCGTCAAGAAAAGACTTTCAAAGAGAGCAAAAAATTTTCGGAAAGAGGAGACGGCGGGTGGAAGGGCAGGTGTCAGGGGCCGGGTTTCAGGTGTCAGGGGCACAAAAGCAGGTGTCAGGTGCCGGGTGTCAGGTGCCAGGTGTTGGGTGTCAGGCATCCGAAAAGCAGTGACGATCTGGACCTCCGCTCCTCAAAAGCGGAAGGCGGTCGGGAGCCTCGGTGGTGGACCTCCTGCAACCCGCCGGTCGCTGACACCTGACACGTGACACCTGAAACCTGCTCTTCCCCTACGCGCGCTCGCTCAAACCTGGCACCTGACACCCGACACCTATCTCAGGGCTGGAGCTTCGACAACAAAGCCTTCTCGACGGCTCCCTGTAGTTCGGGCAGAAGCTTCCTGCCCTGTGAGGTAAGGTAGAACACATCGATCACTTTTTCCCCTTCTGTGTCGATCAAGGCAATCTCGATGTTGCACCCAAGCTCGGCGAGAACGGAACTGACCTGGTAAAGCAAGCCCGGGCGGTCGTAGGTGATCAGTTCGAGAAGCGTGCTGTGGGAAGAGCTCGATTCGTCAAAACGGACCTGTGTTGGTATCGTTACTTTGGGTTTCTGCACGCTTCCAGACCTGATGCGCCCACTCATGAGCTTACTGAGTTCCATCCTGCCCTGAAGGACGTCGACCAAGTTCGACTTGAGGCGGTCAGCCTCCGAAGGGTTCAAATCCAGGGTGTGATAAAGGTCCGCGAATCTGAAAGTATCCAGAACCACCCCCGCAGCATTTGCAAAAGCGTCGGCCTTCACAATGCTCATCCCCCAAGCCGCGAGCGTCCCCGTAATTGAAGCAAAGAGAAATGGCCGGTCCAGGGTGATGACGGTGAGCTCGTGGAGACTTCCCGGGGTTCTCAGGTCAACCTGGACAGCCTCCTGGCCAAGCCGCCGAGCCAACTGAAAGTGCAGCGCAATCTCCTCCGGCGAATGGGTAGCCAAGTATCGCCGAGGGAACCCCTCGAGGAAACTATCGACTTCTTCTCGAGTCGCCGAAGGTGCCAGCAGGGGCAGAATCTTTTCCGCCGGCGATACGGTGGCGGCCACGGGCTTCACTCTCTCCTTGTCCAGGCTGCGCGCCAGGTAATTCGCGGTGGCGGCGTAGAGTCGCCACAACAGTTCTGTCTTCCAAGGCGTCAAGGCTTCCGGATTGACCGACTTGATATCGGCATAGGTCAGCAGGGACAGCATCTTCAATCGTTCGGAGGTCTCGATTTTCCCCGCGAACTCTCGCACTGTTTCCGGGTCGAATATGTCCCGGCGCTGCAATGTAGTGGACATCTCAAGATGGCTGGCGATGAGAAATCGGACGGTGGCGCGGTCTGCCGCCGCGAGGTCTAGTCGTGCCATGATCCCCTCCAGCGCCTGAAGACTTCCCTCGATGTGATCCGGCGCCTCCATGCCTTTGCCGACGTCGTGAAAAAGTAAGGCGAGGTAGAGAAGTTCCGGTTTTTCCAGTTCCGAGAGGATCTCGGCGAGTTTATCTTCCCACTCCGACCCCATGCCGGAATTGGCCCGGCCTTGAGACCTCGAGCGCGATGGAGCAAGGGCGTGCAGGTTCTGAATGGTCATGAAAGAGTGTTCGTCCACCGTGTAGCGGTGAAAGAAATCCCGGATGACAAGGGAATCAATCACCTGGAACTCCGGGAAGAGAGCGCTGAGCACACCCAAGCGATTCATGTCCCGCAAGGCTTTGGCCGCCCAGGGAAAAAGGAGTATCTGCCGAAAGTTACCGAAGAACACTGAAGGATCCAACGGCGTGGCTGGGACGCGAGTTAGCGTTTCCGTGACCGCTCTTTCTGCATCCCGGCTGAGTTCGAGCCCGTGCCGCGCGACCATCTCAAACAGCCGCAAAAGCAGCGCGGGGTCTTGCGCCAGGGCCGCAGGCTGGCGGACGTAGATATTCTCCCGGAGGACCGAGAAATCCGCATTGGAGAGGCGTGACCTCCAATTCTGGAATAAGCCATAGACTCCCGCCCGCGCCGGGGCGATATGGTCCAGCAGGTGCATGGTGAGCCGGTAAATGGAGCGGACGTTGCGGAAGTAGATACGCATCCAGTCCGCAGCGGTCAGCGGTGCTGCTGGCTGGCGCGCAATTCCGCGAGCGCATGCCCGGTCCTGGCATTCGTAACTTAACTGATTGTCATCGCGCTCCCGGAGATAGTGAAGAAAACACCGCGTGGCGCAAAGGAACTCGAAAGCCGCACCGATCTCGGCACGCCAATGCGCGGGCCACAGATCCTCCGGCGTGCCCCAGGCTTTACGCTTCTCGAGTTCGGAGATGCGTCCCAGCCATCGGCAAACATGGTAATCCCGGAGGCCGCCAGGAGCTTCTTTGATGTCGGGCTCAAGGTGAAAAATGGTATCGCCATACTTCGCGTGCCGCTGGCGAGTCATGTCCGCCAGGTTGCGAAGCAGGTCTTGATGATCTCGAGCCACCAGGTGTGGAAACACGTCATCATGCAGGCGCACATAAAGCCCGCGGTCGCCCGCCAGGTAGCGGCAATCGAGGAGCGCGACGCTGAATTCCAGGTTATCGCGGTAAAGCCGGCCACACTCCGCAAGCGTGTGCATGCTATGGCCAATGCGGAGCCGCAGGTCCCAGAGTTCCCGCAGGATAGCCGCCACCGCGTCCCTTCTGGAAGACTGCTCCCTGCTGCTTTCGGTAAGGAAAAGCAGGTCAATATCCGAATGTGGAAAGAGCTCCCGGCGACCATAGCCGCCCAGGGCAAGCAAGCAGAAGTTTGGTGGTTCATCAAGCTGCGGGGAAAAAAACCGGCTGTAGAGCTTGGTAACCACTACATCCACCGCCTCCGAGCGTCGGCACAGGACGGCCAAGCCATCGCCTGTACTGTCGAAGCTTCGCTGGGTGGTCAGGAATTCGGCGGAGTAGTAGTCCGAGAGTTCAAGCGCTGAGATTCGTCCTCTCGCGGTGGGATCAAGTGGCATTGGGCGCCCCCTTGTCATTCTGAGGCCCCCGTCCTTTGGGGGCCGAAGAATCCCCGCAGTTTCTTGACGAAGGCGGGCCAGGCTCGCGACCCCCTCACCCGGCCCGCCCCGGCTGAAGAAAACGCCGGCGACGGGCCACCCTCTCCCCCAAGGGGGAGAGGGCCTCGACCACATTCCCCTTTTCCCCCTTTTTCCATTTTCTATTTTCCAGTTTCCATTTTCACTTACAAGGCCGCGTCGCCCCGCTCGTCGTTCCGGATGCGGATGGCGTCGTCGACATGCGTCAGAAAAATCTTTCCGTCGCCAATCTTCCCTGTCTTGGCCGTTTTAAGAATGGCCTGAACAGACTGTTCTGCGAGGTTGTCCGGGACTACCATCTCAATTTTGATCTTGGGAAGCAGATCAACCGTGTACTCATTGCCACGGTAAAACTCGGTGTGTCCCTTCTGCCGGCCGT
>Ga0208819_1001148_pt1 | contig 14659 bp, 6 predicted proteins | sample June2015DPH_11_1_3_FD_184707 | JGI IMG/M metagenome (GOLD analysis project Ga0208819, IMG submission 184707) | Peatland microbial communities from SPRUCE experiment site at the Marcell Experimental Forest, Minnesota, USA - June2015DPH_11_150... | ecosystem: Environmental > Terrestrial > Soil >...
AGTGACAAGGAGGGGTGACAACCAGGAGTGACATTAGGAGTGACAAAAAGCAGTTTTGAGTTTTGAGTGTTGAGTTGTAGGAAGGAACAACTCAAAACGCAAAACTTAATTCGCGTGTTGAGTGTTGAATTATCATGATATCGACTAGAGAACATCCACCGACGATTTTATCTCACCCTCTTCCTCATAGAAAGATGTAGGGTTCAGCTCGCTTTCATTCTTGAACTGCAGCCGTCCTATACGGACTACGACATTGGGATAGATGGTCTCGGCTATCTTTATGTGGGCGTGTTCTGCCCGGACCATCCTTTCTTCCATGACTCCGATTTCGAAGGCAAGTTCGTCCAGTTTGTCCTTCAGTTGCCGTCGAGCCTCGACGAGTTTCTCGTGGGTCTCCTCATGTCGTTGCCACGTCGACGAGCCCTGTGATTTGTACCGTTCAAGGGTATCGATGCCGATCTCTATCTCGGACAAGCTCGCTTCATACTTCGTCCGTTTTTCCTTCAATCTATCCAGCGTTGCCTTTTGCATGGGATTGAAGCCTACTGCAAGCTCGGTGCGTATGCCGGAATCGTCGCCGACGGTATTCGCGTGGATGAGGTTCGTCGCCGATATGCGGCCACCGAAGATCAAGCCCTTCCCCTTGGTCACGCTTACCTGATCGCCTGCCACGAGGTCGGAATGGAGAACCTCCTGGGAAGATATGCTTGCACCTGCCTCCACCGCGGCCTGTTCGATGAAGAGGGCTCCCACGTTTCCGCCGGCTTTGACCGTTTTATTTCCTCTGCCCCGTATGCCGCCCCTGACAAGGACGTCGCCTCCTGCCTCGACGTAGCTATCTTCCACTACCCCATCTATCTGAATGTTTGCGGTAGCCTTTACGGAGAAGCCGGAGAGGACGCTGCCCGACACCTTGACGCTTCCGGCAAAATCCACGTTTCCTGTTTTGTAGTCTATGTCTCCGTCGATAATGATGATAGGCTCAACAGAGACCCTGGCGAGTAGGACAGGCTGACCGTCGATATTGGAAACTAGTTCGAGCCCATCCTCGGAAAGCCTCGTATTCTTGCCTGGAGACAGTTTCACGTCCTTCCCGGGAATAGCCCGAACGGGCTTGCCGGTCACGGTCATTCCATCCTTTCCCGGAATTGCAGGGGTCTTTCTTGCCAGTATGGATTCCTTATGGACGGATACAACGCTTTCGAGGTCCCTGTAGTCGATTCTTTTGTCGTCTGTATCTTTTGGCTTGAGGGTCGATCCTTTTCGGAAAAGGTATTCTATTGTGGCATCCGTTCCGTTGACAGGATCTTTTCCCCGGGCAATGAGGACTTTGCTGCCGTGGTTGCCATCTGCAAGGGCCTGTCTTATTGCGGCCTCGTCGACGCCTACAGCGATCGATTTTTCTCTCAGCGCCCGTTCAGCATCCGTTAAATCCGGTTTCTTGCCGCCATAGGCCGGCTCGACGAGCATATAGGCCTCCATTTCTCTCGCCTCCACGGTGACGATGACCCGGCCGTCCTTTGCGTGGCCGATCTCAAAGGGTTGGTCGACAAGCCGCTTCTCCAATGCCTTTGCGATCGCCGCCTCGTCGATCCAGAAAGGTACATTTTGGGCCTTTGACGCGTTCAGCACGTCTTCGAGCGTGGGCAGTTCCCCCTGGGAGGACAAAACGGCGTATGCCTTGCATTGTGCTTCGTCTATGGTAATCGTGATTATCGGATCGGCCAACCCTGCCTCTCGCGTACTCGGACTTTCCCGGTTCGCCGGGGTCAATCGTTGCCACTATGTCTGTTAATCATTACCATCCGGATGTCTGAATTTCAAGCAGAATCTCTCACTACTGTCAACGCAAAGTAAAAATGTCCTGTTCTTAGCAAAGTAAAAATGTCCGGTATGTAGTCTATCGTCTGTTTCTCTTCTAGCACTGATCCTTATGCTCATGACACCTCCGTCGCCGTACTGTGGGAATGTGGTAAAGGCGGAGCCTTTTCCATATTTCCACGGTGTTCTTCTTTTTTCATGTGGTGCACTTTGAAGTGGAATTCACCAGATTTGACCCCCTTGCCCCCCCTATCTCCTTACCTAAAGTAACGGGAAGGCAGGATGCGGGAGAAGCGAGGTGAGCGCCGTGCCGATTCAGCTTCCCCGGCCATGAGTACCAAGGGCAAGAAATGTCTTGTGCAGTGTCTCCCGTAATTGGTAATATGGAGACTGCGGAAAGCAGCCAAGTCCTGCTCTTTCGGGAGAGTCACATGAAGGCAAAATCAGTTAGTGCAGTCTCTTGTTGTGGGCTATCTAGCAAGTCGGACTTCCGGCCTCAACAATAGGGAAACAGAAGACAGGATGAACGGAAGGAAAACATGAAAAAGATATGCCTCACAGTTTTCTTCGTCGTTGTGCTCGGATGGGCTCTCCAGCCCGCCGTACATGCACAGTCGTCAGACTCTCAACAAACCCTCAATAAATACCTCTCCGACCTCCGGAAGAACCCGAACGACTATGCCCTGCGGGAGCAGATCATCAAGCTCGTGCAGACGATGAAGCCAGCGCCGGCGATAGCGGAAGAGGCAAGGAAACATTTTGTTGAAGGAGGAGTGTTGCTAAAGGGGGCTGCGGACAAAAAAGACTATGAACTCGCAGTAACGGAATATAAGCAGGCGCTACTGGTGGTCCGATGCCTATTACAATCTGAGCGCGGCCTTGGCGGCTGACGGGCAATACGATGATGCGATCAATGCATTAAAGTTGTACCTGGAAACTGGCCCAAAGGACGCCAGGGAGGCACAGGACAAAATCTATGAGATAGACGCAAGCAAGAAGCTAGCAGAGAAGAGAGCCCTTGCAGCGCGGGAAGAGGGGCAGCGAAGGCGGATTGAGGAGCAGCGGAGGGTTGAAGAAGTCAAAGGACTGATTGATGACCAAGGGGCGGGGCTCCAGTGGGTGTGTGCGCCTAATCAGGATATGACCTGGTATCAGGCAGATGCCTATGCCAAGAATTTAAGTATTGCTGGCGGGAGCTGGAGACTGCCTACAAGGGCAGAACTGCGCTCTCTAAACCAAAGGATTGGATCTCTCGGCGGTTTCGACAAGTTCGGTGTTAGAAACGTGGGGGTATGGTCTTCCGAGGGAGAAGGGCAGTTTGCGTGGGAACTCTACTTCGGCGGCCAGGGCCAGGAGAACCCGCTCTACCGTGGCAACTACTACAAAGACCAGCGCGTCCTGGCGGTTCGGTCCACACGGTGATGCGGATCATTGGGTGATTTGAATATTTGGGTAAGGTCACGGGGTCAGGTCTTTCATTGTAGCATTTTCTGCCCTGTGAGCCGGATCATCAGGAATGCTTATTGATAAGGGCTCACCCTCCGTCTGGACAAGAAAAGGGGAGGCTACTTTTCTCACGTTGACTCTCCTTCCTTCGTCTAACCCTTATCTAAAAAGCAGCCTGTCCCCTTTTCCTTCTCCTGAGAAACGAGATGAGGCGGATAGAAGAGGGATTGTCCCATGTCAATTCAATGGCTCGTACTATTAAGCAAGATTCAAGAGACATGGATAAGGAAATCCGATAGGCTGATGGAACGGTTGAGTTCGGTGGGTGGTCAGGTCGGTCAAGGCGTGAACGGTTTGAAGGCAAAGACCAGTTCGTGGGTCAGATGGACCGCCCTTCCACGAGCTTGCACAGTATCAGAAGCCAGGAGATACCCCCTTGAGCTTGCGTTGTGACGAGGCGAAGCGCATTGGAAGGGCATGCCCATCACGAACTCTCCTACCTTTTCAGACAGGAGGTTCCTTGTGGATCAGTATATCGGAATTGATGTAGCAAAGGAAGCGCTCATGGTCTATGACGGGAAAAGGGAGTTTAGTTGCAGGAACACCAGAGGGTGTGCTGACTTGAAGGATCATCTCAGGCAGAAAGACCTGAAGGACATCATTCTCATCTTCGAGGCAACAGGCCCCTATTCCCGGTACTTGAGAGAGTTCTGTGCCCACCAGTCTATAAGGGTATGGATCGTCAATCCCATAAAGAGCGCATCGTTTACGAAAACGCTGGGGAACAGGTCGAAGACCGATACGATCGATGCGAAGATGCTCTACGAGCTCCGCAAGGTCATCAAACCGGAGGACATCCTCGTCCCGCGCATCGATAAAGAGGCAGAACAACTCTCGCTCTATCTATCAAGCTATGAACTCATGATCAAGACAAGGACGGCTCTCTCGAACCACCTCCATGCACTCGCCCATACACCGGATGTTCCACCTGAGCTGGTGGCGACACTCACCGGGGAAGTCACGCGGATCAAGGAGGGGGAAGAGAGCTTCTTGAACCAGATGGAGCACTATGTGGAAAACAACGAGGAGTTGAGAGACGACTATCACCGCCTCCTTGCGATCAAGGGGATCGGAAGGGTAAGCGGCCTTGGTCTCCTTATTCTCTTTCGGACCTATCCCGATACCTCACGGGCCCAGATCACTGCCCTTGTCGGGCTTGATCCTACCCGGACAGAATCGGGAACCTCGGTGAAAGGGAGAAGAAAGATCAGCAAAGGCGGTAATAGCACCATACGGAAGATCCTCTACTTCCCTACCCTCAATTGCATTCAGCACAATCAGGTAGTGAAGGCTACCTACGAGAGGCTCATTCGCAATCACAAGGCCAAGAAGCTTGCTGTTATTGCCGCAATGAGGAAGCTCCTCCTCATTGCTCATGCGGTCTACAAGAGCAAGACGGTTTACTGCGAAGCACGATGATCACTTAAGGGAGAGTTCGGGGGCTTGACTTTGATGACAGTATCTGACCCCAATCGCTCGTTTTGTCAGCCCACGCGTTCCTTTCTCGTGGCAATGATCTGCCTTCGCCCCACTGCTGATTCACCACTTGTAGGTGTAGGCGTTATCTGCTTCTTCCTGAAACGGATGTTTCTGTTGCGCCCCCCCCAATCCCGGCCCGCCACTGGCTTCCGGTCCTCTTCGGCCGTATTTGGCTGCGGCTATTCCCTGGCAACCCTCAAAAGTAGAGACATGGCGTCGCCTTGCCGGGGAGAAAAAAGCATTGTTGTTGACGCGTAAGGAAGAACCGATATAGTATACACAGAGACCGGCCGGCTTCATTGGAGCGCTTGGGAATGCTTTGGAAGAATCAGCGATACGCCACATCCTGAAAAATTCGTTCGGCATCCAGTCCTTTCGTCACGGCCAATGGGAGATTATCTCATCGGTGTTGAGCAAGCGGGATACACTGGCCGTAATGCCGACGGGCGGAGGAAAATCCCTATGCTATCAGCTCCCCTCCGTCTGTCGGAAAGGGATTACATTGGTGATAACGCCTCTCATCTCGCTGATGAGGGACCAGGTGTCGGCCTTGAAGGCAAAGGGCATCCCTTCCGGATGTATCAATTCCGGCCAGGACGCGACCGAAAACCGGCGCGTCTTTCACCAGCTCAGGGCAAGTGATTCATTCCTGCTCTACCTTTCTCCCGAACGGATTCAGAAACCCGGTTTTGACAACTGGGTGAAGACCGCTCCCATCTCGCTTTTTGCCGTCGACGAAGCTCATTGCGTATCCCAGTGGGGACATGATTTCAGACCGGATTACGGCAAGCTCAATCTCCTCCGCACCCTGCGCCCGGATGTTCCCATTCTTGCCACCACGGCCACGGCCACTCCGCAGGTTTTGAGAGACATCGCGAAACAACTGGCGCTGAAGTCGCCAAGCCGGCATGTCTACGGCTTCTATCGCCCCAATCTCTATTACCAGGTTGAGTACTGCGACGACGAGACGGAGAAGACGGCCCTTGTTCGGGAAGCGATAGACCGAACGCCTCGGGGAAGAATTATCATTTACGCAGGAACGCGGAAGCAGTGCGAGAACCTCGACAGCGAGCTGCGGACGAGGTATCCCGGCGTCGATTATTACCATGCGGGGCTTTCAAGCGAAGAGCGTGACTCCGTACAAGGCCGATACGACAAAGGCGCAGTCAGGATACTGGTGGCTACGAATGCCTTCGGCATGGGCGTCGACAACCCGGACGTGAGGCTCATCATTCACTATCAGATGCCGGCCAATCTCGACTATTATTATCAGGAAGTGGGGCGGGCGGGCCGGGACGGAGAAGACTCCACCTGTCTTCTGTTGTACGCAAAGAAAGATCGGAGCCTTCAGTCATTTTTTATACGCGAAAGTGATGCCCCGGCTGAAATCAAGCACGCACGCTGGAAATCTCTCGATGCCATCGTCCAGTACGCCGAAGGCGGTGAATGCCGGCACGCGGGGATCCTCACGTACTTTAAGGATGCCAATCGGATTCAGTCGTGCGGCCATTGCGACGTATGTGACCCCGGCTCCCCGAGAAGAGTTCCGCATACCTTCACGGCGCCGGCACTGACCCGGAAGGGGAAATCGAAGGAGAAGAAATCTCGCATCGAAAGAGTTGCAGGCCCGATGAGTGCTGAGGAATCCGCCAGGATGAAGGCCATTAAAGACTGGCGGCTCGAATATGCGAATTCCCAGGACATGCCTGCCTTTATGGTCTTCAGTAACCGGACGCTGGAAGACCTTGCCAGGAAGAACCCTGAAACATTAACCGGGTTGGAAGAAGTTTACGGACTGGGCCCCCAGAAGATTGAAGCGTTCGGGAAAGAACTGCTCGAAATCCTCCACGAGAATGCCTGAAACTGACGGGCAAGCTATCAGGGAATCAACAAGTTTGAATGAGGGCCCGGTGCATCTTACGCTCCTGAAAAGACTTGGCTACGTGCATCTTCTCCCCGGTGACGGGGTGCTTTTCGGTATAGTACATGCACGCCGAGAGGGTCATGGGCAATGGGGTAAAGTCCTGCACCTGCTCGGGGCGCATGTGCCGCCGCTTGAGATATGAGGCAAGGTCCTCTTCGTCCTTAAGCGTGGCCCCCGGGTGAGAGCTTATGAAGTAATTGACCAGATAGACGTCTTTCCCCGTCTTCTCCCGCAGCTCCCTGAAGCGCTGCACGAAGCGTTCGTAGACCTGAAAACCGGGTTTGTTCATGAGCCTGAGAACACTGTTTGCCGCATGCTCCGGCGCCACCTTCATCTGGCCTCCCACATGATGCCGGCATATGTGCTCAAAATAGTCACCCGCCTCTTCCTGGACGAGCAGGTCGTACCGAAGGCCGCTCTCCAGGAACATATGTTTTACTTTCGGCAGGCTCAGGATTGCGCGGTAAAGGCGCATGGCGTCGCTATAACCTATCTTCAGGGCCTTGCACTTTTCGGGCACGAGACAGTCACGGTCGTCGCATCCGCCCTCCTTTGCCCACCGGGCGCACCCGGCCCGGTAAAGATTGGCAGTCGGCCCGCCCACGTCCGTGATCGTTCCCCTGAACCCTTTCATCCCGGAAACCACACGCGCTTCCTCCAGGACCGATTCGACGCTCCTCGATTGGATGATCCTTCCCTGGTGCATCGACAGAGAACAGAAACTGCATGAACCGCAGCAACCCCGGTGAGACACGATGGAAAAGCGGGTCGTCTCGAAACCGGGAACACCGCCCTCCTTTTCATAAGAATGATGAGGCATCCTCTGATAAGGAAGACGATAGATCGCGTCGAGCTCGTGCTCGGTGAGAGGCATGGCAGGAGGAAGCTGCACCACGAAGCGGTCGCCATGTCGCTGCGACAAGGCTTTACCGCGGAAAGGGTTCTGGTTTTGTGCGATGAGACGGAAAGCTTTATTGAAAGCGTCCTTGTTATCCCTGACCTCTTCATAAGAGGGAATCTCAAGGGATCCCGCCGGGGACGGCGAGGCCCCCTGCACAATGACGGTGCCCGGTATGCCCGCCAGATCGGTTCTTCTATCGAGCCTGTGTGCGATCTCCAGGACCTGCGCTTCCCCCATTCCGTAAACCAGAATATCGGCCTTCGCGTCGAGGAGGAGCGACCTTCGCACCCTGTTGTCCCACCAATCGTAGTGCGCGAGTCTCCGGAGGCTCGCCTCGATACCCCCGAGGATAATGGGGATACGGCCAAACGCCTCTCGCACGCGATTGGCATAAACGACCGTCGCCCTGTCGGGACGCAGTCCCGGCCTTCCCCCCGGAGAATAGGCGTCCCGAAGCCGGCGCTTCTTGTGCGACGTGTAATTGGAGACCATCGAGTCGAGGTTGCCGGCGGTGATCCCGACAAAAAGCCTGGGGATACCGAGGCGCGAGAAATCCCCGGTGCTTCTCCAGTCCGGCTGGGCGATCACGCCGACCCGCAGACCGGCCGCTTCGAGCACCCTTCCTATGACAGCGGTCCCGTATGACGGATGGTCGACATAGGCGTCGCCGGACACCAGGATAACATCGAGCGCATCCCAGCCCTGTTCTTCCATCTCCCCTCTTGTCGTCGGGAGAAAATCGGACATAAAGATAGTGTAACAGATTTGAGGGCGGCCGGGTGTCTTCGCTTCCCCGTGCCGTCCTTGTTCTCAAAGAACTCCCTTTCTCGTGGTAACCATTGCTCTCAGCCCTTACGGCGCACGCTCGCTTGGTAGGTGCTATACGTAAGCCTCTTTTGCGGCCGGAGGAAATTACGATGGATTTTTCTTTGCTTTGCGAAAGCGCGCGCCGGAGGCGTACATCTGTGGTACGTCGAGGATGCCGCGCCGAGCAAACGACGGAAAAGGCGCGGACCGGGAGCGCTCCGCAGGCCCGCCTTCTGGCGGGCTCAAGGAGTGCAAATAAATTGTGCTTCACTCCTATCCGGGAAGCCAGGCCACAGGCCGGGCTTCCAATTAACCCGACCGCGGGCAAAAAATTAGGCCCCAAGGTTATTTCCACCTTGGGGCCTAATTTTACTCCCGGCAACGACCTACTTTCCCACAGAGTCGCCCCTGCAGTATCATCGGCGCATGAGGGCTTAACTTCCGTGTTCGGGATGGGAACGGGTGTGACCCCTCCGCCATGGCCACCGGGAAACTTTTAAAGACAGCGTTGAGCTCTGAGCATGGAGCTTTGAGTTAACAGCACAAGAACCTTTTTTCAACTCAAAACCCAAAACTCGAGACTCAAACTTTAAATTTTAAAACAACCGATATGAAGTATTAAAATATGGCCAAGCCGCTCGATCGATTAGTATTAGTAGGCTCAATGCATCGCTGCACTTACACCACTAACCTATCAACCAGGTAGTCTACCTGGGATCTTAGCCCGGTATTGCTACCAGACGGGATAATTAATCTTGAGGCGGGCTTCCCACTTAGATGCCTTCAGTGGTTATCCCTTCCGGACATAGCTACCCGGCATATGCCACTGGCGTGACAACCGGTACACCAGAGGTCCGTCCATCCCGGTCCTCTCGTACTAGGGACAGCCCCTCTCAATTATCCTACGCCCACGGCAGATAGGGACCGAACTGTCTCACGACGTTCTAAACCCAGCTCACGTACCGCTTTAATTGGCGAACAGCCAAACCCTTGGGACCTTCTTCAGCCCCAGGATGCGATGAGCCGACATCGAGGTGCCAAACCTCCCCGTCGATGTGAACTCTTGGGGGAGATAAGCCTGTTATCCCCAGAGTACCTTTTATCCGTTGAGCGATGGCCCTTCCATATGGAACCACCGGATCACTAAGACCGACTTTCGTCTCTGCTCGACTTGTTTGTCTCACAGTTAAGCTGGCTTATGCCTTTACACTCAGCGGCTGGTTTCCAATCAGCCTGAGCCAACCTTCGTGCGCCTCCGTTACATTTTTGGAGGCGACCGCCCCAGTCAAACTACCCACCAGACAGTGTCCTCGACCCCGATAAGGGGCCCAAGTTAGAACCTCAAAACAACAAGGGTGGTATTTCAACGTTGGCTCTGCCCCAGCTGGCGCCAGGGCTTCACAGCCTCCCACCTATCCTACACATGCTACCCCGAAGTTCACTGTCAAGTTATAGTAAAGGTTCATGGGGTCTTTCCGTCTTGCCGCGGGTTGACGGTATCTTCACCGCCAATACAATTTCGCTGAGTCCCTGGTCGAGACAGTGGGGCAATCGTTACGCCATTCATGCAGGTCGGAACTTACCCGACAAGGAATTTCGCTACCTTAGGACCGTTATAGTTACGGCCGCCGTTTACTGGGGCTTCGGTTCAACGCTTCGCCTTGCGGCTGACATCTCCCCTTAACCTTCCAGCACCGGGCAGGCGTCAGACCCTATACCTCCTCTTGCGAGTTAGCAGAGTCCTGTGTTTTTAGTAAACAGTCGTCACCCCCTCTTCACTGCGACTCCAGCCAGCTTCGGGAGCAAGTCCCTACACCGGCCGGAGCACACCTTCTCCCGAAGTTACGGTGTGATTTTGCCGAGTTCCTTAACCAGGGTTCTCTCAAGCGCCTTAGGATTCTCTCCTCGCCCACCTGTGTCGGTTTACGGTACGGTCACCAGACAGACTCACTACGAGGCTTTTCTAGGAAGCGTGGGATCAGCCAGTTTGCTCCCGCATACGCGGGATCCTCATCACGCCTCAGGGTTATGACCCCACGGATTTGCCTATGGGATCCCCCTACACGCTTAAACCGGGACTTCCGTCACCCGGATGGCCTACCCTTCTCCGTCCCCCCTTCGCTCAAACACCTATCTGGTGGTACAGGAATATTAACCTGTTTCCCATCGACTACGCCTTTCGGCCTCGCCTTAGGGACCGACTAACCCTGAGAGGATTACCCTTGCTCAGGAAACCTTGGGCTTACGGCGACAAGGTTTTTCACCTTGTTTATCGCTACTCATGTCAGCATACTCTCTTCTGCCTCCTCCAGCACCCCTCACGAGATACCTTCACAGGTTAGCAGAATGCTCCCCTACCATCCGCACACGAGGTGCGAATCCGCAGCTTCGGTACTGTGCTTGAGCCCCGTTACATTTTCGGCGCAGGTCTGCTAGACCAGTGAGCTATTACGCTTTCTTTAAAGGATGGCTGCTTCTAAGCCAACCTCCTGGCTGTTTTAGCCTACCCACATCCTTTCCCACTTAGCACAGTTTAGGGACCTTAGCTGGCGGTCTGGGCTCTTTCCCTCTTGACGACGGATCTTATCACTCGCCGTCTGACTCCCCCGCTTTGGGTTATGGCATTCGGAGTTTGGTTGGGTTTGGTAGCCTTGTAGGACCCCTAGCCCATTCAGTGCTCTACCTCCATAACCGATCACGGGAGGCTATACCTCAATATATTTCGGGGAGAACCAGCTATCACTGGGTTTGATTAGCCTTTCACTCCGATCCACAGCTCATCCCCTCAGTTTTCAACCTGAGTGGGTTCGGACCTCCGTCCCGGATTAGCGGAACTTCATCCTGGCCATGGATAGATCACCCAGCTTCGGGTCTACTCCGTGCAACTATTCGCCCTATTCGGACTCGCTTTCGCTACGGCTCCACCTAACGGCTTAACCTCGCTGCACAGAGTAACTCACTGACTCATTATGCAAAAGGTACGCGGTCACCCGCATTGCTGCGAGCTACCACAGAATGTAGGCAAATGGTTTCAGGTACTATTTCACTCCCCTCACCGGGGTGCTTTTCACCTTTCCCTCACGGTACTTGTTCACTATCGGTCGCCAAGTAGTATTTAGCCTTAGGAGATGGTCCTCCTAGCTTCCCACAAGATTCCACGTGTCCCGTGGTACTCAGGACTCTATCCAGGAAGGCCGTTTCGTTTCGACTACGGGACTATCACCCTCTGTGGTTAACATTTCCATGTTATTCGTCTACGGAACGGTTTTGTAACTTCCCGAGGTCTCCGTGAAGACCTCCGAAAGAGTCCTACGACCCCCGACATGCAACACTCACGGGTTATAAGCATGCCAGGTTTAGGCTATTCCCATTTCGCTCGCCGCTACTTTGAGAATCGAATTTCTTTCTCTTCCTGAGGGTACTGAGATGTTTCACTTCCCCTCGTTCGCCTCCCCCCGACTATGTATTCATCAAGGGAATATCCAGGCATTACCCTGGATGGGTTGCCCCATTCGGAAATCCTCGGATCATAGCCTGCTTAGCGGCTTCCCGGGGCTTTTCGCAGCTAACCACGTCCTTCATCGCCTCTTGGCGCCAAGGCATCCACCATTTGCCCTTAGTAGCTTGACCATAAATCAATACTTCATATTCAGTTGTCAAAGAACAATCGAATCAACTCTCAACTGGTGGAGGTGAACGGGGTTGAACCGATGACCTCCTGCGTGCAAGGCAGGCGCTCTCCCACTGAGCTACACCCCCAGCATTTACGCACAGTTTATAGTTCGGAGTTCGGAGTTCGGAGTTCGGAAACTCATAACCCCACTCGTCAAACTCATCGCTGCCAGTGGTGGGCCTAGATAGACTTGAACTATCGACCTCACGCTTATCAGGCGTGCGCTCTAACCACCTGAGCTATAGGCCCGGTCGAGATGTTATCTCGATAGATCCTAAAAAAAATAGTAGGCCCCTATTAGGGTTTTCTCTTAGAAAGGAGGTGATCCAGCCGCAGGTTCCCCTACGGCTACCTTGTTACGACTTCACCCCAATCACCTATCATACCTTCGGCGCCTTCCTCCCTTGCGGGTTGGACCAGCGACTTCTGGTACAACAAGCTTTCGTGGTGTGACGGGCGGTGTGTACAAGGCCCGGGAACGTATTCACCGCGGCATGCTGATCCGCGATTACTAGCGATTCCAGCTTCATGAAGTCGAGTTGCAGACTTCAATCCGAACTGGGGACGGCTTTGATGGATTAGCTCCCCCTTGCGGGTTTGCAACCCTTTGTACCGCCCATTGTAGCACGTGTGTAGCCCTGGACATAAGGGCCATGAGGACTTGACGTCATCCCCACCTTCCTCCGCATTAACTGCGGCAGTTTCCCTAGAGTGCCCAACTTAATGATGGCAACTAAGGATGAGGGTTGCGCTCGTTGCGGGACTTAACCCAACACCTCACGGCACGAGCTGACGACAGCCATGCAGCACCTGTGTTGGAGCTCCCCTTACGGGGCACCCCAGTGTTTCCACCGGGTTCTCCACATGTCAAGCCCAGGTAAGGTTTTTCGCGTTGCGTCGAATTAAACCACATGCTCCACCGCTTGTGCGGGCCCCCGTCAATTCCTTTGAGTTTCAACCTTGCGGCCGTACTCCCCAGGCGGAGTACTTAACGCGTTAGCTTCGGCACAGAAGGCATTACACCTCCCACACCCAGTACTCACCGTTTACAGCGTGGACTACCAGGGTATCTAATCCTGTTTGCTACCCACGCTTTCGCGCCTCAGTGTCAGTATCAGACCAGGAAACCGCCTTCGCCACCGGTGTTCCTCCCGATATCTACGAATTTCACCTCTACACCGGGAATTCCGTTTCCCTCTCCTGTACTCTAGCCATGCAGTATCAAGTGCAGTTCCCCGGTTGAGCCGGGGGATTTCACACCTGACTTACGCAGCCACCTACGCGCCCTTTACGCCCAGTAATTCCGAACAACGCTTGCACCCTCCGTATTACCGCGGCTGCTGGCACGGAGTTAGCCGGTGCTTCCTCCGGTGGTACCGTCAAGATCCAGGAGTTATTCGCTCCCGGACCCTTCTTCCCACCTGACAGGGCTTTACAACCCGAAGGCCTTCATCGCCCACACGGCGTCGCTGGGTCAGGCTTTCGCCCATTGCCCAATATTCCCCACTGCTGCCTCCCGTAGGAGTCTGGGCCGTGTCTCAGTCCCAGTGTGGCTGGCCGTCCTCTCAGACCAGCTACCCGTCATAGCCTTGGTGGGCTTTTACCTCACCAACAAGCTGATAGGCCATGGACTCATCCTCAAGTGATAGCCTCATTCGAAAATAAAGCCACCTTTTACCGCATTGCCTGAGCAACGTGGTCTTATCCGGTATTAGCCCCACTTTCGCGGGGTTATCCCAAGCTCGGGGAGAGATTATCCATGTATTACTCACCCGTCCGCCGCTCTACTTGCCCCCGAAGGGACTTTCGCGCTCGACTTGCATGTGTTAGGCACGCCGCCAGCGTTCGTTCTGAGCCAGGATCAAACTCTCAATAAGAACTTGACACCTGAATCGTTAATAGGGGCCTAACTATTTTTTTATTTTCAAAGAACGGTACAACCAACCAAGAGTTGTTATTATAATCTCTTTTACGGCAAAGTCAAGAGGTCTTTCGAGCGAGCTTTCAAAGAGCCCGAATGAACTGGAGACATTCCAACTGTACCATCTTTCGGCGGCTATGTCAAGAAGCAACTACCGGCCGCTACTTTGAAAGAGCGAGTCAAAAACCCTCGTCAAACGCGCGAGGGACACTTATTATACTCCTCTTTACGAGGATGTCAATAACGGCGGAGGAACTTCTCAGGGTAAGCGCATTTGAAAATACTCCGTTTAATAGTAGCCCGAACGCCGCGCCGACTATAGGCGCGGCCGATAAGATTCCCGTCCCGCCACTGTTTTTCCCCGACACTTTTTCTTTGTTTGCCCTTTTCCTTACCCTTTGAGTCTTTCCGTTCCTCCCGGCAAGGTACGAACTTGTGCAATAACCCCCCCCCGGCCGCGCGCACCTTATTCTTCCGCTCCTCGCTCCCGGCCTTACCCGTAATTGGGTCTCCCCCCGCTCAGATTCTTAACTCGCGACCTATGTGGGTATCTCGTTTGTCTAGTGGTACGTGGAGCTTCTGGACTGGAATAACGTATCTCTCGTCAGAAGGCTAGCCTCCGCTCAG
>Ga0208819_1001167_pt1 | contig 14549 bp, 16 predicted proteins | sample June2015DPH_11_1_3_FD_184707 | JGI IMG/M metagenome (GOLD analysis project Ga0208819, IMG submission 184707) | Peatland microbial communities from SPRUCE experiment site at the Marcell Experimental Forest, Minnesota, USA - June2015DPH_11_150... | ecosystem: Environmental > Terrestrial > Soil >...
CTCGCAACCCTTGAGAGGGCGCAGACTGGGCCGGCACCAACGATCGGAGCGCTCATTCGTGAACGAAGCTTTGACAGCGAACGAAAAACGCGCTCCACCGTGCGCGTTTTGGACGGCGACGCGCGACTGTTCGTGAGCGGGGCCCCAGAAGAGGTTCTGGCTCTCACAAAAGAGGCAACCGGCTCTTTCGAAGAAGCGCTCAGAAGCGAAACGGCCAAAGGAAGGCGAGCCATTGCCGTCGCGGAGAGGACGCTGCCGTCTGCTGCGCGCGATCTGCCTTTCTCAGAAATCGAGAAGGAGATGACTCTGTCGGGGCTGCTATTTCTTGAAGACCCGCCGCGAAAGGAGGTGAAAGAAACCGTCGAACGCGCACGGAGCGCGGGGATACGCACGATCATGGTGACAGGCGACCATCCCCTAACCGCGCATTTTGTTGCCCAAAGCGTGGGCATTGACGGCAGCAGGATGATAACGGGCGATGAGCTGGATCGCCTGTCAGATGAGGAGCTGCAAGACGCGGTGAAAACGGTTGCCGTGTTCGCGCGGACGACGCCCGAACACAAGTATCGCCTCGTGACAGCGCTTCAGCGCAATGGCGAGATCGTTGCTGTCACAGGAGATGGGATCAACGACACCCTTGCGTTGAAGGCCGCCGACATCGGCATCGCCATGGGCATCAAGGGCACGGATGCAGCCAAAGAGGCGGCAGACATCGTGCTGTCCAATGACAACTTCGTTCTGATTGGACAGGGCGTTTTTGAGGGACGTAAGTTCTTTGAAAACCTCCGGAAGGGGGTCAAGTTTTACCTCTCCGTAAAAGCAGCGCTCATCCTGATCTTTCTCTTGCCGGTGCTTGCTGGTATCGCCTTCCCCCTGGCACCGATCCAGATCATCGTCCTCGAACTTTTCATGGACTTAGGGGCATCTGCAGCCTTTGTCGCCGAACCGGCTGAGGGACGCATTTACTCTGATCTCCCGCGGGATCTCAAAGAGCGCTTCGTGAACTCTGCTATGCTCAAGGGAGTTGCGGCTTCGGGGCTCAGCCTCTTCGCCGGGGTCACCATCTCGTACTTCTACGCGCTCTGGCAGGGCCTGCCTCTTGTACAGGCCCAAACGTTCGCGTTTGCCGCGTGGATATTCAGCCTTATGATCCTTGCTTTTGTCTCGCGGTCGGAGACAGATCCCCTGTATCATTCAGGGATCTTTGCCAATAGGGCCATGGATGTATGGGCGCTGGCGGCGGTTGCCTTCCTCTTTGTCGCGATCGGCACTCCTGAGCTTAGCGCTTATTTCAAGCTCGCTTCTGTGACGATCGTTCAACTCGCGACTGTGTTTGTAATCTCCTTCGTGTGCGCCTCTTGGCAAGAATGGGTGAAGGTGCTCCGCTTCAGAATACGAGCCACTAGCCGGCACGTGCCTGCTGCGAGTTGATACAAGAAACTCACGCGTGAAACCGATCCCAGCACGCCGACTGTTCTACTGTGGTAGACCTCTGCCTTTTTGCGCTCTCTGATGAGGAGGGTGTCGGTCCGCGCAACACTCCTCAAGCACAAACGCCGCCTGACCTACGGGCGCTCACCTATTTCATATCGTTCGGGTGGTGCTGACGTATATGCTGTTCGATAGCTTCAACGCGCCGTAATAGATCTTTGATAGTCGTTATCTGTTCGCTAGGGTTGCGCGCCCCGACGTGTTCTTCTACGGCTTCGATGCGGCTTAAAATGGATTTGACCGTGTCTTTTAGGTCGTTAAACTCGATTAAGCTTACTTCGTCTTTGCCGTCCTTTCGATCTTCTTTCATTGCGATATCTCCTTGCCGTGCTATCCTCAATCTTGCACGATAAATACAAGCGCCCTTTGAGCATCTCACGTACCACAGAGGGCCAAAGGCAAACCTTAAATTGAGTGTTTAGATACTGTCACTCTAAAGAGCAGCTCGACGTGCAAAAATCCCGAAACGTCGTGAAGCATGGATGCTAGTTGTTCCGACAAGCGCTAAAGGAGATAAAATGAATCCCTTGTTAGTTATTATTGGCATAATTCTATTAGCGTTGATCGTCCTAAAGGAGCGAAAAGCCATTTTGAATCCATCAGCTATCCTTGTTATTCTCATGTGTTGCGTGCTCATTTTAGCTTCAATTTTGTGGGCTGCGTGAGAACCTATTGGCGGCCTTAACGCACTTGCCAACGGCTACGCCACACTGACATATGTCTTCCTTTTCGGTGGTGAACAAGAAAAGAAAAACAGCCATCGCCCAAACTACATAGCGAACGGTGATCTGCTCGCAAAAAACCAATAGAAATCCAAGAAAGAAGGCGAAAGCTTTAATTTTGCGGATACGAATGCAGTTCGAGAGATGTCCGACGATATATTCATCGTCATTGCAACCTTCGGCGTTGTCTTTGTAATCACGGCGGCGATGCTGCAGGGTCTTATCATTACCGTTGATTTGTTACGAGCGGGTTTCAAAGGACGTCGCCAGTCGCAGGCGATGGTGCTACTAGCGAGATTCGTCGTCGTCCCGCTTGTCATCATAGGGCTGGCGTCAATCGTGCACTTCGGGACGTCGGGATACGGGCCGCAAATCGATATGGCGGTGTGCGTGCTCGTCCTCACTGCTGGCCCGCCCTTCATCCCCGCGATTGCGAAGCTGGCTCATGGAGATATCCCGTACGCCGCCAGCTCCGCACTGATGCTCACCGTTCTGACGTGGATCCTTCTGCCATTTACGCTGCCGGCTGCCCTCAATTTCCTCGGCACCGGCGCGGCGGTGTCGTCCTCAACCGTCGCTGAGCCATTGATCGCGTTCTACGTAATCCCACTAGTCGCGGGCTTCTTAATCCGGGCACGTTACCCTAACCTAGCGAAGGACATCATCCCGCATCTCAAGACGATTGCAATCGCCACGCTGCTGCTGTCGGTCGCGCTGTACATCGCGGTCTCGTGGAGCGAGTTGACCTCACTGTTTCTTACCGGGATGCTCGGTTTTGCAGTAGCCATTCCACTGATCTCGCTGTTCATCGGCTTTGTACTCAGTCCGCCGCTTGCTCGGCGCACAACTGCCGAGACCCCGGACCGAAGCTCCAAGATCACCTCGATCATTTCGATTTCACTGCAAAATATCGGCGCTTGCCTCGTGTGTGCGTTCTTCGTCCTCCCATCATATCCGTTAGCCGGAGTTGCGATCTTGATCTTTGCGCTTGGTTCGATCATCGTGACAGCGCTCGTGATGGCAGAATTGGGCAAGCGACATGAAAGAGCACTGGTCGCAGCGACGCCCGCTCAGACCAATCCCACTGCCGCGGGAGATAAATCGTCCAGCTGAGTCGTGCTATTAGATGCGGCACCCTGGCCGGTCGCAAAAAATAAAGACTAATGATGGTCTTAACCAACCAAGGGAGTTCATGATGTCTAACCGGAAAGACGCAACAAGGTTTACCGAAGCAGCCAATACGGCCGTGCTCAACGAACTGAGCTGGGACGACACCCAGGATTTTGATTTTGCTGGCCGGGGCTTCGTTGCCAGCTTGAATGAGCCGATCATTACTGATACCAACGGTCGCTCGGTCTGGGAGTTGAACGGCTACCCCTTTCTTGAGGAAGAAACCGCCCCGCCGACCGTAAACCCCAGCTTGTGGCGTCAATCTCGCCTGCTTGCACTCTATCACGGCCTGTTCAAAGTAACCGATGGCGTTTATCAGATTCGCGGCTTTGATTTATCGGTGATGAGTATTGTTGAGACCAGTACCGGTTACGTTGTAATTGATCCGCTCATTTCCGCAGAAACCGCCAGGGCAGGCATGGAGTTGGTTTACCGGCACGTAGGCCAAAAAGCAGTCGTGGCTGTTATTTACACGCACAGCCACGTCGACCACTGGGGCGGTGTTAAGGGCGTTATCTCTGAAGCCGACGTCAAGGCCGGCAAAATCAAAGTGATTGCCCCGGAGCATTTTCTGGAATACGCCATCAGCGAAAACATCATCGCCGGCAACGCGATGAGCCGCCGCGGCAGCTATATGTACGGCAACCTGCTGCCCAAAGACGTGAAAGGGCAGGTGGGAGCCGGGTTGGGGCAAACAACGTCAAATGGGTTGATCACACTTATCCAGCCAACGGACTCCATTACCGAAACCGGCCAAAAGATGACCGTTGACGGCCTGGAAATAGAGTTCCAGCTAACCCCCGACACCGAAGCCCCGGCCGAGATGAACTTCCTCTTCCCCCAGTACCGGGCGCTCTGCATGGCCGAAAACTGCACCCACAATATGCACAACCTCTACACCCTGCGCGGGGCGCAAGTGCGCGACCCCAAAGCGTGGGCGCACTTTATTGATGAGGCCATCGATTGCTTCGCCGGCAGATATGATCTAATTTTCGCCAGCCATCACTGGCCGACGTGGGGAGCAGACGCCTGTGTTGAGTTTCTGAAAAAGCAGCGCGACATGTACAAATATCTGCACGATGAAACCCTGCGGCTGGCCAATCAGGGTTACACGATGCTGGAAATCCCTGAGATCATCCAACTGCCGGCAGAGTTGTTCCGGGCTTGGTACAACCGAGGGTATTACGGCAGCATCAACCATAACGTAAAATCCATTTACCAGCGTTATCTGGGCTTTTTTGACGGCAATCCGGCCAACTTGCACCCCCTGCCGCCGCAAGAGGCTGCCAAGAATTACGTTGACTTTATGGGTGGGGCCGAATCCCTGCTGGCTAAAGCCCGTCAATCCTTTGCCGAGGGCAACTACCGCTGGGTAGCTCAGGTGGTCAACCATCTGGTGTTTGCCGACCCCGATAACCAAGAGGCCCGTGCTTTGCAGGCCGATGCCCTGGAACAGCTCGGCTATCAGGCCGAATCTGGCCCGTGGCGCAACTTTTACCTGAGCGGGGCCAAAGAACTGCGCGATGGCGTTATGGATTTACCTGCCCCCAAATCAGGGGCCCCGGATGCTGTGACGGCTACGCCGCTGGATATGTTCTTTGATCTGCTGGCGGTGCGACTCATCGGTCCTAAAGCGGAGGACAAAGTCATCACCGTCAACGCCAACTTTACCGACATCAATGAGCAGTACGTGCTGGCGGTTGAAAACGGGGTGCTGAATTACGCCAAAGGCAGACAAGCTGACGAGGCCGATGCCACTCTGACGACGACCCGCGCCGCGTTGGACCAGATTGCGCTGGGCGAAGCCAGACTGGTCGATAAACTAGCCGCGGGTGAAGCCAAAGTTGAGGGCAGCCAGGAAAAACTGATCGAGTTTCTGTCGCTGATGGACAACTTCGAATTCTGGTTTAACATTGTCACGCCGTGAACGACAAAAAGTCGCCTCTTCGCTCACTTGGTAAGTAGTGATGTCTCCGCCCAGCTTCTTTAGCTCGGCCTCATCGGTGTGCCTGCTCCCGTTTAAATTATCTTGCTGACTTGACTGCTAATGTACGGGTATGCATCGAATGTCTGGCTGAAGGGAACGCTAACGTCTATTCCGAGGGGATGCACGGTGACGACCCCGTTTGCATTCATCATCAAGCTTTTTGCCAAGAGAGCTTGCACCACAGTGCTGAGTGCAGCGCCGAAGTAAATAGTAGACTGTATTGGGATCTCGACGCTCCCGCGCGCCGGGACTTGGATTCCCGTCGCCGAGCCGGTGCTCAAGACCTGGTTGCTGGAGGTCAATACGAGGTTGTACGTAAGGGATTTGATGTTAACGCCTACGACATTCGGGTTATACAGTTTAATCACAAACGTCAGCGTAAAGCCCGAGCGTGACACGTTATCGATCGAGCTTACCGACACCCCCTGCACTTGAGGAGCCTGAAGCGTCAATACAAAAGCGGCCCCCACGATGGCGATAACGATAATGATGACGGCTATTATCGCGACGATAGTCCGTGTCCGCATAGCCAAAAAATAGGCCTTTTGACTATATATAGGAACCGAAATGATCGATCAGGCCTGTTTGGCAGAGCTGAGAAGCACGTGGGGGCCACGCGTGCACCTGAAGTGCGCCACGGCCGAAGTTTAGTCTATCTGTAAGGAAAGCCAACCTGCTTCCTTGCGGTCCCACGCTTGGCGAAGGAGAAAGCATAATACCCCTCTCCCACCATACATTCGATAAGGTGCACTCCTTCTGTTCAGGGCTAATCGAGTGCGCGCAAACCACAACGTAATATTAGAAACGCAAGGCGAGCACGAATGCAATACGAGTACGTCACTAGGCACGAGTGGGAGCGAACCGCCATTTACTTTGCCGTCGGGATGCTACTAATTGTAACAGGCGCAATTTTTCTCTTTGCTATCAACCGTATTGTAGGAGCAATCCTCTGGTTTGCCCTCGTCGCAATTGTGCTCGTGGCGCTGGTCAGCTGGCACGCGAAAACGTACGCGTACCGCTGCAAACAATGCGGAGAGGAATTCGAGATATCGGGTGTGACGGATTTCGTAAGTCCACAGGGCATAGGCAAGGATGGCGCGTGGAAGTTCTTGAGATGCCCGCGATGCAACAAACTCGAACGCGCTGAGGTCATAAAAAAAGTCAAGCTGTGACGTCCGCGCTGTACGTGCGTCGCTTCGCGTTCAACAGGCAATGTGCGCCGTCTGAATCGAAGCTGATTCGCGCTGCTTTTGACAAGCGATGCGCGTTCTCAAGAGTCCCGGGAATCATCCGCAGAGCAGCAGCAGGACACTGTGCGTTGAAGACTCACTCGGCGCCCTCAAGGCTTAGGAAAAAAGAAAAAGGGGGCATCGCATCAAGCCGTTGCCACAACGGTGCGTGCGGCGCTTAGCTACGCTGAGTGTGGTTTTGGTTTCCTGCGCAGCCCCGCTTATCGTCATAAAAGCAACCGAGTTGATCGCGTCACACCGTAGCCTGCACTTCCAGCCGCACCATTTGCACGTGGTTGCGTCCGTTTTCATCTGGGGGGCGTCGCTCAATGTACGTATCGGCGATCTGTTCTACAAAATCCTCGCGCAACGCTTCTGGAAGGCGCCCCGTGTATGGGAGGAAGACGGTGCGTATCCAGCCCTTGAGCGCCTCTTTCCCGTCGTGCACCATGTCCTTCGGGATCAGTTCAACACGTTCTGGTAAGAGGCCAACGCGATCAATAAACGCTTGGTACTCTTCGACGCTGTAAAAGAACCAAGGGTAGGTGAATCCCACAAAATAATCTTTCCAGCGTCTGTCAGCGGTAAGCTCGTTCGCGACATCCGAAATTAACGCGGCATTGCCCTGCCCCCCGAACTGCAGCAGCGTCCGCCCAGACGGCTTAAGCGCCCGTTTTATCCCGGCAAGCACGGCGAGGTGGTCGCTTATCCAGTGAAGGCTTGCAAACGACACAACCAGGTCGAACTCGTGACTGTACGTGAGGCGCGTTGCATCCCCCCTGCGAAATTGCAGATTGGGGAAAAACGCCTGAGGGAACTGGCGAAGGGCGAATTCGATCATTGTTTCAGAGCTGTCAATGCCAAGCACCGATCCTTCTGGAATGTGCGCCGCAAGCTCGGCAGTCACCTTCCCATCGCCACAGCCGATGTCGAGCACCCGTTCATCACCCGTAAGTTTCAGGGCTCGAATTGCGTCGCGTGCCCACTGCTGCTGGGGCGAAGAGTGTCGTTCATAGTCGGCAGCATCCCACTGATACATCATATTCTTAAATCTCCATTCACCGTTTATTTCTTAGTAGTTTGCCTGTTTCCCTCGTTTCAAGAACATTATCTTAGAAGAGAGCGCCACAATTAGATTCGCCGCTCAGATACCGCGATGACCCATACGGCGGAGATACTCTCCTGAAGTGCCGGCCTAGCTCTCTAACGCGACGAGCGCGTTGAATTGCTAAGTCTCATTTTTTTGAGCGATGTAGCCGCCTGCTCTCGATAAGCACGCCTTGGATAGGTCAGGTCTCCAACACAACTCGATAATGTGCGGCATTGTTGCGCACGCGTTCCACAGCGCTGTTTATGTCCGCACAAGAGAAGAGCTCTGTTTTTGCGGCAATGTCATGACGTGCCGCAAACGCAAGCATCTCTTGCGTCACCGCTCTACCCCCTGTTACGCTCCCGGCGATCGATTTTTGACCAGCAACGAGAAGCGAAGCGGGGGCAGTCACCACACCTTCTTCCCCGTTGGAGGACAATCGACTCACGATCGTCAGCTTGCCATTGGGCCGCAGCGCCTCCACATAAGCGGTCCACGGAAGGGGTGCAGTGGCCGTTGCTAATATGAAATCGAGCGTCCTCACAGTCCTTCGCATTTGCGCCGGGTCGCGGCTTACTACAAAATGATCGGCGCCAAATGCGGCTGCGTCGCCCTCTTTTTCAGGGTTCGTCGAGAACGCAGTCACTTCGCACCCCATAGCGTGGGCGAATTGCAGGGCAAGGTGCCCGAGTCCGCCGATCCCAACGACGCCGACGTGATGATGTGGCCGCACGCCGCAGCGCCTCATCGGCGCGTACACCGTAACGCCTGCGCACAGGAGCGGAGCTGCGCCTGCCGAATCGAGCGACTCCGGGATGGAGAAAGTAAAGCGGCTATCAGTGCGAACGAAATCGGCGAATCCACCGTGCCGCCGCACACACGTGAGCACCTTGCTCTGGCACAGGTTCTCGTAGCCGTTTAGACACCACTCGCAGCGCAAGCAGCTGCCCGATTGCCACCCAACGCCGACTCGCTCGCCAATTTTGAGTTGCTCAACGGCCGTTCCAGTGGCGGCCACCGTGCCAACGATTTCGTGGCCAGGCACGAGGGGGTAATGCGAGATGTTCCAATCGTTATCAATGAGGTGAACGTCGCTGTGGCAGATGCCGCAGTGGCTCACTTTGACGTCGACGTCGTACGGGCCCGGATTGTCTTGCTCATAGTCAAAAGGCTGCAGCGCAGCCTTTGGTGCTCGCGCAGCAAATGCGTGGATTCGCATGGTTTGTTATCAGTCGGTGTATACCACCCACCGCATTTTAGTGTTTGGTTACCACAAGCAATCTCGATGGCCTTTCAGCGCGGCGCGCATCCCTCTAGCCGTTCCAGCTACGCTAAAGTGTTATATATCACAAAGCATAGCTTCAGATATATTGTAAAGGAAGAGGTTCGTGTCGTGCCGAGACGAATATGGAAACAGTGGGCCCAAGATCAGTTTCTGGGCGTCGCGCAATTTGGCCCCCTGAGGATGGAGCGCGGCAACATCAAGTTTTTTGTACTCATGACGCTGCGTGACCAACCGCTCCACGGATATGGCATTATTAAGGCCATTGAGGATGTGAGCGGCCACGCCCCGAGCGCAGGCGTGATCTATCCAACTTTGCAAATGCTTGAGGACCAAGGTTGCGTCGCTATGAACGAGGAGGATAACAGGAAGATCTACGTCATAACTGATTCGGGGAGACGCTTCTTGGACGAGCACCGCGACACGGTTGAGCGGCTTAGTACGCGCGCCGCTCAGCCACGATGGAGCTCGCTTCCCGGGATCGGGCGGCGCATCGGGGAAATTTCCCGCACGATCTTTTCCAACTATTCGTACCTTGATGACGAGAAGACAGAGCTGATCGAGCACATCCTTGATGAGGCAAGGAGACAGATCGGCGAAGTGATTTTTGCGAGAAAGCGTTAAGACGGCGCGGTTTTTGCCTTGCAAAAAAACTAGACCGGCTGCGTCGAGCGCGCCGCGATAAGGTTTTTTTGGACTGCCCAGAATCGCCAGTCAGAGTCTTACCAGGGTAAGGGCAAGTCATACCCACAGCACACCACCCGTTATCCCAGTTTTTCCACTCAATAGTTGCAGCTGTTTCCGGTGCAATTTGTATTCGACGGCGCGCTCGGGCAATCTATCTGCGCACGCTGATGGCGAAAATAATAGATTCCACTCGCTGTCCATTTCGCCGATTGTGAGCACAGCGCTTCTTGATTAGGCGGAACCCGCAGAGCGCTTTTTTTTTTCATGACACTCACGGTACTACCACCAAAATACAGTAGCAGCAAAGCTAGAAACTACTTAAAGAGGCGCATAAGCGTGCGACAAATATCGGTTCCAGTGGAGCATCGGCGAGCTGCAAATCCTTCAGCAGATATACGCTTGGCAGTGCTCGTTGCGAAAAAGAAGAATCTTGGTTCCATAAAATACCTTCATTTCGAGTCCAGATTTTAAAAAAAATGGCAAAATGTGAGCGAAAACGTTAAATACGATCGTGTAGAGCGTAATTGTGCCGTGATTGGTAGGAGCCGGACCCGCGATCTGGCCTGCCTCGAAAACCGTCTTCTCTTACGGCTATCGGGTCCGTGCTCCATTCTCGGTTTTTTTTCTGTCGTTTGTTAGGATTTTTTCCGGTGCAAGTAAACCGACGAGTGCCTTTTATGGCGTTGGGTTCTTCCGGTGACGCGAGGGATCGTCTAATACCTCGCTGTTTGTGATTGCTTTTTGATGCTGTCCACGGGAGGCGTGCTTACTGTGGCATTCCTGATGGAACTTGCACGCAAAATCGCACTTTAGAACTGCTTCTTTAGACTTCGTCTTCCAATCTCACGATAAATATTGAAGCTAGTTCGAATTTCTTTCGTTGATTTCGGCGAAAAATAGCCTTTATAGAGACAACAAGAGCGCCGCAAATCTAAATCAATAAATAGCGTTACTCGTTAATGTGTAATGATAGGAATATGGGAGGTGATAATATAGGAGAATTAAAAACGATCACAAAGATTCCTGTTGGGGCAGTGGCCTTGATGGGTGCCGTACTTTATGCCATTTTAGGGCTCATCAGTGGTATCATTACAGCTATTGGCATTGCAATTGGCGTCTCGGCAATACAAAACGCCCTTCCTGCAACAACGGCCCTCGGCTCGGGAGCAGGCCTCGAGGCTTCCGCTATTATTGGTGGCGTGGTTTTCGGCTTCATTGGCGGCTATATCATAGTGGCAATCGTAGCACTGATTTACAATTGGTTGGCGCCTAGAATTGGCGGCGTTAAGCTTGAACTTCAGTAAGGGCAAAGCACACTTCCTCGCCTAAATCGCAGAGTTCTGACGGCAAAACGCAAGCACAAAGCGTTGGTCGTTACTTTTTTTGTTTTTTTGACGAACAAGTAACACTCTTGCCGTGCACAAGGGTGACATACAAGCCCGAATGTAGGGTGCGACAAAAGCACATCAATGTGCGCAGGTTAAGATCCCTAAGATGGGCTAAAGCGAATCCCACGTTATCTGAGGGAAGAGGCGACGCACGAACTGGAGCGCAGGTATGAAAGAAAAAAGAATTTCGAAAATGCGGCAAGCACCGTGTTTGCCCCGCAACTCGTCGGCCTAGTGACGACGATTGATCGTGCCAACCGGCCAAACGTGGCGACCCTCGCTTGGATAATAAGCACCTCGCACGATCCGGAGCTCGTAGCAGTAAGTGTTTCAAGAAAACGCTACACGTATGAGTGCTTAACCGATGAATTCGTCATTAATTTGCCCACGAGGGAGTTGCTCGAACAGGTGTGGGCCGTTGGGACCCGGTCAGGAAGGAACGTGGACAAGTTTCAGGCGACGGGGTTGACGCCCATACCCGCTGTCGCGGCGAAACCGCCTAGGATTGCCGAGTGCCCGACCCACGTAGAATGTCGCATCGTTGACAGGGTAGACACGGGAGACCACACCATCTTTATCGGCGAAGTCGAGGCAAAATCAGGCGACCCTGATGCAATGAAGGACGGCGCTCTCAACGAGCGCATTGAGCCTCTGTTCCATCTTGGGGGGAAAAAATTCCTGTGCGGTCGCGAATGACTTGACGTCGGCAGGCTTCGCAGGGGCAAACGCTGCGTTTGAAATCCCCCGCAATCTACTTCCGGCAGAGGAATTTGGGCGTTGAGCGCTTGAGCGGAGTGCAGAGCGTCTCATTTTAGGTGGCAACATTCGTTCCTAATAAATACCTAGCTCAAAAAACATTATCAGTTCAAGTTCAAAATCAGAAAAAGGTTTCAAAATTAAGGAATCCGTTTGTATGTCCCAAACGGCGATTGCTTGATACTGGAGGTTAAGGCCCGCTGCTCGCCCTACCTCGAATCGTCTCTTATTACGCGCGGCGGACCCCGCTCCGTGCTGGCCGTAGCAGCTTTGCGGTTTGCGATAATCTACAGTTTACTGTAGGCGAGACCGCTTTAACCCCCTTACGGTTTTGTCGTGCGGGTGCGGCGCATATTCGGCTGTTTTTTGTTAAGTTTGCTTTGAAGCAGTCATCGCCAAGCTGTGACACAAACGCGGTGTCACGCGTTTAAACGCAATTCTTGCCTCACGCGGCCTTATAGGGTTTTTGTGCGCAGGCTAGATCAGAGGTGAACGTTATGGCGACAAATGTAGCGAGCACACAAACGGGCGGACTGCTGTACGCGGGTGTCGCCTCGGCGCTGCGCATAAACAGGCGCATTGAAAACGATGAGATTTCCCTCTTTCTGCAACGGTGCGTCATCGACGCAACGCGCTGGGAAGTCGGCGGAACGCAGTACGAACAGTGGCGCGCTGAAAACGGCAATGGAACAGATCACGCCGTTAAATGGCGTGACGAGGTGGTTACGCCCTACCTCCAGCAGAGGTGGTTACGCCCTACCTCCAGCAGCGATTTGATGGGCTAGAACTGCGAGGCGATGGCCATCTCTGCGGTATCCGACACGATGCCGATGAGGAGATTGACGAGCGTTTCTACGACACGCAACAGCTTCGGGGCTCAATGCTCGCAAAGTGTCCGGGACAACGATGGCTGTTCGCTCTAGGGTGCTGCCGAAGATACAGACCGCAGTAGAGTTCGCGCCTCTTTGGAAGGTCGAGTGAGGCTGATAGCGTTCCGCGGCACCACCAATGGCATGCGCTACGGCGTCCATTTACGCGTCCGCGTACTCGATGTCCGGAAAGGCGTCTTCGAATTCGAGCCTCCTGTCCGTAAGCTTGTTGTACACGATCACCGCCTCTTGTGGGGTTAGTGGCGTCAGTTCCGGGTCGTGCTCATCGTCGTCGTCAAAGAACGGCACTGTTTTTTCGTATTTGAAATAGCACCCGCTAGGCGTCCGGAACAGGTCGACGTTCTTGAGGCCAGTTTTCAGCGTTTCAATGCAGAACTGGTGCTCGTTTCGCGCAAGAAGGATACCGGTATCTGTGTCGTACACCACGCCGCCAAACGCTTGTTTCATAGGCATACCGTTTGGATGACCTCACAGTTAAACTTTGTATGTGCGCGCGGAAAGTAAAATAGCCTCACGCGAAAAAACGATGGCTGCGCGAACACGACGAACGATCTGAAGTGCAACAAGTGCGCAAAGCGCGTCGTGGATGCGGTTAACGGCGCGCTTCTGCCGCGACATAGCAGCGTCAACTAAAAGGTGTCCCCAAAAAACGGGCGATAATTATGTCCTTCGCGGGTGCTACCGGTAGTGTGGCTGATGTTCCCCTTGAAATAGCATGAAGTGCCTTCAGCATTGTTTGCGATCAATTGCCCCCACCTTTCCAACTGTCTTTTGCACTTGCACGGGGGAGTTTATACGCAGCGGTTTAAGGGGGTCCTATCGTGCGCTTCTTTTCTAAATTACGTGGCCTTAAAACTCCGCTAAATCGTGCCACTTGTCCGATCGTCCCGGGTTTAAACAAACCGCGTCGTACGCTTTTTTTGCACCTTAGATCGTCTTAGATCACCGCTATGGATGACCTGTTGCCTGCTCGTCCTGCGAATGTGGCTGAACAAAGCCTTCCGCGTGGTAGAGGATGTGGTGAGGCAGACCCCAGCACGCCAAGGATTAGTCAATTCTAAAATGGAGGCGGATCGCGAAAACCGTTTGTTACCTTATATTAAAAAAGGGAATGTTTGACACGTGGGGGCTTGAGGGCCCGTTTAGCACGCGCTTCATTCCGTGTGTTCTTCGGCCTCCAGCATTTCCATCAAAGGCTTCTTCAGAATGAGGACGCGCCTTCCGACTCGTAGGGCCGGCAAGTCGCCGGACTGCACCATCCGATATGCGGTCGTTCGACTAATGCCTATAAGGCGTGCGGCGTGCTCAACGGACAACGTCAGTGCTTCGTCTTTATGGTGTTCTTTTGTCATGGTCACACCCTCAAGAACGAAAAGGCGCTGAGCTACATATATATGTCGTCCCCCCGGCGCGCTCAACAAGATCTGCGTCTTGGCAGAGGCGCGTGGTGATGTCAACATGCGTCCAGCGTTGCGGGGAGGCTCACGTGCTACTACCAGTAACGTGCTGCCACCATTGTTCTGCCACATCTTCCAGACCGACGAGCATAAGGGAGAGCAATAAACGTTACGCGTTTTACGCTTGCGTGTTAGAAGACGCAATTCACGCGGTTTAGGAAGGTGCGTTATACGTTTCAGGATGTGCTGAGCGTGCACCTTTTGAACACACACGAGCGGCACCAGCACCCGCACCAAGTGCGCACTAATATTAATGCACGTTCCTAAACAGGAGGGTGCCGATGATGGTCATCAGAATGAAGAATCCAACAACGACGCCGAAGTCGAGCGTGAGAGGGTACGCGTGCAGTCCTGTAAAGGCGTACCGCAATGCGTCAACGGCGTACGTGAGCGGATTGAG
>Ga0208819_1001197_pt1 | contig 14323 bp, 16 predicted proteins | sample June2015DPH_11_1_3_FD_184707 | JGI IMG/M metagenome (GOLD analysis project Ga0208819, IMG submission 184707) | Peatland microbial communities from SPRUCE experiment site at the Marcell Experimental Forest, Minnesota, USA - June2015DPH_11_150... | ecosystem: Environmental > Terrestrial > Soil >...
CAGCTGGCACTTCTCAAAGAATAACTAACATTGGAAAAGCCGATTTAGTGTTTTATTGCATTTGCACTCCAAAATTCACTGCCAACTGTTACTGTGATGAAGAAACAGAAAGCAAGCCGCCGTGAAAGCTTTTTTTAGGGATATATGTCGATTATGGAAATACCGTTTATAAGTTGTAATAACATTTTATGGATTGAGGAAAGGGGAAGGCTTCCTTACATTTCTTTTAAGGCGCTTTTAGCTTGTTTTTAAGTCATCCAGAAACTCGCTTAAATCAACCGTAGATACACTGTTTTCGTCTTTGAGCTGCTGCTTTGCAGGCGGGTTTTCCATGTAAAAGGGTATTCGCTTGGTTAACCGTTCTTGGAAAGTTGATTCCAACTCGTTCTTGTAGAAGACGCCTATTGGGATTCTTTCATCCCATTCCTGCGCTTTTTCCATGCCAGCAACTTTCTTCTTGAAATCTTCGCTCCATTCATGCACAACGGGGTCAAAGCCTGCATCTTCTAGCTTGTAGAGTCTGGATTGTGCCTTGCCTGCCTTTGGATCTTTTCTGTCGTCTCCAGCGAACCATTCCTTAGTATTAATGTCATTGTACGTGGGACATGGCTGCAAGCAATCGACTAACGCTAAACCCTTATGCTGGATTCCTTGCTTTATCACATTCTTCAAGTGCATGACATCAAAAGAGTATGATCTAGCCACGAAGGTATAGCCAGAAGTGATTGCGAGGGCAACTGGATTAACTGCTTGGTTAATGTTAGGTTTTGGAAGCGCTTTAGTTTGCATGCCAAGCCGAAGCGTCGGTGAAGCCTGCCCTTTAGTTAAACCGTAAACACCGTTATTATACAACAGGTAGATCATGTCGATGTTTCTTCGTCCAGCGTTCACAAAATGTCCCGCGCCTATTCCGAGACCATCGCCGTCTCCACCTACGCCGATTACCTCAAGGTCCGGGTTCGCAATTTTTATTCCCATTGCAAAGGGCAATAGTCTTCCGTGAAGTGTATGGACACCGTTGGCTTTCACGAAGTGGGGAGTTTTTCCTGCGTTGCCTATGCCTGAAACTACCACCACATTGTGAGGTTCAAGTCCAAGTTCTGATAATGCCATCTGTAATGCGCTTAAGATTCCAAAATCTCCGCATCCAGGACACCAGTCGACGTAGACGTTGGTTTTGTAATCTGAGGGTTTATGCGCCAAGCATTAACACCTGCCTTTCTAGCGCTTTATCTGTCAGTATCGCTTTGATTGCTTGGTATACTTCGGTTGTCATCATCGGTCTGCCAGTGTATTTGAGAATGTAAAAGTTAGGTTTGATGCTTGTATACTGGGTTATTATGCCGCCAAGCTGAGCGGTGATGTTATCCTCTATGTCTATTATGCGTTTTTTGCCTTCAAGCATTTGCTTTAGGTAGGCAGAGGGAAGCGGATGTATCATTCGCACTTGAATAAAGCCTAAGCTGAAGCCTTCATCTTTTAGCTGGTTGAGCGCTTCGATTATGGCGCCTTTCGGTGAACCCCAACTGACCACTATATTTTCTGAGTCTTTATCTCCAAAAAAGTTAACTTTCATTTCCAATGGCACTTCCTTATCGACTAAATCTAACTTTTTGATTCTTTTTTCCATCATTAACCTTCTAACTATGGGTTCCTCGTTGATGTTTCCGCTCTCGTTATGCTCGTCGCCTGTGCACCATTGCACGGCGTTTTTTGTACCCAAAAAAGCTCTGGGAGAAACTCCTGTTTCAGTGAACTGGAAACGCTTGTACTCTTTACCTTCAAGCTCTTTCTCCGTAACAATTTCGCCACGGTCAATCTTGATGTTAGCGTAGTCAAAAACTGGATATGTTTGTGAGCAATTAGCCATTGCTTTATCAAGCAAGTGAATTACGGGCATCTGATATTTTTCAGCAAGATTAAACACTTCTGCGGCGTCATAGAAACATTCCTTAATGTCTCCTGATGCAAGGATTATTCTTGCAAATTCTCCGTGACCAGCATGCATGGCAAAGCGTAAATCTTGTTGACTGTGCCGTGTTGGCTGGCCAGTTGAGGGTCCACCTCGCTGGTAGAGTGTTATTACTACGGGTACTTCGCTGTTTCCTGCCCATCCTATGCCTTCAGCCATAAGAGAAAATCCTGGTCCTGATGTGCTTGTTGCCGCTCTTGCACCTGCTAAGCAAGCGCCTGAAGCTGAATTTATAGCTGCGATTTCATCTTCAGTTTGAATTACGATTATTGCTTCGTCGCCTTTTCTGGTTTTGAGGATTTCATGTGATTCCAAGTATTCGCTTTCGTCAGCTGCGGGAGTTATTGGGTAGTACGTTTGTACTCTGCAGCCGCCTAATACTTTGCCCATGGCAACAGCTTGGTTTCCTGTCAGGAAAATTCGTGGCTCGTCAGCGTCTAATGTTTCAAGTTTGTGCTTGAAATTGTTTATGTTCAAGTTTTTTTCTGCGTAATCGTAAGCATAGTCCACGGCTGTAACGTTCATGTCGGCGATTTTTTCGTGGAAGGTAGCTTTGATTGCGGTTTCTACGAGTTTTCTGTCGTATTTGAAAAGGGCAAACGATACGCCTATCGTGAGGACATTTATCATTCTTGAGAGCATGCTGACTTTTTCTATTTTGAGTGCTTCGCCAATTTGCTTGAGCAAGTCCATGTATGGAACAGGAAAGACCTGAATGTTTTTCTTTTTGACGTAATCTAGGAAGTCGCTGACGGCTTCGCCAATGTTATTTTCCTTCATGTAAGCGCGGATTTGGTTTTTATAATCTTCAGAGAATGTTGGGATTTCTTTCAAGACATTGACGTTTAAGTCACTTGAATCAACTATTATGCCGCCTTCACTCACGACTTCGCCGACATGTCTCACAACGGTTTCAGCGTCAAAAGCTGCTAACAAATCCACATCGCTAATATTAGCCAAAGTTGGCTGTTTGGATACGCGCTGGTGAAAGTAGCTGTGCATGGTCTTAATGTTTGAGTGGTATTCTCTTCTGCCGAAAACGTATAAGCCGCCATAGCCGCAGGCTCTGCCGAATATGGTGGATGCTGTGTCAACGCCACTTCCTTGTGGTCCGCCTGCCATCCAGTTTATACTTTCAATTACCATTTGTGTTTCACTTTGAATAATTTGTGTGGTGAGGGATGTTTATCCGCCTGTTGCTTTATCGGTGCCTATACAGCAAGTACATTTTGCGGTTTCTCCGCAATACGGGCATACACAATTACAATCGTCGATAAAATTTCCGCAGTTTACGCAACGAGGCTGATTTTCTTCTGTCATTCACTTCGCCTCTGCCATATTTATGTTGCAGAGCCTTAGGAATTAAGTTTTTCGGAAAAACTATCAGCTCTTAAAAAATTTTATAATAAAAGAAAGGGGAAATTTTTAGATTTTATCTTACGAAGTCGTCGAACGTCCAGAAGTGGTCTTCTTCTTGAATTATTATGTCTTCGAACATGCGTCTTGTTGTTGTGTCGCCGCGTTTGAGTGTTTCAGCGATGATTTGGCGGTACAGGGATATTGCGCTACTTTCCAATGCGTGATCCAATTTTAGGAAATCCATAGCTGTGTCGCCGACAACTGGAAGTGGATCTGGTTTGTATGTTGCTTCGCCTTCAAGTAGGTAAATGCGCTCGCTGATTTTTTCTAAGTGGTCCATTTCTTGCATGAAGATTTCTTTAAGTATCTTGCTTACTACGTTGGCTTTGTTGGTTTCAGTTATGGTTTCTAGCGGTGTGTTCTTCATTCGAAGTTCAAGAAAAGCCGCTTTTTCATGCTGATTTGTGTATTGGATTATCCCGGTGATTTCTGCTGCGACAGCCTTGTTTAAGAGGGTAAAGTAATTGTCAGTGTATATTTTTCTCCATTCAGGCAAGGGTACCTTGCTTGGCTCTTCTTTCTCGTCTTTGAACTTGGTGTATTCTTGGAATTTGAATAAGTGCCCTTCTTCTTCACCGTAGATTTTCTCGAAGAGTTCACGTGTTTCCCAATCGCCCATTTTCCCAGCGGTCTCGATGATTTGGCGGTAAAGCGTTAACGCTTCTTCTTCAGCTTTTACGCCTAGTTTGGCAAATTCGCTTATGCTGTCGCCAATGTTAGGTTTGCCTGATTTAGTTGTTGCTTGTCCACCAAGATAGTAAATGCGCTCCATTATGCTTGCGGCATGTTTCATTTCTTGGATAGCAATTTCTCGCAGGAACTTTCCAACGGCGTCATAGGTGGTTTTGTCTAGAAGGATGTTTTCGGGGATTGTTCTGCGCACGAGCTTTTCCATTTTTGCATGTTGAAGCATATACTGGACTGCAACAGCAATTTCACGTTCAACTGCTTTGTTTAACAAGTCTACGTAATCTGGGGTTGTTTTAACAGCCATAAATAATCACAACTTCTACCCAAAAAGGAACAATCACTTAGATATAAGATTTTTTATGAAAACAAATTCAGGGAAAATAAATGAAATCAAAAAAGAGTCTTTGTCAAGTTGAGGGTTGGTGTTTTTGTGTTTATTGACTTTTTTACTACGTACATGGGCTAAACCACGCGGAACTTTACTACGTACAAGCCAAGGGTCTTAGGATGTACGTAGTAAGCTACCAACCCAAGAGTTTACAGAACCAAAACAGGAAAAACTTAAATGCGGACGTTTGCTTATGGCAGTTGCTTACCGCAGTTTTTGCAATAAGCAGCGTTTACATTGTTTGCCATTCCGCAGTTAAGACAAAACTTGATTTGCGTTGTGATAGTCGGTGCCGTCGGCATAGGTGAGTAGGGTTTTGGCTTAAGCGCGTTAAATCCTGATGTTGCAAAAATCCAACCGACCCAAGAAACAATCGGTATGAACACACCAATTAAGATTAGCAATCCAGCGGTGTCAAAACTGTGAACACCAGATTTCTCTGCAAGCTTGTTAAAGGCGCGCTTGTAAAGTAAAGCGCTAACTACTCCAATAGCAATAGCTACGGCAATTACAACTATTAAAGCGATAATGAAGGTCGAGACGAAGGAAGAAGCGGCTGTTGGAGTACTTACTACAGTATTCATTAGAGTCGCTGCTATAACAGCGAACAGTATTGCGACTAAAACGACGGCTCCCACTATGCTTATGACTAAAGAATATATTATATTTCTGAAAATTATTGGTTCATTATAGTATTGACTTAATTGGTGCATAGCGACAATAAACAGGATTAGTCCAACGAAACTTATTATCCCAACCGCGACAAGTGCGATCCATATTATTCCGAAGGAAAGAAAAGGTAAGCCAGAGGGTATTGGTGTGCTTCCTCTGCCTGTAATTGCATTGGTAATGGTGGAGATTAAGGAAAAAAGGAAAAATCCATATAACGCGACTGTAACGATTGGCACTATTACGTTTATTAGGCTGGCTGTTAGACCTAATTTTCTGCCTGATTCAAGCGACATACTACCCCTCAGATGCTATTTTATAGCGACTTAGGAATAAGCTTTGCGCAAGCATCAAACCGCATAAATCAAGCGTTAACTTTTAGGTAAGGCTATTCTTTTCATAGCTCTCATCTGCATTCTGTCCTAGCGGAAGTTGCTATTAACTCTCCCCAGAGAACAATCTGTTCCGCTTAAAGAACAGCCTCAGCCATCAACAAAATAAATTCGCTGCATCAATCTTCAAGTTTTAGGACAATGATGGCTTGTAAGGTTTAATAGGCAATTTGCTTGAATCTTTGGCTTAGCTGTGGTTGCAAGTGCAAGTGCAGGAACATAGGAAGCTGAAGCGTTCAATAGGCTTGTGGAGTGCAGTCGCCATTAACGTGGGCGCAATCATAGGCGGCGGAATCTTCGTTGTCACAGGCATTGTCGCAGGCTACGCTGGCTCAGCACTTGTCATATCAATGATTATCGCTGGGATTATCGCGTTTATCACGGCGACAAGCTTTGCAAAGCTCACGTCTTGGCAGCCTGTGGAAGGAAGCGTCTACGAGTATGGACGCCAATTGATTTCGCCGTTTTCAGGGTTTTTGGCTGGTTGGATGTGGATAGTAGCTAACACTTTTACTGGGGCTGCGGTTTCTCTTGGATTCGCCTATTACTTAACAGCAGCTTTCCCCGGTTTACCAAGCAACTTGATTGCTGCTGCTTTGTGTTTGGGTTTTACTGCTTTGAATTTGGTTGGTGCTAAAGAATCAGCAGGAGTCAACAATATTTTTGTAAGCATTAAGCTTGCTGTGCTGGCGTTTTTCGTGCTTTTCGGCGCTTTACATTGGAACGCTGGAAATTTTATTCCTTTTTCACCTTTATCCAGCGGTGTTCTTTACGGGTCCTTTTTCATCTTCTTCGCGTACGGCGGCTTCGCTCGAGTGGCCGTGGTTGCAGAAGAAGTGAAAGATGCCAAGCGAAACGTGCCTAAAGCCATGCTTTTGTCGCTGGGTATTTCGATGATTGTGTACGTTCTGGTCGGGATAATCGCAGTTGGATTGTTGAAGCCTGTTGCACTTGCTGGTTCAGGTTCTCCCTTAACTGCGGCTATGAGTGTCACAGGTAACTCGTTTGCAGTTCAGATCGTGTCTGTTGGCGGTTTGGTGGCTACTGCGAGCGTTTTGCTTACGGCGATTTTGGGCGTTTCAAGGATGGCTTATTCGATGGCTCGCCGAAACGATTTGCCCTCTGCTTTGGCTCGGCTGCATAACAAGTTTTGCACGCCTTATTATGCGATTTTGGCTGCTGGCGTTTTGATGGCTGTTTTGGTGTTGTTTGTGGATTTGACAAGAGTGGTTGCGATTAGCACGTTTGCGCTTCTCTTTAATTATTCAATTACTAATATTGCGGCTTTCAAACTGAAAAGTGACCATAAGCGGCATAAGGTTATGCCATTGCTGGGACTGGCAACGTGCATAATGCTGTTAGCGTTTATCCTTTTAGCTTCAACACAAGCATGGCTAATCGGTTTAGTTTTCCTAGTTGCTGGAGCGGTTTATTATGCAGTGAGAAAAAGGTTGAGACAACCAGATGAGAAAAAGACGAGTTAGACTGCGATAAGGATTTTAAGGTTCAATAAGGTTTACTGTTAGGAAAAAATGCCAATGCCAATTAAAGCAGTTTTATTTGACATGTTCGATACGCTTATGCTGATTGAGAAGAATCATGAGTTTTATAGTCCTTCGTTAATGAGAATGTACAAGTACCTAAAGAAAAAGGGCGTAGATGTCTCCTTTGATACGTTCGAAAAAGCGTACGTTAAAGCTCGTGACGAGCTCTACGCTAAGGCAGATGCAAATTTTGAGGAGCCACACTTCAACGTTCGGGTTTCTGATACGCTGAGAAGTTTAGGCTATGATTATGATGTTTCCAGTCCTATTGTGGCTGCGGCAACAGAGGAGTTTTGTGAAGAATTCATGACTTATGTTCGCTTAGACGAAAATGCTGAAGCAATGCTGAGAAGTTTGCGTGGGAAATACAAACTGGGAATAATCTCTAATTTTGCTATTCCCGAATGCGTGTATAAACTGCTCAAAAACCATGGCTTAGATAAACTGTTTGATGTGATTGTGATTTCTGGAGCAGTGAACAAGCGAAAACCTAGCCCCGAAATTTTCAAGAGCACTTTGAAGGCGCTGGGTGTTTCTGCGTCTGAAACGGTTTTTGTCGGCGACACTGTTGATGCGGATATTGAAGGGGCTAAAGCGGTCGGCATGAAAGCCGTATACATTGAGCGGCGTGTCCAGAAAGAAGTTGAGAATGTTCGTCCGGACCAAACCATAAAGAGTCTTAGTGAACTTTCGTTGGCGCTTGAACGTTTCTAGAGTAAGTATTAGGTTTTGAGATGGTATAGAGGAATCTTGTCTTTGTTTCCGTTACTGCTTGTTTTTAGCAGTTTGGTTAATTCGTTGTGCCTTTGAAGAAAATCCAAGCCTTTTTCAGTGACAACGTAAACTTCTTTGCCTTCAATATTAGTTTGGTTTATAAGATTGTTGTTTAGCATGAATTTTAGGTAATCATTCAGCTGGGTAAAACTTAGATTTGCCTTATACATTATCTGTGTTTTCAGAATGCCTACTTTCGCAATTTTAAGTATTTCCGTCATTATATCCATTGTGTCTCTTCTTTTGGATTTAGCGCTTAAAATTTTCCTTTCACTTCTAGGATAGTGTATCTTATCAATTAACTTTTAAGTCTTCAGTAACACCACTGCATGCTGAGGACAAAAAAAAACACAGAAAACCTTTATTGCTCAGCGAGAAAAACAACAAATGTGAAACAACATGCTGATAGGCGTAATCGCGGACACGCATGACAATTTGCCTCTTGTAGAAAAAGCAGTGAAATACCTAAATGACCAAAAAGTAGGCTTAGTGCTTCACGCAGGCGATTATGTTGCAGGTTTCGTTATCCCAAAATTCAAACAGCTAAACTGCAAACTCATCGGTGTCTTCGGCAACAACGACGGAGACCACGAACTCTTAAAAAAACGGTTCAGCGAAACCACCAACTGCACAATCCACGACCGATTCGCCGCAGTAGAAGTGGAAGACTACAAAATCGCTTTGCTACATGGAGACGAACTCGAACTGCTCAATGCGATAATAGACAGCGGATACTTCAACGCCGTCATCCACGGTCACTCACACAACAAAAGCATCGAGAAAAAAGGAAAAACCCTTGCCATAAACCCAGGAGAACTCTGCGGATACCTAACAGGAAAACCCACCTTAGCCTTGCTGGACACGAGTAAGAATGAAGCAAAAATAATGGAACTCTAACTTCTTTAGCTCTCTACTTAAAAATTTGAAGAAAAATATGCGGTTTAATATTTCACTATTCATGTTGTAATCCTAAAAAGCTCTGTCTGTTTTGAATTCTTATTCTTCCTTGGCTTACCAAATATCCAGTCGCCATTAGGGCTATTCCAAGAACAATAAAAGTAAAGCCAACAATCAGGTAAGCTTGAACTTGAGTGACATTATTAACATACGTAATGGCCAGCCCAGTTCCAGTCATCATAGAGAGTAGCCCTGACCAAAACAGAGCTCTCCAAAGAGTTTTCTCTGTTAAAGTCATTCCCTGGGCCTTTGACATAGACACACTCAATTTTTAAGATGCTTTAACTTGCTTAAAAGTGTTTGATGCATTAAGGATTCAACATTTAAGAAATTAGAGATTGATTGGTACCTTTCAAAATTTAAGCTAAACTGCTCTTGTTGTATGGTTCTCTTAGCAAGTTCGCTTTTGTGAATAGCTGTTTTAGTTGTTCGTCGCTTGCGCCTTGGCGTATTGGAGTTAGTATGTCGGTTAGGTTATCGTTTCTCATTAGGCACGGTTTTAGTTTGCCGTCGCTTGTGACGCGCATTCGTGTGCAGTGCATGCAAAAATCGCTGTTCTCTATTGGATGCACCACTTCAACGGTTACGTTGGGTAAGTGGTAGATTAGGCGGTTGTGCATGAACTGTCTTTTCTCAATCGTAACAGCCTTCTCTCGCAGCATTTCTTCTTGCTCGTCTAGGCTGCGGTGATGCGTCGTGTAGTAGGTGTTGCTGACGTTTATGGGGTCAAGCTCTATGAGTTGCAGTACGGTGCCAGTTTGCCGCGTGTACTCTATCATGTCTGAAACGTCGCCAATGTTTACGCCTTTTAAAAGGACCATGTTTAGCTTAACTGGGCAGAAACCCGCTTCAATTGCTGCTTTGACTCCTGCCAGTGCGTCTTCAAGTTTTCCGCCTGCTAACTTGCGATACGTCCCCGCATTTAATGAGGGCAAACTAATGTTCACGCGTTTCAATCCGCTGTCATGCAACTTCTTAGCCATGTTGGCAAGCAGGAGACCGTTAGTTGTTAACGACAAATCCCTCAAGCCAGGCACCGCAGCTATGCCCGAAACGATTTCAGGAAGGTCCTTGCGCATGAGTGGTTCTCCGCCTGTCAATTTTACCCGTGAAATGCCTAAGCCGACGGCGATTTTGGCTATGTGCACGATTTCTTTAACTGTCATTTTCTCTGCGGAACGGTTTGCGCGTTTTACTTCGCCTTCCCTGTGGCAGTATACGCAGCGATTGTTGCACCGCTGAGTAATCGATATCCTCAGGTTAAGCAGGGGTCTGCCGCAATTGTCTGTTAAACTCATTCGTTATTCCCGCGCGTGCTTAACGATGTGAGGAGCCTCGGGCAAAATAAGCATTTCTACCGCAACTCGCACAGCATCAGGGGAACCAGGGATACAAAACAATGCTTTGCCCTTAGCCACCCCAGCCACGGCACGCGACAAAACCGCGGCAGAGCCAACCCGGTCATAACTTATACGCCTAAAAAACTCGCCAAAACCAGGCAAGGTTTTCTCAAAGAAGGGCGAAACCGTTTCAATCGTAACGTCTGTCGGCGTGATGCCTGTGCCTCCAGAAAAGATGGCAACGTCCAAATCAGGCATGCTCAGTGCCTGCTTAACAGCGTCAGAAATCATCGCTTTATCATCTGCAACTATTTTTTTGAACAGGACGTTGTGTCCAGCTTTTTTCAGCAAATCAATCAATGTATCGCCTGAAACATCACTAATTGCCGCTTCACCTTGCTGCATGAGTTTGTACCGTGAAGTGCTGCAGATGTAAATGCCGAAATTCAATGTTTTAGGCGCCTTAGCCTTATGCTGTTTAGAGCTTTCACTCATAACGAAGCTACACCTGCTTAAACTTGCGTACGACATGAATATTCTCAATCGCTGTGGAAGGATACTGTCCAGCAGCGTCTTTTTCATACTGTTTTGTCATGTCCCAAACAGTTAACAGAGCCACGGAAACAGCGGTTAACGCTTCCATTTCTACTCCGGTCTGCGCTTTAGTCTTAACTGTGGTTGTAGCTTCAACCGTGCTCTTATCAGATACTTTTACGTCTACTTCCACATTTGTTAATGGCAACGGGTGGCAAAGAGGAATCAGACTGCTTGTCTTCTTAGCCGCAAGTACACCAGCAATCTTCGCCGTGTAAAGCGGGTCGCCTTTAGCGATTTTTCCAGTCTTGATTAAATTAATTGTTTCAGCCTTCAACTTTATAGTTCCAGTTGCGGTTGCTTCCCTGAAAATTTCCGCCTTGCCTGAAACATCAACCATCGCCATACTTTATTCACCTTGTTTACTCTGTTCCCACGCTTCTATTAGGTTTTGCACAGCTTTGGCTTTCGCTGAACCCTCGTTAAACCTGTACATTCGAACCCGACCGTAAACGCGTTCCTGCAAAATTCCTTCAGCCTCTAAAACCTCCAAGTTCTCAGCAGTAGATGTAAAATTAGCGTTGATTCTGCGAGCAACATCCGTAATATTAAGCGAACCTAAATTATAGATAAGTTTTAAGATTTTCATCCGAAGCTTCGATGAAAAAACCTCTTCCAATTCCATAACTGCTTCACGCTCTTCCTTTTTCTACTTCTAATGAGGCACTTAATTCTTTCTCCAACTCAAACGCTGGAATAGAAGGCAAAGAAACCTGCGTTGACCTCCCGCGTACAGTAGAAGTCGCCACCACAGTCTTCAAAATGCCCAGCGACGAGAGAAACTGGGCATGATTCCACACTTGCGTGTGACTATTCGGTTTCTCACCGAACTCTTCGCAAACAACAGCATAAGTCTTCTCAACTTCAGATAATGAAGCGTAAGCCTGCTCATTCTCCTTAAAGTAACGCGCTACCGCTAGCAGAAACAGTTTTTCATGCAAACCAAGGCCCGCCAACTCACTTCGCCGTAAACCTGGAATAATGCTGGAAACAGCCATCCGCACACATTCAGGCTCAACCAAACCCGCATCTGCTGCATCAGCATATTTCCCAGCCCGCCACAACAACTCTATCCCAAAGCGGGCATTTCCAGTTTCAGTAAAAGTCAACTCCGATATCAGGTCAACAACGTCTTCCTGAACGGTTCCTAACTCGAAAGCTATGGAAACACGGTCACTTAAGATGTCAACAAGCTGAGCTTTGCCGTAACGTTCTAAACTAATGATGCTGTGCTGAAGAGTGCTTCTTGCGCTTGCATCCAACTGCTCTATCGCTTTCAAATCACGCAAAATAAAAATAAACGACAACCTCTGGGGCTTGCCTAACCGCATCTCCTGCAAACGTGTCAGCTTGTAAACGGCATCTGAGCCTTCGTTTTCGATGAGACTATCAAACTCGTCCAAAGCTAGTATCATGAAGGCGTTTTCTTCGTCTAACACTTGCATTAGCGTTGAGAAGAATTCTTCTACAGAATAACCACGAGCCGGATAATTAGGGCGGAAAACAGTGACGGCATGATGCAAAATCGGGAGGAGACTACCGCGGTATTCTCGACAGTTAACATGCACATAGCGGAATTTTATGCCTCGCTTGTTAGCTTCTGAAGTGATGCTTGCGCCGAAATGTTGGACAAGAACCGTTTTTCCAGTGCCCACGTCGCCGGTTATGATAACTCGCTGAGTCATCTTTTCTGGACACCGAAGAATGAAACTGAAGAATTCCATTAGCAAGCGGTGTTCTTTTTCTCTGTGAGGCAGCTGTTGCGGAATGTAGTTTATGTCAAGCTTAGCCTCGTCTTTGAACACGCTTTGATGGGTAGCCAAATTTGATTCCTCAGCCAAGTGAAGTTTGTTGAGATAATATTACTCTTTGAAACAAAAGCCTAATAAATGCATTCTGCAATCCTATTTTCCGACACCACATGATACCCAAATGCTTCTTTCTAACAAAAGGAGTTGGCAAACATAAAGAGCAACTCCAATCTTTTGAATTAGCCCTCAGAGATGCAGGCATCCAACACTGCAACCTAGTAAGCGTTTCAAGCATCGTTCCTCCTGGATGCGAACAACTTCCAAGGGAGAAAGGCTTGAAATTGGTTCAGCCTGGCGAAATCACCTTTGTAGTCATAGCTAGAAACTCAACCAACGAACCGCACAGGCTTGTTGCTTCATCCATCGGCATTGCTATCCCCTCAGGCAAAAACCAGTACGGCTACCTCTCAGAACACCACTCTTTTGGACAAACAGATGAGGCAGCAGGCGACTACGCAGAAGACTTAGCAGCAACAATGCTTGCAACAACCATGGGCATCCAATTTGACCCTGAAACCGCATGGGACGAACGCAAACAACTCTTCAAAACCACGGGGCTAATCATCAAAACAGCCAACATAACCCAGTCAGCAGCAGGAGACAAAAACGGCTTATGGACAACAACCGTGGCCGCAGCCGTTTTCTGCCGAGAAAACAACAAGCCAAAAGAATAATCTGCAATTTTTTCACTTTTGCCATATAACAACAAAGCTGTTTACAAGCATACAAAGACTTGTTGAAAAGCCGCTTACCCGAAAGGGACCCCCTCATTTTGCTACTTAAACTACCCAGCTAAATGCTTCCGCTATAGGGTATACTTTTTGATAGAAAAATTCACCAACAAAAATGACCCTCCCTCGCTTTTTAGACAGCAATTCACTATCAAAAAAGACAACCTTCCACAAAGAATAACTATTTTCCAAAGTTATGTTTAGCTACTTTTTTAGGTTCTGGTAGCTTTTCATCGCTGACACAACGATTTGTTTAGCTTCTTCAGCGTTTTTCCAGCCCTTAACTTTAGCCCACTTATGCGGTTCCAGCCGCTTGTATGTTGCAAAGAATTCTTGAATTTCTGTCAATTGGTGTTTATGAACATCCGTTATGTCCATGTATCCTTCAAATCGCGCGTCATTTACAAGAACGGAAAGAATCTTCGGGTCAATTCCTTCCTCATCTTCGATGATTAATGCGCCGATTACTCTGACTTAGCAATCGACCCAACCTCTAAGGGTTCATAACTAAGCGTCATTATATCCAATGGGTCGCCATCTTGAAACCATGTTTGTGGAACAAAACCGTATTCAACTGGAAAAACTACTGACGAAGGAATTATGCGATCTAACACGAAAGCTTCCCAGTCAGACTTGTACTCGTACTTATCCCTAGAGCCGCTCATCACTTCAATAACCATGTTTAACAGTTCTGGCGGATTATCGCCCGCTGGAATTTGCTTCCAAAAATTCAACCTTTCCACTCCGTCAAGGCAAAAGAAACAACTAAAATTTAAGCTTTATTAGAGCATTAAGCAGGCGCTAGGTTTTTTCTTTAAAGAAAGCTTCTAACCGTGAATTCTCTGCTTTCTTTAGCACTTCTGCGCATTTCTTAGGGTCCAGCGCTTTAAACTCCAACCCCATGGTCACCAGTAACCTTTGCACGTCTTTGCCCAAGCTTGGCGCTACAAGCACTCCACGTAGTTCACGGTTTGCTTTCTCCTTAATCGCATCGATGTACCGTGCAAGCTGCAGCACAGCTTCTTTTCCAGCCGTTTTCCGC
>Ga0208819_1001198_pt1 | contig 14320 bp, 11 predicted proteins | sample June2015DPH_11_1_3_FD_184707 | JGI IMG/M metagenome (GOLD analysis project Ga0208819, IMG submission 184707) | Peatland microbial communities from SPRUCE experiment site at the Marcell Experimental Forest, Minnesota, USA - June2015DPH_11_150... | ecosystem: Environmental > Terrestrial > Soil >...
CGTCTTTCTTCATGCTGTCGTCCTTCTTCATGCTGTCGTCTTTCTTCATGCTGTCGTCCTTCTTCATGCTGTCGTCCTTCTTCATCGTGTCTTTCTTCGCGGTCTTAGCCTTCTTGATCTTCTTGGTGTCGTCCTTCTTCATCGAATCGTTTTTCATCGAGTCGTCTTTTTTCATCGTGTCTTGCGTGGTGCTGTCCTGCTTCATCGAATCCTGGCTGCCGGACTGGGCGAAGGCTGACATGGACGCCATCAAAATACACGCCAGCGCGAAACTGCCAAAAAGCTTCTTCATAGTTTTCTCCTTGAGGTGAGTATCGAGTTCGGTCATCCGGCAGGTCTGCACCTGCAGGCTGAGATGGGATGAGCCGGAGGTCAGGAAGTTACACGGGGAGATCAAAGACTTCACCACAGGTAGACACGGGGAAAACACAGGGTAATGCGAACTGTGCTTGATTTCGAGATTTTCTCAGCACGCGAGCTGATCGCGGGAGAGCTTCAGTCCGTTCAAGTTCCCGAGCGCGGTCACAGCGATCGATTCCGTCTTGAAGAACTCCTGAGCCAGGCTCTGGAGATCTTCGGCGGTAACGGCTTCGATCTTCTCGATGAGTTCGTCGAGATCCTGGAATCGATCGAAATACATTTCCTGGCGGGCCAGATTTGACATGCGGGCGGTGCTCGATTCAAGCGAAAGCATCAGGCTGCCTTTCAGTTGGTCTTTCGAGCGGCGCAGTTCTTCTTCTGGTACTGGCTCGTTCTTTAAATTACGGAATTCGCTCACAACCGATTGCACAACCTTCGCAGCCGAGGCCAGCGAAGTTCCAGCATAGACCGCCAAGCATCCGGTATCGCGGTAGGGATTAAGGTCGCTGTAAATAGAATAGGCCAGGCCTTGGCGCTCGCGGATATTCTGGAACAGGCGAGAGCTCATGCCTCCGCCGAGCAGCGTGTTGAGAATGTAACCCGCATGCCGTTTTTCGTGGGCAATGGGATGGGACGGAACGCCTATGCAGAGTTGCACTTGCTCGAGCGCTTTCTTGTTGCGCAGCACGATGCGGGGAACAATCTTGGGCGTCGCTGAGTGGAATCCGTTCTGCGCGGGCTTCAGGTGCTCGAAGTGCTTGACCACCAGATCGACAAAGCGCTCGTGGTCGAGATGTCCGGCGGCGGCCACGACGATGTTTCCCGGAGCGAACCGGTGCTTATAAGTTTCGAGCACGGCCTCGCGTTCAAAGCGTTTCACGGTTTCTTTGGTTCCGAGGATGGGCTTGCCGAGGGGATGATCTTTCCAGAAATTCTGGGTGAAGATTTCGTGGACGAGGTAGTCCGGATTGTCCTCATCCATCTTGATCTCTTCGAGGATCACGCCGCGTTCGCGGGCGATGTCCTGGGCATCAAATACGGGATATAGCACCAAGTCGCAGAGAATTTCGAGCGCTACCGGAACGTTTTCGTCGAGCACCTTGACGTTGAAGCAGATGCATTCCTTGGAGGTAAAAGCGTCCATGTTGCCACCGATGGAGTCGACTTGGCGGGCGATCTCCTCGGCGGTGCGGTGCTTGGTGCCTTTGAATACCATGTGCTCGATGAAGTGGGAGATACCGTTTGCCTGTGGCGTCTCGTCGCGGGAGCCGGTTTCGAGCCAAATGCCGATGGAGGCCGAGCGGATGTGCTCCATCTGCTCGGTAATAACGGTGAGGCCGTGAGGCAATACTTGGCGACGAATATTGCGAACTTCTTTTACCATGTCAATATCTGATTCGAAGATGTCTGATGCAAAATGGTCTGAGACCGAAACACACTTGCTTTAGATTTTGGAAACTTCCCCAGAGGTACCCTACTATTGTTACACATCTCGTAGGGCAGGTATGGGGCGCGCGCGCTAATAGAATTAGTGTTTTAGAATCATAAAGTTGCAACAAAACGTCGGCGTTTTTCAGTAGGCCCTTGGGGGCCAATCGGTGCCGAATGGACGAACCGAAGACATCGTCGCTGCTTGGGCTGAACCGTGAGGAGCTCACCGCCTTGGTGAGCGAAGCCGGTGAGCCCGGCTATCGCGCCAGGCAGGTCATGGATGCGGTGTACCGGCAACGTGTGGAATCTCTGGCCGAGATTTCCACACTGCCGTTACAGTTCCGCGATTGGCTGGAGCAAAACGGGATCACAGTCGGTGCGGCTCGGACCGAGAATAAGTTTGTATCCAACGACGGCACCGTGCGGTATCTGATCGCGTTTGCCGACGGCCAAAGCGTGGAAACGGTATGGATGCCGGAAGGTGATGGCGGAGAAGCCGGGGATGGGAGCGAAGCTGGAGAGTTGGCGGAAGCAGAAACGACTCGAAAGTGGGGGCGATCCACGATTTGCGTCTCGAGCCAGGTGGGCTGCGCGGTCGATTGCAAGTTCTGCCTGACGGCACTGCTGGGGGTGAAGCGGAACCTGACCGCAGGCGAGATTGTGGGACAGGTTTGCGCGGTGCTGAAAGACCAGAAGGTTTCGCCGCCGGAGGATCGCATCAACCTGGTTTTTATGGGCATGGGTGAGCCTTTTCTGAACTACGAGAATTTCGTGAAGGCGGCGCGGTTATTGGTGGAGTGCGTGGGCATTGCGGAGCGGCGGATGACGGTTTCGACAGCGGGAATTGTGCCGCGCATCCATGACTTTGGCGGGGAGCAGATTCGTCCGAAGCTGGCGATTTCCTTGAATGCATCGAATGATGCGCTGCGCACGCGGCTGATGCCGCTGAACAAGAAGTGGAATCTGGAAATGCTGATCGCAGCGGCGAGAGATTTTCCGCTGCGCACGCGGGAGTGGATCACGTTCGAGTACGTGCTCCTCGAGGGCGTAAACGATTGTCCCGAGAATGCGAAAGAAGTCGCCGAACTGCTGCGCGGGCTGCGCTGCAAGGTGAATCTGATCGCGCTGAACCCGGGGCCAGGAATTGACTTCACGACTCCCAGCGAAGAGCGGGTGGTGGCGTTTCAAAAGATTCTGCGGGAAACAGGAATTCCGGCGTTTGTGCGGCGTCCGCGGGGGCGAGATATTTACGCGGCTTGCGGCCAGCTTAAGCGAACGGTTGAGGATGCCACATTATCGGTACCCCAGCTGCAGGTGGTTTCTCCGACGCCGAAGGGATGACCGGGAGTTCGACGCGGATTGTGATGCCTGCTTCGGGGTTGTTCTGCCAGGAAATCTTTCCACGATGCTGCCGCAGGATGCCCTGACATGCGCTTAGGCCCATGTCCGATAGAGGCTGGAGCGAACCGAAATCAGAAGTGTCGCTTTCGGCGGCCTGGTCCAAGCTGGTGTCCAGATCGGCGGTCAGGCTGGTGTCGAAGATGTTGACGATGACGAGGCCTTCACTATGCTTCGCGGCAACGGTTAGCGTGCGACGGCCACACTGATTCGCGGCATGCAGCGCATTATTGAGGATTTGCACGCAAATCTGTAGCAACTGGTTGGAATCTGCCATGACGGCCGGCAATTTAGCCGGCATTTCTGTGAGCACTTCGATTTTGAGAGTTTGCCACACGGGTTCCGTGACTTTGACGGCGGTCCGCAGCACCGTCCTGAGGTCCACGGGCGCCATCGAGGCAGGGCCTTGTTTGGCAAAACTTAGCAAGCTGGCCACAAGCGATTTGGTACGGCGAATATGCTGTCCGATTTTTGCGGCCATTTCCTGCTGCTCCGGGTTGAGAGAAGTGTTCACGAGCAAATCGGAATAACCCAGCATGGCGGCGATGGGGTTGTTCAGTTCGTGGGCCGCACCGCCCACCAGTTGGCCGATCGAGGCCAGTTTTTCGGACTCCATGATCTGCGCTTGCAGACGCTTCAGGTTGGCTAGGGACTCTCGCGACTGCGTGAGAAGTCGGAGCAGTTCGCGATCCAGCAAACGCTGGCGCACAAAAACCATGATGCCCATGAAAAGTGCGGCGCCAAGAGTGAGGACAAGCCGGAACGAACGGATGCGGGGAGGGACGGCTGGTTCCAATAAGACCCAGGCAGCAAACAGCGGAAGAGAAAAGACCGCGATCATGCACACCCTGGCTAGCCAGATGCCATGAGAGGTAGAACTGGATTGGGAATTGGGTTGAGGCTCGTCTTCCCGCGACCATAGGGCAATGACGGTGATCCAAGTCATGGAGGCCGCCAGGGGAATATCGTAGAGGCTCCCGCTGTAATAGGCGTGCTTGCTGATGGCCCAGTTGGCGATGTAGGAGCCTGTGGAATAGGTTAAACTTGCACCAAACAGATTGGCATACAGAATTTTCCAGTTGCCCTTGCTGTTCAGCCAGGCCACAAACAACGCACTGAGGAATGCAAGTTTCTCGATCAGATACAACAGATTAAGATTGCTATCGTAAGCGGTAACATCGGCGGCGACGTACTGCCAGGCCATGACAGCGAAGACGTAAAGATACATCCACCAAAACATCATCAAAGCAAAATCGAGGCGCCGCAGACTTGCCGAATACTCGTCCTGCGGGGCATGCGGGCGCAGCGCCAGAGCGGCCATCAACGGGACAATGTGAAGAAAAAGGATGATGTCAGCGGCGCACAGGTCTGGTACATCCCGACGAAGCCAAACTTCGTAGTAGGTCCAGATCAACTGGTAGGAAAACCAGAAAGCAATGCCGGTGGCCAACAGCGCCCAGAACACGCGCAATCGCCCTCGCGACCGCACCGCGTTCGGGATCAGAGACAGAGTCCCGGAAAGCAGCAGGAGGCACTGAATCCAATCGCTGAAGGCAGTGAGACGAAACGACCGAGGCAGGATAAGCGCAGCTAGAACCAGACTCGCCATGCAGGCGGCAACTAAGATGGTCCAAAGCTTGGAATATGCGCGCAGGACGAATATCCTCGCTGTCATTTTAGACTGGGGTTCGAGGAAGCTTTGGTTACTGAAGTAATCCATCGGGTCGTTACGACGGGAGGTCGCGGAACGGGTGTTGAGGGTGCTTGAGCAATGACCCGCATAAAGTTTTGCTTGCTCCCGATCTTTCTTATCCATAATATGCGAGACAATTCCAATAGACTGACAGGTCTGCCTCTAGCGGAAAGTGAACCGATTGCGTACTGACGCGAACCACCGTTTTATCGGTCGACCACAGGCTGCGGCTGACCCCAGCGAGGTTCGCCGGACGGAGCGCTGGCTGGCGACGGCACGGGTATTTCTGGCTGTTTCGGCTCTAGTGGCGATCCGCATGGATCCGACGCAGTTGGGTAATTCTCCCGCGGCCTACGGTCTGCTGGGGTTCTACATGGGGAACAGCATCCTGGTACTGATGCTGCTGCGGAGACGAAAAGCATCGACGGCATCTTTTCGTATTCTGGTGCATGCGGCCGACATTGTGTGGCCAGCCTTCATTTCGGTATTCGGGGACGGTCCGAGAAGCCCGTTCATCCTGTTTTTTGTTTTCGTGCTGACCGCAGCGGCTTACCGGTGGGGCCTGTGGGAGACGCTGAGCACGGCTGCGGCGGAAGTAGCATTGCTGTGGGCAGAGAGCCTCGTGGTGTTTCACGTGTGGTCAACGCACGAGGGAAGGTTACCCTGGCATATTTTTTCAGGCCTCAGGCTGAATACGACAGAGTTCGAGCCGAAGCGCCTGTTCATGCTTTCGGTTTACTTGCTGGTGATGGGATTATTGCTGGGTTACCTGACGGAGCAGCAAAAGCACCTGCGAGCGGAAAAAGCCTGGGTAACCCGCATGCTGGCGAAGGTGCGGGTGGACGCAGGGCTGACGGGGACCCTGCAGCAGATCAGCCGTGAAATCGTCAGCATGTACGGCGCGGCGCAGCTGGTGATTGCCGCGCAGGAGATCCACAGCCAGAGAAGATTTCTGGCCGAGTTGCGCAATGTCAACGGGGAGCTCTCCGAATTCAAGTGGTTGGACTCGCGTCCGCGAGACGCGAAAATTTACTTGGAAGATTTCCCCGGTGAGGTTTGTTATGCGACCAACGAAGGCCAACGCTGGTCTGTGGTTGCCCTGGATGGCGAGGGTAACCAAGTGCCGGCGCCGCAAACAGAGGCTCTGGTCGAACTGAAGGAGCGGCAGCCCTTTCGGTCTCTGATTGCAATTTCTTTCGTCTTCGGAGGCGAATGGCGGGGACGAGTCTTCGTGTTTGAACCTTCATGGAAGGGGGACACGCAAGAAGAGCTGCGCTTCCTGCTAGATGTGCTCCGCCAGGTGGGGCCGGCTGTTTATAACGTTTATCTGCTGCACCGGCTGCGGCGAAGGGCAGGGGCGGCGGAGCGCGCGCGCTTCGCCAGAGAATTACATGATGGAGCAGTGCAGTCGCTGATCGCCGTGGAGATGCAGGTGGATGTTCTTAAGCGTCAGGCTGAGACTACTCCGGAAGTGGTGAGCGGCGAGTTGGGCCGCATTCAAGGCTTGCTGCGCGAGGAGGTTCTAAAGCTGCGCGAGCTGATGCAGCAGATGAAGTCCATCGATGTGGATTCGCGAAGGTTTTTGAGCGTGGTGACCGACTCAGTAGAGCGGTTTGAAAGGGAGACAGGAATTTCCGCCCGTTTTGTGACTGACATTGAGAAGCTGGAGATGCCGGACAAGATTTGCCGGGAACTCTTACGGATCGTTCAGGAGGGCCTGGTCAATGTGCGCAAGCACAGCGGGGCCCGTCATGCTCTGGTGCGGCTGGGTTCCAGTCCCACCCAGTGGAGCCTAACGATGGAGGATGACGGTAAAGGCTTTAGCTTTTCTGGGCGGTTCTCACAAGAGGAGTTGGAGCAGATGGGCAAGGGGCCGATGATTATTAAAGAACGGGTGCGTTTAATTGCGAGCTCACTCACTGTAGAATCAAATCCCGGTACAGGAACACGCCTGGAAATTAAAGTTCCGAGGAGTGGAGAAGTTTCTGATGAATTTTAAAAAGCCACAGCAGGTTCGCATTGTGATTGCCGACGACCATCCGATATTCCGCGATGGTCTGCGCCGGCTGCTAGAAGCGGAACCGAACTTGAAAGTATTGGGGGAGGCCTCGGACGGCGCCGAAGCGGTGAAACTGGCGCGGCAGTTGAAGCCTGACATCCTATTATTGGATCTCGCTATGCCGAAGCACCCGGGACTCGAAGCCTTGCGAGACTTGGGGTTGGGAGTGAACTCGACGCCCGTGCGTGTGATTCTGCTGACGGCTGCGGCGGAAAAGAGTCAGATCGTGGAGGCTTTGCAGTTGGGCGCGCGGGGAGTGGTGCTGAAAGACTCCGCGACGCAACTGCTGCTGAAGGCGATCCAGACCGTCATGTCAGGCGAGTACTGGGTGGGGCGGGAGAGCGTCTCAAACCTGGTGCAATACTTGCGGACGCTGGTTCAGTCGTCCAGTGACGAAGCGCGGCAGAAGAAATTTGGGCTTACCCCGCGCGAGTTGGAAATCGTGGCTGCGGTTGTGGCTGGATATTCGAACAAGGAGATCGCAGAATACTTCAAGATCAGCGAAGACACGGTCAAACACCATCTGAGCAACATTTTCGACAAATTGGGCGTATCCACCCGGTTGGAGTTAGCGCTGTTTGCCGTCAATCAGTCGCTCCCCTTGAAAAGCATTGCGTGAGAAGGATTTAGGAGATTCTAATGGGCCTGTAGCGCATGGCACTTACGGGCCATTGGCGCGCTGCGTCTCGGAACCTATCATTTGAGTTAAGACCAGCCTCCGGACAGGAACTGACCCGGTCGAAAAGCTTTCAATGTTATGTGATTCCCCCCCCGGTTGAGGAAGAGGGATGGATACGCAAGACTTTAAGGAGACGGAGCCCGTGGCTATCCTACAAAACGTTTGGCAAAATCTTTATAAAGATGAGAGTGGTCAGGATATCGCGGAATACGCAGTGATGCTGGCTGTAATTCTGGTGATCGTGGTCGGCACGATCCGGCTCATCGGCTCGAACGCTAACAATGTATTCTCGCAGGTTGGCAGCTCCATCCAATAGTCGCAAATTGGACTGATATGTGTCCTCGAGCGCGCCGCCCGGCGCGTTACTCGATCTTCGCCACAAGTTCAAAGCAACAATGTCATTGGCCGCGCCCTTCACTTCTGGGCTGGCGCGGTCAGCGCAACCTTCTCGCTGCCGGGAGTTGGGTATCGGGTGAGGTAGGGGAAGAATGGCGTGATTTCGAAAGGCATCTTCTCCCGAGCCGAGGCCAGGGCGACCGGTTTTGCTTTCGCCAGCTCCACTTGATCTGTCCAGGGATCAAGCTTGATGCGCCCGCCGAGAGGAAGCGCCGCGATCTGATCGGTGCGTTGCGGTTCCAGCTCCGGGGCGGAAGCCAATAGGACCGACATCCGAATGCTCTTGTTGCTCGCCATGCTGTTGCCCAAGTGCGGGCGAATCAGGTTGGGCAATTCGGGCGCGCTTTGTTGCAACGCCTTCAAGAACAACCCCGCACTCCCCAGTTTGTCTTTGTAGGGAGAATTCTTCAGCAATTCCAAAGCCTTGGCATCCGCGGCGTCTTCGTCGCTGGACCGGCGTTTGAAATCGAGGCGCTGAAACGAATCTTCATCAGGAAAAAACAAGCGGTCGTTGAAGGCCAGCTTGGTATCGAACTGATGTCCCAGAACAATGTGGCTGAGTTCATGGGCCAAGACCATAGCCAGCGAGGCCTCGTCCGGGAGTACATCCAGCAGGCCACGGCTAACGACGATCGTGTGCCCAATAGTGAACGACTCCAGAGGAGAAGTGAGCAGGACGCGGCAGCGGACGTCCGACTGCAGATCGATGTTATTGGTCACTAACAGATTGTTGACCACGGTCATCAGGATTTTATCCACTTCGCCAGAAGGGGCGAGCAAGCCGATTTTCTGAAGACGCTCCACAGCATTGTCTTCAGCCTGCCGTTCCCACATCCGCTGGGCGACTACGGGAGTCGCATCTGCGGCGGCGTCGCTCTGATCTTTTACCGACTGTGGAGAGTCCACCAAAATTTGGGTAAACTCCGCATTCTTGTTTAAGCCTTTTAAGTCATATCCCCAAAGACGGGTTTGCGCCCGGAAGCGCAAAGGCCGGCCGATAGACGTCTTCATGTCCGACTCTTCGCTGTAAATGTAAGCGGGCAACCACGCCCCGGAGCGCATGTTCAGGCGCCAACTGTCGAAGTGCAGGTAGTAGCCGTTCTTCGGGTGAGGGAAGTAAGTTCCATTGAAACGGACGACATTGTAATCCTGGTCCTCAACCCAGATGCGTCCCAGGAATCGTCCCGGTGGCGCATTTTCCCTGGGTTGAACATCGATCACGAGGCAGCGTACCTCTCCAAGAAACTCGCGGCGGACAAAGGTGAAATCGTAATACTTCTTTTGGAAATCGGTATCGAGGACGACCATCTGCGCGAAACCGAGAGGGAGGAATTGCATCGCGTAGAGACCCGTGAGCCGGTTGAGCATGCGGCGGCCGAAGCCAGCCTGTCCCACGAATGAGGTGTCTTCGGGACCGTCGCTCATGTCGAGACGGCCGAGAAAATACTGGTCTTTGACGGGTATGGCATTTCCGTTGCTGTCGGTCTTGAGATCCTGAAGATAGGTCTCGACCATGGGACGCATGTGGCGCATTTGTGCCAGGAAGAAATGCTCTTTCTGGATCACGCGGTCCATCACTTCATTGAAAGACGCGGGAGCCGGTGCGGAAAGTGTTCCCCCGCTTTGTCCGGTTGTGTCATTAGCGGCGCCTTGAGACGAGGAGGACGAGGAGTCCTGAGAAAGTGCCGGGAGACAAGACACCAACATCAACCACAACGAAAGAAGACCTACCTGCAAAATACGCATAAAAACCTTCTGGGGGAGCAAGTTATGCCAACTGAAAAATAATGTGCAAGACGACGGTGGAATCGGATGGTTGGCCATCCCTCGTCGCCGGCTTAAAGCGAATCTGTTCGGCTGCCTTGACGGCGTTGTCGTCCAGGCCGTGGCCCAGTCCGCGCACAACGCGCACTACCCGCATACTACCCGACGCCTCCAGAACTACCTCCAGGAGAACCTCGCCTTCAATCCGCAGACTGCGAGCTTCCTGAGTATAGACCGGTGTTGGCTTGAAAATGATTTCCGCAGGCACTGCGGGACCAGCCGCAGCCTCTGCCGAGTGAGAGTGCGCGGTGGGGGGAGCGGGAACATCGGCGTCGCCGAAGCCACCTTGTTGGACCGTACTCTGCGATACCGAATTGTGCCGCCGACTATCGCCAATGGCCGTGCCACCGCCAAAGCCGGCACTAGCGACCACGCCGGGCACCCCTTTGGTTCCTCCGCTACCGTTGCCATAGCCTCCACCGGATGGTAGGTCAAAGGATCCCATCGCTGCGATGTTGACGGCCTTTCCTTGATTGGCCTTGGCGGGAATTCCATTCGGATCGCCGAAGCCTCCAGTCTGCACTCGTGATGGTGCGCGCGCGAGGGTGGGCGCAGCGGAGCTGCCGGTGGAAAATGTATTCGTCCTCACAACTTTAGGAATCACCGGCGCTGAGTTCAGAGGGAGCGGATCTAATTTCTTCGGCGCGACGCTGACCGTGGGAGCGGTAGCGTCTTCCACTTTCGCTGCTTTCGGCTGTGGCGCGGGAAGACGCAGGGCATTGGCCGGTGGATCAAGATTCGCGACGAAGACGGGCTTTGGCAGCTGCCGTAACGGCTGTGGCTGATGATTGACCGGCACTGGCGTGCTCACCAGCTGAATCGAACGGAAAGTGTGCTCGGGAGCGGCGAGAATTGCGGGATGCAGCAGGCGCAACCACAACAGAAACGCAATTAGGCAGGCCTGTGTTCCAGTGCTGAAAACGAACTCCGTCCAAGGAGTTCTCGTCTTCGGGAGCAAAGAGAAGAGAGTCTGTTGAGATGCAGAATATCCCATGACCGCGTCTACTCGACCAATGTTGGAACACCCCTTCGGGCTTGAAAGTTTCCGTCTTGCGAAAAATGGATACCTCTGGAGAGCCAGAGGCCACACGCCTAAGTCTACTACCCCACAGCAAAAATGTGCACGGCAAAGGCCGTTTTTTGCCCGGAAATTGTAAGTGTAACTAGTTCAAGGTCAATCATTTGCGCGCGAGCCGCCGAGAGTTTACCCCGAGCCAGTAGGGATAGAGAAAAGATTTTACATTCTAAGATGAGGGTTTTACTCACTCCATTCGGGCAGGGAGCAGTTGGACTCTGGAACCATTTAGCAGCGCACGACCTTAGGGCTAACAATGCCCTTGGTCGCGTTGCGGGTATCGACCACCAACTGGGCTTCGCCGACGATACGGCGGTAATCGTAGTCGGAGTGATCGGTGACAATCACGATGCAATCGTATTCCCCAAGTTTCTCCAGTTCCGAACGCTTCATCTGCAAATCGTATTTGCGACCTTTTCCGATGAAAGGGAAGTAAGGATCGTGATAGCTGACCTGGGCCCCTTCTTTTTGCAAAAGTTCGATGATGGTAAGAGCCGGAGATTCGCGCAGATCATCGATATCTTTCTTGTAGGCTACGCCCAGGATGAGGACGCGAGCTCCGTTCACCGATTTCTTATGCTGGTTCAGCGCTCCGCCGATGGAGGCGAGCACGTGATACGGCATGTTGGTGTTGATCTCTCCCGCCAGTTCAATGAAGCGGGTGCGGAAGTCCCATTCCTTGGCCTTCCAGGATAAATAGAACGGATCGACCGGGATGCAGTGTCCGCCCAAGCCGGGACCGGGATAGAACGGATGAAAACCAAAAGGCTTGGTGGAAGCGGCTTCAATGACTTCCCAGATGTCCAGCCCCATGCGCAGACAAAGCATCTTCAGTTCGTTGACCAGTGCGATGTTCACGCAGCGATAGATATTCTCCAGCAGCTTCGTCATCTCGGCCGCAGCCGGCGAGGAGACCGGAACGGTGCGGTGGAAGATCGATCCGTACAGGGCTCCAGCCAACTCCGAGGCCTGTGGATTTACTCCTCCCACCACTTTGGGGATATCGCGGCGGGCCACCGTCGTGTTGCCCGGATCTTCACGCTCGGGAGAAAAGGCCACAAAGAATTCCTTCTCCGCCGTGGAAACGCCGCGGGCCGCCTTCAACCCCAGCTTGTTCTCTTTTTCGAGAATCGGCACCATCACCTCTTCTGTGGTGCCAGGGTACGTTGTACTCTCGAGAACGACCAACTGCCCGGCCTGCAGATGAGGGGCGATGGCATGCGTGGTATCGGTGATGAAGCTGAGGTCGGGTTCATGGTATGGATTGAGCGGGGTGGGAACGCAAATGATGATGGCGTCCATCTGCTCGATCTGCGCGTAGTCGGAGGTGGCGGAAAAGCCCTGCGCTTGGGCCGCCTGAATTTCTTCCGCGCTGATGCGGTAGATGTAGGATTTGCCCTGCGCCAGAGTATCGACCTTGCGCTGGTCGATATCGAAGCCGGTGACGGCAAATTTCTGTTCCGTGAACAGCAGGGCCAGCGGCAGTCCCACATAACCCAAGCCGATGATTCCGACGCGTGCCTGGCGCTGCTTGATTTTATTCTTCGTTGAATCGATGGTGCGAGTTGCGGCAGAGTGATTGGTCATTGTTATGGCAGGGATGTCTGATTTCTTTGGATGGCAAATTTCGTATCGATTCTAGCATGCAGCAGCAGAGAGACCTGGTGATCGCGCACGCCAAATCGCTGCTGATTTGATTTTGCAATCAGGCCGGCGACGATTCAGAAGGAAACCTGATGACGCTCAGCACAGTGCCATACGCTAACCCACCGCTGAAAAAAGGGAGCAGAAGAGACGCAGCCGCTGGCTGGTATGAACTCATCGGTGAACAAAACTTTTCGTACAGGAGTTGAACGTAATTCGGACATGGATAATTTCCTCAAGAATCGAGCCGGTGGGCAGATACTGAATTTCTCATCACATCCCGGTTGTCACCATACAATCAGGCAATCAAGAGTATAGGCCAAGAGACAACGCACTACGCCGAACCGGCCGTGCCAATATTGCGGCACGATGTCAAACCCGGAACTCCACCACAATTTCGCAGCCACTTCGGTCGCGACTTCGAAGAGAACCTGATCACGCTCTGCACACAATGCCGTACCCTCATCCACCGCTGAAGAACTGAACGAGTGGAGCGGGGGGATTGTCTCCCTGGATCGAATTGATGCTTTGGGAGCTTGTTTACTTTCTGCGATCATCGACTAGAGTGAGAATTTGAAAATAGGCTAATGTGAATATATGGACGGGGCAGAAACTGTAATTCGGACGTTAGTCGCGGGCAGCGTTGACACCGCCTTCGCAAATCCGGGCACTTCGGAAATTCATCTTGTCGCCGCTCTTGACCGAGTGCCGGAAATACGCTGCGTGCTCGGTCTCTTCGAAGGCGTTGTCACGGGAGCCGGCGACGGCTATGCGCGCATGGCCGAAAAACCCGCATGCACACTCCTGCATCTCGGCCCGGGTCTCGGGAACGGCCTCGCGAATCTGCACAATGCAAGCCGGGCTCACGTGCCGATCGTTAACCTCGTCGGCCAGCACGCCACATATCATCTGCGGCATGACACGCCCCTTACTTCCGATATTGAAGCCATCGCGCGGCCCTATTCCAAGTGGCTACGGACTTCGCAGTCTCCATCCGAAGTAGGTCGCGACGCCGCCGAGGCGATCGTCGCGTCGCGTACTGCTCCTGGCCAGATCGCGACGCTTATCGTCCCTGCCGATGTCGCTTGGAGCGAGGGTGGCACAGTTGCCGCGCTTCCCGCTTTACCTGGACCTCCCTTGCCTAAGACGGCAACCGTCGAGCACGTGGCCGCCATGCTTCGGTCAGGCTTGCGAACCGCGATCCTGCTTGCGGGGAACGCGTTGTACGGCAACGGACTGGTTGCCGCCGGGCATATCGCGGCTGCCACAGGGGCCAAACTCCTGGCTCCTTATCCCCTCACTCGTTTGCAACGTGGCGCTGGGATCCCGATGGTCGACCGCGTCCAGTACGTCCTCGAACAAGGAATCGAGCAGTTCAAGGAGTTCCGTCAGTTGATTCTGGTAGGCACTCACGCCCCAGTCGCGTATTTCGCCTATCCGGGGAAAAGTAGTGTATTCACGTCGCCGAAGTGTGAGATCCATACTCTTGCAAGCCCTGGCGAAGACTATGTTGGCGCGCTTGACGCGCTGGCGTCAGCATTGGCGATACGTGGGACAGGGCTACTGGCGGAAAAAACGGAGCGGCCGCCGATGCCAAGCGGGGAAATAACGCTTCAGTCACTTGCTGGGGCAGTGGGAGCCCTTCTGCCTGAAGACTCCATCGTGGTCGACGAGTCCATGACATCAGGCCGCGGACTGATGGCCGCAACCAAGGCAGCTCCTCCGCACGACTGGCTGGGGAACACAGGAGGGTCGATTGGG
>Ga0208819_1001206_pt1 | contig 14279 bp, 9 predicted proteins | sample June2015DPH_11_1_3_FD_184707 | JGI IMG/M metagenome (GOLD analysis project Ga0208819, IMG submission 184707) | Peatland microbial communities from SPRUCE experiment site at the Marcell Experimental Forest, Minnesota, USA - June2015DPH_11_150... | ecosystem: Environmental > Terrestrial > Soil >...
GATAAAAGCCGTTGCGTACGTCGAAGACGTTAACCTTCTCCACCAGTTGCTGCCAGGGCCTGTCACTGTTCTCTTACGAAAAAAGGATATCGTTCCTGGCGTCCTTACGGCAGGCACAAACCTCGTCGGCATCCGATTTCCTTCTCATAAGGTAGCCCGGGCGCTGATTGATTATGTCGGGGCTCCGATCACCTCGACAAGCGCGAACGTGACAGGCGCGCAGCCTGCCATGTGCGCAAAAGATGTCAGCATCCGCGTTGGTTGCGTGCTTGAAGGAGGTCAGGTTACCTTAGGTCCTTCAACTGTGGTGGATCTCGTCAATCGCGTGGTCTTGCGCCGAGGTGCAGGGTACGACACCGTGTGTGAAATGACTGAAATCCCGCGTCAGATTGCGAACCGCAAATGATTGCGCCGCCTACTAATGCCGCCGTTTAACCTGAGAACTTCGCACGTATTTGTAAGTGCTTTTTACGCGTGGGGGGCATTTAGGGGGAGAAGCATCGCCTACCCATATTCCGAATTGGAGCTGGAATTGCGGCGGGACGCTCTGACGTGCACACGAAGAAAATGACCCTACACAGCCGATTCGGCCTGTAACCACTGATTAAGCGGCCCCTGATTAACCAAAATCGGCTGCTATGGAAAATGAAAGGAAATTGTTCCTGCGAGACCTTGTTAGGCACGAGCTTCGCGCGACAAACCCCTCATCGCAATCGAGGAAGCTTAATAATGGTAAAGTGATAACCCGATTGCGGGATGACAGTAAGCGAGCCTGTTCGCATAAGAGATTTTGTTATTACTAAAGAGAATTGGATCTTCGCGGTTGTTTCGTACGACAATAAGGCGTATATCCAAGGTTTTTTGCGCTACGTTCCAGACAAAAACGGCGACAGAGTGCGCCAGGATGGCAAGCGGTTTCGCAAAGTCGACTTTGATGAAGCACAACACCTGATGTACAAGTCCTATATGTATCTGAATGGACTCTGCGCAATTCCGTACGAGGACGTCGTAGAGCTGAAGCGTCCACAACAATGCATAGAGCATTGTGATGATGCGAGCGTTTTGAGAATCGTGGAGCTCCTTGAGGGGTATGGAATCCCTCGGCACCATATGGGGGTAACAGGTTCTCGACTTGTCGGGCTTGCGGCGGAGTCATCTGATATTGATTTTGTTCTTTACGGGAAGCCAAGCTTTGAGCGTGGGAGAGCCGCTTTGCGCGACGCCGTAGAGTGCGGATTGTTGCCGCCGATTGACAGTCGTGTGTGGCAGCAGATATACCAAAAGCGTTCCCCGGAACTGACGTTCGAAGAGTTCGTGCTGCACGAACAGAGAAAGTGGAACCGGGGTTTGATCGGAAAGACATACTTCGATTTGTTGTTCGTGCGTGGGCTCGATGAAATAGTAGCTGAGCCGCGAGGTATAGACGATGGGTTTGCGACCATCCGCGCCGCGGTGACCAACGATTGCTACGCATTCGACAGCCCTGCTATTTACGAAATCGAGCACGAAACAGTGAAGAAGGTACTTTCGTATACGCATACCTATGCAGGGCAAGCCAATGAGGGCGAGGTTATTGAAGCGAGAGGGACGTGCAATGAAGCGGGAGCAACGCGCTTAATCGTAGGCACCACGCGTGCAGCTCGAGGCGAATGGATAAAAAGCTGTACGCTGCTTCTTTCGCGAGAACACAGTGCCGGACCAGCCGAGCAGAGCCGCCGGTAGCGGCTCTAGGTGAATTAATTGCGGGTAAGGATTCAATACGACAAAGGTACCCTGCTGATTTGGGGGGACACGCGTGTACCAAACTCCCATTGGGACGCGCGTTCAGGTGCATACAGAGCGTTGGCATTGCACTACGCAGACGTCATTGATTACCTTGAGAACAGCCATATCGAGTACGTAGACGAGGCGCTCAAGCTGCTTCCCGTGCCACACCTGCAGCCACGCACCGTGCTTCGAGACTATCAACGAGACGCGCTGGACTCGTGGATGGAAGCGGGAAAACGAGGGACGGTTGTCCTCCCAACGGGCGCCGGAAAAACAGTTGTCGCGGTTGGGGCAATCGGCAAGCTGCAAATTCCTGCTTTGGTGGTCGTGCCTACGCTCGATTTAATGGAGCAGTGGCGTCGCGTGCTCGCGACTGAATTTGAGCTCGAGGTAGGTGCGTACGGAGGCGGTGACAATGTACTCTCGCCACTCACCGTTGCCACTTACGACTCAGCGTATTTGCGCGCAGCGGAGCTTGGCAATCGATTTGGGTTAGTCATCTTCGACGAGGTCCATCACCTTCCTGCAGCAGGTTATCGCCATATCGCTGAAATGTTTCTATCGCCAGCGAGACTTGGACTAACAGCAACGTATGAACGCGAAGATGGTCTACACAGCGAGCTCCTACGCCTCATCGGGGGAAAAGTCTATGAGCTGACTGTGCAGGACCTCGCTGACGAACACCTTTCCGGTTATGAAGTGGCGTATCGCTTCGTCGACTTGGAGCCCGACGAAGCGGAGGAGTATTCGCGGTGCTATGCTGTATTCACTAATTATCTGGCGCGCCGCAACGTTACGCTGCGAACGCCGCACGATTTCGCCACGTTCATCAGACGCAGCTCGTGGGATCCGGAGGCTCGAAAAGCGCTTCTGGCTCGGAATCGGGCCTTAGACATCGCTTTGAACTCACGCGCAAAAATGGAGGTGCTAAAGGAACTGCTTCTCGAGCACCCCTCTGAGCAGACTATCATTTTTACTCAGCATAATAAGCTCGTGCATCGCATAGCTCGAACCTTTTTGATCCCGGCAATCACGCACACGACCTTCAAAGATGAGCGCAGACAGATACTTACCAGCTTTCACGACGGGGAGTATCGCATGATAGTCACCTCTAAAGTGCTTGACGAGGGGGTCGACGTTCCCGATGCCTCGCAAGCTATTATTCTCAGCGGGACCGGTAGCTCCCGAGAATTCATTCAGCGCCTCGGGCGCGTGCTGCGTAAGCGGGAGGGGAAGCTCGCGAGACTCACTGAAATCGTAACGCGGGATACCACCGAAACAGGAATGAGTCACCGCCGGAAGCGAAGATGGAGGGCCGCGGAGAATGCTCCCTAGCAATCTCCTTATCACGCGCGCTCGCTCCGGAAAGATCAAACCGGTTTATGTGCCGATTGAAGGCCGTTACTTAGAACTGGCGTCGCGTTTGATCGAAACGTATGAAGCACACTTAAACAAGCGAAAGGGCGAGCTGGCTGACCAGTGTCAGCAGTTTGAGGAAGTCGGCTTTGACTTTCGACTGGTGAGGGGCTTAGTCGCATTGCTCGACCGCGCAGCAACGTTCAAACCGCGAAGTCACATTGATCCCAAACAAGCGCGCCGTGAAGTCTTTAGAGAGGCAAATCGGTATCCGCTCGTCGCGACCGACGAGCTGAGGCAGAAGGTTATAACTGAGGCAGCGTCGCAACTGGGTCTCTCGTCATTGCAGCTCGAGGCGTCGCTCTGGAGCGATTTCGAAGATGAGCTGGTGTTAGAACGCTTTGTCGCGCCCCATCCGCGAGACCTTATCCAGCAGTACAATTTAAGCTTGACACAAACGCTACTGTTCAAGGCTGCCTCTCTCGAGTTTATGGTCGGGAGCAACTACCAGCGCATTTTCAGTCGGCTCAAGCATTTGGGTCTCATGTATACGATAGAGCAAACTGACGGAGCTTATCGCACCATCGTTGACGGTCCTATATCGCTCTTCAAGCTGACCGAACGGTACGGCACGTCACTTGCGAAACTACTCCCTTCTATTGTCGAAGCTGACGAATGGCACCTCAAGGCACACGTTGTCGGTGGGGAACGACAAGCACCCAAGCTGTTAGAACTGGAGCTTGACAGCGGGAACGTGAGAGATCGGCTTCCTGGGCACGGTGCCGAGTCAACAAGAGAGCGATATGACAGCTCAGTCGAAGCGGCGTTCGCACACTCGTTTAAGGCTTTAAAGTTGGGTTGGAACCTCAAAAGAGAACCGGAACTGCTAGTTGCCGGCCGATACGTATTCATCCCTGATTTCAGCTTTGAGAAGAACCATCTGAAGGCGTACCTCGAGGTGGTCGGTTTTTGGACTGATGAGTACCTTAAGAAGAAGCTGGCGAAACTGCGGGAGCTCGACGTTGAGAACTTGCTGATCGCTGTCGATCGAAGCCTCAATTGTTCGCAGCTCGAGAAGGTCAAAGGCTTGGTCATCCTCTACGACAAGAAGGTGCCCGTGAAGCCGGTAGTCAAGTACCTGAAGCAGTTAGAGGAAACTGCCATCGTGCAGCAGGCCCAAACCATCGACAGCACACGGCTTGAACTCACAGGAGAAGTCATCGACGTAACACAACTGGCCGACGCACAGTCCGTATCGGTAGGGGCCCTCGTGCGATGGTTGCAGGCCAATCCAGCAGCGCACTACCGTCTTATCGGCACGCTTCTCGTAAGCGAGCGCAAGCTTGATACAATCGCAGAGAGACTAAAAGCGCTTGAAGGGGGGGTACTTCCTGCCGCGCTTGGTATAATCGAAGAAGAGGGTATTTCATCTCCAGAGAAGGTTTTGGAAGCTCTCGGTTATATTGTCGAATGGCGTGGTCTTGACCCAGATAGCGCCACAATTCGGAAGCCATGACGGCGCTGTAGAATCATTGCGGGATCGGAAGCGTTGATCCTGCCAGGTAGTGCTTACGCGCGGCACTTGGTGTCGAGACATCGAGTCTTGGTTTTCAGCTGCAGCTTCGGCAGCCCGCACTTGCACCGTCCAACGATCGTTGCGTTAGCAGGCAATAAGAAAGCGGTCTTGCACCCGTCATAGTACTGTGCACACCCCACAATGATCCCCTTCCTGCGCACGACGGTTAGGGGACCACAACAGCGAGGGCAGATGAAACCGCTTGTTGCGAAGCGCTGAGCAATCACATCATCCATGTTCTCGCATTGACGGTCAATGCACACGTCAACGCCAAAAAGCTTGAGTCTGAACTTTGGCAGCCCGCAGCTGCAAGTGCTTCCGGTGAGTTCCGCTCCGGTAGGGAGCTTGTAAAGAGCTCCGCAATCGCACGTTATTACGCTTTCAGCGCGGTTCAATGAATCGCCGCATTGCTTGCAGCGTCCCACGGATCTCAAGTGCACGTCTTTGTCCCCTACGTCCAGCTTCGTGCTCCTGCTCCTGTGTGAGGCGTCGTGGGGGGTCATGAGCGGCGCCTCCAACGGTCCTGCTCCATGCGCCTCTCTAAGCGCTGCTGGAGGGATCGAAAAGTGCGGTACTTCCGCATGAGCTTGTGGTCCATTACCAATAGTCACCGGCCCTCTGTCCACGCTACTAATAGCTGCTTTCAGTTCGCTAGGGAGATCGGTGATCGCTATTTCTTTCTGTCGGATCTGGGGAGCTTTGACACAATCGAGATGGTCGACTCGCACTTGGTACGTGACTCGTTCGTTTTGAGAGCCATATATGCCGATGGGAATTGATTTGGCGTATCCATTCGCCAGATAGAAGCTATCGCGAAGCATCTTGAGTCCATTGGCGAACACGGTTACCGACACACGTGTGCCTCCGCGAGCGTTTGTTACAGTTGCGTGGCACATAGCGCTTTGTCCAAATGCTATCGAATCGGGCAACAGCATGTCAATTACGATTTCGGGCAGTTTCCCTATTGACTGTGCGATACGCGTGCCGGCAACGAGTCTGGAAAGCACCGCTGGGGTAATGTCAAACGGCGACTTGATCCCTTGCGCATATAGCTGAGTTGCTTGTTTGATGCCCACTCCGTCAAGTTGAAGCAACGGGCACAGCTCCTCTGGCGCTCCGTATTCAAGTCGTAGAGCGAGAATTCTGGCTCGCAAGACGGTTTCCGGTGCGTTGAAGAGCAATAAGAACGCTTCCAGTGCGGACAAGAGCCGAAGCGCATTTTGTCGGATGAGCCATGCGTCGCTCCTTAGCACTTCGGTGACTTCTCCACGCTCAATATATGCGTCTAATATAGCGAGCACCTTGGACTTGTGTCCGTGATAACTTGGCTGCGTACGCTTTATCGCAGAGACCTCGTTCCGCCTCACCGCGATATCGGCAAATTCCTCGGCTGAGGCGACAGCGTCAAGTAGCTCCTCGTCGGTAGGCGACTCTCTCAACTGCGTAAATCCTCGAGCTGTGTTGAGGCGCAGGTAGTACTTCGAGGCGAGCTTGCCTAAATCAGTTGGAAGCAGGAGATCTTCTGCCTCGACGGCAAATCCTTGTTCAATGAGGGCGTTTACGTGATTGTCCAAAAGAACGCTCGACTGAGGGTGTTGCACAAAATAAAACGTTCCGCTAAACCACTGTTTGGCATGCGCGCGGCTCTTAATAGTGCCCATGCTGATTTCCGCATTCAAGTGCTCACTTAGTGTCTTGTGCAGCTGCGAGCGTATCGGGGGACCATTGCGCAACATCTCGACGAAGCCCGCTGCGCGGTCGCGCGGTACGATAATCCACCCGAAACCGCGTTCGTCATACTGGGGCCTGCCGGCACGACCGAGCATTTGAAGGAGATCGAGTGAGCTTATCTCCTCATCGATAGCCTCGTTTGCGATGTCTCGAATGACGACGACTCGTGCAGGGAGGTTAACGCCCCAGGCGAGTGTTGAAGTTGAGACCAGTATTTTGATGTGTCCGGCTTTGAAAGCCGCCTCAACAAGGTCCCGGTCTTGTTTCAAAAGGCCGGCGTGGTGAAAACCAATACCGTTGCGCACAGCATCGCTCAGGGATTTGCTCTTTATTCGCGCAGCCACTTGTGCCGACTCTTTGGTTGTGAGTGTCTTCCTTTTTGTCGCAAAGATCTCAACAAGCTTTGATGCCGCTTGTGTTGTGTCAGATCGGGTTGCTACAAAGATGAGTGCTTGGCCATCAGGGACGTGAGGCTCGATTAATGTGACGGCTTTATACAATCTAATATATTTGTCTAAGAACTTGTTCTTGCCGGGATTATACCCAAAAACATCAGCTTTGAGCGGGACGGGGCGGTAAGAATCGTCAAAGGCAAAAGTGTGCTCTTCTGTAGCTCCTACCCACTGAGCGACCTCGCTGACGTTGGGCATCGTTGCGCTAAGCGCGACGATCCGGACTTTGGTGTCTTTGATGCGCTTCATGCGCGTGATTAACGCTTCAAGCACGCCTCCGCGCTCATCAGAATCAAGGAGGTGTGCCTCATCGATGATAATTACTGAAACGTCTCTGACGAACCTGTGTGTCGTGCTGTGCTTTCTGCTGGAAGAATCCCATTTTTCCGGCGTTGATATGATAATGTGGGCGCTGCGTGCTTTTGACGGGTCTAACTCGCGCTCGCCAGAAACAACGTAGACCTCGAAGCCCATTGGCGTGAACAAGGTCTGCCACTCACCTTCTTTTTCATTGGTAAGTGCGCGCAGCGGAGCGAGGTACAGGATTTTGCCACTTTGCGGTTTTGAGAGCTCGCGAACCATTGCGAGCTCGGCGAGCACGGTCTTTCCAGATGCCGTGGGTGCTGCCACAACAACATCATCATCTGACCCGAGGAGGCTCGGCAGTACCTGCGACTGCATTGGATTAAAACACGAAAAGGGAAAGAGAGGTGCAAACTCCTCGCTAACTGCATCTGCAACTAAGAGCATCCTCTAAGCCTACCTCGCAACAATAGGACTCACACTAGGCTGCTATTTTAAGCTATGCATTCGGGGGAAAAAGTAATATCTCGTCATCAGCATTTCTAAATGACGGAAACGGTGCGGGACGATGGCGTTTGACATAAAAGGCGACAAAGTGGTGCTCTCGAGGAGGGACTTCGATGAGCAGGAGTATAGCTACTACGGTCGGCTGAAAGGAAACGCCCTCGAGCTATCACTCGTTGAGGCTGCTTATCTCGTAGAACGGGAGCGACTCGACCTCGGGATCACGCTGAAAGAGTTCTTTAAAGAGGCTTCAGGCATTCAGCCTTACTTTGACCTTAAGTACGTGGTCTATAAAGACCTGCGTGAACGGGGTTACTACATACAGCCAAGCGTGACTGACTTCAGGCTGTATCCTCGCGGAGGGAGACCTGGCGAGGGCCCCGCATCCGCATACGTTTACGTGCTTTCCGAACGCATTTCTGTGCCCTTCGCGGAACTCATGGAAAAGGTGCGGCTCACCCAAAACGTACGGAAAAAGATGCTTCTCGCGGTCGTCGATGGGGAAAGTGATCTAACCTTCTACGAAGCCAAAAGCGCGAGCATGCAGGGCAAGATGCCGTCTCTTGCGGTGGATCTTTCTAAAGCGGATGCCACCCTTCTTGATGATCGGGTGGTGATCTGGGATGAGCAGCACGCCGTGCCACTCTACCGAGCTGGCTTTTATGGAAAGCTCGTGGACGAGAAAATGCTCCAGCTCTCTCTTATTGAGTGCGCTTACCTCATGCAGCTTGGGTTATCGGTTGAGGACGGGGCAACCAACAAACGCTTCACCAGGCTGCAATTCATTCGCAGAGCCAAAGCTATTGAGCCGGAATTCTTGAAGAAGCTTGAAGTGTACACAGATCTGCGTGATCGCGGCTTCGTCGTGAAAACTGGTTTCAAATTTGGCAGCCATTTTAGGGCATATGAGCAAATCGAAGACGTCGATAGGATCCCGCACTCGAAGTACCTCGTGCACGCTCTCCCAGAAGGCTTCGTTGCGACCCTGCCGGAAATGTCACGGGCGATTCGTCTCGCACACGGCGTGCGTAAACGTATGATCTTTGCCTATAGTGGAAAAACGGGTCTCGAATATCTTGACATTGGCCGGGCAAAACCGTAACTCGTCTATCCATGAATTGCGCCCCTTAAAATACGCGCAGGCGGCCAATCGAGTCAGCGCTGCGAGACCCGCGCGCGAGATACGGTGTCTTTATAACCGCTGATGACTATCAATAGCCGATATAGGCAGAGGAATGAGGTCAGAACGCGATGCCAAGCGATTTTGTTGTCACACCGTGGGAAGTGGAAGGGCACGTTGACTACAACAAGCTGATGGCTCTTTTTGGCACGCAGCCCATTGACGACGCCATCTTGGCGCGATTTAAGAAACTTACCGGTTCAATCCCGCTTATGCTGCGGCGGCAGGTCTTCTTTTCGCATCGAGACCTCAACTGGATATTGGACCGGTACGAAGCGGGTGAGAAATTCGTTCTTTACACCGGGCGCGGGCCTTCAGGGCATACGCATCTTGGTCATCTGATGCCGTGGATATTCACGAAGTACTTGCAAGATGCGTTTGGCGCCGAGCTGTACTTTCAGATGACCGATGACGAAAAATTCCTACAAAAGGACGAGCTGAGTGCAAAGGCGACGCGCAGTTTTTCGTATGACAATAGCCTCGATCTAATCGCGCTCGGCTTTGATCCGAAAAAGACACGAATATTCCTTGACACCGAGTACGCGAGAACTCTATATCCGATTGCGCTAGAAGTAGCTAAGCGCGTTACGTTCTCGGCGGCTCGGGCGGTCTTCGGATTCGATGTGAGCACCAACATTGGAATGGTATTTTTTACGAGCATGCAATCCGCGCCAGCTTTCTTGCCCACTGTCTTCGCTGGGCGAAAAGTTCCGGTATTGATCCCTTGTGCGATCGACCAGGACCCGCATTTTCGCATCACTCGTGATGTTGCCCCTAAGATGGGCTACTACAAGCCTGCGCTCGTGCATAGTCGGTTTTTCCCGAGCCTTTTAGGCCTCGACAAAATGTCCGCTTCACTTCCTGAAACGAGCATTTTCACAACAGACAGCCCAGAAGAGGCGCGGATGAAAATTGCCAACGCCTTTACCGGTGGACGAACGACGGTAAAAGAACAGAAGGAGCTAGGCGGCGTGCCTGACATTTGCGCGGTATACCAGTACTCTTTTTACCTCTTTGAAGAGGACGATCAACGGGCGCTTGAGCTGAGACAAGAGTGCGTGCGCGGGGCACGTGCGTGTGGCGAGTGCAAAAACGAGCTTGCCGATAAGGTCGTGCAGTTTTTGAAAAATCACCAGGCCGCGCGCGAGCGAGCGCGAGATCAGATAGAGGACTTTATAATCCGAGACTGTCAGCAATGATCTGACCAAGTTAGCTTCTGGCAGAAGACTCTTTGCACAAACAGTCCATCGCTTCACGATTTACGGAGGTTCCGTTCGTAGGCTTCCGAGCATCGGAAGGTATTGCTAGAAAGTGTTTACAGCAAGGAAGGAAAGCAGTCACCAAGTGAGGTTTATTGAGAATTTAACAATATTATGAGGCTAAGCGGACGTGAGCAAGTCTCACATAAGACCCTTTCAGAACTCACTGCTGAATTGGAGTTGTACGGTTATGTTGAAGTTGAACGAAAAGGGCGCGGAAGGGGTCGTGGCGTTGATTTCTATATATCTCCGACGGGTTCAGTCGAACGGAAAGCGTTGTTGGACGCACTGAAAGACTTCGTGGTATAAGGAGACGGTACATGGGCTGCAGACGCTTAGGAAAGGCTAAATCATTTACAAATCTACGAGAGAGATATGCCTAATAGTGAAAAGAAGCTAATTCCCACTACCTTAACTCTTTCAGCAACGGTAGAAGAGAGACTAGATAGTTTTGAGCAACTTCTTGCGGAGATTCAGAAAATCGCTACAGACACTCAGAAAATCGCTGCAGACACTCAAACAAACATCATTTCGACTAAGTGGGGTTTAATAGCGACCGAGATTGGGATTCTTATCACTATCATACTATCTTCTGTCAGTATCTTGCTACAACTCAAGGTAGTTTAACTGCAAAATCTATTACAGGTCACTGATTTTACGATCAGTCGTTGGGGTTGATTGACCGGAAAATGGTCGATATGCTCATGTCGATGATCGTGTGAATTGGGTAATGAGTCTGTACGAAGTCGTAATTGTGTCCCACGTAGCCATAGTCACGACCCATTGTTGTATGTTGGTATCGTAAACACAGCGTATGGTGCACGCGCCTAACGGCGGCTTGTTACCCGTCCAATACTCTTTCGCGCTGATTTTCGGGCCAAGCGTGGTAGGCATAAATACATAGCCATCATTTGTTTTTTCTGATATCAGCTTGTTGTATTGCTCTCGTGCTGCGCGGATAGCCTAAGTGATTTCATTTCCGGAATGGAACGAACTAAGGGGTCCGGCTATGGACGCACCGCTTGTTTCGGGTCAAAGATGAAAGCTGGTACCACTGTTTCAGAGGACGACGACGCCTCAATGAGCCCAGTGTTGTCGGGAACGCGCAAGTCCCTTCTGAACAAAAAAAGGGATGTCCCATACTTGTCTGTCACTACCTCATCTCCGCCACGGCCTTAGCACCTTTTGTGAGAGGTGGCGCGCAACTGCTGCAGAATAGACTAAAATGAGCCTCAGCAAACCTGACTTGTATGCGCGACAACGTCGTTTTGGCTTCCATATGGATTCTGTAGATAGGTAACAATAAATAATAATCGTGTGTAGCTGAGTAGAAATAGACGGTGTTTTACCCTCCTTAACGTCAGCGATTCGTATGGTGCAGCTATCTCACAACGACTGGGTGCTTTTACGTTCCCTAAGGCGAGCAAGACGAGCTAGAGTAGACCCTCTTTCGAAAGAAACCGGGCTGAAAATTGAAGCGGTTCTTCAGTCGGCGTATCTGCTACAAACAGAAGGGCTGGCGCGGGTCGAAGAAAACATCGACACTTCGTACGAACTCACTGAGGAGGGAGTGGTATATGCGGAGAAAGGCCTTCCAGAGCGACAGGTTCACGACTACTTGCTTATAAACGGGCCTACCTCCCTTAACGATCTCCGAAGTATCTTTCCAGCGATGCCAATCGCCGTCGGATGGCTCAAGCGTAGAGGGTGGGCCGCCATTATGACTGCCAATGGCGATTCAATCCTATCGCCACGCACGGCTGACATAGTCCCCGAAGAGCGCATACTCCAAGACGTAAAAGCAAGAAAGCAGTTCACTTTGAGGGACGTCTCAGTCGAACCACAACAGGCAGAACACGCTCTCAAGGGGCTCATAAAGCGCAATATCGTGCGGGCGCGTCAGATCGCGTCACGTGAAGTCATATTGACTCAGGCAGGCGACGAAATGCAACTGGATGCTCCGCGCGCGGCGGTCCGTGACATCGCAGATCTTACTTCTGAACTAATCAGGACTGGGGCGTGGCGAGGGCGATTGAAGCCATATGATGTGCGGGCAGACACCCTTCCACTTTATCCCGGAAAAGCACATCCATTGCGGCGCCTTATTGACGAAATGCGGGACATTTTCATTTCCATGGGGTTTACCGAGTTTAAGGGTCCAATAGTCGAAAGTGAATTCCACAATTTCGATGTGCTCTTCGTGCCGCAAGATCATCCAGCTCGCGACGAACAAGATACGTTTTACCTCTCCCGACCAGCGGCGCTTGAATTGCCTACTGACTTGGCCGCACGCGTCGCAGCTGCACACACTTCCGGTTGCGAGGGATCTGTGGGGTGGGGGGGCGAGTTCGACCTCGAACGATCGCGTAGGGCAGTCTTGCGAACCCACACGACGGGGTCCGCATTTCGCTACCTCGTGCGCCATCCAGATCCTCCGGCAATGATCTTCGGCATAGACCGCGTGTTCCGCCGAGAAAGCATGGACTCTACGCACCTGCCGCAGTTCCAGCAATGCGAGGGGACGATTCACGGAGAAGACTTGAGCCTGGCTGATTTGATCGGCGTACTAAAGACGGTCTTTGAACGGCTCGGATTCGACCGCGTTCGATTCAGGCCTGGCTACTTTCCGTTCACGGAACCGAGTTTGGAGGGCGATATCTTTGTGGATGGCAGCTGGCTTGAGTTAGTCGGGGCAGGCGTTTTTCGGCCTGAAGTGACTCAACCGCTTGGACTCAAAAGCGTGCTAGGATTCAGTATAGGTATCGAGAGGATCGCTATGCTTAAGATGGGATTGACCGATATTAGAAAGCTCTACCTGAGCGACGTCGCGTGGTTGCGCAATATGCCAAGCGTAATACTCTGAGGTGCCTGATTTGCCAGTTGTTACGCTGAATCGTGAAGAACTTGAGGAGATGGTAGGCACCGACGCTGATACAATCGTTGAGCTACTTCCGCGACTCGGGGCGGACGTCGGGTGCGTCAACGACGAGATAGAAGTAGAGTTTTTCCCAAATAGGCCTGATTTGTTTAGCGTTGAGGGCGCGGCTCGAGCAGTAAGAGGTATGCTTGGAATAGAGACAGGTCTCCCTGAGTACGTAACTTCAAATTCGGGCATCGAAATCGAAGTTGATTCATCCGTAAACGCGGTGCGCCCGTACGTAGTTTGCGCAGTCGTGCGAGGAGTTACGCTCGATGAAAGAACGATTAAGTCACTGATCGATTTGCAGGAAGACTTGCACTGGGGTGTGGGGCGGAATCGGAGAAAGGCATCGATCGGCATTCACGATCTCTCGCGGGTCAGCCCGCCTTTTAGGTACACTGTCGGTGACGTCGCCTTCGTACCGCTTGATTTTTCCGAACCGATAACCCCCGCTGAAATTCTTCGCGTTCATCCGAAGGGAAAGGAATATGCGCATATCGTCGGCGACCGTCATCCGCTTATCCTAGACGTAAACGAAAACGTCCTCTCATTTCCGCCCATTATCAATGGCGAACTCACGCGCGTGAGTGAGAAAACGACTGATCTGTTTATTGACGTGACTGGACTCGACATGAAGGCAATACAAGACTGCCTTCACATACTCGTCGCTGCGCTTTACGACCGAGGGGCGACTATCGAGACGGTCCGAGTCGTTTATCGAGACAACGGACAAGTGCTCAATACTCCCGACATGGGCGGTTCGACAATCGTAGTCACAAAGAGCGACATAGTGAAGCGTATTGGTGTCGAAATCGCTGAAGAGATGATCACAGCCTCACTTCAGAAGATGCGCATGGAATCAGTGGTCAACGCCGGTCGAATTATGGTGTCCGTGCCGTGCTACCGAACTGATATCATGCACCCGGTAGACATCATCGAAGACGTTGCGATAGGTTTTGGCTACGAAAACATTCCGCCTTCTTATCCGAAGCTTGGAACGATCGGCAGCAGGCTGGCTGAAGAGCAGCGATCAACCGTTATAAGGGACGTGTTGCAAGGCCTGGGTTTCCTCGAGGTAATCACCCTCATGTTAGCTTCTGATCCGAACGAAGCGGTTATTATCGAAAATCCCCTGCTTGAGGAGCACATCAGCTTGCGGACGAGCTTGTTGCCTGGCTTGATAGACACGTTAGCGCTCAATCAGCACCGAGAGTATCCGCAAATGGTGTAC
>Ga0208819_1001223_pt1 | contig 14166 bp, 12 predicted proteins | sample June2015DPH_11_1_3_FD_184707 | JGI IMG/M metagenome (GOLD analysis project Ga0208819, IMG submission 184707) | Peatland microbial communities from SPRUCE experiment site at the Marcell Experimental Forest, Minnesota, USA - June2015DPH_11_150... | ecosystem: Environmental > Terrestrial > Soil >...
CGTGGGACTGGATATCGGCTCCAGTTCGATCAAGGCCGTGGAGTTGAAGACGACCAAGGCCGGGTACGAGCTCGTGAGTTTCGGGATGGAAGCGCTGGCGCAGGACACCGTGGTGGACGGCGCGATCATGGATGCGCCGCAGGTGGCCAACGCGATCACAAAAATTTTCGACACCGAACACATCAAGACCAAGAACGTGGCCACTTCGGTTTCCGGACATTCGGTGATCGTGAAGAGGGTTCCCCTGCCGCTGATGACCGAAGAAGAGTTGTATGACCGCATCCCTTCCGAAGCCAGCCAGCACATCCCCTTCGACATCGCCGACGTGAATTTGAGCTATCAACTGCTGGAAGCCATGGACTCCCAGATGGACGTGCTGCTGGTGGCCGTAAAGAAGGACAAGATTCTGAACCACACCAACGTGCTGGCGCAGGCAGGCAAGACGCCGGTGGTTGTGGATATTGATGCGTTCGGCCTGCAGAACTGCTTCGAAGTAAACTACGAGCCCGATGCCGGGCAGACGGTGGCGCTGCTGAACATCGGCGCCAGCGTCATGAACATCAATATCGTTCGTGGCGGGGTGCCTTTGTTTACGCGCGACGTCAGCGTCGGCGGCAACCAGTACACCGACGCGCTGCAGAAGGAACTGGACCTGAGCTTCGACGACGCGGAACGCCTGAAGAAGGGCGACACGCTCCCCAGCGTGACCGACGAGCAGAAGAGCCAGATCTTGCGCAGCGTCTCTGACATTCTCACGCTGGAGATTCAGAAGACCTTTGACTTCTTCCGCGCCACCGCCAGCGGCGAGAATATTCAGCGCATAATGGTGGCGGGGGGAACGGCGCGTGTGCCGGGCCTGGTGGACCTGCTGAGAGAAGAATTTGCCATGCCCGTGGAGGAGTTGAATCCTTTCCGGAAAGTGCTGATCAATCCGGGGAAGCACAGTGAGGATCAGATCCGGGAGCTGGCGCCAAAGTTGGTTGTCGCGGTGGGACTGGCATTGAGGAGCTTCGACTAGCCATGATCCGCATAAACTTATTGGGACAAATGCGGCCGAAAGCCGCACGGCGGCCGGTAGACACCGGGGCGGCTCTGCCGCTGGTGTTCATCGGCGCGGGCGTGCTGCTCGGCGGCCTCTTCCTGTTTTACTTCTACCACTCCTGGCAGACGCAGCTGACTGATGAGAACAACCGCATCAAGCAGCTTCGCTCCCAGAAGACGGAGCTGGAACAGATCAAGCTGCAAGTGGATGCCTTCGAAAAGCAGAAGACGGTGCTGCAGCAGCGCGTCGCCACCATCGAGCAATTGCAGCGCGACCGCACCGGCGGCCAGGAATTGCTGGACCAGGTGGCCAATACGGTTTCGCGTGCGGAGAACCTCTGGCTCGTGTCCATGACGAAGAAGGGCACTACGGTGAACCTGGAAGGGGCGGCGGCTTCGATCAATTCCGTGGCGAACTTTATCACCGCGCTGAAGCGTTCCGGCTACTTCCAGAAGGTGGAGATCAAGGAATCGAAGCAGGACGACAGGAACACCGCTATCCAGACCTTTACTTTCTCGATTAACGCAGAGATCGCGCCCAACGGGCCCGCGGGCACCGCGCCGCTGGCCAAGCCGGCGAGCGCGCCTGCGCAGAGTGCGCCAAATAGCGCCGCACCGGCGAAGAGAGGATAAGGGAAGACCATGGCAAATCCTTTCCGAGACATGTCGGTGATCATGCAGGGGCTGGTGGCCCTGGCCATCGCGGTGATTCTGGTTCTGGCGGGTTTGTATGTGCCGGGTTCCCCGGTGGCACAGGAGCGCGCCGATTACGACACTGCGGTTCAGGCCCGGCAAAAGCTGAACCAGGAAGTCACGCAACTGCAGGTTTACAAGCAGCGTTATGGCGAACTGAAGCAGCAGATGGACGCGCTGAACAAGCAACTGGACACGCTGAAGACGATCGTGCCGGAAGAAAAAGAAGTGGACGAATTCATCCGCCTGCTGCAAGGTGCGGCAAGCGCATCAAACGTGCAACTCCGGCGGCTGACGGCGCAACCAATTGTAGCCCGGGAAATCCACTACGAGATGCCGTTTGAGGTTCAAGCCGATGGGCCGTATTTTAATATTCTGGATTTCTTCGGGCGGCTGAGCCGGTTGTCGCGCATCATCAATGTCGGGGACCTGCAATTCGATGATGCCGCGGGGTCGCATGGCGTGAAGTACCCCATACGCCCGGGCACAACGGTAACTGGAACTTTTATCGTAACAACGTATTTCACGAAGCCGGCTGATACGGCTCCGGGAGCGGGTGGAGCGAAGGGTTCAACTCCGCCTGTGAAAAAACCGTGAGCAGGAATGAGCGAGCCATGCGTCGAGCGATCATACTAGTTATCGGGATGCTGATGGCGGCGGCCGGAAACGGACTGTTCGCCCAGACCAAACCGGCGCCAGCCGCAAAAGCGGCGGCCAAACCGGCAACCAAGCCTGCGGCTGCCAAGCCTGCGGCGAAGTCTGCTCCTAAGGCCCAAAAGACCAGCGTCAAGAAGGCGGCGGCAGCCCCTGCCGAGGGCGCGGCCCCGGCCGAAGAGAAAGTGGCGCGCCGCGATCCCTTCGAATCCCTCGTGGGCCGCGATAAAGCGGCAGCCGACGCGGCCAAGAATCTGCCTCCGGGCAAAGCGGGATTGCAGGTTTCCTCGCTGCGCCTCGATGGAATTGTGCGTGCACCAAACGGGATGATCGCAGTGGTCACCAATCCGCAAGCGCGGACGTACTTCTTGCGGGAGGGCGACCAGTTGTACGACGGACGAGTGGAAAAGATAGCCATGGATAGCGTGTCGTTCCACGAGATGGGCAAGGATGCATTTGGGAAGCCCGTGGAACGGCAAGTGAATAAGAGAATTTACTCCAGTGCAGGAGAACAGCAATGAAGACGAACTGGCCGGCCTTTCGGTGTGGCTGCCTGATACTGGCGACAGTGGTGTTGGGCGCAAGCTCGGCTACCCTTCGCGGACAGGATGCCACTGCTGCGCCTTCAAGCGCCGCAGTGATTTCAAGCGTGGCCATTACGCAGGACACGCAGCGCGCGGCCGTTCGCGTCGAAGGAGCGGGACGCCTCGATGTCCATGCGGCGCGGATGCAGAACCCGGAGCGATTGGTGTTGGACTTCGCCGGGGCGCGCATGGGCGTGCAGAAGAGTTCCATACCCGGGGTGGCGGCGCCGGTACGTGACGTGCGGATGGGGCAATTCCGTCCGGACGTGGCGCGCATCGTGATTGACCTGACGGCCTCCGCGCCCTACCAGATCGCGCATGAAGGCGCGGCGATCGTGGTTTACTTCCAGGCGCAGAATGCGCCCGCGGAAGGGAAGCTGGTTGCGCCGGTGATGTCCACGTCGGTGGAGAAGGCGCCGGAGAAGATTTCGTATGTGCCGAGCGCGCCGCGTGCCAACGCGCGTTACGGTAAGACCTTGAATGCACCGGCTCCTCGCTTTGGCTTGCCAAACGAACTGACCCAGCCCTCTATCGTTCTGGCTTCGCTGAAGGAGAAGTCCGAACCGGCGCGCCCGGCAGGAAACACACAACAGGCGGCCCAGCAGGCGGTGCAGCAGGCGAGCAGCGCAGCCACCACAGTGGCGTCTTCGCAGACGACGGCGTCGCCCAGCGCGGCACCGGCGGCACGTTACACGGGTGAACCGATTTCGGTGAACCTGAAGGACGTGGACCTGAAGGACTTCTTCCGGTTGATCCACGAAATCAGCGGCTTGAACGTGGTGCTGGATCCCAACGTGAAGGGCACGCTGACGATCGTGTTGGACGAGGTACCGTGGGATCAGGCGCTGGACCTGGTGTTGCAGAACAACGGTCTGGACAAGCAACTCAGCGGAAACGTTTTGCGCGTGGCTACCCGCGCAACCCTGAAGAACGAAGCCGAGACGCAGCGCGACCTCGAAAAAGCGCAGGCGGAAGCCGTTGCGCCGGTGACCGTCACGCGCGTGCTCAGCTATGCCAAGGCGACCACGATGACGACGACGCTCAAGAAATTCCTCTCGACCCGCGGCGACATTTTTGCCGATGACCGCTCCAACCAGCTGATCATCCGCGACATTCCGTCCGTTATCCCGACCATCGACAACCTGATTCGCCAGTTGGATCGCAAGTCCCAACAGGTCGAAATCGAAGCGCGCGTGGTGGAGGCTTCCCGCTCCTTTTCCCAGGATATCGGCGTGCAGTGGGGCATGGCCGGAACCACCACCAGCGGCCGCACCATCATCGGCGGGCCGGCTAGCGTGGGTGTCAGCCCGGTTACAACAGGTACGGGCATACCGCAGCCGCCGCTAATCGGCACACCGGTCAGCGGCACCGGCGGCAGCTCTACCCCCGGTCTTCCTTTCAACGTAAACCTCCCCGCGGGCGTTCCGAGCAGCGGCTTCTACATTGGCCACCGGTCCCCGAATTTCGCCGTGGACTTGTTCATCACGGCCGCGGAAGCCAAGGGCGTGGGCAAATTGCTCTCCAAGCCGAAAGTAATCACGCAGAACAATGAAAAGGCGACGGTGAAGCAAGGCACCAAGATTCCAATTCAAACGACCATCAACAACACCATTTCGGTGCAGTACATCGACGCGGTGCTGAAGCTCGAAGTCACTCCGCAGATTACCGCCGAAGGCACGGTGTTCATGGACGTGCTGGTGGAAAACACGCAGGTCGACAACGGTATCCCACGCATTCAGGGAATCCCGGCTCTCGATACGCAGTCCGCGGAGACCAAGGTGCTTGTGGCAGACGGCGGCACGGTGGTCATAGGCGGCATCATCCTCACACAGCAGCAGACGAACATCAATCAGGTGCCGGTCCTGGGCAGCTTGCCCTTGATCGGGCGCCTTTTCAGGGAAACCAGCGTCAGCATTCAGTCGCAGGAACTCCTGTTCTTCCTGACGCCGCGAATCATCCCTGGGTAATTTGCGGGAAGAGCCGCAGCCGGAATCGGGTCGGCAGGCAAAATTCGGATACCCTGGGATCGAGGAGGCACGAGTCTCCTCGATTCTTTTTTATGAGCGCAAATCATTCCCAAAGATGCCGTCAGGTGGCCAGCGCGCTGCGCCAGCGCGGTTTGGATTGCCTGATCGTGACGCACCCTGCCAACTGGTTTTACCTGACGGGATTTACGGGTGAATCCGGCGCCCTGGTCGTTGAACGAGGCGCGGCCACGCTCGTTACCGACGGGCGCTTCACGGTGCAGGCCAGGGAAGAAGCACGGGGAATCCGGGTCGTGTTACAGAAGGGCGGGTTGTTCGCGGCGCTGGGGGAGTGGCTGCGGCAGCGCGGGCTGCGGCGCATCGGCTTTGACCCTTTCCAGTTGTCGCTGGGGCAATGGAATGCGGTGCGGAAGGCTGCGGGAGCGAAATGCCGCACAATTGAGGTTGAAGGCATCCCGGAAGGCCTGCGCACACGCAAAGACGCGCAGGAACTGGCGCAAATGCGAAAGGCGGCCGTTGTGGTGGGCGAAGTCTTCGAGAGCGTACTCCCACTAGTGCGCCCCGGCGTACGCGAGAGCGAACTCGCGGCGGAATTGGAATACCAGATGCGCAGGCGCGGGGCGAGCGGACCGTCGTTCGAGACGATTGTGGCCTCCGGGAAGCGCTCCGCACTCCCCCACGCGCGGCCAACCGCCAGGCAACTGAGGAAAAATGAGTTGGTCGTGCTCGACCTGGGTGTTATACTCGGCCACTATTGCAGCGATATGACGCGTACGGTGTATCTTGGCCGGGCGCCCAGACGCATCCGCGGGTGGTACGAGGCGGTGCGCGAAGCGCAAGCGGCCGGCGTGGCTGCAGTGGAAGCAGGAATTACCTGCGGTGAAGTGGATTCCACCGTGCGGGAAGTCCTGAAAACGGCCGGGCTGGAAGAGCATTTTGTGCACAGCACGGGCCACGGGCTGGGCTTGGAAGTGCACGAAGAGCCGCGCGTCGCCAGGGGCCAGCAGGTTCGACTCCAAGCCGGAAATGTGATTACCATAGAGCCGGGCGTGTATGTCGAAGGAGTCGGGGGCATACGCATCGAAGATGACGTTGTGGTACGCGCGACAGGGAATGAAGTACTAACCCGCGTAAAGCGGGATCTCATCGAAATCTGAAAAAGGCATGAAACGGAAAAAGCCGTCGAAAGCCAGTGGTAGTCCGTCGTTTGCAAATCCTGAAATCGGGCAAATTGAACAATTGCTCCGGTTCATGAGCGAGCACAACCTCGAGGAATTCGAGTACTCCCGGGGCGACCTGAAGATCCGGCTGAGAAAGCCCAGCCCGAGCATGGTGCCTGCTCCGCCAAGGCCCGCCGCGGAGATCATTGTGCCCTCCGCTTTGGCCCCGGCCGAAGAAGCCGGACCGGCCGGCGGAAGCGATGCGGAAGTACAAGGTGGCGAGGAATTGTACCTGGTGAAGTCGCCGATCGTGGGCACCTTTTATGGATCGCCCAGCCCAGGTTCGGAGCCCTTTGTGAAGATCGGCAACCATGTGGATTCCGGGCAGACTTTGTGCATCGTCGAAGCCATGAAGCTCATGAACGAAATTGAGTCCGAAGTGAGCGGGGAAGTGCTGCGGATCTTTGCGGAAAACGGGCAGCCCGTGGAATACGGGCAGCCGCTGTTTGGGATTCGACCCAGCCGGAAACGGTAGCCGGCCCACGCGCCTATGTTCCAGAAAATTCTTGTCGCCAACCGCGGGGAAATCGCCCTGCGGGTCATCTGCGCCTGCAAGGAACTGGGGATTGCGACCGTGGCCGTATATTCGGAGGCCGACCGCAATGCGCTGCACGTGCGATTCGCGGACGAAGCCGTGTGCATCGGCCCGGCGCGCAGCAGCGAAAGCTACCTCAACATCCCCCAGGTCATCAGCGCCGCCGAAATCACCAACGTAGACGCCATTCATCCGGGCTACGGCTTTCTCTCCGAAAACGCCAATTTTGCCAAGGTGTGCGAGGCTTCGGAAATTACCTTTATCGGCCCGAAACCCGAAGTCATCGAGATGATGGGAGAGAAGGACCGCGCGCGCCGCGAAATGAAGGCCGCGGGGCTGGCGACCATTCCCGGCAGCGACGGCGTCGTCGAAGGCGAGGAGCAACTTGCCAAGGAAGCGCAGCGTATCGGCTTCCCGTTGATCCTGAAAGCGGCGGCGGGCGGTGGCGGGCGCGGCATGCGCATGGTCCGCACCAAGGAGGAGTTGCTTGCGGCTTACCAGACCGCCCGGAGCGAAGCGCAGCAAGCGTTTGGCACTCCCGACGTGTACATGGAAAAGTATCTGCGGCACCCGCGCCATATCGAATTCCAGGTGCTCGGGGACCAGCATGGCAAGGTGATTCATCTGGGCGAGCGGGAATGCACCATCCAGCGGCGTCACCAGAAGCTGATCGAAGAAACGCCTTCGCCGGCGATGGACGCGAAACGCAGGAAAGAAATCGGCGCCAAAGTGGTGAAGGCGCTCGAGTTCATCGGCTACACCAATGCCGGCACGATCGAGTTTTTGATGGACGATGACGGCGCCATGTACTTCATCGAAATGAACACGCGCATCCAGGTGGAACATCCGGTCACGGAAATTGTCAGCGGGGTGGACCTGGTGAAAGCGCAGATTCGCCTGGCGGCGGGTGAGAAAATCGCGGAAGCCGCCGGTGAAATGCAGTTTACCGGACATGCCATCGAGTGCCGCATCAATGCGGAAGACCCCGATACGTTTGTGCCGTCCGCCGGGCGCATCACGACCTTTCAGGCGCCCGGAGGAACCGGCGTGCGCGTGGATTCCGCGGCGTACTCGGACGCGGTGATTCCGCCTTATTACGATTCGCTGGTGGCCAAGCTCATCGTCAAGGGCCGCGACCGCGGCGAAGCCCTCGCGCGCATGAGGCGCGCCCTGGAGATGTTCGTCATCGAGGGGATCAAGACCTCCATTCCGATGCACCTGCGCATCCTTAGCGATCCGGACTTTGCCGCGGGCAAGTTCGACACCCATTTCATCGAGAGATATCTGAACTCCAACGGTAAATAGAACGCCATGCGCCTTGTGATGCCCCGGCTGGATGTGATATTAGACGCTGCAATCATGACGGAATCCGCGGGGAACAAGGCACAAAGACTGAGCGATTCAGGTGTGCGCCCGCTGCCATGCGGCAAGAGGAAGACGGCGGCGGCGTGCCACTGAGGAATGCAAGGCATGGCTGATTCCACCAGCGCTTCTCCCCGGCAAACCGCCAAAGCCGAGCACGGATTCGTGCGCGCCATCGGCCTGTTCGACGGCACGATGATCGTGGTCGGTTCCATGATCGGTTCCGGCATCTTTATCGTTGCCGCGGAAATCTCCCGCGTGACCGGTTCTGCCGGCGGATTGCTGCTCACCTGGATCCTCACGGGGCTGCTGACGATTGCCGCCGCGCTTTCCTATGGCGAATTGGCCGCGCTGTTCCCGCACGCGGGCGGGCAATACATTTATTTGCGTGAGGCCTACTCGCCCCTGTGGGGCTTCCTCTACGGCTGGACGCTTTTTCTGGTGATTCAGACGGGCACGATCGCCGCTGTGGCCATCGGCTTTGCGCGCTATCTCGGCGTTCTCTTTCCTGCCATCTCCCCGCAGACGTGGGTGATTCGGCCGATTAATCTGGGCTCTTCGTTCGCCGTCAGCCTGTCTGTGCAGCAGTTGGTGGCCGCGCTGATGATTCTCTTCCTGACGTTTCTGAATACGCGTGGCGTGAAGCTGGGCAAGTGGATTCAGAATGTGTTCACTTCGGCGAAGATGCTGTCGCTGCTGGGCCTGATTGTCTTGTGCGTATTTGTTGCGCGGAACGCTGGGGCCATCGCCGACAATTTTTCGCATCTGTGGGCGATTCGCGGCGCGCAACCCATCGAGCCGGGCGCCAACTTCCTGCGCTCTCTGGTGCCGACAGTTACTGCTGCCGGCGGCTGGTACGGACTGCTTCTTGCTCTGGCCGTCGCCCAGGTGGGCTCGCTCTTCTCCGCGGATGCCTGGAACAACATCGGGTTTACCGCCGCCGAGGTGAAAAATCCCAAGCGCGACGTGGCCCTCTCCATGGCCATCGGCACGGTCATCGTGATGACGCTGTATCTCCTCGCCAATGTTGCGTATCTCTGCGCACTGCCGTTGCAGCAGATTCAGTCGGCGCGCGATGATCGCGTGGCCACCGCCGCGCTCTCCGCCATTTTCGGCGCGAAAGGCGCCTGGATGATGGCCGTAGCGATTATTGTTTCCACCTTTGGCTGCAACAACGGGCTGATCCTGGCGGGCTCGCGCGTGGCCTACGCCATGGCCAAGGATGGCCTCTTTTTCCGCGCCACTGGAAAGCTCAACGATAAGGGCGTTCCGGGAACGGCGTTGGTCTTTCAGGGAATCTGGATCGTGATCCTGATTCTGCTGCGCACGCGCAAACCCGACGGCAGCTACGGCAATCTTTACAGCAATCTCCTCGATTACGTTGTCTTCGCGGCGTTGCTCTTCTACGTTCTCACCATTGCCGGGATTTTCCTGCTGCGCTGGAAGCGCCCGGACGCGGAACGTCCTTACAAAGCATTTGGGTATCCCGTGCTGCCGCTGTTGTATATTGTGGCGGCCACGGGGATCATGGTGGTTCTCCTGCTGTATCAGACACAAACCGCGGGGCTGGGCATGGCGATTGTACTGCTGGGCGTGCCGGTCTATTTGCTGTGGTCGCGGCGGCAAGCGTAGTCAGGCGGAAGATTCTTAAGCACAAAAAGAAGGAGGAGTTGCATGGGCAACCCCCTATTCGCGACGAAGTCAATGGACACGCTGATGCAAGAGGCTGGAGATACCGGTGAACACAGCCTGAAGCGTGTTCTGGGCCCCGTCAATCTGATCACGCTGGGGATTGGAGCAATCATCGGCGCGGGCATTTTCGTGCTGACCGGGTCGGCAGCCTCTCTGTATGCGGGGCCCGCCATCATGTTGTCCTACGTGCTGGCGGGCGTGGGGTGCGCATTTGCGGGGCTGTGCTATGCGGAGTTCGCTTCGTTGATTCCCATCGCGGGCTCCGCTTATACGTATGGTTACGCGACGCTGGGGGAGATCATCGCGTGGATCATCGGCTGGGACCTGATCCTGGAATACGCATTTGGGGCAGCGACAGTGGCCAGTGGTTGGAGCAGCACACTGGTGGCCTTTCTGCAGGACTATGGAATCAACCTGCCGCCTCAGATTTGCGATGTGCCCGGGGCGCATTGGGTGTTTGTGGACGGCAGATGGGTTCCCGTGGCTACGACCAGCCTCACGAGCGCACAGGTGCTGAGTCTTCCGCACGCCACGTCAAGTTTCAACTTGATCGCGTTTCTGGCGGTGCTGGCGGTCACCACAATTCTGATCGTGGGAATCAAGGAGTCCGCGAACTTTAATACCACGATCGTGTTTGTGAAACTCACTGCGGTGGTGACCTTTATCGCCGTATCGGCAGTTTTCGTTTCCCGGCATGCGGCCGTCGCGCACGCGAATTGGAGCGTGTTTATACCGCCGAACACCGGGTCATTTGGGTCCTACGGGTGGTCGGGGATATTGCGGGGAGCAGGAGTTGTATTCTTCGCATACATCGGCTTTGACGCCGTGTCCACCGCGGCGCAAGAGGCTCGCAATCCTCAGAAGGACATGCCCGTTGGCATACTTGGTTCACTGGCTGTCTGCACGGTGCTGTACATCATTGTCTGCGGACTCCTGACGGCCACGGTCCACTATTCGCGTTTGAATATTGGCGCGCCTGTCTCGCTGGCCATTCGGGAGACCGGGGTGAAATGGGGGAGCTACGTTGTCAACGCCGGCGCCCTGGCCGGACTGAGCACTGTCATGCTGGTGATGCTGTTGGGCCAATCGCGGGTCTTTTATTCCATGGCTCACGATGGATTGCTTTGGAAGTGGGCGGGGGACATCCATCCCCGGTTCCGGACGCCGTGGAAGTCAACCGCGATCGTCGGCTTGTGCGTGGCCATCGTGGCGGCGCTCGTGCCGATTGGCGACCTCGGGCAACTGGTCAGCATTGGCACGTTGCTGGCGTTCGTAATCGTTTGTGCGGGAGTGTGGATCCTGCGCGTGCGCCGGCCGGATCTGAAGCGCCCATTCCGGACACCGTGGGTGCCGGTCGTGCCCATCCTGGGCATCATCGTCTCGCTGGGGCTCATGGCGGGCCTGAAAGGGTTGACGTGGCTGCGCTTGATCGTTTGGCTGGTGATCGGGATGGTCATCTACTTTACCTACAGCGTTAAACACAGCCGCGTGCGCAACCCCGAACTGCGAGGCAGATAGCTTCGGGACGGGATTCCCGGCCGGACAAGCAGATCGTTGCGCTGGATGGTCCAGAAACAGGAGACAGCAGACTCGTCGTCCCGCGGCGAATCGGTTAAAGTGGGTGTGCTGTCTCTCCGCTCATGAACGGAAAAGGAAACCACCGGAATTCCTTCTGGAAGAGCCTCGCGAAGCTCGATTGGACCGCTGTGGCTGTGGTCCTTCTGGGGATTTGGGCCGGCTGGTCCGGCAACCCTCTGCAAGGCGACGCGGCGATGCGTTTCTTGCGATTCCTGGCGCTGCTGGCGTTGTTCTATCTCGCGTACCGCGCCTGGAGCCGCTGGCGCCAGGAACTCCTGTGGAGCCTGCGCAATCGCTTAATCGTCGCTTACGTATTCATCGCCGTTGTGCCCATACTCCTCCTGGTCATCCTGGCCGGCCGCGCTAGGCGGATTATCTATGCGCAAGTTGGCTCCTATATGCTTCACGAGGAAATCCACCGCCGCGTGGACTTGCTGGCCGATTCTGCCGCGTACATCGCCGCCGCCGAAGAGACCCTGCCTGCTTCGATGAACCAGAAGACATTGGAAGAGTCCCTTGCTGCGCAGCTTGAAGTTGCGGAAGGCAAGACCCTGCCGGGTTTGATCGTGAACTTTCATGTACCCGAAGACTATTTCCGAAAATTCGCCGGGCCAAAGGCGCGATCGTACGCGGGCCTGGTACAAACCGAGAATCAATTGCGGCTGGCAAGCATGAAGGAAGTGGATTCACCGCGTGGCCAGCAGATTCTAGAACTGAGCGTGCCGGTGACCGCGGAATTTCTGGAGAGCGTTGCCACCGACCTGGGCCCTTTCAACATGCTACTGCTGCACCGCGTGAACGATGGCAGCACCGGGAGTGACGTCACCATCGGCACGGAGAAGTACCGCGTGATCGGCCGCGTCACGACGCATAAGCGCTCTATCCCCCCCGCCGCTTCCTGGACGGATCCCGTGGTGGACGACCTGTCCATCCTGGAGGTCAGTCACATCTCCGCGGACGGCGTTGTGGAGCGTACTCATCCTGTATTCGCTTCCTACGAAGCGCGCATCTCGCAGTTGAATCACCGCATTTTCGGGTTGGTCGGCGAGTTCAGTCTCTCCAAGGTGACCACGCTCATCCTGATTTCCATGGGCTTCCTCCTTCTGGAGCTCGCGGCTTTGATCATCGGCATTGTTCTCACGCGGGCCATCACGCGCACGATTTCCGAACTCTATCGCGCCACGCAGTTCGTCCAGGAAGGCAATTTTAGCTATCGCGTTAGCGTCGAGCGCAAGGACCAGCTCGGCGCGCTGGGCGACTCGTTCAACTCCATGACGAGTTCGATCACCAATCTGATTAACGAGCAGAAGCAACTGCAGCGCCTGGAAAACGAAATTTCCATCGCGCGGGAAGTGCAGGACCAGCTTTTCCCGCGCAACCTGCCGCACGTTGCAGGCGTCGAAATCGAGGCCATCTGCCGCGCCGCGCGCAGCGTCAGCGGCGACTATTACGATTTCATCCAACTGAGTCCCACGCACGTGGCCATTGCCATCGCCGATATTTCGGGGAAGGGAATTTCCGCGGCTCTTCTGATGGCCAGCTTGCAAGCGGCGTTGCGCAGCCAGTTGCTGGTGCCCGGCAGCGAAACCCTGAGCACCGCGGAACTTGTGGCGCGCCTGAATAAGCATTTGGTGCGCAACACCGGGGATGATCGCTTCGCCACCTTTCTCGTCGCCGTGTTTGATACTTCCACGCGCACGCTGCGCTACACCAATGCGGGACACTTGCCCGGTTTCTGCCTCTCCGACGGCAAATCCATTCACCTGGATAAGGGTGGAATCGTGCTTGGCATCGTGGAGGACTACCATTATGTGGAAGGCATCGTGCAGGTGCCGCCGGAGAGCGTGCTGATTGGTTACAGTGACGGTCTCGTGGAGCCCGAGAATGCGTATGGCGAGGAATTCGGGGTCTCGCGTTTGGAGGCGGCGGCGCAACGCGTCCGCCATGCCTCTCCGCGGCGCATCGCCGAATCTCTGATGACCACGGCGGAAGAATGGTCCGGGAGCCCCGAGCAGGCGGACGATATGACGGTCATTGTTGCCCGCCTGGGTAGCTGATCAGGAAACGGGATTATCTCCGGGTACGCCGTCCTTCGCTCGCAGCTGGCCGCGAGCCATGGAACCTCCAACTTTTGCACACGCCGGCCACTATTTCGTTTACAGTATGGAGTTAGTCAGGGTCGTGGTGATTCAACGCAAAATGCGGATCGCAGCCAAACTCGTGGAATCCGTGTGCGCTGCGGTTAGGGAGGGCCAATGAAGAATCGGCTTGGGTCACGCAGCAATCTAGAGGGCAAGGTTTCGCGGCGCAAGTTCATAGGGCAAACGGCGGCAGCGGCCATTGGTTTTTCGATCGTGCCGCGCCGGGTGTTGGGCGGCACAGGGTATGTTCCGCCCAGCGACAAGATCAATATTGCGTTCATCGGCGTGGGCGCGCAGGGTTTGCGCGTCATGCTGCACTTTTTGCGCGAACCCGACGTACAGGGCGTGGCGGTTTGCGACCCCAATCAATCCGGCGCGAATTACCCGCAATGGGACACACACGAGTTCTGCAAGTCCGTCCGCAAGTTGCTCGGCGTCGACAGCGGCTGGGACTGGCTCAGCCCCGACCAACCCATCGCGTTGACCCATTCACTCAGCGTGACGAGCGGCGTGGCAGGCCGCGAACCTTGCCGAAAAATCGTGGATGCCTATAACGGCACGCAGCAGCGCTCTAGCCAGTCTCGTGGCTGTTCGGCGTACAGCGACTTCCGCGAGCTACTGGAGAAGCAGAAGGACCTCGACGCCGTTGTTGTGTGTACCACGGACAATCTGCATGCGGCC
>Ga0208819_1001233_pt1 | contig 14077 bp, 13 predicted proteins | sample June2015DPH_11_1_3_FD_184707 | JGI IMG/M metagenome (GOLD analysis project Ga0208819, IMG submission 184707) | Peatland microbial communities from SPRUCE experiment site at the Marcell Experimental Forest, Minnesota, USA - June2015DPH_11_150... | ecosystem: Environmental > Terrestrial > Soil >...
TGTGTATAGGATTTGGCGGTGAAGATTCTGCGCCTCAACTGTGTCTTGGTCAATTAAACGAATGTAGCCCACGCCAGCCAAAGCAAGATAAAGTGAAGAAACCGTGCCCAATCCACCTGCACCGACAACTGCAACTTTAGATTTAGCTAGTTGCTGCTGTCCTTTTTTGCCTAATTCTTTCATTGTAACTTGGCGACTGTAGAAATCTTTAGCGAACGCTTCCTTTTCTGCCGCATCCACCATAATCATTCTCCGAGTTAGTGTTGTTATTCAGTCTTATATCTGCCTTTTATTCGGAACTGCCTTTCATATATTTCCCTAACTTTATCAATGGTGTCGGCTTCTTGGGAAGATTTGTCATCTCTTATGCGGCTTATGCGTGCGAACTGCAGTGCCATTTGGCTTTTGTATTTGGGGCTTTTCTGGATTTCGTTGTAGGCTACTTCAACAACGATTTTAGGAATGACGTTAAGGGAAGGCGCGATTAGAAGGAAGCTTCGAGTTTTTCTTTGACTTCTTTGATTTTTTTGGTTAGCTCTTCGACTTCCTTCGTGTTGCCTAAGGCTTTTTGGCAGTCTCGTGCATAATCTAGGGCGCTGACGCCGTACCTGTCGAATCCCTTGTTAAACGAGATTTCCGCGGACTTCATGAAGAGCTCCAAGCCTTTCGTGTAGTCTTTGAGGGCAAAGGCGCATTCGCCAGCCTTATAGTACATTTCTGCTGAGCCGAAATAGTTCTGCCCTTTGTAGTAGAGTTCAGCTGTTTTGACAAAAATGTCTCTTGCTTCAGCGTACTTGGCGTTTTCCATCAACGCATTACCTTCTTTGTGGAGTTTTATTGGGTCTTCTTTTACGCTCATGAATTATCACTTACAATCGTCATTATTTTGCGGTGAACTCCCATTTAGATATTACTCTCCCACAAGGCTCTGTCTCTAAATAATCAGAACTATCGGCAAATGGCATAACATAAAAGGCTCTTCCAATATGCAGTTAGTAGGGAATAAATCTTGATGCTTCGATGCATTCGCTGCGGCGCTGAGTTTTCGGTTTATCCGTTAAGGAGTAACTGTGAAAAATGCGGCGGTACACTTGAATTCGCAGCAGACTTGCCTGAGGCTGGAAAATTGAAGTTTTCAGGACCGCAAAGATTCTGGAGATACAAACAGATGCTTCCGCCGGTTAAGCACATGGTCAGTTTGGGAGAGGGCGGAACACCATTGCATAAAGCGGAAAGGCTTGCCAAAGCCGTTGGATTGAAAGACCTCTATTTGAAGGATGAAACCCGCAACCCCACAAACTCCTACAGGGACCGTGCAGCAGCTTTCTTGACATCAAACGCGATTGATCAAGGTTTTGAAGCACTAGTTTGCGCCACTAACGGAAACATGGGAGCTTCTTTGGCTGCCTACGCCGCAAAAGCAGGACTGATTTGCCATGTCTTAGTCCCCAAAATTGTTGATGTCGGAAAACTAGCGCAGATGATTGCTTACGACGCCGTAATCGAGGAATCAGGCGACATTGTGGACGATTCAATCCGCAAAGCAGCTGCCTTAGCCAAGGAAACAGGCTGGTACCAAGCCACCGCCGAACTCAACCCGCTGGTGGTTGAAGCACAAAAAACCATTTCGTATGAAATTTATGAGCAGTTTGCGGTTCCTGACTGGGTTATCGTTTCGATGGGAAGCGGTGGAACCATCTATTCTCTTTGGAAAGGCTTCAAAGAACTCAAACAGCTAGGGCTGACCGACTCGTTACCGCGAATGGTAGGAGTTCAGACTGAAGGCTGCGCTGTCATAGTTAACAAATTGACAAAACCATCATCTTCAAAATCTTGTAGCCTATCCACACGTGCCCTAGCTATTCTCGTAGGCGAACCATTACAAAGCGAATTAGCAATCAAAGCAATCCAAGAATCAAACGGCTTAGCCTTAACAGTTTCAGACCCGGAGATTTTAGCTTCTGAGCTTCTAGTTGCTAAACTGGAAGGAGTTTTCGCTGAACCAGCAAGCTCAGCCGCCGTGGCAGCGCTACAGAAACTTAAAGTTGAACAAATCCCCAACGATGCCAGCGTTGTCTGTCTTATCACTGGGAGTGGGCTTAAAGCGACTGATGTTCTGCAGGCGTTGACGAAAAAACAGAAAGCGGCAGGCTTGGGACTTGCAGTAAGTACAAAGCAAAAAATCCTCAAAATCCTAAGCGAAAAGGACACTTATGGATATTATTTGTGGAAGCAACTGGGGCAGATAATGACTCGTGCCGCTGTGTATCAGCATCTTAATGAGTTGGCGGATAGGGGGTTGGTGGTTGGTTATGAGGAGAATGGCAAGAAGTTTTTCCGCATTACTGAGCGCGGTAAGAAGGTTTTGGCGGCTTTTGGCGAGATCCAACTGCTTATGTGATTGATTGTTGTTGTTTTGGTAACATTTATTAGATAGTATAGCTGCAACTATACTAAAGTTATAACTGTACCAAGGCGAAAACATGCAACCCAAACCCGACCAAAAAGGAACCACCCTCAAAATTGCACTGGCGGGAATTATGGCAGCCCTTGTTGCAGTAGCCACCCTCTTATTTGTGGTTCCTATCCCAGCCACCAGCGGATACTTCAACCTTGGCGAGACACTCATCTACATAGCAGCATTACTTTTGGGACCACTAGTAGGTGCAACAGCAGGTGCAGGAGCAACAATAGCCGATATTCTTGTAGCCGCACAGTTTGCTCCAGGAACCTTTACGATTAAAGCAATCGAAGGTTTCCTTGTTGGCTTCTTAAACAAGAAACTAAACAAAAAGACCCAAAGCATCACTTTGAGTGCCACAGTAGCGATTGTTATTGGTGGCTTTGAGATGGTTTTAGGATACTTCCTCTACGAACAACTTGTTTTAGGCTATCCTTTCGCTTTGGCACTGGTTGAGGTCCCCTTTAACATTGTACAGATGCTAATCGGCTTATTAGTAGCCATCCCTGTCACGCACGCGGTTTTACGTGTTTTCCCACAGCTTAAAAGCTTGGTTTGACAGAGGATTATCTATGAAACTGCCGCCTGGAAAAATCCCCATAAACATCCTAAAAGAAGTAGTATTCAAAAACCTTGGCGCCGAACGCAGCGAAGTAGTTTTAGGTCCAGCAGCTGGAATAGACGGCGCAGTATTAGATGTGGGAAACAAAAACGCCATCGTCTCCATGGACCCAATCACTGGTGCAGTTGAACGCATCGGATGGGAAGCCATTAACATTAACGCGAATGACGTTGCGACCTTCGGGGTTGAACCAGCCTTTTTCTTCTCATGCCTGCTTTTACCAGAGAACGCGGACAGCAAAATCGTTGAAACCATAAGCACCCAAATGAACGCTGCTGCAAAGGAGCTGGGCATAGCCATTGTGGGCGGACATTGCGAGTCAACGCCGGGACTTGCTAATCCTATTGTGGTTGGTTGCATTATGGGCTTAACTGAAAAAGGCAAATACGTGACTGCTGCAGGAGCAAAAACTGGCGATAAACTGATTTTGACCAAGAGCGCTGGTATTGAAGGAACTGCGATTTTAGCTTCAGATCGCGAGGCGCAACTATCAAAAGTCTTCAGCCCCGCAATGCTTGAGAGCGCCAAACGCTTCTACAACCAAATAAGCGTAGTAAAAGACGCTTTAACCGCTTATAAAACGGGCGGAGTACATGCCATGCATGACCCAACAGAAGGCGGAGTACTAAACGGCATTCACGAGATGGCAGATGCAGCAGGCTTAGGCGTCCGCGTTTTTGAGGAAAAAATCATGGTTGAACCTGAAACAGCCAAAATCTGCCGGTACTATGAAATTGACCCGTTGCAACTGATTAGTTCAGGCGCATTGCTCATAGCTGTAGATCCCGAAGCTGCAAGCAAAATAATTGATAGTTTAAGCCAAGAGCGCATTTACGCTGATGCCATAGGCGAATTCAACCCGAATCCCAACAAACGCTTACTAATGCATAAGGATGATACGGCGGAGATGCTGCCAAGACCAGTCTCAGACCATTTGTGGCTGGCTTTATCGCGTTAAACTGCTTCTGAACCCATTTAGTGGAAGCTGCAGAACCCAGTAAAGCAGGAAGACAGGGTAAAAAACCATGTACTCGAATAAGTGCGAGTAAACAAGACCGCATTTGAACTCGACAATTGCTTGTGCAAAGCCATTTTTTAGGTTCCAGTTAGTCGGCGGCTTATAATGCAAACAGTAAATGTCACTGCCAACTGACACTTTGTAACCGTGTTTTTCAATCCATTGTACAATGAATGCGTCTTCATAAGCGTGCAGCTGCTCAGGAATCCTAATGCCCTCAACGGCTTTACGCAAAATCAATGTATCATGCATTCCGCCTCGCAAGTAAAAACATTGCCTAGCAACTATGCTTTGCAGCTTCAGGATTCGCTTATCTTTCACGTTGGGGATAACGTCAATGTTTAAGCCCCAAACAGCGCCCACACCGCTTGCCAAGTCTGCCTGAGCTTTTTTATACCAGTCTGTGCAGAGCAACACATCGCTGTCAACAAACATGAACCAGTCCGTGCTTACGCGGCGTATACCTTCTGTGCGTGCTTTAGCCCTTGAACCCTTCATCTGAAACAGAGAAATATTGCCATATTTTTCGTTAAATTTGTCCAGAATTTGCAGGGTACGGTCTGTTGAGAAACCATCAATCACAATTAAGTTTTTCACAGGCACATTCTGGTAGATTGATGTAAGGCATTTGCTTAGCACGTGCTCGCTGTTTTTTGTCAGCAACACTACATCAACTTGCTGCATCAATGGTCCTCAACATTTAAAGTTCTTAATAAGCACTTAACGCGTCTACAGCTTAAAAATCTAAGTAACCTCAAAAACACTTTTTTGCCTTGTCAGAATCGGTTACTGTAGACGACATGGGTGACTCTTTCTCGTATCTCTTAGCAATAAAGGGATAAGGCACTTAGGTAAAGCTGGCTGGAAATCAACGCTTACGGATGGCATTTCTATCGCAAACCAAAAAAGTATGGTGTTTAGATTCGGATAATGGTTTTTATAGTTCCAATCTGATTAACTGTAATATCAATGAAGCGGCTAGTGACATTTATTTGGCGACAGGTATCAAGAAAGTGGTATCCATAGCAGCACGTTCACTTGCTCCCGGCAAGCCTCACCATGCTCAATGGTTAGTCACAAGAAAATGTAACTACCGCTGTGCCGGTTGCAATGTCTGGAAGGAACAAGACCAAAGAGAACTTGCAACAGATGACATAAAAAAAGGATTAGATATTCTAAGAAAAGTCGGCATAGTTGAACTTGTATTCTCAGGTGGAGACCCGCTGCTTAGGGATGACATTGGCGAGATAATTGATTATGCCTCAAAATTTTTCGTCACAACCGTTTATGATAACGGAAGCATGGCTGTAAAAAAAATCGATTCCCTGCGAAATGTAGATTTCGTGGCAATTTCAATAGACAGCTTGGACGAAGCAAAAAACGATTACATAAAGGCTGTTCCAGGTGCATGGAAAAAGGCAATGGAAGCCGTAGAAATGCTTCATAATGAGGGAATAAACGTTAGTGTCACGCCGACAATTTCACAAAAGAACCTCTATGAAATAGTTGACATAACTAACTATTTCACTCAAAAAGGAATTCCCATCTGGTACTGTCTTTACTCGTATGATTTTTCGGTGGACGAAAAACAACTCTTTAGGATTGGTAAAGCAAACGATGAGTTCGTGATAACGGATAAGCAAGCCATGGTTAAACTTTGCGATTCCTTAATTGAAATGAAAAAGAAAAATAAGAAAATCCTCATGACAACCAAACTTCTTAAAGCGTTAAGAAGCCTCTATGAGGAAGACAAGAGAACATGGAAATGCCAAGCACTAAGTAACTTCCTAGTCGTTGACCATTTAGGCAGAATCGCGGGGTGCCATAGTCACAATTTTGCAGGTTCAATTTTTGATTTGCCTGAGAAATGGAAAAGCCAAGAATTCAAGGAACTGCGCGAAGCTTACCATAAATGTACGCAATGCAACTACCTATGCTATGTTTTCTATTCGCTTCAGGGAAGCCCATGTGGCCATTTGTCGTTGGCTATGGACCAGTGGAAAAACGCGCGATTACTGATTAAGAAAGAGAAAAACTAAACTTCCAAGTTTGGAATCAGGTAGAGGAAACTGGCAATATTTATTGCCGATTGATTGTCAAATTTCTGCTCTTCTTCAATGTTTGTTATGGGAATTTTTAGAATACTGATTCTTATTTTTGCGATGTTATCATTTATTAGTCGTGGTCCCGCATCTTTAGGTTTCTTTAATTCTATGATTGCTTCTAAGAAGATAAGCGAAGCTATGCGGTTTAAGGTTTTCACTTGTTTCCTCCCCTTTCTCTTAAGTTTTGCGCTTTGAAAGAGGAGTCTAATTTGTTATTTGTGGTTTTAAGTCGTCTGTAACTTTGTTATAGAAGAAAGTTCTAGTTAGACTTGGGAACGGAAAGAACCACGTTATTTATTACTCTGCAAAGAACTTCAAAAACCTCTTCTGCATTCAAATTGTCGGTGTCTAAAACTAAGTCAAACGGCGCAAAATCCTCGCCTAAAACGAAACCGTAAAGCTTCTTGTATATTGCCTTTGTCATAGCTTCTTTTTCTTCCAGCACTTTGAATGCTTCGTTAACGGTTATTTTGTCGCGTTCGGCAACTCTTGTTGCTCTCTTCTCAATTGAAGCCATCAACCAAATCTTAAAACCCTCTTTAAGCAGCCACGGCATCGTCCAACTATCCAAGAGGACATTGCCTTGCTGTGCGTATTCCAGGAACTTAGCGTCTACTGCCTTGTCAAATTTAGGGTCAATTACTCTTTCTTTAAGAAAATTTAAGCCTTCAAGGCTCTCCCACCAGCCTTGACACGACACGTCATAGCCTTCTGCCTTTGCCAGTTCTTTAAGCGCGTCGCCGCCTGAATAACATTTTAGATTGTATTTTTCTGCAAGTTTTTTGGACAGAGTGCTTTTCCCTGTTCCAGCCATTCCTGAAATGCAAATTACTATTTTTTTCTCGGCTAAGCATGCTTTTGTGTTTTTAGCCATTTAGCGTCACCACGTTTTCTGCATCAAGTTTCGATGGGCATTATGCCTATTATGCGTGATGAAAGCAACCCGAAGAACAGCGAGCTAATGGGATACCAGTAGAACACAGAAATCGCATCAGGAATTGCAGGTCCAGCAACTCCATTAACAATAAGATGTGCACCAGCAATTGTACCAAAACCCGGTATGTAAGCCATCGGCAGTGGTCCAAACGTTGGCGTTAACACTAAAAACCAGACAATTAAGTAAACAAAAGATATGCCAAACTGGACCATCTGAGGCTTCATCATTTTTGCCTGCATGCTATTTATTTGAGATTGCCTCTTTTTGAGTTTTTCCATTTGCTTTTTATCGTTAGCTCGCGCAGCTTTCATGGTTTCTGACCGGTATTCAGCCATTTCTTTCTGCATGACTCGGTATTGTTCCCAGCCTACAAAAAAGTTGATTAAAACCCTGTTTATTCCAGAGTTTATGAACGCAATCACAGCTGAGATACCCATAATTAAAAATGTTGCCAAAGGCAACGAAGTGAGTACTAAAGACATCGCATTTTTCCTCTTGACTTTATGCTTATGCGTATCTTGTTTCCTCGTTAATAACCGTTTTTACTTCTCAGCGTTGTAACTGTTTTAGAAAAAACTTTTTCCTGTTGGCGCAGCGCATAGATTCATTTAGAAACTCCCTTGCACATCAAATTGGCTGATAACATGTTTTTAGTGAGGTCTGCTGAATCTCTGAGAGATTATAAGAGAAAAATGCTTAGAATAGGATTAAACGTTTTTTATCCAGAGCCTTCTCAGCCCATCGATTTTTATGATTAATTATTTAATAACAAAATAAAAAGAGGGAAAGAGGTATTGCTTGGTGTTTTGTTGCTATGGCTTTTTTCTTAGTATTAGTAAGCCGACTATGGCGATTGCGATTATTATGGCAATTGTACTAGCAGTGAAGTACATTTCCATAGGTGGCAAAGTAACCACTGGATATGGAGATGCTGTTGGTGCTGCAGCGCTGACAGCGAATGAGGACTCAGCATACGATGGATAGTATGATTGTGAACCTGCAAAGGTGGCGACGACAGTGTATGAGCCTGTGATGTCAGGTGTCCAAGTGAAAGTGAACATGCCGCTAGCGTCACTTGTAGTAGAGCCGATGTTTCGGTAGTTGCCATTAGAGTCAAGAACGTCGATTGAAACTGGAACTCCAGTCACGTTTGTTGGCATTGGCTTCTGCATATAAACGTATTCCATCCATGAAGCCATGCTTGCGTCTGAAACAGCTGGAACACCGTTTGGAAAGTTAGCTTTCTGTTCATTTTGTTGTGTGCCGGCAGCAACGTCTGTAACTGTTCCTCTTATCACTATGGGTGTACCTAACGGTGTACCAATATTAGGAGCCGTAACTGTTAATGAACTGGGTCCTTTGCCATAACAGTAGATTTGGTCATCGTAGGAGTTGAGGGCTGCTAGGTAACCGCTTGCAATTGGGGATTGGCCTCCATACATTTGCTGGCCATAATCCATTATGGCCCACATTTCTGTTCCGTCGGTGCCGTTAATACAGCGTAACTCTGCACCCTTGTAGAGTGGAGAGTTCGGCGAGTGCTCTGTAGTGTCTAAGTAGACTTTTCCGTCAGCAATAGTGCTAATGAAAGTGGGATAACGACCGTAGGGTGTTTCGAATCCGCTGAGTGTACTGTTGCCTGCTCCGCCGTTTCCGTAGGTCCATAGTAGATTTCCAGTCTTATCGTCATAGCAGTAGAGTATTCCACTGTAACCTGTGTAGTAAAGTTTGCCGTAAGCGATGTTTTCTAGGCCTATGGCCATGTAGTTGTAGTCGGTGGTAAAGTCGTTTGTAAGTTTCGTTGGACCCCACAGTTGACTTCCGGAAGCTAGGCTATAGCCATAAAATACCATAGTCTCTTTGTCCCCGAAGACAAAGACTCCGTTGCTCGGATCCCAGGCGACAATCAGTCGGGTTACGTTGCCTGGCGCTGGCTGATAGGTTTGTGTCCATAGCACTGTTCCTATTGTTCCTGGCTTTAGGCTTATGGCTGTAACGTTCGCTGGATCAGTAGTTACAGTTGCACCGTAATCGCCGGGGTGTCCTCCGAAAGTTCCCTGAACCAAAAGCATCATGTTACCCAAGCTAATCATCGGGATATTTCCCAAACCCGCCATCCCAATGCCCCAACCTGTTCCTTGAAGCGTCGATATTGATACGTTCCAGTCGTAGGCTGCGTTTGTTACTGCTGCAAAGGGTGCTGGTACGCTATACATCGTGCCGAACCCCGGTATGACCATAGCCGTCTCTGGTGCCCATGCGCTACCATTCCAGTAACAGTTCGCCGGTGCTGATGGAGTTAGTGGTGCGTTCGCGGGAACTTGTCCCGAAGTATACCAATTGGCTGGACTCAAGCCCGATCCTCCACCTATTACGTTAGATGAGTTCCACTGAGATAGGTACCAAGTGGTTCCAAGTCTGGTAATAGCGTATGATAAGTACTCGCCTGATGGTCCGCCTATGCTTGCGCCTGATGGAACGTTGGTAACGGTCATAGGTGTGAGAACTCCTGTCCTTGGGTCATATCCTTTCCAAACTGTATTCAGTCCCGCATAACCTGTAGTGGATGCGATCAGCAAGCCGTCAGGTAGGACTCCGTGTTGGTTAGGGTTCTCGAAAGAGTAAATGTAGCCAAATGACGGCACAAGAGCAACGCCTGTTGCCGATGCATTGATGCGCCATAACTCTTTGCCTGTTTGCAAGTCTACTGCAACGTAATCTCCGCCTGCGCCTCCAAATAGTCCGCCTGCTGCTGCGTTACCAAGTGGTTCTTGGTAGAAGAGGGTTCCTTGCATAATCAGTGGATTGGTGAACCTGGCGTTGTATGAAAGCCCTCCATAGTACATTTCGCCTGGAATTGCAGTTTTATTACCTCCGACAACTCCACCGTATTGAATTGGCTTAGTCCACATTATGTGTGCGCTGTTTGGTGCTGAGCCGTCCGGCTGGATAGCGCCTGGAATGCCATAGGATGCGGATGCTCCAAGAATGTAGGGTGATCCGAGCCAGTTTGATGCAATCGTGTACCAATAGGTGTTTTGTCCTTCTATCGGGTATGTCCAGTAGTTAGTTGGAAGTGGGTAGCTATTTATTGCTGTTGGAATTGGCTCTTGCTGTACGGTTAAGGTTATTGTTTTGCTGGCGGCTAGGAAAATGTCACCTGTGTAAATTGTGCTTGCTCCAGGAGTGGTTGAAGTCCAAGTGTAGTTTTGTGCAGGATAGTCAAACTTGAATGTGTAGTTGCCGACTTGGTCAGGAGTGTATTGATAGTACTGAATGCCTGTTGAGTCACTTATGATGTCCCAAGTGTGTGTTTCAGCTGTTCCGTCAGGCTTAGTAATGGTTAACGTGTAACCATGGCGTCTAATGTCATTGGTCACAGTTGCTCCTGGCAGAGGGTCATCGATCCAAAAGACGACCGCTACTGTTTGACCAACACCGACAGGGTTAGGAGCAGCAACGATATAGGGATAGGAAATAATAGTCCATCCTGGTGAATGTGCGCTAGTACTCGGTATAAATGCAATTGAAGAAGTCATTATGATCATCAGAAAAACAACAATCGCGATAGCAAATGATTTATTTTTTAGCATTTTTCTTTTTCTCCTTAATTATATTGAACGAAAGCGAAAGATTGCTCTCGCTCAATAGCTCTCTCTTTCATTGAATTTTGTTTATAAAACTTGTGTAAAATGTCACGGACGACAAATTCAGGTCCACTTCCGCGAATATGCTTCCATTGTCGGTGTCGTAGTTGGCTCAGCCTAGCACCTTGCCGATTGTTTCGCCTCACAGAATCAAAGGCTTTTTCCAAAACAAGTAAACCTTTGTTTGCAGTAGCATTCCAACGAGCTTAACCAGTTTCGCAATTTTCGATACATCTGCATTCTGAATGCAGTTAAGGTAGTCGGATGTTTTTCCGAAGGGCTGGTGTCGGCTGACTGCAAACTCTTTTTTGAATCTTAGGTGCTTGTTTTTTATGAAAGCCTCTTTAAGCTGGCACATTTGCTTAGGATTTAAGCTCTCAAGTTTTGCCCGGACATAGCGTTCACTGCCTAAGAGTTGCAAGTCAAAACCCAAATTAGAAAGCGTTTTAGAGACCTCTGAGATGCTGTCTGCAGATTGCTGCTTAGCTATTTTTTGCATGCCTGCTTTTTCTGCAAACGGGTTATACTTTGCCATTACCGCAATCATCTCAACGTAAGGTGTGCCAGCTAAAGGCAGGGTTTCACGGATCAATGTAGCGCCTAAGCCTATTGTTCGGTATTTTGGATGGATAACCACTCGGCTGATGATGCTTAGTTGCTTGTTCATTTCCTGAATTGACATTCGCGGAAGCACTAAGCGTCTTCCGTAACAGGCGGGCGGAGGATAACTGTAAACGATCACACCACAGAGCTCTTCTCCACGAACTAATCGGAAAATCTTGCGGGGAACAGCAACCTCGTGACCTCGATAATAGACCAAATCATAAGGCGCGGAATAAGAGGATACAAAAGCAGGGCAGAATTCATAAAAGAAGCCATAAGAAAAAGGTTTGAAGAACTAAAAACCTCACAGCTCATGCCTGCGCTGCCGCCGCTGGAGCACTTTAACCTCAGCGAGCAAGGAGTCAGAATTCTTGACAGAACCCTCGCCAGCAAAACATCAAGGGGAAGAATCATAGACGTTTACTTTAAGCCCGACAACGTTTGGTGCGATTACTGTCAATCAAGCAGCTGCCAACACGTCAAATTCGCTCTGGACCTCCCAGCGGTACAGGAAATCCTAGACAAAAAAGGCTGGACAATAAAGGCATAAAACACCTAGAAACACCGTTCAAGGATATTAAAATCAATGACTTTACCTTTTGATTTACTGCTTACTGGATGCACTTTGGGCAACCTGGCGCGCCCAAACCTCTATGTTACTCCAATCTCTAGTATCATAGACTTTGCTTGTGTCTAGTCCCTGCTTTCGTAAACTATTCCTGTTAACCCTAACAAGAACATCAACCAATAAGCCATGACTTTTATGGAAATCTAAAAAGCCGCCAAAGAACCCGAGAGAAATCGGTTTCAAACCATACTTCTCGGCAACTTTTTCTAGGTACAAAGTTTTCGCTTTGTCTCTTGCTTCCTTTTCGCGGTCAGCCATCTGGCAACTAACAAACAAAGCGGTCTTCTTTGCCCTCAACAACTCAGCGTTCTCCTCAAGAAAACTCATGGTTTCCCTTGTCCACTTGTCAGCTCTTATACCGCTTCCAACAATGAAGAGGTCATAGGAACTAAGCGTTAGAAGGCTCTTCTTGGCATCAATAACATCAATATCATAGCGTTCTTCTCTTAAGACTTTACCGATCTTTTCAGCTACACTGACGGTGCCGCCCCATCTTGTGCCGTAAATTACGATGACCTTCATCTTTGTTCAACAACTTCAACGGCTCATGGAAGATTACCTATCCGCCGTTCCCTACCCTAAAGACATTAATTAAGAATATGATGACAGATTTAGAATTTTATTGTGCTGCTTTGTTAAAATGAAACTAAAAAAAGGGAAAGTTGATTTTTGTTGTGTGTTTTTTATGCTCGTTTCCTGAGCATAAGTATTGTAGCTATTGCGATTGCAATGATTATGGCGACTGTTGAAATGATGAAGTATGTTTCGGTAGGTGGCAAATTAACTGTTGGATACGGAGATGCTGTTGGTGCTGGTGAGCCAGCGTAGAAGGATGTTTCAGCAGAAGTTCCATAGTATGATTGTGAACCTGCGAACGTGGCGATGACAGTGTATGAGCCTGTGATGTCAGGTGTCCAGTTGAAAGAGAACGCGCCGCTGGAATCACTTGTAGCAGTGCCGATGTTTCGGTAGTTGCCATTAGAGTCAACGACATCTATCGAAACTGGAACTCCGGTTGCATTTGTTGGCTTTAGCTTCTGCATGTAAACGTACTCCATCCATGCGCTTTGGCTTGCGTCAGAAACAGCTGGAACACCGTTTGGAAAGTCAGCTGCCTGCTCTTTTTGCGCTGTGCCAGCGGAAATATCCATCACTGTACCCCTTATCGTTACAGGTGTGGAAGTTGTCACGCCAACATCAGGTGCAGTAACGGTCATGGAGGTTGGTCCTTGGCCGACAGCGTAAACTTGTCCATCGTACTGGTTCCAGTAGATGAGGACTCCGTCTGCAATAGCAAAAGTCAATGGATAAGCCCATCCGCTCATTGTCCATATATAGTCTCCAGTGGTGGCGTTCAAGCATTTGATAACGTTGCCTGCTTCAAGCGGTGTCTCTGCAGAGTGCTCGTGTGTTCCTACGTAAATCTTTCCGTCGGCAATCATGCCCATCATTCCAGGGCTAGACTTTAAGATTCCAGCCGTTCCTGGTGGGATAATTGCTGTCCGCCATGCTAGACTTGCGTTATTAAGGTAGTAGGCTGAGATGGATCCACCGTAGCCTCCTGTGTAGAGCATGCCGTAAGCGATTTTGGTCTGTGTCATGGATATCAAGCTAGGCCAAGTGAAGTAGCCATAGGGGCTGATGGTTTGGGCTTGCGAATCAGTTTGCCCAATCAGGTTCCCAGTGCGCATGTCATAGATGAAGAACGCCATATCCGGAACTCTCATGGTGACGAAAACACCGTCGCTAGTTGCGTCTGCATCTACATGTTCAATCAACATGTTCGTGTTTGCTACTGGATCATCTGTCGTGATGGTCTTCATGTACATTAGTGTTCCTAAGCTGCTCGGTTTCAGGCTAATTGCCCAGATTGAGACGTTGTCAGGATAAGCATAGTTCGGTGCGCTAGTGCCTGTTGGCCAACCGTTAGCGGATGCGCCATAGGACGTACTGCCAGAAGCGTTCCATCCCCAAAGTATGCCATTCGTTAACGAAGCACCTGCGATGGTTGGTGCTGCTACGTTGGTTGGCCCACTCATTACTACTGGGAACTGGA
>Ga0208819_1001243_pt1 | contig 13973 bp, 14 predicted proteins | sample June2015DPH_11_1_3_FD_184707 | JGI IMG/M metagenome (GOLD analysis project Ga0208819, IMG submission 184707) | Peatland microbial communities from SPRUCE experiment site at the Marcell Experimental Forest, Minnesota, USA - June2015DPH_11_150... | ecosystem: Environmental > Terrestrial > Soil >...
GCTCGGTATTCCATAATTCTCTCCGCCCCACGTGTCATTCCAACCCCAGAACTGAATATTCGCTCGGCCGGTCTCCACTGCGTGCGCGTTCAGCTTCGCCTTGTCTAAGTCATTTCTCTGTCTCAGGGTTGTCGGGTCGAAGAAGGCAGAGGGGCCCCAGCCTGATTTCGCACCGTGCGTGTACAGGCCCAAATAGCCTAGCAGCGTTTGGTTGTATGACCAAACTTTGCCGTTCGCGTCCACCAGTACTCCGGACATTACTCCTGCGCCTGTGTCGATGGGGTCGGTTGTGATTCCGTCCGGTGTGTCGTGGAAGTGAACGGTCTTGTCAATCCAGCTGCTTAAGTGTAGGTCGATTGGTAGCGTGATGTCGCCAGCCCATTCCTGTGGGGTGACGTCGAAGGAGTATTCTTGGAAGGTGGAACCGTCCAAGGCGGATTGTACGTAGCGGAAGGCCCAGGCACGCACATAATACCTCCCAGCTGTTAGGCCGTTGACCCAGGTAGCGTAGACCTGAGGAACCATGCCGTCAAGATCTCTTGGTGCACCGTACTCGCCCTTCACTCCGAACTCAAAGTGGAATTGGCTGGTCGTACCGCCTTGCACGAACCAGTGCTGCGGCGGACCGACACCCTGCGGATCCTGCATCAGGTTGCCGAAGTAAACGCCACTGCCTGCCCCGTTACCCGCGGATACTTGGTAGTAGTTTGGGGTCGCGGTGTTCGGCACGCCATAACCTGTGCTCGGGACATATTCGTGCCATGGAAAGGCTATCTCGCTTCCTAGTCGTGGGTCGTTGCATGCGCCGGCCGTATTCGAACCAGTGTAAAGTTCCTGTCCGCCAGCAATGCATGGAAGCGGGGACCATGAAACGAGGTTCGCGCTTGAGTCAGGTTGGTGGTTTAGTGTTGGGGCGTCGTAGAGTTCAATCTTGATGTATTCCCCCGTGATATCGGAGCCTTGGCCTGTAACTCCGTTTTGGCCGCCTGCTGCGCCAGTGTCGCCCAACGGCCATGTTTCGTCACCAAATTGGTGTTTTGAGAATACATTTCCGTGAATTACGGCCCCAGGTTGGAGGTATCCATCAAAGTGCAACGACTGTCCTTTCAGGACTGTGACGCCCGTTTTGATGATTGTCTGTGGGTACCCTGCTGCTTCAGCGTAGATGTCGTAGATACCCGGCGCTACGCCCTCGACCTCATAATGGCCGTGGGCTGTTGCGTTGAAGTATCCAACCGCATCTACGAGCGGAAGGTCCGATCTAGTTTGGCCGGTGTATGGGTCTAGGCGGGTGGTCATCTTCGCCCAAACTCTTCCAGCCTCCTGCACTGCCTGCCCGTAGAGCGTGCTGTTGAAGCCGGCATATCGAATTGTGCCAGTGATTATGGCTGGGTCAATTTCGCCCTTGACGAGTAGAACAGGCCAATTCTCAGTTGGAATAAACTGAGAGCAACTTCCACCCGGAAGGGATCCTCCTCCCGTACCCGTGCCTTCTTCTCCACAGATCGACGCGGAGCCGCCTTCAAGAAGAACTTTGAAGAAGTATCTTCCCGCGATTGAAGGCGCGAGTACGCCGTTGATTCGAATAAAGTACCACTCGCCCGCCGTCGTGAAGTCGATGGCTTGGTGCCCATAGTACGGCGTAGCGGTTGGACTTCCCGCATCGAAGCCTGCGTCGGAGAGAACTCGAACTACGGTCCAACCAGGCGCATAACGGTCGTAGGGGCCGATTCTAGCTACAGAAATTCCAGAGTAATCATTCGTAATAGTTGAGATGATTTGAACAGTTCCGGGAACACTGAAGCCTGGAGGAATCAGGAGATCCACGGCCTGCCATCTTCCCGTGAACCCAGCCGTCGCATTCAACGCGAAGATTAAATCGCCCGTAGACCCGGTAAGAATTGCGCCGAAGGGTGCGTACGCGTCACCTTGAAGTTGCTGGGCATTATTCGGCGACCCTGGGGGGTTGCCGTTCGGGTATGGGGATTGATAACCAGGCGAGAATTGATTCGTTGCCACGTTCGGAAAGCCGAAATACGCGTTCTGGCCGCCACCAGGCCAAACGTATCCAATCACACCGGGCACGTGCGGGTCGAAATCATGTGAACGATAAGGAAAAGTTGCTGTGAGATCGCCCAGAGTAAAGTGGGCCTCTACTGGGCTCGAAACCGCAAAAACGCTAAGAATGAAGATGCCAATGCAAAAGAGTCCAACATAGCGCCTAAGCAATCCCAGTTTCCATCCAGATACTCCGAGTTCGCATCATTCGGAGTCAAATTGACTTCTTCGAGTTCGAGAGTATATAAGCTGGATGGTAAATTCCGGACGTATCTCAACCCCCTAGAGAATTAGGCTGGGAATTCCACAATAAGCCTGTTCTTGCTACTCTAAGAGAACGCTTTCACTTGCTTCTTCCTCTCGCAGGTTTCAATTGTAGCAAGAAGAAGGCCAAAGCCGAAGCTAAGAATGCCACTATGCCGGTTATGTCGACGCGCAGGTTGAAGGGAAAGATGTTGATGTGAGTAAGCTCCTCGCTCATCCAATCTGGATGTGTCAACTGAACTGCAATCACGTACAGCCAAATAAGTAACCCAAAGAGAAATATCGTGGACAGTAAGGCACGGCCAGTTTCCAGTCTAAGCTTCATGTTACGGGCCAATATTTCCAGCTCGTTGATAGTTCTTTTTGTTTTCGCGTGTTAGAAAGCGACACTGTCTCTCGCTCAGGTTGTAATTCCAATCCCACGAAACGCAATCTTCAGCACTAACTCGTCGCACTGCATGTAACGTTTTATCTACCATGATGGATTGGGACAACCTATTCTATTGCATGTTCACGCGGGAACCAAAGATGCATTCTGCACTCAACCGAAGCGTCGACACACAACAAAACTTGGGGGGTACAGCCCCTGTAAACCTAGCTTCAGCTGTGGCAGTGTCTCGCGGCGCTTCATACTTGACGATTCAAACCCTAATCACCAGTATTGCCCAGGCATTAGCGTTCGCGGTCTTGGCGCGCATAATTACGCCAAGCGAGGTGGGAATATTGGCCGTCCTATCCCTCATCGTAGCGCTTTCTCAAGCACTTAACGGGGCAGCATTTCAACAGGCGGCGACGAAGTTCATTGGAGAATTAGGGCAGGGTTCGAAAGAAGCTGCGTCAGCGGTCTTCTACCAATCTATTCGAGTAACCCTCACGCTTTCGGTTCCCATAGCGGTCTGTGTTTTTGTGGGTGCACCGGTGTTAGCCTCGGCGCTGCTCTCCTCAGCCGCAGAAGCTGGTTTATTCAGGTTCTTGGCCGTGGACGTTCTAGTTTACTCCGGTGTCCTTCCAGTCGCTATTGGAACCGTCCTCGGAATGAACCGATTCAAGGCGGCTGCCATAATCGGATCCGCGGGTACCATAATCAGGCAGGGTTTGATTATCATACTCATCATTTTGACGAGAAACTTCGTTGGTCTTGTGCTCGGCTGGATTGTTTCAGACCTAGCTATGCTAGCCGCCTATGGGCTGTTCATAATTCATAATCTCGGTTTGCCAAAGAACCCTTTTTCACTTAGGAAGCTGATCAGCTTTTCATGGCCTTTAAGCTTCGGCAGCGTAATCGGCTTCGCGTCCAGCTGGTTCGATCGTGCGGTTTTGATAGCGTTCGTACCACTTGCCTCCCTCGGCGTCTACAATGCCGTGTTGTATGCATTCGGTGTTCTCAACGGCATGACAGGTTCCGTAAACAACGCTCTTCTTCCAGCCTACTCTGGTATTACCGGGCGAAGTGGCCTTGAGAGCTGCAGGAGAGCTACCTGGCTAGGTTCGCGGTATGCAAGTCTAACGCTGGTTCCCTTAGCGTTTGGGTTATTCGCCACGGCTAGGCTTGCGCTCACTATTTTTGTCGGCCAAGCTTACGTCAGTGGTACTGAGTCACTGATGATATTGTCATTGGTCTTCGCTTTCACTTTGTTCGGCTTGCCTTCAGGTCCGATGTTGGTAGCATTGTCTCAGACTCGAGCGGCCATGTGGATTACGATTGCGACCGTGCTGCTCGGCATTGCTTCCGCCTACGTGCTACTACCCTTAGTTGGAATTACGGGCGCGTCTATTGCCCGTGGTGTCGCGATGGTTGTTTCCCTCGGTCTAACTCTCGCTGTATTGAGGCGGAAGAATGCGATTCAAATTGATATCAAGACGATGTGGAAGAGCTTGGTTGCAGGCGGAGTCATGGCGGGCGTCCTCGTCATCGCACAGATGATTCTATACAGTAGAATTCTGCTGCCTGCATACGTAGTCCTTGGCGGAATCGTATACTTGGCGGTCCTTCGCATATTGAAAGCCGTACAAGGGCACGATATTGAACTCATAGGAAAATACTTGGGGTCTAGGTTGGGGTTTGTTTCGAAAGTTTTGGGCGCCATTCTTGTCGCGGAGTAGCCGAAACATTCTCTCCCTAAGTCATTGGGCTGGAATTGGCTTTTGTTGCGGGATGACTTAGCAACCTGGCTTTAGGGTGGCTAAGTTGTTACTTTTTCCTGGTTCTACGTCGCTTCGTCAATGCCATATATCCTATGGCTACGATTACTATGACGGCGATGATTCCAACCGCCAGGGTTGTAAGGTCGGGGCCACCACCCGACTGCACAGTTTGAGTTGAGGTCTGCGTCAGCATTTGAATCACCTGCTGAGTCATCGTCGAATAGACGGTGATTGCGGCCGTTGCGGCGGTTGGTGTGGTGAGGGCGGCGTTTAGTTGCGCGGTCACCGTTGAATGGGACAGGTTGTTCACGACCAGGTCGTAAGCTCCATTGGAGGGAATGGTCGCGCTGAAGTTGTATGACGTTTCATTTTGCTGGAGGATTAGTGGGTTCGGTGGGGCGCATTTTCCGCCCGCAACCACTTGGTGGCTCCAGGCTTGGAAGGATTTGGCGGCCATAAGGTAGAGGTCGGCCTTATTGTCCACCGTAAGGGTTCCAGATAGGATGTCTCCACTGGTCGCGTTGAACGCTTGGACGAAGTAGATTCCGCAGACCCCGTGGGTGGGGGGTAGTGTGATCGGTGCTGAGAAGATTGGCCGTGGCTGCGCCGTCGTCGTTGTGACCGTCTGCGTCCCGATGGCCACCGTGCTGGTTTGGACGCTTGTCAGGGAAGTGGTTATGGTAACGTACTGTTGCCCGTTAACCAACTGACTCCCAACCATGAGTACCGGTAGAAGTAGGAGGAGTGTGATTACGAATCGGCGTGGGTTCACTGTGATTCCCTGAAAGAACTGGAAAATCTACTTATTATCACTTAGGGTCCCCCAAACTCAAAGCAACTAAGGCCAATGCCATACCAAGAAGCCACAGCGGCAACTGCAAAAGCCATCATCCCCACCTCGTCAAGCCGCCAATTAAAAGGGGAGATATTGACGTGAGATAACGGTTCGGTTCAATGACCCATCTAAGCTGCACGGTTATCGTTGGGGCAACCCGGCGAACCAGTAGCTCAGCGTCTACGAGCACTCTTTTGGGTATGGTTTCAGCGCTTTCGTTCTAGGACATAGCGGTCTGCTTTCTCCTCGAGTTTCCACCACGATTCCTTCAGGAGTCCCTTGTGTTTCCCTTTCAACGCCTTCACGCTACCCAGAGGAATCAGCTCTATTCGATCGTCCAGAAGATTCACTTCGATGCGTCGTTGAAGGCTATTTGACGAGTCTCCATTTCTTCGTTATTACAGCCTCTGCTGGGAGGCCGTATAGGGCGTATCGTTGGGCTCTGTGGGCACCTTTGTGTATGAGGACGGGGCCTTTCATCTTCCGGCATTCGCAGACGATTTGTTCCCCGACGAGGTAGTCTCCAACTTCCTTCCCTATCATGCCACTCTGCCTTCTTCCCAGAGTTCCTTCAGCGCCTTGACCGTGAGCTCAAGGTCGAGTCTGAGATCATTAGCGATGTCAAAGGTTTCGGCTTCCTTGTGTTTGCGAAGGTATGTTACAATCTCAGCCTCGGCATCTTTGAGCGTGACATCGTTCCGGAGTTCTATGACTTGGAGGCTACCGACCTCCTGAATGTACTTTTGGGTAGCTTCCCTAATCATTCCACTCCTAGATTTTGCTCCAATCCTCTCCATCGCCTTGTCGATTCTCTCGATCTCCCGCTTCGAGAAACGGACCGGGACTATCGATTCCCTTTCAACGAGCCTCTGCATAATCAACTCCCCCATATACTTGTAATACAGAGTATACAAATTAAGCTTTGCGCAAGGTCGTGCTCCGTGTGTTCCTTATTTCGTTTAGTCAGATGCTCGATGCAAACATTTTGACACTCGTAGTCTTTTTTGCGTTCAGGATCGTGGATGTCTACCTGAGAGGTAAGCTGTAACTTCTAGGCGTTACTTGCATCCGCTAATTTTCGCTAGAAGACGACGTTTATAGGACCGCGCGCCGACAGCGGCCGACCCTACTCACTGAAGGAGGGATTGAAAAATCAATGAAATTATTCGAAGCCCTCGCCCTAAGGAAGGCTCTTCAGAACCAGTTAGCCCAACTCATCAGCATTAGAAACAGCACATTCGAGTATCCCGAAGACGAGAAACCTGAATTCGATTTCCAAGAGCTAAGTAAGCGAATAAAGGAAAAGGTGAAAGAGGTTACAGGCTTGAAGCTTGCTGTCATGAGGGCCAACATGAACAGCAAACTACCCAACGGGTACACGCTGTACGAGGCAATTATCGAACTAGCAAACATTAGGTCTGCTATAGATCAGCTCCAGGACCTACTACAAATTGGAAGGAGGGGTTTCTTGGTGAGCGAAAGAAGACGAAGTACTTCGGAAATTAAGACGATTAAGCAGGCAGCTCCTGAAAGTATCCTTAAGATGATTGAGGAATACGACACCAAACGAAGACTGTTGGACGCAATGATTCAGGAAGCAAATCACACAACTGAGATTAACTGGCCACAAAAAGACTAAACCAATAAGATACATCCCTCCACAGATTGATGGAAAGGGGAGATCAGGGAAAGAGCCGGTCGAAAGCTGAAAGCCCGCTAACCATACTTGCTACCTAGCGTAGAGGCGCTTGCTTCAAAACTCATAAGATCCTCCAGTTCAAAGATCAAGTGCGTTTAAAGACGCAGATTACGGGTCAAAGATTAACCTAACGGGCCGCTACTCTCGGTCGCTCTGAACCTGACCCCAAAGCACTCAAAAGATTTCGTCCATTTTCGCCCACGCTACAGTTCCAAGCATTTTATCATACTAAACTAACATGTCGTGGGATCGCGTCAAGTCCATGTCTTGCGAGGGCTTCGCCAAATGATCTTGGACCTGAAATTGGTGTTCAGTCAGATCGGGTAATTGGCTTAGGGTTCGGTCGAGTCTGTTGTTGCGATGCGTAGATGGCTAATGCAAGGTTCCACAATTGATAGTCATGCTTCCCGGCGGGTGCATGAACTTTAGCCTTCCAGATTTTTTACGGTCGGGGGAGTGCCAATCATGCATTGTTTACCAAACGTTGCATCTAGAGAGCTTTTATAAAAGCAAGCAATGTCATGCTTCATTTCGGGTACCCGAATTGCGGACCATCACCATCAGTAGAACTGTGACTTCCGATAGGCAGCGTTATACGAAAAATCGGCTTGTTATACCGCTGCCAAAACGTGTGCGCAGCGACAAATATCATGTCCTATTGGATGATGATGGCCGCTGGGGTGCATTATATGACGGCTCAACTGAGCCTTGGGTAGCCCACGCTGCGCTGGCGCCAGTTTCGCCTGTTAGCGCTGGGGTCGCTACTGTAATAGGCTTGTTAGCGGCGCATAAAATGCGGTGTCTATATCTAGCGATAATTGGCTCCGTCGCTTCGCATGAATACGACCCAAGCATGTCCGATGTCGACATCAAAATTGTCGTTAAAGATAGCGATGTCCCGAAACTAATGGAGCTGAAATCTAAACTGCCAAGCAACATCGACTTATTCATCACCGGCGAAACCGATGCTAAGAGGTTGGGGCGCGGCCTTGAGCGACAGATTCTGCTTTACGCTAACCCCTTGATCGACACTCTCGGTCTCCAAGCCAACGTAAGAAAAAAGACGATTAACTGGTCACTTGTGAGAGAACGCATTGCGGCAGAAATCGACATGTTAGCAGCGTGGCGTGACATGATCGGCATATCAACAACAAAAGAGGAACGCTTGGCCTGCATACCTAGCGTGCTACTCCGCCTACGCACAATATATTTAGCCGACACAATGATTCGATGTCAGCACCCAACGAAATCCGGCTTATTCATCAGCCTCCGAGGGCACGGAGTTTCACAGCAATTGCTTAAGCGAGTGTATAGTCTTTCACGCGAGTATGACCATCACGGGCTCAACACAAGATATTTCGATGTAATCGACCAAGCAACTCTGTTGCGACTATGGGAAGCAGTAAGCCAGTACGGTCAGGCGGTAAAAAGAAAGGTTGACCAGCGCGCGCAAGCGAATAGAGAAACTTGACCAACGAATAGCCGGTCTAACCCGGCAAATTCAGTTGCATGAACGCAAATGGTCGAATGCAAAAGACCAAGAATCCCGTGACTACTGGGACAGGGAGCTTCAACGTTTCTACAGAGATCGTGCAGACCTTGAGTACCAACGCAATCGTCTCGAACTGATGCGTCGCAAACGGATGAGCAGAACTTAGTATACGCAATGATCGATTGAATGCAATGACCAGTGGCGACAGTTTCTTTTGGGCTGATGTTAGAAAGAGCGGGTGATGGGCTTGAAGTTCGGTCGGGTCTGCTGTTGGGATGCGTAGATGGCCAGTGCGAGGCTCCACAATTGGTCGTCATGCGTGCCGGCTGGGTGGCTGAACCTCAGGGTCATCGATATTGTGGGTCCTAGCATTCTGTGGTTAGAAAGTCGCTAAGATTATTCGATGGTGGGGCCGAAGGGACGTGAGGGTCTACATATGAAAATCCATCTGAATACGAAACCAAGGCAAGATTCTCTCTACTATAGCGGTATGGAAAATCAATATGTAGCAGAGCACATAGGATGTTAATTGATGAACGTGGGCATGACTAGTCTGCTAACGATTGAAGAGAAGGAGCTTCTAATGAGGGCGAGCAGGCTAATGGAAGAGCTGATCGAAACCTTGGAAGTGAGTGCCGATAAGGAACTAATTCAAGATATCGAAGATGCCCTTACCGAGGTGAGGGAAGGAAAGGCGAGGCCGTTTGCAGATCTGGTAAAGGAGCTTGGGCTTGAAGGCCGAGTTCAGGCTTGAGTTCGCGCCACGTTTCTCGCGTAGACTTAGAGACTTAGATCAGCACACCCAACTCAGAATTTTGCGCGACGTGCAGATAATCAAACAAAACCCGTATGCGGGGAAGGTCCTCAAAGGGCGATGGGAAGGAAGCTATTCTTTCCGGATTGGCGATTACAGGGTGATTTACCTTGTTTCAGGCGATAAGGTAATTCTGCTCACCGTGGGACATAGGAAATCCATCTACGAGTAACCAGCGCGAGAGGCTAGTATCTGAGGGCTTCCCAAGAGTAAGGCATTGGGAATCAATGCGTCAGGTGAGATTTTGGTGGGGCCGAAGGGACCCACTGCTGCGGTTTCTCTTATTGATCATCCTAGCGGGCCTAGCCGAACGACCTTGTAATCTCTTGGGCTGGTGTCAGAAAGATCGGGTAATTGGCTTGAAGTTCGGTCGAGTCTGCTGTTGCGATGCGTAGGTCGCTAATGCGAGGCTCCACAATTGGTCGTCGTGGGTTCCGGTTGGATGGCTGAATTTCAGCGTTCCGGATTTTGTGGGTTCGCATTGTTGCGCCGTCATCTGGACTAGGAGTTGTGGGTTGTCTCTTGGTAGGGTGAGTCTGCCTTGTTCTAAGGCGAGTTTCAGTTTTCCCATGAGGTCCTCTTTGACTTGTGCGGTTAGGGTGACGCCTTCCATTCCCCGCATGAATTGTTTGATCTCTTCGTAGGGTCCTTCACCAACTCCCGTCTTGTCGAGGCATCCCGCCGCAAAGGAATACGCTTCATTCAACCTCCTCACGGTGCCTATTACCGAGGTGTAGGAGGTCTCCAGCGGCAGTTCGTTGAGGTAGACGAGGCGAACGCCATCGCCAACCTTTTCTAAGACAGCTATTGCTGAATGGTCGGCGTGTTTTCCGAAGTCTATTCCGATGATGTATTCGCCCCTTAACCTATTCCCAGGCCTAGGTTCTCCGTCTAGCTCATAGTCATCCGTGCAGCTTAGAACAAGGTTGCTTGGCAGGTAGCTGAACTCGTCGTCAATGAAGACGGCGTTATACTCACGGTTGAAGTCGTATTCTCCAATCGTCTTCCTTTCCCGCTCAAGCTTCGCCGGCGTAATCAGCGGGCTAATCGATGAGGGCCAAGTATACGCCTTGAATCCCAACTCAGGCTTGCTCAACGCCTCATAGAAGGGATGGTCCCGGACCCAAGGCGTAGAGATCATAATCAACCGTGAATTAGGGCGCGTAATCATTGTGGGCCTTATGACGGAGTCGATGACAATTCTCGGGATGAAGTTTGCTTCATCCAAAATGACCATGTCCGCCGTTTGGCCCCGTAGGGTCGAGCCTTCCCTTCCGCATGGCAGCGCGACGATCTCTGAGCCATTTGTGAAGCGGAGCGTAGTTCTCGACTTGTAGGTCATCAGCGCCTTCGCTGGGATTGAGGTTTCAGTCTTGTGGAGGATTTTGTCGAAGAGGATTATGCTTTGCCGTAGGCCAGCGCTGACGATTAGAATGCGCACCATATTTCTGGATAGGGCGAAGTGCAGGGCTTTGATTGCGGCAAGGGTGGTTTTTCCAACCTGCCGCCCACAGCACGCGGCGATGAGGGGGGATTCGTCTCGTAGGAATTCTTCTTGGTAGGGGAAGGCTTCGAAGTTTAGGAAGTTTCGTGCGAAGGTTACCGGGTCTCTGAGCGACTCCGCCACGTATTGCGCATATTCTCTGAAGAGCTCATTTCGGTCTATTCTTCAGCGCCTCTAAGATCAGCCTGGCCAACTCTTCTTCCCCGGCTTTGCCAGCCTGGGTGGCGATTCTTTCTTTGCGTGTGATGGCGAGTCCTTGGAGAGCGCTTTCTATGATCTTCCTAAGCTTGGATTGTGAGTCTGTGACGCGGCTGTAGGTTTCATCAATCGCTTTCTCAGAGTCGAGGAGCTTTTCTAGGTTTCTCATGTATATTGTGGCTCGGGCGATGGCGTCGATTTCTAGGTCGTCCACTTCCGGCTCGTAGCTTCCGAGTTTCTTCAGTTCGCGGATTAGGTCAGCCTTGATGGCTTCGTACTCCTTCGCGTCCTTCTGGGTGATCAGGGGCACCTTGTGGACCGCTGGCTTGCGGTCTCGTTGTGTTTCGCTATTCATTTTCAGGCCCCTTCCCTCTTCTCTGCTTGCGCGCTCTGCCAGGGTTTGTTTTGTATGTATTGGAACAGTAGGCCGCGCAGGAGTGCTTGCTGCGTGACTTGGAACATGCGTGCTCTTGATCGGATTTTCTGTTTGAACTCTCTGGAAATGTGGATGGTGACGCTCTTCGTGTGCTTCCTCTGCACGCCGACGACCTCGTCACCCTCAAGTCCCGCGTGGATTGCCTGAAAGATAAGAAGCGCCATGTTCGGGAACTCGCTTTCGCTGACCGCTCTCCGCAGCTCAGCATGCTCATCGGAAGACAACCGAATCCTCAGCTTCGTCTTCCCCGTCGCTGCCTCGTCGCTCGTTTGCTCGGCCGATTCCTTCACACACCCGCGTCGCACGCCTCGTAAAGGAGAGTTGACGTTTGCCGCCACCATCACGGCTAGGGAGGTGGCTGAAACACTCACCCAGCCTAAAACGGGACCAAGCCATTTTTGTGGGCTACACCCTGAGGCCCCATCCGTCCGCTCAGCCCCATATTACTCACGTCCCAGGAAAAACGCAAAATCAACTCCCCTCGACCCCGAAAAATGCACCACCGGCGGCGTGGGGAGGTGGGTGCCCCTAAATACTTCTATCATCATGATGACGATGTTGGCTATAGAATCTCTATAGCTATGTTGAGGTCGAAGTCGAGTTGTCGGATAGGTCGTTCCACGTAAACATACGAAGAGATGAGGCAGGATACTATGTGGCTCATTGCCTAGAACTTCCGGCAGCTATGACCCAAGCAAAAACTGAAGAAGAAGTTATTCGCAGAATCAAGGAAGCTATTCATTTAGTTCTTGAAGTGACACGCGGAGAAGATGCAGCGAAACTCGCCGTAAAGGCCATCGAAATTGTAGCGTAGTTGTCGAAACTTCCGCGAATTTCTGGAAGGGAACTTATCAAGCGACTAGGCAAGCCGGATTTCTTCCCCAACGAACGGAAGGCGACCACCAGTTTCTCAAGCATCCTGACGGAAGAGCTGTGACCGTCCCATTGGATCCCGAAATTGGTCCGGGACTTATGAGCGACATAATGAATGAACTCAAGATGAGTAGAGAGGACTTCCTAAAGTTACTTCTTGACCCGAAGCGATACTCAAAAGAACATTCGGGTCCGGCCTAATCAACCTTGAAGAAGCCTAGACCGGCTCTTGGAGAACGTTGAGCTTGTGCCACTTTCAGGCCACACTAGCGAGCTCAAACGAGCGCTGAAGTTAGTGCGGGATGAAACTGATGCACCCTTTGCAGCATTAGCCCTAGCTAGGGCGCCGTCAACAATCATCACCTACAACAAGAAACATTTCAAATCCAGGGCACTCTCGTCCCCGGGCATCCAAGTCCTCACACCCGCGGTCGCCGTTTCACGACCGCGACACGGGGATTAACGCAAAATCAACTCCCCCGACCCCAAGAAATGCACCACCCCCCTGGGGCCCTCCAAGCGTGCGCGCACACGACCCACCCCACCAAAAAGGGTCAAGTCAACGCGCCTCGTCGCTTCTGGACGTTTTCAACCACTTTGCCCGCCCCTAATTCGTACGGCATGGTACCGCACGCGCCAATCAAGCGTAAGGGGGGCCCTTCAATCTGCGATCTGTAGCTGCAGTGTGGTGTGGCATTGGCATCGAACGTGTCGATGCTCCTGAGGCCGAAGCCAATTTCCCGTTTCAAACGGACTACGCTGGAGCTGGGCCTTCGGGGAAGAATCCCGCAACCCGCTGAGGGCGGTTCACCGAGAAATTACTGGTTTCGGTGCCGTCGGTGCCGCAGAATCGCCTCAAACTACTGTCACGGTTTTGACGAGTTTCTCCCCTGCCCATTCTGCGAGTTCTTTCAACAACTAGAACTGCAGGAAGAGCACAGGTCATCGACCGTACACTGCGTCTCAGTCTGAGCCAGTTTCCCTACTCGGGCATTCGCTTGCCCGTCTGAAGGCTAGCAATGTGAGATGATAAGAGGAATGGAGAAGTGGGGTTAAATTGGTCTATATGGGTTTTCTCGCTATCTCGTTTACACGATCGAAATGATTGTCAGAGGACACTATTGCTGAGCATCCACTCGCGATGGCCGTTGAGGCGTGGATAGCGTCGCGGGGATGTAGCGGGTACCGATTCATTAATGAAAGCGCTGCAAAAAGCGAATCTTGGTCTACCCCAAGAATTCTGAGATTAGCCAGTGCCAAGAACGACTGCCCAGCTGCTATCGCATCTCCTCTTGACCGATGCCTTTGAACAACCCATACCAGTTCGTCGAACGTGAGCGAGCAACTGCCTGCTTCCTCCTGCCCATCTCGAACTTTCTGTAGCAGTTGCCTAGCCCTCGTACCTATGGCTTCGCGGCTGAGGGCTGCGTAGATGAACACATTTGAGTCGAGGTAAAGCATCTATGCGTTCCTTTCCTCCAGCTCCTCCTCATACGCATGCGGATTAATCTTGGACACGGACTTTCCCTTTCGAGCGATTGTTTCCAAAGTTCGAATAGGATCTTCGGCGTTCCTCTCAAGGATCACACGTTCTCCCTCCAGACGAAAAACAACCTCAGTCCCCGCGCCAATCTTGAGGATATTTCTAAAACTCT
>Ga0208819_1001248_pt1 | contig 13913 bp, 22 predicted proteins | sample June2015DPH_11_1_3_FD_184707 | JGI IMG/M metagenome (GOLD analysis project Ga0208819, IMG submission 184707) | Peatland microbial communities from SPRUCE experiment site at the Marcell Experimental Forest, Minnesota, USA - June2015DPH_11_150... | ecosystem: Environmental > Terrestrial > Soil >...
AGTCAGTCGCTGGAGAGCATAGAGTCAGAGTCGCTCGTGGTGGAAGACCGCGGCCCACAGTTGCACCAGACGGTCACTTATCGGTTGAAGAAATGAGCCGTTCCCTGAACCTGGTTTTGGCTTACATGCTCGTGGCTTCCTCATTGGCCGCGGCCTCGCTCTACGACCAGTCCGTCGCCCGGCTGCTGGCAGAGCACTACCATTCTAGCGACCTGTCGTACATCCTGATCGACGCCAACACGCACCGCCTGATTGCCTCCCGCTGGGACCAGATAGCGGAACCCGTGCCCGTCGGCTCTCTCGTGAAGCCGTTCGTCGCCCTGGCCTACGGGCAGAAACACAATTTCCGCTATCCCACTTATTTTTGCCACGGCTCGGCCGACGGCTGCTGGCTTGCGCGTGGGCATGGAAAGGTGGACATCAGAACAGCTATCGCCTATTCCTGTAATGCCTATTTCCTGAACCTAGCCTCCTCATTAAAAGCTGAGGACGTGGACTTGATGGCCCAGCGTTACGGCCTTGCCATTGGGAAAGCACCGCTTGACACAGCGGAGATGATCGGCCTCGGTGGGGCTTGGCGCATGGCACCCCAGGAACTCTTGCACGCTTACCTTCTTCTCACCGCCGTACCACAACCCCCCGGCGCTGCCGAGCTACTGCGTGGGATGGCGCTCTGCGCCAAGTTCGGGACCGCGGAGGCCGTCGGCCGTAATCTCCGCGGACTTGCCGCCCTCGCCAAGACAGGCACTGCCCCCTGTGTCCACGAACCCCGAGCGCCCGGCGACGGCTATGTCGTGATGTTCTACCCGGCGGACCAGCCTCGCCTGGCGTTGCTCGTCCGCGTGCACGGCGTTCCCGGCGCCCGCGCTGCCGAAATCGGAGGCCGCATGTTGAACAGCGTGGTCAACGGCCAATAGGAGAATCGCATCCGCACACGATTTGCCCAATCCGCATTCGCGCTCATTTTGCTGGCGCCTTGCGTCTGTGCCGCCAGGGGGCTGCGGATCGGCGTCTTTGGCCTCTTTCATCCTGAGCGGGTGGTGATTTCCGCCTTGCCCGCGCAAACGGTGATTGTCACCGCTGGTACACAGCAAATCGTCGTTTCGGATGGTGGAGGAGCCTTTTTGTATCTGGAAGGGAACCAAGTACGTGTTCGATTCAATGATGAGAGCCTCGTGGCCTCTGAAGTAGACGTGGCAGATCGAATGGGAAGAGGCACAGATTTCCTATTATCAATTCCCGGCAAGGTCACGCGCCGCTTTCGCGGCAAGCTTGCAGTGAAGTGTCAGATCAACGAACTGGAAGCTGTGGTGGAAATGGACCTGGAGACGGCCGTCGCCTCAGCGGTGGCCGCGGAGAGCGTGCCCGGGGCTCCTCTCGAGGCTTTGAAAGCCCAGGCGGTTGCCACGCGTTCGTATTATCTGGCTTCGCAATTGCGCCACGGACAGTTTGATTTCTGCGACACGACTCATTGCCAGTTCCTTCGCGAAGCGCCTTCTCCACATTCCCTCGCTGCCCAGGCCACCGCGGCCACGCACGGCCTTGTCCTCTTGTACGAGGGCACGACCATCCCGGCCCTGTTCACCGGGAGCTGCGGCGGAAGGACCCGGACTCTTGCGGAGATTGGTCTCGCGCCGGGTCCCTACCCCTATTTCTCCGTGCCCTGCAATTACTGCCTGCACCACGCCCCGCATTGGTTGGCGCGACTCGACCCCAAAGAAGCCGCCGAGCTCGCAAGCCACTCTGAAGGAAGCCGGTTGAGGCTCGGCCGCATCTTGGGTTGGGACGCTGTACCCGGCAACAACTACGAATTGCAACGCGAGGGTGACGTCGTGGTGGTGGAAGGCCGCGGTAAGGGTCATGGCGTGGGCCTCTGCCAATTAGGCACGGCTTGGATGGCCAAGCAGGGATACGGCTTCCAGGAAATTCTCGCCCATTATTATCCGAACACTGTAGTGGGAACGCCGAGCAACTGAGCCGTCGGAATTCAATCCCGGTATGCTGGTTCATTAGTGTACTGCCCTTGCATCGTACTGTTGCGAAGTTCAGGCTTCCCTTCAAATGCGAATTGTGGGAGTATTTAGGTTCGCAACGTGAACCTCCTGTCCCCTCCCAAACTTGAGTGGGCGTTTCAAAACCGAAGGGACGACGGGGAATTGATACTTGGCCTCTGTCAATAGCCTGACAATCAAAGAAGTCTTCGACTTGGTGCGTGCTGACCTCGAGAAGGTGGAAGAGGAGTTTCGCCTGCAGAGCATCTCCAGCGTTCAGCCCATCACCGAGATCGGCCAATACCTTCGAGGCAGCGGGGGCAAAAGACTGCGCCCCGCCCTGGTGCTGCTCTCCTCCAAACTGTGTGGTTTTGAGGGGCCGGCTGCGATTCGGCTCGGGACCGTGGTCGAACTCATCCACACCGCCACGCTCGTTCACGACGACGTGATTGACGAGGCGGACACGCGCCGGGGACGACCTTCCACAAATTCCCGCTGGGGCAACCACTTGAGTGTGCTGGCCGGGGATTGGCTTTACATGCAGGCCTTTAACATTGCCCTGGCGGAGCGCAACTTCAAGATACTTGACCTCTGCATCGCCTTAACGCAGGCCATGGTCGAGGGCGAGTTGCTGCAACTCACTTGGCAGAGAAGGATTGACGTCCCCGAAGATGTCTATTTCGAGTTGACTTACCGCAAGACTGCTTGCCTGTTTTCCGTTTCTCTCCGATTGGGTGCGGTACTGGCAGGAAGGAGCGAGGAGGAGGAAAGACAGTTAGGTGCTTATGGCCACAATTTTGGCTTGTCCTTCCAGCTTATCGATGACGTACTCGATTTTACTTCCTCCGAGGAGATATTAGGAAAGCCTATCGGCAATGACCTTCGCGAAGGCAAGGTCACGTTACCGCTGATCTATCTCCTGCAACGCTGTGGACACGAGGAGGCTCAGAAAGTGAGGTCTGTGCTCGAAGATGGCGGCTTCAACTCGGCAGGATTTAGTGAGATTCTAGACCTGATCGACCGGTATAACACCTTGCAGGCCGCGAGAGAAAAGGCCCAGGAATTTGCTCAGAAGGCCAAACGCTGTCTGGAGACGTTCCCGGACACGCCTTACAAGGATGCCCTGCGATCCCTGCCTGACTTCATGCTGGATCGCGAGTTCTAAGGACACCTTCTTACCCCGGCATGAAGCACCGCCACGAAACCGAAATCAAGTTGCTGGCTCGTGACCGCAAACAGTTGGGGAAAGGCCTGTCTCATCTGGGCTTCAAGGTTTTGAAGGCACGGCACTTTGAGAGCAATTACCTTTTCGACTTCCCGGACCTTCGGCTTCGCAGGTCTCGCTGTCTTCTCCGATTGCGTTTCGCTCACGGCGAAGACCGGTTGACGTTCAAGGGGCCATCGCTCCGCCAGCGTTGGTACGAAACCAGACGCGAAATCGAAACCCGAGTCGAAGACGGAGTGCTCCTGCGCGAGATTCTGAAGAACCTGGGGTTGAAGCAAGTATTCATTTATGAAAAGTACCGGACCATCTATGCCGAAGGTAACAAAGCAGACTTTCATGGACTGCCCCAGGTAGCGTACGACGAGACGCCCATAGGCAACTACCTCGAGCTTGAAGGGCCGGAGAAATGGATCGACGAGGTTGCGACCCGGCTTGGATATTCGCGCCAGGATTACATCACCAGCAGCTATTTGGCTCTTTACTGTCAGAAGTGCCAGGAAGAAGGCAAGACCCCAGGTAATATGGTTTTGAAGGGGCGCAAATCGCGATAGTGTCCTAGTATGGGATGTAGGGCCGGTCCCGCAAGGCGGGACCGGCCAGGCCGCCCCGTCCCGTCCCGCCATGGCGGGAGAGGGGCGGCCCTACAGTCGAATTGGGACACTACCAAATCGCGATTGGGTTTCGTTGCCACCTGAGTTATAATAGGTTTGATTGGTGCGCCGCTGACATTGGGTGGGCGGGCGAGGAGGATGTGTTATGGAGGGTTTGTTTCAGCCAACCCATTTGATTTTCATATTGCTCATTGTGTTGATCCTGTTCGGACCAGGAAAGTTGCCGGAACTCGGAAAGGGCTTGGGGAAGGGAATTCGCGAGTTCAAGGATGCCATCAAAGGCGGCATGGAGGGGAGCTCGGAAAAGAAAGAGGAAGAGAAGAAGCCCTAAGCCGTCCTCCGCATTTCCACTCTTGCGAAGATCTTTCTCTGCCCCTGTCCTTCATTGTTCAACGGCAAGCTCAGCAAAAGCGAGAATCCCAAAGGGTGGTACGGATCGCATAATCCTCGGTAGCTCAATGGTAGAGCGTTCGGCTGTTAACCGAAGGGTTCCAGGTTCGAGTCCTGGCCGAGGAGCCAACACAACAAAGAACTTAGCCCCAAGACACGGAATCGAAAAAGTACCAAATCGTACCACCTAGACCCCCAATAGCATCTTGACCACTCCGCTGTTGGCCTCACGATGAGCCGGGGTCAAGTCCGGGTCAAGGCCGTAAATCTCCGCTGTTGTTCTAACGTTGGCGTGCCGCATAAGTTCTTTTTGAACTTCCAGCGAAGTACCGCACCGTTTCAGGCTTGCGCGGTAAGTGTGCCGAAACGTGTGCCAGCCCACCTTGCTGATTTCCGCCTTCGTCGCCGCTGGCTGAATGTAATCCTTGAGGACCATTCCCTGCCAACGGGCCTTGCCGGTATCCCCGGCAAAAACATAATCTGACTCGGCGGTGTAATGCGCCTTTCTGCGCCAATCGAGCAAAGCTGTAGCAAGCCCTGGATCAAGTGGCACGGGCTTTTCTGAGGCTTCGGTTTTTGTCGCATCTTCTCTGCCCGCCACCACACTGCGTTTAACGTCGATTGCAAGGTTCTGCCACTTGATATCGCCCCACTTCAACCCGACGATTTCGCAGACCCGCAGTCCGGTGCATCCTGCCACTAAGACCATAGTCCGGTAGGGGTCATTCAGTTTGTCCAACAAAGCCCGGAACTGTTCCGGTGTGAGCACGCGCGGGATTTTGAGCCGTCTGGTGCTCTGCCGAACTAGCTGAATGGGGTTATGGTCAACCAACTTCCAGCGCCAAGCCCATTGATAGAGCAAGTAGAGAGCGTTCCTGATGTGGGCCTTGGTCTTTGGTGCAAGAGGCTTCTCTGTCTTCTTGCCTCGCAGGGATTCAAGCCAATCCATGACCGACATGGGGTCAACTCGGTCTAGAAACATGTCGCCCCACCGTGGCCGGATGTAGGCTTCAAAATAGGTGCGGTACTCAGACTGCGTTTGGAATCGCCTTTCTTTCGGCAATTCCTCTTTCACGAAGCGATCTATCAAACCACCCACCGTAACCGAGTGAAATTGCTGCTGCGGATTCTGCGCGTTAACCTCAATGCGAAGATGCTCGACAGCCCTTTCCGCATCGGCCTTCGTAGGGAGTTTTTCAACCGTTCCGACCAACACTGACTTTCGCCTTCCGTTCTCGAAATAGCGAAACTGCCAAACGTCTGGCCCCTTGTTCCGCTTGCGAATTCTCAAATCTCCGTACTGGTATCGTGCCTGCATGGTTCCTCCAATCAGAATGAAGTTGCCGTGCGGCACGCTTGGCTGCCTGATTGTAGCCTTGAGTTGATCCAGGCGTCCAGCGCAGATACGCGATACCGCCAGAACTTCCCCACCTTGAGCGCAGGGACCTCTCCCCGTTTCGCCATCCGTTCAAGCACTTTCGGATGAATCCTCAGAACCCGTGACGCTTCCTTGCTGGTAAGAAGTATTTCAATTCCTTCTGCCATGCAGCTTAGAACCTCCCAGGGACCTGCCCCAGCTCTCGTTTGGGACCTGGTCCTGCCGTGACCTCACCCAGCCTGCGGTGTCCGCACTCACGACCCGCAGCAGGCCACCCGCTTGGCCCGCAAGATCGAGGCTTGCGAGTATTGCCCGATCATAGGGATTGATAAGTCGAACTTTTTTTTCTGTCAAATGACGACAACGGAGGTTCTCCGTCCGACCAGGAAACGCAGGTCCAACGTCTGCGTTTGGAGACACGAATCACCACGATGTCTATAACTTAGCGTGATCCCAAGGCAAGACTTCTGAGGATTTTTCTTGTTAGGAGGGTGCCTCACCGAAAAATGATGTGTCTGGATGGCAACCCTTGGAATCTGCAAATGAGGCAGGGCCGCAACTGTAATCGCTGCAACGGGCTACTTCGTGTAGGACGGGTCAGTCCCGAGGGTGGCACTTCAGACTTGCAAATGGTTGCAAGAACTAATTCACACCCTATTGAGAAACCATTGGACCAGTGAAAAATATTTGGTACTGATCGTGCGTCCGCCGCAGCCATCCCACCCATGAGGAATAGGTGTGTCGGGGTGGATGGCGCGCGAGTACCGCCTTGCCCGTAAGTGGCCCGCTGACAAGCAGCGGCACCTTCATGCACGCCACATCCGCCGCCAGCGGAGCGTCACTTGGCAGTGTCAGGACTGCGCGACGGCAGTGCGGCGCTGCGCGCCGGGTGCAGGGGTGACACGTCACCCCCCGCAGGGTGCTGTATGGGAACTTATGTTTCCATATGGGAACTTCTTGAAAATTCAGCGCCTAACGCTGAATCGCTTCCTGCGAGGCGCTGAGCAGCAATCAAATGTTCCCGTATGGGAACCTCTTGATTTTATTGGGTGAAGTCAATGGCGGCACTTTGGACGAAATCCACGAGCACGAAAGTTACCCACCAGGAGTACACCAGGTTTGAAGCCCTTGCGGGGCCGGAGAGAGAGCAAGAAGCGGCCTAGCCACTGGTATCGGCGTGGCTCATGAGACGGTATTTCCCGAAAACTCTTGTTTCCAAACGCGGATCAGTGGCTTGATTGTAATGCAGCCTGCCTTGATGCCCTGGTCCCATGCTCGCTCGGGCACAATATTCCGAGAATGTTCCAGGACAACGCGTGACCAGTCGGCACAATCAACGAATGGTTTTCCAAGATCGTTCACTTCCGTCGCACAGAGGAATCCCAAGTAGACCAGCACGACCGGAACACCCATTGATGCGAGCTTCCATGCCCAAGCAAACCGGTTCGCTAATTGATAATGCGAACCACGCGAGAGGTTCCAGCCTGCCATCGCTTTGTTCAGCCCTGCCGACGCAGCACCTATAGCGCGGCCAATCTGCTTGTGATTCGCAATGAACCCGGGGGACGCATCCTTATCAAGAGTTTTACCATATCTTTTCAGTTCCGCGTCGTGGGCTTTAGCCTCGACAAGAAGCAGACCGTCTTTCCCCCCGATTGTGCAGGTGCTCGCGATGTCCCAGTTCGGAGTGTTCGCTCGTTTTCGTGCGGCCAGCCACCAGCTTGTAACATTCTCGCGTTGGTCATCGGAAAGGAAGCCCGTCGACTCTCCGAGTTTTGCTTCCTTGATGGGATTCTTGTCCCACTCGCGATTGGCCTTGCGCACCGGTAATCCCTGGGGCATCCAGAAGTCCTTTGCCTCGACATGAATGCCAGGCAGCCCGACAAGTTTGGTTAACTTGTCGGCGACGATTGTTCGATCTCCTTCCATGAAGAGCAAGCAACGAGGGAAGCTACCACGTCTGCGATTTTTCGGTAACGCGTCAAGCCATTCCATGCCTCAGCCTCCTCGGACGGTCCCTATTTGATAGCCGTTGCAGCAGTGACGTCAGAATCTTCGATCAATTCAAGCGCTGAACTATCAGCTTGTGGGTCTTGCACAACTCTGTTTGCCACGTTTGTGATTGCCCTTTCAAAGATATTTCGCACAAGCCGCGCGTTTCCGAACCTCGAATCACGGTTCTGATAAGCAACATGAAAATAAGCCGAGAGTTTGACTTGTGCAGGCTCGCTCAGCTTGTAATCAGATTCCATGCAGAGGCGCAGGAAAATTTCCATTAGCTCCTCGGGCGCATAATCCGGGAAACTTAGGGATTTGTTGAAGCGAGACTGAAGCCCTGGGTTGGCGTCGAGAAAGCGGTTCATCTCAACCGGATAACCCGCCGCTATGACCACAAGGTCCTGACGGTTATCCTCCATGAATTTCAGCAACGTTTCGATCGCTTCATTGCCGAAATCCTGCGGATCATCACTGCGTTTGAGTGCGTAAGCCTCATCAATGAAGAGGATTCCTCCGAGCGCTTTCTCGGCCACAGATCTGACCTTCAGAGCAGTCTGCCCGACATAACCCGCGACCAGATCCGAACGATCCGTCTCAACTAGATGCCCTTTGCTGACGACCCCGAGTGCCTTGTAAATCTTCGAGAGCAGCCGGGCGACAGTAGTCTTGCCCGTACCAGGGTTACCGTGAAAAACCATATGCAGAGAGATTTCCGGAGACTTCAGACCCTTTGCACGACGCAGTTGCTGGACTCTTATGTAGTTGGTTAGCTCTGCCACATCCTCCTTAACATCTTTAAGTCCTATCAGACTCTTTAACTCCGCAATCAAAATTTCCGTGGAAGGTGTGGACTCCGCTGCCTGGTGGGTTGTGGTCTGACCCGTTTTGTCAATCCCCTTGCCCCCGTTTGCAGACTGTTGGCCCTTCGACTCTGGAGTGACCGGCACCTGTGAGTACTCGTTCACGTCATCGAGGTCTTTTGACTCTTGCAGGAGCCTCTCGTAATCGTCAAACACCTGCTGGCTTTCTTGTGATGGCGGACCATCCGCGTTCAAGAATTGGAATGCTACGCGTCGCAGCAGATTCTTGGCCGGGTCGGTATATTTGGTACCGAAAGCCTGGTCGTAGTTTTGCAGAATGGCAATAGTCGCTGGTCTTGCCAGCCCGACGGTGTTCCACTGTTTCTCAATATCATCCTTCAGTTTGACCAAATCTTCGTCTATTTGTGGTTTCCGCGTTCTGCATTGCAACACTGGTATATCATCCACTTTATCGTAGATTGCACATATCATTGCATTCAAATCCTGCTGAATGAATTTACAAAATACAAAGGCGATCTTCGTGCGCATTTCGGAAACGTGTCGATCAGCTCGGGTGAAATTTATGACGAGTGCAAGAACGGCACTTTCCAAAAGCGGTTCTAGCTTGTGCGGTTGCTGCTTGCCCTCTGGCCCGGAGACCGGTAGGCTCTGGACAAAAATAAATAAATCATTTCCTACTTCTCCCCACGCCTCATTTTTCATTTGCATGGAGCCCAGTGAATCTCCTTCTTTCGGTTGCGCGGACCCGTATAAAACACTGTACTAGGGCCAGAAGATTCTGAACAACAGAAACATCCCGGAAAGGAAACACCCTCCGGCAGCCAGGTGGCCGATCCAAAACCAAGGAGGAAGTGCTCTTCCGGTCAGCCGATCATCGAACATACCAAGAACTGAGCTGGCCGCCTCGTAAGCTTTGTACAGGCACGCTGGATCATCTGAGTCTTCACCCCCAATCAGCTTGACGTGCATCTGATGGTTGTAACTCAGAACGTCGCGTCCCATCCGGCCCGATGCTCGACGCTGGTTACTTCCCTGCCGTACTTGCCTTCGTAGGTTTTGCAAGTCTGATGGCACACGCTGGCCGGCGCAGGCCCCCGATCTTTGGGGCCTGCGCGTTCCCGAAGGGACTTTTGGGTTTGACGGCTCATCCCAGTCGCCTCTTAGAACGGCACACCGCCCGAAAGTATACCACCCAATGTGATGGGCGGGATGTAGTTCATCGGGGCGTTGCCATTCATGACTCCGCGTTGCCGCATTTAGCGGAAGTAGAGGTATAATGACATTCGAGTCTAAGGGGCTTTGGGACGAGACTACGGTGGAGCGAGCTGGAGTAATGACATGAGTATACAAATCGAGCTCAAGCCCGAGATCGAGGCCGAGTTGAAGGCTCGGGCACACAAAAGCGGACTTCCCCTGAGCCAATACGTGCAGCGCATTCTGGAGCAGCATGTGCCGGGGCAACCTGTGGAGTCTGCTATGACCCCCGAGGAGAGGGCAAAGGCCTTCCAGGATTGGTGCTTTCCCTACCGCCGCAATATGCCTCTTTCCGACGACGCAATCAGCCGGGAACCCTTCTATCGAATGGGTTACGAATAGGGAGTGCAGCAATGACGATCAAACTCAAACCCGAACAGGAACGGATCATTCAAGCGGAGATCGAGAGCGGTAACTTCCACAGCGCCGATGAGGTGCTCGATCACGCCTTGGCCGCATTGAAAGAGAGAAAGCACAACCGCCAGGGCAGAACGCGACGGAAGAATCTGGCGCAATTCCTGATTGACTCTCCACTGGGTGGCGCAGAGTTGAACCTGGAGAGACAAAAGGACTACGGCAGCCCCATTGAGTTATGATCTCCCATGCTCTCAAGTATGACCGTAAGAGGGAAAGGCAATGACGACTAACCGAATCCAGATCAACCCGGCGGTGATGATGGGCAAACCGGTGATTCAGGGGACGCGAATCACCGTCGAGTTGATCCTGCACAAGCTTGCCGAGGGAGCGACCGAAGGCGAGCTACTCGAAGATTATCCGCACCTAGCGCCCGAGGACATCCGGGCGGCGATCGCTTACGGTGCGGCGAGCGTGGCCCACGAGGAAGTGGTGCTGCTCTCGGACGCTCCGGTTGGGCACTAATCCCGAAGCATGAATTTCCTGGCCGACGAGAGCTGTGCGAGACCGGTAATTCAAGCTCTGCGCGAGGCAGGGCACGATGTCGTCGCGATTGCCGAAGTTGCCAAAGGCACAGTGGACGAACTGGTGATGGCGCGCGCGTTCGGCGAGCGGCGCATCCTCATTACGGAAGACCCCGATTTCGGCGAATTGGTGTACGCGCGAGGGTACTCCTCAGCAGGAGTCATCCTAGTGAGGTTCCCAAGTCGCGTGCGCCGGGCCAAGCCGCCGTCTGTCGTTGAAGCAGTGGCCAAGCTTGGCGCGCGGCTCTCGGACGCTTTCACGGTAGTGGAACCGGGACGGGTGCGCCTCGCGAGCCGTCCACCAAGATAGCGAGCAAACGAGTACCAAACCGGTACCACTTCATTGTTTTTGCCGTGCTTTTTGGTACTTGTACGTAGCCAAGCGTGCCGCAAAATCAATGAGATACCCTAGCTGATGTTGCCTGTTAACCGAAGGGTTCCAGGTTCGAGTCCTGGCCGAGGAGCCAACTTTCTTCACACTGGCTGTTAATTCGTCAGCCGACGAATTCCAGGTTCGAGTCCTGGCCGAGGAGCCAATCCTTACTCAGTCACACCTGCTTTGCCGACCGTGGCGAAAATCTCAATTCAGAGGGATCGGAAAGCAGGATTTTCAGCGAAAAAATACTCTGACCGACGGCACGCGGTGGTCAAGGTGCGTGCTTCTTCCCGGGCACCTGATCCTGAACCACCGCGAAGGTCGCCAGAGAGGTCACGAACTTCTTTATGCCTACGCTGTGAAAGTACACCATGGTTTGATCGCGGTCGCTTTCGAGGACCGCGCCCCAACCGTACCTGAAATGGCGGACAGACTGGCCGGATTTTAGTTTCATAGGCTCCTCTCTCCACCTGGCTATCTAATCTCATCCCTGGTACTGCTGCCTGCCAGGGCGGCGTAAATCGGCCTAGGGCCCAGCGCTGCCTCGGGGGACTGGGCGTTCCGAAAGTCGTCGCGGCCGAGGCCGACCTAAACGCATCTGCGTGGCACTACAGTACCCTAATAATCGCGCCTGCGGTATGAGCCATCCCGGCCGCCACCACCGCGTGGTCGCGAGAAGTCCGTGCGCTGGGGGCGAGCTTCGTTGACGGTCAAAGGACGGCCCTCGAGGGCCTGTCCGTTCAAGCCGGTGATCGCCTTTTGAAGGTCCTGGCCTTCGGCGAGCTCGACAAATCCGAATCCTCGCGGGGCGCCTGACAGCTTGTCGCGAATCACCACTGCCGAAGCCACTTGATAGCCCGCATTGGTCACAAAATCGGTGAGACTACCGTCGGTGGCGCTGTGGGGAAGATTACCTACGAAAAGTTTTGTTGCCATCTGTTCCTCCAAGTTGGGGCGGCCCTTGGGGTCCGCCCGGTTAACCTAACACTGATTCATTGAGATCTTTTCCTTAGGGGACTTGGTGCTTTCCGACTACAGCGTGCGTTCAACTGTTGTCAGCCACGCTACCACAAGTGTCTCGGCCCGGCGACCGACGACACGATGCTGTCCTCTTTCTTCTTTGCCTGCGGCTTACGCGGGTAGTGCCGTTCCAGGTATTCCCGGATGTCATGCTCCCCGATACTCAGACGGGCCTCAGTGGGAGATTCGAGCGTTTCCCCTCCTAGTTCCTTCGCCAACCGCGCAAAGCATATGCCTGGGCCATCCTGGAGTTTCAGGCAATCCGGGCGAAACGCTTCGAATTGAACGTTGACCGTGAAATCGCGTGCCTCATGGGGCGTGTCAATCACGTGAAAAGTATAGATTCGAGAACTGGCTGCGCTGTCGAAACCGACATATTGGATATACATTTCAAAATCCTCATATTGGCCCTGCGAGCGCTGGTCATACTTAACAACGCTGGCAGCGCCGATCCGCTCAACCGTCAACGGCAAGATCCTGGCTCTTCTTCTCCGGGACCCAGCACTGGTCGTGTTTGATTTCTTGTTTCCAGGGCCTTTCGCGCTTCTCGAGTTTGCTTCTGCCGGAGAATCTTTTGCCGGCGTTCCCGACCAAACCTGGATTTGTCACCATTTCTTTCCGACATAATTCCCTCTCTTGTGAGCCCTCTGCTTTGGTTTCAGACGCATAACCCAATAATGTCGTTTCGTCTTCGCCGAACTGGAGAGCAGACCTGGCCGCTCCCACCGATCCAGGTGCCTCGTTGTTTCAGGCTGTTGCGCGAGCGACGATCATGTGGAAGGTCGAGTTGGCAACCTCATAAGTTTGAATATGAAGAGCCCCTTCAAGCACTTTTGCCAAAGCCTTCAGCACTTCCGGATAGGTTGCGCGGTTATATGCTTCCGCGTCCTCTTTCCGATCCCACAAACTAATTGCAACGGCTCCCCCTCCCTCGGAGGCTATCAAGGTGATTTCGCCTTGAAAACCTTTCTGTTTTCGAAGCACTGGAATGATTTCCTTCTCCATCGTCCGGCTAAACTCCCCAACGCCATTTGGCTTCAAATGCAGGGATATATGTCGAGCGAACATGGCAACCTCCTCGGCTGTCTTCTAAGAGGTAAGGCCGCAGATAACCCGACTTAGTTCAGGAGACCTGGAGAGTGTCTAGGAGAGGCCCATCTCATTAACCATACTGATTGAATTAACTTTACTTGTCAAGCTCATTATGCGAGATTCTAACTTAAGAGGGTTAGGTGAACTACGTTTAGTTAATCTTGGGGAGGGATCCCATGGACCTACCTTTAGTTATCAGGCAACGACTCGAACAACTAGGACATGAACAGAGAGACTTGGCGGTTGCTGCCCAGGTCACGGAGTCCTACATATCGCAGTTGCTTACCCGGAGGAAAGCGCCACCCGCACCTGAGCGGACAGATATCTATGGGAAGATTGAGGAATTCTTGAAGTTCCGAAGCGGGGAGCTTACAAAGCTGGCTGAGCAACAGCGCCACGAAGCGCTAAAACGAAAATTGGCAGACCCACCCGTGCCGTTGTTTAAAGAGGTTCGAGAGTTGGTGCTTAGAAAATGCAAACCGGACAAACAGAAACAAATTGCGGCGATTTTCGAGAAGCAGCCCTTCGGTGAACTCGAACTCCTGGTCACGCAGAAGCTTTTGGATGTGGTCAAGAAAGTCGCCAGACGAGAACTGGAAAGTGAAAACTGGCTCCGCTTGGTGGCCAAGCTTAGCAACCGGAGCTACGAAGAGATGCGGGTGGGGATTCTCGAGTTCCTGGATACAGACATCTTCAATGTGTCGATTGAGAACTGCGTCTCCTTTTTGGACCCGCTGATCGAATTCTGGGATATCGACCTCGCGACTTTCGGTTTGGAAATCGTGTTAAACCGCAGAGTGGCCCCTGGGCACCCTAAGA
>Ga0208819_1001252_pt1 | contig 13864 bp, 8 predicted proteins | sample June2015DPH_11_1_3_FD_184707 | JGI IMG/M metagenome (GOLD analysis project Ga0208819, IMG submission 184707) | Peatland microbial communities from SPRUCE experiment site at the Marcell Experimental Forest, Minnesota, USA - June2015DPH_11_150... | ecosystem: Environmental > Terrestrial > Soil >...
AAGGGGACGCTGGAGGTGAAAAAGATATTCACGATCTTGCTGATCATGAGGGACAGCAAGACGCCGGTGGCGCCCCCCGTCAGCGCCATAAGGCTGGCCTCAATGATGAATTGCATCAGGATATCGCGCCGCCGGGCGCCCAGGGATTTCCGGATGCCGATCTCGTGCGTGCGCTCCGTCACACTGGCGAGCATGATGTTCATGATGACGATCCCGCCGACCACCATAAAAACGGCCACGATCCCCACGGTGACCGCGAAGATGGACGCCGTCAATTGATGCCACATGGCCATGATGGTGTCCGAGGCGTTAATCCCGAAATTGTCGTCCTCTTTGTACGGAATATGGCGCCGGGCCCGCATCAACGCCCGGACCGCGTCCTCGAGCACCATCATCTGCTGAGCATCCCAGGCCTGCACGCTCACGGCCAGCTCCGGGCGCGCCATGAAGACCTTCTGAAAGGTGGTGAGAGGAATTTGGACGAACTTGTCCTGGCTCTGGCCAAACGTCGTCCCGATGCGAGCCGCCACCCCGATCACCCGGAAAGGGATGCCGCGTATGTTGATCTCCTTGTCGATCGGGTCGAGGCTGGGGAAAAACTCGTCCGCGAGATCGCGGCCGATGAAACACACCATGGAGTCGTGCTGGTAATCTGAGTCATTGATATAGCGCCCGGATTCCACCTTCGCCTGGCCGATATCAATCATGTTCGGGGTTTCAGCGGACAGGTTCACCTCGTGCATGAGGTGTCCTTTGTACTTTACTTCGGCATCCCCCCAAAGGTTGGCCTCCGCGCCGATATTCTTATAGCCTTTAACATTGTCGTGAAGGAATTCGAACTCTTCGATGCGGATGGCCTTGTTGCGATGCTGCGCTTTCAGCCAGGCCTCGTAGCTCATTGTCCAATCCCACTGGTGGAGGACGAAGACATTGGTGCCCAGGTTGGCAAAGTGGTCCGCGATGTAGAGGTTCATGCCGTTGATGACGGACATCACGACGATCAGCGTGGTGGTGGCAATCACCACACCCAGCAGGGTGAGGAAGGAACGAAGCTTGTGCGTGCGCAACGCCTCCAGCGCAATCCAAAAGGCCTCGCGGGAGGTGACCCAAACGCCCGTGCTCCGACCCACTCGGGGGCTCAGCTTGTGGAGAAGCACTTGAGGTTGGCTGAGTACAGCCACCAGACCTCCTCCTGCCTGCTACCTTTGAGGTGCAATTCACTTGACCGTTTCGTCGCGTTCGATCTTTCCGTCGCGGACATGAATGATGCGATGAGCGTGAGCGGCGATATCGTGTTCGTGTGTCACCAGGACGATAGTGTTTCCGCTCTCATAGAGTCGCTCGAACACGCCCATGATTTCCTCGCCGGTGGCCGAGTCCAGATTCCCTGTGGGTTCGTCGGCCAGGATGATGGAAGGATTGTTCACCAGGGCGCGGGCAATCGCCACGCGCTGGCGCTGTCCCCCGGAAAGTTCGTTGGGCTTGTGGTGCATGCGTTCAATCAAGTCAACCTTACGCAGAGCCTCTTGAGCTTTTTCCAGACGCTCCTTGGCGGGGACTCCGCTGTAAACCAGAGGCAGTTCCACGTTGTGCAAGGCGCTGGCCCGGGAAAGAAGGTTGAAGGTCTGAAAGACGAACCCGATTTCCTTGTTGCGGATGTAAGCCAGCTCGTCGTCGGAGAGTTCGCTGACCAGCCGGCCGTTCAACCAATATTTCCCGCTGGTGGGGGTATCCAGGCAGCCGATCAAGTTCATCAGAGTGGATTTGCCGGAGCCCGAGGGGCCCATGATTGCAACATACTCGCCGCGTTCGAGTTCAAACGTCACTCCACTGAGCGCGTGCACTGCAATGGCTTCGCCCATGTCGTAAGTTTTCCAGAGATCTTCCGTCCGGATCATTACCCCCACGGGTGGGGCCATGCTTACCTGAGTTGAAGACGACGCCACTTGTGTTCCCATCGCTATGCGTGTTTCCTTTCCACCCGCCTCCGGCCCGTCCAGCATGTCATTCCGATCCCGCAGTCGCGGGAGAGGAATCTCTCAGTTCCTTTGTTTCCAGAGCGAGATTCCTCTCCCGCGACTGCGGGATCGGAATGACAGCGGATCCTGCTAGGAAGTAGATCCAGCCGGCTTGAGGGCGCTATTGTCCACCTTCACCTTGGTGTGGTTCTTCAGCGTGCGGAGCACACTGAAAGGACCGGAAACAATCTCCTCATTGGGTTGGACGCCTTTGAGCACTTCCACATCTGATTGGCCCATGATGCCGGATTCGACGGGGACAAAGACCGCCCGACCGTCCTTAAGCTGGAAGGCTCCCTGCACTTCTTCCTTTCCTTTGTCTTTGGCCGCAGTGGTGGGCTGCGAGGTGGCGGCCTGCACCTTGCCTTTGGCCCCCTTGCTGCTCTCCTCTTCTTCCAATTGACGCCGCGTCCGGACAGTGAGTGCCTGGATGGGGATGGTCACAGCGTTCTGGCGCGTCGCGGTCGTGATCTTTGCCGTCGTGGAAAGCCCTGGGCGGAGACCCGGCGGGGGATCATCCAACGTCACGACCACCTTGAAGTCCTTGGCTTCTTCCGTCGTCGAGGTACTCGTTCCTGTGGTGGTCCCGGAGGTGCGTCCCACGGCGCTCTGGCCGATCTCTGTGACTTTGCCCTTGAATGTCTTGTTCGGGATGGCGTCAATCGTCACTTCCGCCGGTTGCCCGAGCTTCACGTTGACGATGTCGGTTTCATCCACCTTGACCTCAGCGGTAATCACCGCCAGATCGGAAATCTGATAGAGCAAGTTTCCGGCCGCGTTCTGGATTCCCGTGACGACGTTCTCGCCCACGTGTACCGGTAAGGACGTCACGATGCCATCGAGGGGGGAGACGTAAATGGTCTTGTCACGGGCATCCAAGACGCTAACCAGTTGCGCCTTGCTCTGGGCCACTCGCGCGCGCGCCATGTCACGCTGAAAAGTGGACTGCTGGAGTTGGGCTTTAGCCTGGGCCACCCGCGCCTGGGCGGCATCAACGTTGGCCTGCGCCACCTTGACGTTGTTCAGCCGGGTGTCGAATTCATTTTGGGCAATCAGCTTATCGCGTAGCAAATCCTCCCCCCGTTTGAACTCCTGCTGGGCGCGGACAAGATTGGCCTGAGCCGTCTGCAGGTCGGCCTGAGAAGTTTTCAAATTTGCTGCCGCCGACTGGACAGCAGCCTCTGACCCTTCCACATCTGACTTGGCGGTGTTGAGGGCGGCCTGTTGCGCATCAACGCTGGCATTCGCCTGGACCGCCTCCGTCTTCAAGAGGAGTTGGCCTTTCTTGACTGTGTCGCCTTCCTTCACGAAAATACCGGTTATCATGCCGAAGGAGTTTGCATTCACGTTGGCGAGGTTGGCCGTGGGCGGTTTAATCTCTCCCGAGGCCGTCACGATGGCCGCCAAATCCTGCCGCGTGACCTTGAGGGTCTGAACGGTGACGACACCGCCCTTGCTCCAGATAATCCCGCCTGCCACAAGCCCCACCAGAGCTAGCGCTCCCACAATCACCAGGATCATCTTCTTTCTTGACTTCTTGCCCTTCCCATTGCGAGGCCGGGAAGGAGCCCCGCTGGTTTCGTTTGCACCTTCAGGAGAAGTGGTTCGTCCGAGTTCCAGTCCAGTTACTTGGGCCACAGTTGTTTCATCCTTTTCTTCGATTGTACGTGCCGACATCAAACTCCCCCTCGTCTTGCTGGGCTACCAGGCGCCTACGAAGCCGCGGTCGCTTCGGATCGACACCCCATCCCATCGCCACGATGGCAGCTTCTAACCACACTACGCTTTTCAGACCCAAAAAGTTTCCCACAAAAGATTGCCCGCTCCTACCGGTCGAACTCGAGGTTTATCCGCAAGGCTGGCGGGCCTCGCTCGCGTGTGTCCTACCAAGCGATAACAAGGAAGATTGAGTGACATCACCTTTCGTGCTCATTGCCTTGGGAGATTCTCCAGGGCGTTCCCATCTATTCTAACTCTACCCGGCGGCATAGAAAAGCCGAATTTGGCCGAATTTGGCAGTCACAATCCGAGGCGTTACTGGCGAACCTACCTGCTTTATTCGACTCTGTTTTTTATCACTTAACGCGTACAATGGCACGCCCCGTCATTTGCAGCGTCGGAGGGCAGGGTTCTGTCCGGGTTCTTTTTCCAGGGTACTGGAAAGGACCTCGGTTGTATCCCTCCTTGCGCGGTCGAAGGGGAGTCCAGCCGAGTCCCCCTCTCCTATTAGACGTTCCTGCGACGGAGATGTCAGCTCGTTTTCGATGGGCTGACCTTCCTTCCTGGTCAAGCCACCCTTCATGCTTGGGCGGCATCAATATTCATGTCAGTCAACAAGGGGTGCGACTATTTCGTCAGGGGAGGATGTCCTTGACTTTTCAAGTCCCAAAAAATACAATCGGCACTGACCGAGGTTGAGGAAGGAGAGCCGTTGGTGTTTAATCGGATTGAATTTATCAGCCAGCGGGGGTGGTGTGTTTGGCTTTGGGTGCTGTTCTCGGGATTCACGGCATTGGGGTTGGCTCTTCCCGTCTTAAATGCGGTACCTCAAGAAAGCGAGAAGCTAAGCAAGGCGGAAAGGCGCCGCCAGAAGGCAATCCAGAAAGAAATGGAGAGCCCTTATAAGAAATGGCTCAGTGAAGAAGTTCCTTACATTATTACCGGTGAGGAAAGAGCGGCTTTCAAGAAGCTCACTACAGACGATGAAAGGGAACAATTCATCGAGCAGTTCTGGGAACGGCGCAATCCGAATCCTGGAAGTCCCGAGAATGAGTTCAAAGAGGAATACTACCGGCGCATTGCCTACGCAAACGAGCACTATGCCTCGGGTATCCAGGGTTGGAGAACCGACCGCGGGCGAATCTATATCATGTACGGCCCGGCGGACGAGGTAGAATCTCACCCCAGCGGCGGCAGCTACGTTCGACCTACGGAAGAGGGTGGCGGAGAGACCGCCACTTACCCCTTCGAGCAATGGCGGTATCGTTATATTGACGGCATCGGGACCAACATAATTTTGGAATTCGTCGATCCGACAATGAGCGGAGAATATCACCTCACCATGGATCCAGGCGAGAAGGATGCTTTGCTCCACGTCCCGAACGCCGGATTAACTGACATGGAATCCATGGGCATGGCCAGCAAGGCAGACCGCTTTAGCCGTACCGACGGTATGACGATTGGCCAGTCCATGACTGGAACACCCGAGAGCATGAATGAATTCACCCGCCTTGATCTGTACGCGAAGATCTGGAAACCGCCTGAGGTCAAGTTTAAAGATCTGAAAGCTGTCGTTACGTCTAAGATTTCCGCGCAGCTTTTGCCGTTCGACGTTCGTACAGACTTTCTCCGCGTGACAGATGAGACCGTGCTCACTCCCATTACCCTTCAAGTAGCTTACCGAGACCTGCAATTTCAGAACAAGGACGGGGTGATGCATGGCGTCATGGATATCTATGGTGAGGTGACCAGCCTGGGTGGCAGGAATGTCAATACATTTGAAAAGAGCCTGGTCTTGGACGTTCCAGAGCATGAGTTTCAGCGTTTTTTGGAACGCAAGGCAGTATATCAAGAAGCCATCCCATTGCGCCCGGGTCGCTACAAGCTGAGCTTGGTGATGAAAGACAACCTCAGCGGCCACGTGGGATCGATGGAAATCGGCCTGGTGGTCCCGCGGTTTGACGAAAATAAACTATCGAACAGTTCATTGATTCTCGCGGACCTCATTCAGCCTCTGCCTACGAATCAAGTTGGCACGGGCCCGTTCGTAATTGGGGGGACGAAGGTTCGCCCCAGCGTCAACCAAACCTTTACGCGCGACCAGAAGCTTGGCATCTATATGCAGGTTTATAACCTGGGTCTGGACGTGAAGACGCACAAGCCATCGTTGGATGTAGAATACGAACTACTCAAGGATGGAAAATCCCTTCTGGCGCAATCAGAGGACGCAGCCAAACTGAAGGACGCCACGCAGCAGTTTACCCTGGAAAAGCAAATGCCATTGAGTGTGCTTCAACCTGGCAAATACACGGTGCAGATAAAGGTCACGGACAAAATAAATAAACAAACCCTTTTACCTTCGACCACTTTTGAGGTACAGTGAGCACGGCCTGTTATTTTGCCGGGCAGGTGTTGGGCGGTTTCGGGAGACCTAGGCGATTCACATGAAAGCTCCAAAATCTGGAATCAGGCTTTCAGCCATTCTTCTGGCGGGGAGCCTTGTTTCCCCTTTGCTTAGTCCGGTCCGGGCCCTCGCATCGGAATATGGGCGTCTTTCGGGCATCGTCTCGGACAATCATGGCAATCCTTTGATGGGTGCCACGGTTCTGATCATTGGGCCGTTGTTGATTCCCACCGCCAGCGCCGGGGAACAGGTGGAGCGCGTCATTACCGACGCCAAAGGCAAGTTCGCAGTTGGGCACCTCATTCCGGGCTGGTACTCCCTTCAGATTATTTCCCCAACGCGGTTACCCGCTCATCGGAACGGGATTAAGGTGGAAGCCGGGCAGACGTCCACATTGAAATTTGTTTTAGGTGACGTCTTCGCCCCTTTGCGTTTTCAGATTCCCGATACTGGCGCAACCTCTTTGGCTGACGATTGGAAGTGGGTGCTGAGGACTTCCGCAGCCACCCGGCCTATCCTCAGATACCGGCAGGAGGTTGCAGAGACCACCCCGAATGCTGTAAACCCTCCCCTGCCTGCCAGCCAGCGTCTTGTTGGCATGGCGCCGGGTTCTTCTTGCTGGGAGCCACTGGCCACGGACCCAGGCATGGGAAGTGTTTTGGCTTACCTTCGCTCGCTGTCCCTGGACTCCGATCTTCTGACGGTGGGCTCAGTCGCGGCCAACGGAACCCTGACATTTTCAGTGGGGACGGAGTATCGAAAGGGCTTGATCAAGGGTGATTCTGAGGAAATCTCTCTGGTCGTGCACCGATTGGGTTACGCAAGGGGCGTGACCGCTGCGGGTGGCGGCGGACAGCTTTCCGATTCCTATGCGCAGGGATTAGTGGCAAGCTACACCCAAACCCGTCACATTTATCCTCACCTGACATTGACGGCGGGCGTGGATATTGATTACCTAAGTGCGCTTGGGGATGTGATGATCGCCCGACCGCGAATGAAGCTGGCTTACCACCTTTCCCGTTCCACCGACGTTGCCCTGCAGGTTGGGAAGGGACCATCCGACGGTTCAGGGACTTTGCTGGAACGTGTTAGTAGGCTCGATTCTTTCCCGCTGTTGACGCTGCGAGGCTATCGGCCTGAGCTTGAGCAAGGCGACCATTCCGAGATCTCCTTGAACCGCCTTCTGAGTGGTTCCGCGCGGATCGAGCTCGCCGCTTACCACGATGGGGTCAAGAACGCGGCTGTTTGGGGGTCGGCTAATGCCGCGGCAACAAGCTGGCTTGCGGGTAATTACGTGGTGAACCCTGCCGTGGGTGGGATTTTTGTGAATATGGGTGATTACCACTCTTCCGGATATCGGGCGGTCTATGTACAACGCATAGGAAATCACGTCGAAACTCTCGTCGCCTACTCCGTGGGGGATTCCCTGTACGCACACGGACTCGTCAACCATGCTCCAAAGGGAGATCTACAAGGTGTGCTCAAGCCCGTTCGTAGCGCCTCCTTGGCCGGAGGAGTTTCGGCCCGTATTCCTGTCACTCGGACTCAACTGACGACTTCGTACGAATGGGTTCAGCGTGGACGCGTAACCATGGTGGATCCTTACGGCCAAGCCAATTTGCAACTGCAACCATTCTTGGATGTCCAGGTCCGCCAGCCCCTCCCTGCCCTTGCTTTCCTCCCCGCCCACATCGAAGCCGTCGCGGAATTCCGGAATTTATTAGCCCAGGGCTACTCACCCTTGACCCAATCCGGAGAAATGACTCTGCTTCTGAGTTCAGCTTATAAGTCTCTCCGCGGGGGCTTTTCCGTAGAATTCTAACTTCTGGCGAATAGTTAGTGGGCTAGAAGTCTCTGCCTTGAAACCAATTCGTCATGGCGGTCTTCAGAAATCCAAGTGTTTCCGTGCCTGTAGGTTTCCAAAGGATGGGAACGGAGTTACTGAAAAGTGGAGGCCATATCCCGAATTTTGTAGCGGGCGCTGCTACTATCCTGTTGATGTTATATCTGATTGAAAATATGAACTTTATTTGTTTCGTGGAACTCCGACTACTGGAATCTAACTTGCTAGGGGTTTGAGGTGGTAGTCTAAACGGCAGCGGACAGGTCGCTGCGTTCAGATGACAAAAGCTCCGCCTTACCGGTTTACGTCCGTTTCGCTGGCTATCCTTAGCCTGACGCTTATCGTGTTTGCCATTGTCAATCTCCAGCAGCGGATCCGCTATCGGCTGCCGGACGATGGGGTATCCTGGGTTGACTCCAAAAGGGGAGTGGAGGCATGGATTGTCACCCCCGATGGTCCAGGTGACCGGGCAGGGATCCGGGAGGGCGACCTCTTAGAGTCAATCGACAGAAAACCGATTCACGCGGCGGCTGACGCCGGTCGTGAGATCTTCCGCGACGACATATGGTCTCAGGCAAGCTATATCCTAGTGCGGAATGGCGAGAAGTTCCAAACCTCGCTGGTTCTTGTTCCGCAAAAAGCGGCCGCGACGGTGCGATATTATCTCAGCCTAGTGGGCCTGATATACCTGGTCATCGGGACTTTTATACTATTGCGACGCTGGACGGCTCCTAAATCACTTCATTTCTACATCTTTTGCTTGGCGTCCTTTATCCTTTACACGTTTTCCTATACCGGGAAGCTGAATCTGTTCGATTGGACGGTGTATTGGCTGGAAGTTCTTGCCTTGCTTCTTCAGCCCGCGCTCTACCTGCATTTCTGCCTTGGTTTTCCCGAGCAAAAGACTTTCCTGCGCGGTCGGCGTTATGTGATTCCCTCCCTTTATGGGCCAGCGGTAGCCCTGGCGGCTGTTCATGTTCTTGTGGCCACGGAGCTCATGGTTCTCCCCATGCCCTTGCTCCAGGTGCGTTGGCTTCTTGACCGCGTCGAGTTCGTGTATCTAGCCGTCTACTTCTTAGCGGGGGCAGTGGTGCTCCAACATGCCTATTCGCGAGCGCACGTGCCTCTGCTGAAGCAGCAGTTGAAATGGGTGACGCGAGGGACCTGGCTTGCTATCGCACCCTTTGCGACCTTCTATGCGATTCCCTATTTCCTCGGGTTTATTCCCAACGCCTGGATGAACCTCTCTGCACTTTCACTTGTCTTTCTCCCCGTCACTTTTGGTTACGCCATCGTGCGTTACCGCCTGATGGACGTGGATGTCATTTTCCGCAGGGGGATCGCTTACACCTTGGCCACGGCCACCATTGTGGCCCTCTATTTCAGTGTGATCGGGTTGTTTGCGGATTTCTTCCGATCCACGATCCCGATAACCAGCCGGAGTGGGTGGGTTTTGGCCGTCGTCGTCACCGCCTTGGTTTTCCAGCCCATGGTGAATTGGATCCAGGTGCGGCTGGATAGGTTCTTTAACCGCGAGCGTTATGACTATCGTCGCACCCTGCTGGAGTTTGCGCGCGAACTGAGCTCCGAGTTGCATGTTGATCGCCTCCTCGAACAGGTCACTGTAAAGCTGACTGAAACCCTTGGGGTCGATCGCCTAGCGGTTTTTTGGGCGACGGATTTGGACCAATTCCGCCTGGTCAAGTCGCGCGGCGTGAGCTACTCCGAGGGACTGGATACAAGTTTCCTTGACCCCGCGCGCAGCCAACAGGGCAAGGAGTATCTGTTTTTTGACAGTGTCAGGCGCCCGTTTGGCTTCGCGCCCTCGGCGCAGAAAACTATTGAGCAGTTGGACCTGCACTATTACTTGCCCTTTAAGGTGAAAGAGCGCACCTTGGGTTACCTCGGCCTGGGGAAAACGCGCGATGGGGACTTCCTCTCGAGCGAGGATATTGACCTTCTGCAGACCCTCACCGGGTACGTCTCCGTGGCGCTTGAGAATGCCCAGCTTTACGAATCGCTCGAGAAGAAAGCTCTTGAATACCAGGCACTGACGGATTTCAGCGAGAACATCATTGAATCGATTAACGCCGGCGTTCTCGCCTGCGACCTGGAAGGGAAAGTAGGGTCATGGAATTCCGCCATGGAGAAGCTTTACGGCCTGGTGCGAAATGATGCCGTGGGGAAATCGCTGCATGCCATTTTCCCACCCGAACTGTTGGCGGAATTGCCTGGAGCCTCGGATGCGCAGAGCGTCCTGAGTCTGTACAAGTTTCGCTTACATACTCCGGGCGGTCAGACCCTGATTGTGAACCTTTCGGCGGTCCCACTGGTAGGGAAAGATGGTCACGTACTCGGCAGGCTGCTGATTTTCAACGACTTGACCGACCGCGTGAACCTCGAGGACCAGTTGATTCAGGCGGAGAAACTCTCCTCCATCGGCTTGCTGGCGGCAGGCGTCGCTCACGAAGTGAACACGCCTTTGGCGGTTATCACTTCCCAGGCCCAAATGCTGATGAGGCAGTTGTCGGCGGATGATTCTCTCTCCCGCACCCTCGACAAGATCATCAAGCAGGCGTTTCGCGCCTCCGAGATTGTCAACAACTTACTGAAGTTCTCGCGTGTCAGCGGCAGTGAGTATTCCGATCTGGATTTAAACAAGCTGGTCCGCGAGACCGTGTCGCTCGTTGAGCCGATGCTGCGCGCCTCCAAGATTTCCGTGAATGCGCAATTGTGTTCCTCATTGCCCTTGGTTTACGCCAACCCCGGAAAACTCCAGCAGGTTTTCATGAATCTCATCATGAACGCGCGCGACGCGATGCCGCGTGGCGGCGAGCTGACCATCGCTACCCAATGCGAAGACTCCTCCGTTTGCGTCGAGGTTTCGGATAACGGGGTGGGAATTTCCCCTGAGCATCTCAGCAAGATTTTTGATCCCTTCTTCACTACCAAGTCGACGAGCCGCGGAACGGGTTTGGGCCTCGCGGTTACGTATGGAATCATTCGCGAGCATCTGGGGAAGATCGAGGTGCAGAGCGCGGTGGGACGCGGCACCTCGTTCCATGTGGAGTTGCCGGTTGCGAGGAAAGCAGTAAATGTCGCCTAAGGGCTGTATTCTCATCATTGATGACGAACAGGAAATCCGGGAGAGCCTGGAGCAATTGCTCAGGCTGGAGGGTTATCAGGCGGACTCCGCCTCGACCGGCGAAGAGGGTCTGAAGAGAATTGAAGGCGGAGTGTTCGACTTGGTTCTTCTGGATATTAACCTTCCTGACCGTAACGGCCTGGATTTGCTGAAATCTATAAAACATGACTCGCCGGAAGTCAGCGTTATCATGATTACCGCGTACGACTCCAGCCAGATGGCCTTCCAGGCCTCCAAGCAGGGCGCGGAGAGTTACGTCACCAAGCCTTGGGACAACGACAAACTGCTGCTCGAAGTCCGGAACCTCCTTGACAAATCGCGCCTTCAAGCGGAGAACCTCCAGCTTCGCCGGGCGCTGAAACGCTTCGCGCTTCCCAACATCGTGGGCAGAGGCGACAAGATGCAGAAGGTGATGGACCTCATCACCCAAGTAGCCATCAGCCGCGCCACAGTCCTGATTAGCGGCGAGAGCGGAACCGGTAAAGAGCTTGTCGCCAAGACCATCCATGCCATGAGCCCGCGCGCCGACCGGGCTTTTGTTCCTGTCAACACCGGCTCAATGCCTGTGGACCTCTTGGAGAGTACGCTGTTTGGCCATGTGAGGGGGGCCTTTACTTCTGCCATCGCCACCAAACGCGGATTGTTTGAATTGGCCGATCAGGGGACGATCTTCTTCGATGAAATCGGCACGGTGGGGGTTGAGACCCAGGCAAAACTGCTGCGGGTGATTCAGGAGCGCGAGTTCATGCGCCTGGGCGGGACGGAAACCATCAAGGTGGATGTGCGCATCCTCGCCGCCACCAACGCCGATTTGCGAAAGTTGGTCCTTGCGGGGCACTTCAGGGAAGACCTCTATTACCGTTTGAACGTTATCAGCATTTGTCTTCCCTCCTTGCGGGAGCGCAAGGAAGATATTCCTCGCCTCGTGGAGCACTTTTTGAAGAAGTTTGGCGAAGAGAATGGTCGTCTCGGCCTCCAGTTCTCAGTGGAGGCAATGAAAGCCTTAATGGACTACGACTGGCCGGGTAACGTGCGCGAACTGGAAAACGCCGTGGAGCGAGCTGTGGTCCTCGCCTCCGGGCCCACACTGGGTCTTGATCTCTTGCCTGAACAACTGTTTCAAGACGGCTCGCACGGCGCCCAGGGCCACCCCTCACAGGACTTCGCAGGCCGGTCGCTTTTCGAAATCATGGAAACTTGCGAGCGCAGGATCATTCTCGATATGCTGGCTCGTACCAACTGGAGCCAGACCGATGCCGCCGAGCACTTCAAGATCCCCCTTTCCACCCTCAATCAAAAGATCAAGCGACTCCAGATCGACGTTAAGCGCCGCGGGGAATCATAATCGCCTCATGTGCAGGGAGGCGGCTCAAGAATGGGCGGATTCGGGGAACTCCTTCCCCTTCAGTGGACCTTTGATTCTCAGGGGTGAGGCAAAGCGTTCAAGTTTCGGAAGTGCTCAGTGGACAGGAACAGAATGATCATCATGCTGGCGTTATATCCCACATGAAGAAAGACGCTGGGCGCCAATGAACCGCTCTTACCTCGCGCCAGTGAAAACACCAGCCCTACGAGGAAAATCAGAAACATGTGGTTCCAGGCGCCCCAGTACTCAGGCACGTGCAATCCCCCGAATAGGATGGCAGTAATCAGGATGGCGAAGCGGAGGCCGACCTGCGACTCGAAGATTGCAAAGAGGATGCCGCGGAAAATCATTTCCTCCATGACCGGGGCGACCAGAATGGCGAATGCTCCTATGGCATAAGCGGCAGCCCTTGAGTTGAACAGGCTTTCGAGGGGGAATTTAGTTGCATCCGGTAGAACCGGTGGAAATAAAGCAATGGCAACCGTCATGAGTGTTCCGCCGGCAAGGCAACCGAGTGCTTGCCAGACTGTGATACGTCGCCACCGAAGCGTTGGCCAAAATGGCTGCCGGTGGTCCACGGCCACGAGAAAAAAAATGAACGCGAGCATCAACCCGTAAAAGACCGTTTGCAGTGCCAGCAAGAAGAAGGGATCGGTGGAGAGTTGCTGTTTCGCCAAACGCCAGTGGAGAGTTGGCTGAATCAGCGCGTATCCCAGGAGGACGAGGATATTGGCGGCAAACAGCCCCATAGGCACAAAAGCGATGAAGAGGAAGAAATCGCGCAGCCCCCAGGGCTTGGGCAGGGATTCCCGCGCGTCCGTGAGTGTGCTCTCCAGGGGTGGAGGCACATCCTGAGGTGGTGTCTGCTCCTGGGTTTCGTCTATCAAGACTTACTCTCCCGCAAATCTGCCAGTCGCGTGTTGGCCCGAGGGTCTAACAAAATCTGACGGGTCGTATAACCGGTCATCTGTAACGGCGACCTCACTACCCGCGAACATGAGTGGGTGGGGAAGAGCGGGAGTCAGAAGTCAGGAGTCAGAAGTCAGAAGAAAGGAGTTCGGCCGTCAGTCTCCAGCTTCTGAAACCACGGGGCCTGGGGCTGGAGTTCTTCTTCAATCTACGAGGCACGCTTTCTGTCTTCTGACTCCCGACTTCTGACTCCTTCAATCCGAATGACATACCTACCCGCGTCATGCGCATCCCACTAAAGTCTTTAGCTCGTCACTAGTCACTAGCCACTAGTACTACTACGTTAAGTTAAGGTGGGCGGTTTCGTTTGCGAATTACGCTGCCACAATACGCGCACTCTCCGGTCCAGGTAAACAACAGGCGTTGGATCTCACGACGCGTCTGTGGCAGGGTCCACCCA
>Ga0208819_1001269_pt1 | contig 13699 bp, 34 predicted proteins | sample June2015DPH_11_1_3_FD_184707 | JGI IMG/M metagenome (GOLD analysis project Ga0208819, IMG submission 184707) | Peatland microbial communities from SPRUCE experiment site at the Marcell Experimental Forest, Minnesota, USA - June2015DPH_11_150... | ecosystem: Environmental > Terrestrial > Soil >...
ATAGAAAAAGGTAATGAACAAGTACATATATATTCAAGATAAATCTTTTTTCTAATCAGGTGAAACAAAAATGAAAAATAAAAAAATTGACTATAGAAATAATCTATATTTAATACAGATTTATAAAGGTTCAATAATTAATTCAGTGAACAAAAATAATTAAGTTTTTTTCTAATCAGGTTTTTTTCTCTCTTCTTAAAGTTTGTGGTTCTAATCAGGTGATAAAAATGGAAGACGAAATATTAAAAGAAATATTATTCGCAGAAATAACAGAGAATCCAGCAAGAGATTTAGAAATATACATTATACAATGCAATATACTAAAAAGCCTAAAACCCAACGGATGGTAAACTAAATGTGTAAATACAAAAAAAGATGCAATCTTGATTGTACACATTGTATAATCAATAAATTCAATAAATTCTAAAACTTTTTTCTAATCAGGTAAATTCTCAAAGGATATCTTTAGTGTCTTTCACGAGAGAACACGAGAGAATTAAATAATTTCTAATCAGGTGAAAAACAAAAAATGAATAAAGTTGATAGATATTTATGTATAATTGCTAATCATACTTATTTATTTTTAACCGATATGCAAGAACTATACCGAATTTGGCAAGCTGAATATCACTATAATAATTGGAAAATCAATAAGTAATTTTTTTAGTAATTTTTTTACAGGAAGGTGACAAAACAAAAATGACAGAAACATTCGAACAAAAACTCGAATCCAAAATGAAGGAAGCAAAATACCTCTCACTCTCAGACCTCGGAGATACAATCAAAGCAACAATCCTAGGAGAACCACAATTCAAAACAGACAAAAGAGGAAACGAAGCACTCTACATCCAACTCAAAACCGCAACAGGAACAGTGGTACAAAAATTCGGAAAATCAATCTACGAAACACTCGGAACAAAAATGAAAGCCTGCGGTGGATTAGCCGTACTGCAAACACAAGAACACGTTTGGAAACAGGAAAAAGCTGGCAGAGCAACATTCAACAGGTACTATCCAGTACCAAACAAAAAAGAAAAATAATTAATCCATTTTTAGATGGCAGATTAATTATTTAATCTGATTTTTTCTAATCAGGTGAAAATAAAAGAGGGAAAAAACCTTAAAGCTATTGGGTACAAACAAGATACAACTTTAGCACAATTTGAGATAGCTAAAGAATTGTGTATTAAAGCTGTGTTGGTTGTATAGTATCTCTTTTAGAACCATTCAAAACGGTTTACCTCTAATCAGGTGAAAAACAAAAAATGAATAAAAAAGAGAAAAAACCTTTAAAAGTAGTTTATGACAGTTTTACTTATGATGCTATTGTGTATTGTCCTTATTGCGGTCATAAACTTTATGGTGGAATCACACAAAATCTTTTTTCTAATCAGGTGAAATAAACAAGTAATTCTGTTTTTACTATAGCTCTGAAAATAGGATGAACGTTACAGTAACCTCTAATCAGGTGAATAAAAAATGTTAAAACAACCACAACAATATAGCACAATAAAACATGCACAAAACGGAAATATATTAAAAATACCTCTAAAAATTGAATGTCCACTAAAATTTAGTACCCCCGAATGCGGAAAAGAATGTATAGGTATTAATTGTGCTTGGTTTATGCCAATACAGAAAGCGTGCGCAGTAAACGTAAACGCAAGAATACTCGAAACAAAAAGAGGATACTAAACGCAATACCCTTAAGGGTACCCCGCAGGGTAAAAAACGATGCTGAATAGCTTTAAATAAAAGTTTACCCTTCTCCTTTTTTTGCTTGTGAATTTTTGACAGAAAAAAAACAGAATACCGAAACAACGAAAGAACCGAAACCAAGAAATTTTTTAAGGATAACGGACACAGAAAAAAATAAGGTTATCAGTCAAACGGCAAAATACCCGCAAAAAATAACAAGCAAAACAGTTTACGAAACCTCCGATGGTCACAAACTAAAAATTGAATCATCATGCAAAACTGAGCTTAAAGTCCTAAGCTCAAAAGAATCACCTTTCAATTATCTCAGTGTTTTTGGTACAATCTCCATAGCTCAAGGGAAAACAAACCCCAAAATATGGCTTATTTTCGATAAGGAGAAAGGATACCTCTGTAGCATCGAGAAACACGACCTAAAACACGCCTTATTTGTCTTTTTAAGCATTTTAAAAGCCGATAAAAAACGAAAACGGAGTGTAATACACAATATATAATCCTATGGAGAAAAAAAAGCATGAATCAGTCAGAACAAAGCAATATAAAAGCCTTTGGAAAATCAATAACAAACCTAAAAAATGTCTTAAATGTTTATCCTTTATCAATTTCTGCCGATTTTGGAAATTAGATTACAGGTGTGAACATGAACAAGCAAAAGAAACATATCAAAATAATCTGTCAGCAATCAATAGATTTTTACAATCAACAAAGAGGAAATGATGATAAATATTTTTCAGAAATTTAATACTAATCAGGTGAAAGGAAATGAGTAAAATTCCGAAGGAATCCCCGAAGGGGAAATATATAAGAAAAATAGGTAAAGAAACAGATTATCAAATAATACTTAATCTTAATAGTAAAAAGGAAATTGAAACGGTTTTAAAAATGCTTGTTTACTTAGCTTTAGATATTGACTCACAAGAATACTTAATAAATCATGGTGCCGAAGGTACTCTGTAGAGTGAAGATAATGAAATATGAACAATTATGGAATTCAGAAACAGACAAGCAACAAACAATATTTGTCAACGGACAAATACAAAAAAACAATAGAAAATATATTATAGAAAAACCCAAAATAGATTTTAACACCAAAGTTTTATGTCCATTCTGTTTAACTGATAATACATTAGATAAATTTGCAAAAGATAGAGCATGGTATAAATGCCCAAATTGTAACAATTTATTAACACTTAAAACTTGCGTAAACATAATAAAAATGAATCCTAAACAATTTGCTAAATGGGTATTCGAGTATAGATTATCTGGATTTTTCAGTAAAATAAAGTTTAAAGAATGGAATCAAAAATTATGGGAATTAGGAGTAAGTCAAGAATTTTGGGAAGAATACAAATTATTAAGAGGGGACACAACAAAAGAAGAAGAAGAAAAATTTAATGAGTATGATAATCAGGTGAAATAAAAATGTTATGCCCAAAATGTCAAGACAAAAATTGTATAACAGTTAGGTTTATCAGAGATAATACTTCTTATTGGAAATGTAATGTATGTCATAGTAGTGGAAAAATTAACAATAAAAATAAACAATTAGGTGAATAAAAAATGAATAAAAAAGAAATACAAGAAGCTATAAAAAGTATTTGTGTTGATTCTAAATGTAAATATATAAAAACTTGTATCAGTGATACTGAATTAAAAACACAATGTTTTATAGAATTTCTTGCGGATAATGGTGTTTAGAAATGAGTTGGAAAATAACACCTGTCAATGAATTACCACAAAGACAATATTGGAATCAAAGAAACGCTAAAGGACAGTTCATTAAAAGACCTATACCTCAAATAAAATATTATGCTGATAATCAAATCCCTGAATACGTTTATAATCCAGAAAAAGAATCCTACGAGAAAATAACATATAGAGCAGTAGTCACATTAAACAGTGTTCCTATACATAGCGATAGAGCAAGAGGACGACCACGATACAAAAATTTCAGCTGGGCAAAAGTTGACTATTACGAGAACATAAATATTGACGATATGAAAAATCATCTTTTGCAAGAAATAGCCAAGCATTTTAAGTGTAAAATAGATGATTTATGGTTTCATGATGGAGACGAAACATGTTATTTTGACATAGAATTTCCTAAACCGTACAGAGGTAGTCATTATGAAGGTTTAGAATATGGAGAATATTAGTATGAAAGATAATTGTGTAGATTATATTCTAAATAATAAATGCCAAAAAAACTGTTTAGACTGTAAAGTAGATGTAATATTTCATAGAAAAGAGAAGTTAAGATAATTGATAACAGAAGGTTTAGATTTACCAAATTATGAACAATTAAAGAATAAATACTTAAATTTTAAAGAGGTAATAAGTCATGTTTGAGATAGAAACCTTAAATTATTTAAAGTATTATTCAACTCTTGATTTAGATTTTGAAAGTGTAGCACCTAACGATTTAGCATGTACCAAAGAAAAAGTAAATAAAATTATTTGGAAAATAATACAATGCCAAAATATGATAGGATTAATAAGAGAACCAAGCAACAAGAAAGGTGTACATTTAAAAATATTCTGCAAAATAAAATGTGATATATGCCGATTAGTATTTGATGATTATATTCGATTTAATGCTGATTTAACAAGAAACCATGTTTTTACAAACATTATATTTGACACTAAAAGAGGTTATTAAAAATGGCATCAACAAAAAAATATAATTTAGTGATTCTAAGAAAAAAGTTTTGTTCACAATGTAAACAATCTTTTAATGTTTATAATGGACAAGTAATATGTCCTTATTGTGGCTCCCATAAAATCCATTATAAAAATGGTAGAGGGTCTTAAAAATGGATTTAAATACTATACAAGAAAAAGTTTATCGTGAATATGTTAGAAATGGCTATAGAAAAATGTGGAATAAATCAAAATGTATCAAAACACAAAAAATAAGAGACATTGCTGAATTAGGTTTAGTCACGACGGAAGTAAGTGAAGCTATAGAGGAAATAAGAAATCATAACACGAATATTGATAATTTAGGATTTGAATGTGCAGACATAATAATACGCACGTTAAATTTTATGACAAGGAAAGGATTAAACGCAAACAATTACATAATCAATAAATCAAAAAAGAACTTGTTAAGAAAAAAACTACATAATAGAGATGTTTAGGAATGAATAAAAAATTAAAAGGTATTTTACTGATTCTTTTTGCTCCAACCGTTATTTTCTGGTCAATTTTAGGATTCTATGATTATATTGTATATGGACATAAAGATTATGAAGATATTAATTTAATGATTATTGAACTAAAAGAGGCAGTAAAACGTGACTTGTCTTGAAGGGATTCAGACGAAGAGAGAAATTAATATGTATAAATTTTTTAAATGTGAACACCCATCGATTTATTGTACTGAATGCTTTAGATTTTATAATTTTGATTTTACTAAGTGCAATTCGATTCATAAAATATTCTTCAGGATGTTTTATGTATTATATAAAAAATTACATCCTAATTTTATTGCAAAAAGTGAAATTTAATGATTAAAAAAGAAGTAATACAAAGATTATATAATAAATTAATTAGTTATATACCTTGGATTTGTGTTTGTTTCGCTTTAGACGGAACAGTAATTTTAATTGAAACAGCAATCACAAACGGCTATTTGCCACCTTATACAATAGTTAGCTATTGTTTATGGTGCTTCCAAAGATATTCTATTCTTTTTATTCCATTATTATTATATATTGGTTATCAATACAAAGACAAAGTGAGTAGTAATAAATTAAATATCTTAAGTGTATTAAGTTTTATACTAATTATTATTACACTTGAGATTATAGCCTTCTTTTTTTTCTATAATAAATATAGTTCTTCTAATACTATTAATGATTATTTGTCTATTAATTATCAGATATTACAATGGGGTAGTCTAATGATTATAACTTTTGTTATATTTCTTAAATCTAAATTTAGCATAATATTTTCTTTTGCTTTATGTTATCTCATGTTTTATGTTGCTGATATATTATTTGAATTGCCTAAAACAACGCTGTCTTTTATTATTGGTGCTATTCTTAATAATTCACCTGTTTTTTATTGGCTACCGAATATAACTGCTCTTGCTCTTTTAGTAAGTTGTCTTATTATTATTTTATATAAATTAAAGATTAAATTTAATTACGCTATTTTATTACCATCATTAACAGTTGTTTTAGCTTCTAAACTGTTAACAAGTTATCTTTTGATTATTTTATATAAATTGAAAGTTAAATTCAATTATATTATATTGTTCATTTCTTTTATTCCATTATTGTTTAGTTGGATTTATTTCTATCCGTTATGGGGAATCCGAGATACTGCAATTTACATTTCTAAAATCAAAACTATAGAACCATTCGACAGATTATTCGCCTTTCCATTTATCATAGCGATAACTTTATATATTTATAAAACCTCTTCAATACGTAATACAGTTGAAAAACTGCACCAAGAAAAGGATTGAAAAAAATTGGTTCACATGGTAGATTTGCTCGTTGACTTCTTGATTCTGATAATCGCGGCTGTCATAGGATTCGGCATTTTCTACGCGACAAGCACTTCTGGATGGAATGGCTCGGTAATCGCCATCTGGAATTACGTACCGCTTGTCTTCATCGCTGTCGGAGTCGTAGCCCTCGTAATCAAGCTCAGACACATGGGAAATTAAAACCATGACAACACAAAACACTAATCTCCCCTTTTTTTCTTCGTTCTTGAATAAAATTTTAATGGTGATTTCTGTTTCTGGAATAATCGGTTTCGCTTTAGGATTCACAAAATTCTTTAACAACACTTATTATTTTCCTTTAATTCCTAACATTTTTGATAGTGTATTCTTGATTTTAGCTTCGTTATATTTAGGAATAAATATTCTTATGTTGAATAGGTTACAAAAAAATGTTAAATAAAAATAAGTTTTTTAGTATTCTAATCATTAGTTTATTTTTAATCAGTTGTATTATTGGTTTTTATACTCCTAAAGTTAAAGCCACTACTGCAACAGAACAAATTATCAACGGCGGTTTCGATGATGGTGGTTTTAATGGTTGGAATAATATAGGAGCAATTCTTGATTCAACAAATACCGCTTATAGCGGTACTTATTCAGCTTTTCACTGTAGTGCTCCTTCCGAATTAGGAGTAACTCAAGTTTTCGCCACTGGAATAAACAGCAATTCAGTCACGGAATTTAGTTTCTGGGTACATACTATTTCTTCAGGTTCAAATTTAGGTTTATGCGTTGTATATTACAGCGATTCCTCAGTATCTAACATTTTTCTTAATGACAGTGGCAGTTATTTAAGCTGGACACAAGTTGATGCTACATCCAATATACTGCCGAATAAAATTATTACAAGTATAGCTTTTAGTAACGGTAACGGTTATTATGATTTAGATAATGTTGTATTGATGGGAATTCTTGATACTGGAATTGAAACAATTACTTTATCATCTGTTGGTAGCGGTAGCATAAGCGGTTACGATTATACGACAGCAACGGTTTTAAATTCAGGAGTTAATTATGTTGCTGTTAACGATTCGATAAATGTTCATGCTACTTCAGATGAAGGCTCCCAATTTTTCTATTTTCTGGTTAACGGCGTTGAATACGTGAATGGTGCATTCGATAAAGTAGTGGTAAGCGACCTCACTGTTGTTAGTTATTTCAGGTCGCTTCCTTCAAGCGTTACTTACACGTTAACCGTGACTAATCCTAATGTTGCAGGTGGAGATGTAAGTTGGTACGATACTAATAATGGTAGCACGCCAAGTTTCAGTACTGGTATTTTCACGGATATTCCTGTTAGTGACGGTTTAGAATTTACTGCTCACCCTAATACTGGTTACTCATTTGTTGATTGGTACGTGACTAATACGACTGACGGTTCTTATATTAGTTCTTTTACAACTAGTCCGTTGAATATGGGTTTTGCTGAGGATGTAACTGTTTATCCAGAATGGATATTGAATTCTTTGAATACTCCAACACCTAATACAGCGTTTGGTTTGGGTACTTTAGGTATATCAAATACGGAAATTGCTGTTGGAATTTATGTTGTATCTATAATTGGTATGTGTTACGCATTTTTCTTGATGCATAATAATAATATTCCTTTTGCATTTACTTTAGGTTTAGTCTTAGCAACAATACTATGTCAAATAATTAACATATTAGGCATATACACTTATCCAATAGACGCATTAATGATTATTTCAGTAGTCGGGATAATAATATTTATGAGGCATTAAGTATGTTAGATATAGACCTTAGATACGCATTCTTTTTATTTCCTTTAATCTATATTATGATACCTTTCTTTTTAAGTGGCACTTTTCTAATATTAGGTGGAGTTACGCTAATTACTTTTATTAGCGGAACAATAATTCTTATTATAATTTCCAATCTTAATTTTGGCGGTCAAGAAAGCGGTGGAGTTTTAACTGCAAACCAAGGATTAGGCTTAAATCTTGGATTAAGTAGTGAAGGTGGATATTCCCTATTTGTTATAGTTATAGGTGGATTATTTTATTTAGGTGCGCAATTAGCACAATTCTTTACACCTATTCTTAATATATTTCTTACTATAATTAATACATTATTAGGTTTTGTTAGTGCAGTATTTGGAGTTAGCACATCTGGATTACAAACAAGTTTAGTATCTGGTTTAGGTAATACTGCAACAGCAAATTTAGGTCAAATTTACCCATTAGGAATAACAATAGATGGTATAAGTATTTTTGGTGCGTTAGATGTAATAATGGCAAGTATATTTATGTTATCACTATACTTTATGGTTAGCTCAAGAGGTAGATAAAATGAGTACACCGACAAACGACACGGCAATTAATAATTTATCAGGTTTTATTGGTTCATCATCTACTCAAGTTCAAATCTTAATTATTGGTGGAATAATAGTTATATTGCTTATCATAGCGTTAATGTTAAAAAATAAAAAGAGGAAATAAAAAATGTCTTTAGTGATAACAGGTGCTAATTTGTCTATAGCGTATTTCTTGTTAATGGCTTTAAATGGGTTTTTCTGTTTCAAAAAAATACCTGTATTGGCATTTCCAACAATAGGAATATCAATCATATTCTTAATAGGATTTAAAGTAGATTATAACGGATTAAATATAATATTAACCTTATTGCTTATTATTTTTATGTTTGGTAGTGCCATACAAAACTGGAATGAATATCACAAATAAGGGATATATTTGGATAAAAATTTAACTTACGGTATAATCTTCGTTATCATAATAGCTATTATCGGTATAGCTGTACTTTTAAGTAGTGTTAATTTTAGTGGCACAAACGGCATTAATGGCACTAACGGCATAAACGGTATAGATTTTAATTCTACTATTCCTTACACGTTTCTGTTTAATGGCACTAATGGGATAGACGGTATAAATGGCATTAATGGCATTAATGGAATTAACGGTTTAGATTTCAATTCATCAAGTAATATTTTCTTGTTCAATGGCACTCAAGGAATTCAAGGTTTAAAAGGTGATAAAGGTGATAAAGGCGATATTGGTTTAACAGGTTCTCAAGGTATTCAAGGTATTCAGGGCATTCAAGGAGTACAAGGAATACAGGGTATTAAGGGAGATACAGGTGCTACAGGCAGTAGCGGTTTATTATCCGTTAGTTCACCTTTAGTTAATGATTCGGGAATTCTCGAATTGAATCAAACCTTAGAGAATCCGTTAATCAGTATTCCACATTCGCAAATTAACGATTGGAGTTCTGCCACAAGTGGTTTTTTAACGAGTGATGATGATTCAGCTTACGAAACGATAACGGCTTTAGGAAGTTGGGCTGGAACTTCCAGTATAGTCACTTTAGGTACCGTAACAACAGGAACATGGCAAGGAACAAACATCTCATTGAGCTATATTCCAACTATGGATAATGCACATATTCCAAATAGTATTCCATCTTGGAAAGTTGGTTTAGGCAATGTTGAGAATACAGCTTTGTCAACATGGACAGGCTCAAGCAATATTGCTACTGTTGGCGGTACTGTTAACGGTTATGTTTTGGCTACTGAGTTTGGTTATTTGAATCAGGCGGTTTTGTCTTCGAGTAGTCCAACTTTTGCTGGTTTAACTGTGAATGGTGATTTACACGTTAATGTAGGTAATGTTCATGGTATTACTGTTAATTGTACTTCTGGGAATAGTCCATACTTGCGTTTGTGTACCTCGTCAAGTTATCATAATTATGCTATTGCAACTATTTATAATGGTGACTTTTTAGAGTTTTTGGTCGGTGCATCTGGTACTGCTCCGCTTACGAGTATTGCTTCGTTAGACCCTTCGGGTAATTTGATTGTGTCTGGCACTGTCACAGGCTCTTTAGGTGTCGTGTCGGATTATTTGAGCGGTGCTTATGGTGTTACTTGGGGTAGTTTACCGAGTTTTCCGACTGCTACTAATGGCATGTACATTATTTTATGGAATACTAATACGTCAACAGGGAGAATTTATTGTTATGCTGGTGGTGCTTGGCATTATTCAGCGTTAATTTAGGAATAATATTTAAATAGTTAAGAAAGATAAATAATGTCTAATGGATGCAAAGCGAATATGAAAAAAATATTGAATCGTAAATCGGCTTTAATGGTTTTTGTTTGGATATTGACTTTAATGGTGATTCAGAATCCAATGTTTCAACCGTTAAACATAGTTTTTAGCTCAAGCCAAATAACGACCACTCAATATAGTAGTGGTTTAGTTTTTCAAGGCTCATGCTTAGTTAATACGGTGATAAATAATGTTCAAGCTGTTAATTCTACGAGTGGTTTACCTGTTAATGCTTATCAGGTCACTGTTACAGTGTTTAATTTTATGTCGTTGATGTTGCTGTTTTTACCGATAATTATATATATTTATTATGAGTACAATAAAGTGTTAACTCCAATAAATAAAAGGAAAAGGAACATAAAGTAAAATGGCTCATATTGCGTTATTTTTAACTCCTGAGTTAATGGTTTTAGGAACAAAAAAGTTTAATCCAACTGACAGTTTTGTTAATTTCAGAAAAGGAGCTTTTAATATTCGTTTAGATGCTTATTTATACAAAACTGATAATGATACGATTTATGGTTACATTTATCCGACTGACGAAAAACTTTTGATAGATGTTGCTAAAAAGGATTTTATTCCACAAAAACCTATAAAAGTAGATAAAAAGAATAGTGTAGAATCTGCAAGATTAGTATTCCTAAAGGAAAAGATAGAGCATGGAGATTTACACTTGCTTGTTGCTGAATCAATCATAGGGCAACTTGCAAGGGCATTTCTGCAACAGGTTAAGACTAATTGGCTGTTTGTCATTTTAGCTATCGGTTGCGGTGTAGCAATCGGTTATATTGCTTGTTCCGCTATTAATCCTTCCCACACAATAACTTTATTGCAAAACGCTACAGGAACATTCAAAGTCAGTGGATAAAAAATGAAAACACTAAAACAACATTTAGCAGATAATTCAATTTATCTCTCAGATGAAATACTTAAACGAATACAAAAAGCAGTAAACGAATATAACAAAGAATGGCTAACACAAAAACCAACCAAAACAGGACAAGAAATACATGACTGCATTGAAGGTAACTGGTCAACTAAAATTAGAAATAATTTTGTAAACGACAAAATCATAAAATATATCCCAATAGAAAAACTTTTAGAGGAACTAAATAAAAATGAATAATTCTTATAAAGAAAAATTATTAAATCATATTGAGATTTTATTTGAAGATAATAAATTAGAGTATAATACTTATATAGATTTATGCGAATTTGTTAATGAGTTGAAATAAATGAAGCATGAATGCGGTTTGTGTTTAAGAGATAATAGTGTTTGTGCAATCGGTAAATCGTTTTGGGAGTTGTTAAGGGGTAAAGTTGTTGATTGTTCTATTTATGAAGATTATCATAAAGGATTAATAAAAGAAAAAAAAATATGTAATAATTGTATTGCTAATTGTAATAAAAGAGGTTATACTTCTTATTGTGTTATGCCTAATAATTATTTGATAAAAAGGAAGAAGGTTAAATTAATTGCAGTTTAAAAGAAGCTGGATTTATTACGTTATCGGTGCTGTTGTTTTTGTTGCTGTATTTGGTATCAATAAAGGTTATTGGTTGTTTATGTTGATGGGTTTTGGTTTAGGTTACTTGTTACATAATTGGATATTTGAGAAATATACTGATTTTGTTAACGCTTTTTTTACTGACGAACTACGCAAAAGGCAGATAAAAAGAAAAGAGTTAGAACAAGAATTAGAGAGATTAAAGGAGGGCGATTAGTAAATGGCTAAAACATTATGTTTGGACTGCGGAATAATTTTTAAAACAGTTAAAGAATATTGGATGCATGACTGTAAAGAATCTCATAGGAGAGAGCATTAATGTCAGGTGGAATGGATAGTCTTTATAATGAATTCCAGAATGTTCCTAATCCTAACCAAAAAGAAATTGATACAAGTAAGATTTATGATAAAGTTATCACTATTGGTAAAAGAGATAAAGATATTAATCTTATAACTGATATTCCTGATTCTTATTCTATAGTTGTAATGGAAAGCATCGAAGATTATTTACTAAAAAAATATGGCATAAATAAAGAAGACAAAAAGTTAGTAAGAATAATGGTTTCTCCTATTCATAATTTTACAACTAAATTTAAACAGATTAATCCTTCTCTTAATGGTAAACGTACAAGTGAAGTTTTAAGTTCTATGAGCCGTCTTTTTGAGTTTTTTAAAGGTAGAAATACTGTTCAGAGATTGACAGGTACAGGTGAAAAACAAGAGTGAACAAAACCGATAAAAGATTTGATGAAATAATAAAACTTCTAAAAGAAATTAAGGATTATTTAAGGTCTATTTCAAATAGTGTTTATGTTGAAAAAAGTCATGGTTCTGGTTGTGACGATAATTTACCAGATTTAACGAATAACTAAAAGAGGTAATAAAAAACGAATAGATTAGTAGCTATTGATGGTAACAGGGGTTTAGGAAAAACTGCTCTTATGACTTATTTCATGTGGAAGAATCCACTTTTAAATAAAGAGGTTAATTATAATCTGGATTTGCCCAATACTAAAAGGTTAGAAATGGATATGCTTCTTAAAAATTTTAATGATGAACATAAAGGTATGGTTGGAATTACAGAATCTATTGATTTATTAGATAACAGACGAAGTATGTCTGATTTAGCTAAATTTATGTATAGAGTTACAAGTCAATCAAGAAAAATAGGTAAAGACTTGTTAATAGATGCTTTAATTCTTGATACGATTGATTGGAGATTTCTTAAGAGTTGTGATATGCGTTTGACTGCATGGGGAGAAAATATAAATAAAGAAATGAGTAAAGGTTTTTATTATGAATGTACCGCAAGAGTTAGGAATATATTTAGTTTCAACGGTCAAATGAAGGTTGCATTTATGTGGTGTCAACCTATAATTAAGTGTATTCCTTATGAAACGTTTGATAAGTTTAAAGATAAATATAATACAATGGAGATAACATCTACGGATGATAGCGAGAACTTAAGCATGGTTGTTATGAGTGACAAAAAGAAAAAGGAATTACTTGATTCATTATCTAAAGAGATTTTAAGTAAAAGGGATGAATTTGGAATTACAAATAAGAATCATATTAGTCATGGAGAAGTTGAGAGTATTCTTTTGGATTTAGATAAGCCTACTGGTTTAGAGTATGAGTTGCACGCTAAACTTAATAGGCTTTTGCAGATAGAAAAACATTTAGGTAATTGATATGACATTTAAAAAATTTAATTATACGTTGCTTGAAAAGGCTTTAGTTAGTACAGATTTTAAAATATTATTACATGAAAAAAAAATAGAAGAATTAAAAAAGAAAAAAGAAATGATTTTAAAAGATATAAAAAATAATAAGCTTTTGTAGATAGAGAAACAATCTAAAATATAATATAT
>Ga0208819_1001273_pt1 | contig 13675 bp, 12 predicted proteins | sample June2015DPH_11_1_3_FD_184707 | JGI IMG/M metagenome (GOLD analysis project Ga0208819, IMG submission 184707) | Peatland microbial communities from SPRUCE experiment site at the Marcell Experimental Forest, Minnesota, USA - June2015DPH_11_150... | ecosystem: Environmental > Terrestrial > Soil >...
ATTGACATTAATATGGGTTGTCCCGTTCGCAAGGTCTGCAACGTCGGCGGCGGCTCGACCATGATGACCGAACTGGCCAAAACCGCCGCGCTCGTCCGTGGCATGGTCAACGCCGTAAAAATTCCCGTCACCGCCAAAATGCGGCTCGGTTGGGATGACCAGAACATCACTGCGCCGGATTTGGCTCGTGCACTTGAAGACGCGGGCATAGCCGCGATTTTTATTCATGGCCGGACACGCGAACAAGGTTTCGTCGGCACTGTGAATCTCGCTGGCATTCGCGTGGTCGTGCAGGCCGTGAAAACCATTCCTGTCATCGGCAATGGCGATATCGTCACGCCGCAAGCCGCAAAGAAGATGCTCGACGAAACCGGCTGCGCGGGCGTGAGCATCGGACGCGGCGCGTTTTACAATCCGTGGATTTTCCAGCATACATTGCATTATTTAGGTAGGGCGGGCTCCTCGCCTGGGCGAAGCCTTGCGAAGCCCGGTCCGCAGTCCGCCGTTCATCCAAATGCGCGCCAATCTGGTAGGGACGCGCTGCCGCGCATCCAGGCTGACCAGCAGGTCAGCCCTACCGAAAATGGTGATCTCCTTCCCGAACCCACCTTTGCCGAGCGCGTGCGCGTGATGTGCCGGCATCTGGATTTGATGATTGAAGTTTTTGGCGAGGCACATGGCTGCCGGATGTTCCGTAAAATCGCGCCGTGGTATGCCAAACGATTTGGCCCGGCGCGCGAATTCAACAAACATGTCGTGAAAATTTCCACCAAGGCCGAATTCCACGATGTGCTGGAAAATTATATCCGCTGGCGCGCGCAATTCCTTGATGCAAACGGTGAATTGCAGCCGCGTTTCCGTCCGGCGCCGATGGTAGCGTCGTTCATGAAGGAAACCGCCGGTCAGGAAGAAAAAATTCCTGTGCCGCGGGGGCCAGTGGAAGTATGGTGAATGTACAATAAACTAATCACGGGTTATGTCTGAAAATATAAGCTCAAATGTCCTTTTCCACTTTACAAAGTCATTAGATAGCATCGTGGATATTCTAACATCCGGTTTTTATCCACATTATTGCCCTGAATATTCCTTTGGCCCACTCCACGATAAAACTGCCTCATCCAGCATGTCGCCTACACATGCATCTCCTATGATTTGTTTTTGCGATTTACCACTATCACTGATCCGTAAGCATCTTGAGACGTATGGCAACTTTGGCATCGGCTTGAAAAAAGCATGGGGAATAAAGAACGGTATCACACCTGTATTATACATATATAAAGAAACGCAATTATTTAAAGCTCTATCAAATCGAATGTGGGCAGCAGTTGGTGAAAGAGACGAAGCTGCTAATTATGATTTGAAATTGTCAGCTGCTTTTTTGAAACCATTTCGTGGAAACGCGTGGAGAGATGGTAAAATGAAACCGGATATTCATTTCTATGACGAACGAGAATGGAGATATGTGCCGCGTCTTGTGCCAAATGAACAAGTCTTTTTACCCCGAAAAGACTATACTGACAAAGAAAAGCTTGCCAGGCTGCACACGTCCCTCAAACAAAAATACAAGCTTACAGTTCATCCAGACGACATTCAGTATCTGATAGTGCCGGAAGATAAGCACATCCTTGAATTGGTAAAACACCTCCGCAAATTGTATAGCCAAGATAATGCGACACTGGTGACAACTGCGATAATGACAATTGACTGCATACATGAAGACATTTGAAATTAGAACGTAAGATTGATTTTTTGTTCTTCGCGTCCTTTGCGGCTTTGCGTGATCAACTATTTCCCAATACAAAACTGGCTGAAGATAGAGTCGAGCAGGTCATCCGTGGCCGTTTTGCCGACATTTTATGTCCGCGGCAACCAGTCGCGAAGCGACACAGGAAATTAGCCCGGCACACCGTGCCGGGGTTCATCATCCAAAATAAATTCCGTCCTGAAGGGACGGTGGAAACAATACGCACACCTTTTCCGTCGTCCCTCCGGGACGTGATTCATTATCCACGGCAACCGGGGACGTTGTCCCCGGCTAATTTCCATTGCTCCTTCGGAGCACTTTATTTCCCAATACAAAACTGTCTGAAAATTGAGTCGAGCAGATCTTCCGTCGCCGTTTTGCCCACGATTTCTCCGACGGCATTGACTGCAATCCGCAAATCCATCGCCACCAATTCGAGCGTCGCATTTGCGTGCATTGCTTCCAGTGTCTGCAGGGTGGCCGCTCGCGAGCGGTTTAGCGCGTCCTGATGCCGCGAGTTAATCATCACCTGAAGCATGCTGGCCTTGATTTCGCCCGACCACACCAGTTCCTTGATTGCGTCCTTCAACGCTTCAATCCCCTGCCCGTCTAAGCAGCAAACGTCGATTTGGTAGGGCGGGCTCTCCGCAGCCCGCCGCGGCGCGATAGGGACCGGTCTTCGCGAGGCTTCGCCCAGGCGAGCATCGCGCCCTACCTCGAACTTTAATTTTCTCGGCAAATCAATTTTATTCCAAACAAGAATCCGTTTCTTGCCGGTAAACTCGTCGAGACACTTTTTATCGGCAGCCGTCAGTGGCTCACTCGCGTCGAGCACATGCAAAATGAATTCAGCCTTGGCCAATGATTCGCGGCTGCGCCGCACGCCTTCCTGTTCGATTTCGTCGCGCGCCTCGCGCAGACCGGCGGTGTCAATGAACACAACAGGAATACCGCGGATGTTCGCCGTTTCTTCAATCGTGTCGCGCGTTGTGCCGGGAATCGGCGAGACGATGGCGCGGTCGTGGCCAAGTAATTGATTCAGCAAACTCGATTTGCCCACGTTCGGACGCCCGACAATTGCAGCGCGAATGCCGCGCCGCAAAATCTGCCCTTCATTGGCTGTGCGCAGCAGTTCGTCCATGAACTTCACGCCATTTTCGAGCTGTTTGGTGAGCTGTTCCCGTGTGTCCGGCGTAATGTCTTCATCGGGAAAATCAATGTGCGCTTCGACGTGGGCGAGCGTCTTCATCATCTCGTCGCGCAATTCATTGATGCGCTGCGACAGCTTGCCGGCGAGTTGTTCATTGGCGGCGGCAAGCGCGAGTTCCGTCCGTGAATGAATCAGGTCGGCGACGGCTTCGGCCTGGGCGAGGTCGAGCCGTCCGTTGAGAAAGGCACGGCGGGTGAACTCGCCGGGTTCGGCCAATCGCGCGCCATTTTCCAAAATCGTGTCGAGCACCAGTTTCGCCGGCAAAATGCCGCCGTGACAGGTGATTTCCACGGTGTCTTCGCAGGTGTAGGTGTGCGGCGCGCGTAGGACGGCCAGCAACACTTCGTCAACGGTCCGGCCATTGTAAATAATTTTACCATAATGAATCGTGTGTGACGCCGCGGCGGACGGTTTCAGTGAATTTTTCCCAACCGGCAGAAAACTTTTATCGGCGACAGCGAGCGTCTGCGGGCCGGAAATGCGCACGACGGCCAGCCCGCCTTCGCCCAGCGGGGTGGCAATTGCAGCGATTGTGTCATCGGGCATAGGGAGAAATTACGAATTAGGAATCACGGATGTCGAATCATTCGTCACTCAAAATTCGCCATCCACAATCCAGAATCCACTTTCACCTGCGCGATGTCCGTGCTTAACTCGGCTCGATGAACGTCAACCTCGGCATCTGGAGCAGACTGACACAAATTGTCGTCGCCCTCGTCGTCACGGCTTTTGTGCTGCTGATTGGGATGTATTATCTGCCGCTCATTCATCAAAACGAGCGGATGCGCGCGGACATTCTGCGGTTGCAAACCCAGCTCCAAAAGGAAGAGGCGAATTCCAGGCGGCTCAAAGCCGAGATTGACGCCATTCGCAACGATCCAAAAACCCTCGAACGCCTGACCCGCGAAAAACTGGGTTATGCCAAACCTGGCGAGACGGTGATTCGGTTTGAACAATCCCCCACCAACACGACAGCACGCCAATAATCGCGTTGCGCGGATTACACCGTCATAATTTCCTTTTCCTTGTGAACGACGTGCTGGTCAATCTTGGCGATGTATTGGTCGGTCAGCTTCTGCAAATCCTTTTCGGCCTGCTTTTCCTGATCCTCGGTGATGCCACTGTCGTGCGCGTGCTTTTTTAACTGCTCCATCGCGTCGCGCCGCACGTGACGAACCGCCACGCGCCCGTCTTCGGCCATTTTCTTGGTGATCTTCACAAACTCCTGCCGCCGTTCCTGGCTTAGTTCGGGAAACGTGATGCGGATGATTTTGCCCTGCACCGCCGGGTTCAAACCGAGGTTGGCCTTTTGAATCGCCTTTTCAATCGGCTGCGCCGAGTTCGCATCCCACGGCTGGATGACCAGCTGGCGCGGTTCTGGCGTCGTGATGCCGGCCAGTTCGCGGATGCGCATCTGCGAGCCATAAACATCGACAATGATATTTTCGACGAGCGCCGCGGACGCCCTGCCGGTGCGCACGCCGGCAAATTCGTTCACGACCACCTGCTCGGTCTTGATCATCCTGTCCTCTGCTTCCAGTAAAATATCCTCGGGTGTCATAGTCATGGTGTATGCAGGCTAACAATAAAAACGCGCCGGGTCGAATGAAAATTACCACAGGTAAAAAGCGAATTGCCTCGCCCAAACGTCAGGCGCGGCATTTGGTTTGAAATTAATCCATGCCCCTCCGCGCAACCTGCGGTCAACTTTTCCACGCGCTTTTAGAATTCCCGCTTGTTGGGTTTGAGTTAATGGCATTGTCAATTCACCGTTGCGACGATAGTTTTATTCACAGTTGTATGACGCCTACTCAACAATTGGCCGCATTGCACGCGGCAAATTGCGATGTCGCCTTTGATAATCTTACCCGCCAGCTTTACGCCACGGATGCCTCGATCCATCAGATCGAGCCGATGGCTGTGGCATTTCCCAAAGATGCGCGCCAGGCCAGTGACATCATTCAGGCGGCAATGCAGACGGGTGTGTCGGTGATTCCGCGTGGCGCGGGAACGGGTCTTTCGGGCGGCGCCATTGGCGACGGGTTGGTGGTTGATTTCGCGCGCCACAACCGGAGCATTTTCAACCTGGATTTGGAACGCAAGAGCGTCCGCGTCGGCGCCGGCGTTGTGTTGGATCAGTTGAACGACTTTCTCCACCCGCACGGATTTCGTTTCGGTCCGGACGTGGCGACGAGTTCGCGCGCGACCCTGGGTGGCATGATTGCCAGCGATTCGTCCGGTTCCCACACGCCGGTCTATGGCACAACGGCAGGACACGTCAGCGAACTCGAAATTGTGCTCAGCGACGGGCGGGTGAGAAGGGTCGGTCCCGGTCTCAAGACCCTGCCGCGACAACGCGACCTGATTGAAAGCATCACTTCATTCAACGCGCTGCAAATCGCCGAGCGTTTTCCGCCTGGGCTGTTAAAGCGCTGGCCGGGATACGCGCTGATGCGGGCGGTGAGCGAGCCGGATAATCTGCTCCACCTATTGGTCGGGAGTGAAGGCACGCTGGCGGGCATTATCTCCGCCGAATTGAAAATCGTCCGGCTGCCCGACGAGCGCGGGGTGGGTTTGCTGTTTTTCGCATCCGTGACCGAGGCGATGCAGGCTGCGGAACAACTGCTCGATCTGAAACCGGCAGCGATTGAACATATTGACAGTTTGTTGTTCGGCCAGACGCGAGGCCGGCGCGAGTTTCAACCCGTGTGTGATTTGCTCGAACTCGACGCCAAGCCATGTGAATCCATTTTAATCGTTGAATTTTTCGAGGACGTTCGTGAACGGCTGGCGCTGCTAGCCAGGCGCCGCCTGGGCATGCGCAAATTGATTTTGCATACGCAGGCCGAGGCCGACCTCGTGTGGGCGATGCGCAAGGCGGGTTTGTCACTGTTGACCGGCTGCAAAGGCAACCTCAAACCCGTGACAGGCATCGAGGACACGGCGGTAAAGCCACTGGATTTGCCGAAATACGTCGCCGGTTTGCAAAAATTGATGCAACGCGTGGGCGTGCAGGCTTCCTATTACGGGCATGTGTCGGCGGGGTTGCTGCACGTGCGACCGGTGCTGGATTTGCATCGCGCGGAGGATTTGAAAAAATACCGGCAAATTGCCGACGAAGTGGCCGCGCTGGTTTTGCAGTTCAAAGGAACGTTGTCCGGCGAACATGGCATCGGCATTGCGCGCACCGAGTATTTCAGGGAGCAGGTTGGCGAGGAGATTTATCATCTCATGCGCCAAATCAAGCAGTCATTCGACCCGTATAATTTGTTCAATCCCGGGAAAATTATTTCGGATGGCCGCTATAAAATTGACAGTAATCTGCGCCTCGGCGCGGGGTATTCGCTGAAACTTCCGTTTGAGCCCATACTCGCATTTGCCGGCAAGGATGGTTCATTCACAGGCAACCTGGAACAATGCAACGGCTGCGGTGCTTGCATCAAGCAAACGCCCACCATGTGCCCCACGTTCATCGCCACCGGCGAGGAAATCATGTCCACGCGCGGACGCGCCAATGCCATTCGCGCGGTGCTGGAGTTGCGCGGCATCAACGGCGATCCGCTGCGTTCAGTGGAATTGGAAACGGCCTTGAGCAACTGTTTGTCGTGCAAAGCCTGCACCACGGAATGCCCTTCCAATGTGAACCTGGCCCTGCTCAAGGCGGAATTGCTTCATGCGCGCATTCATCGCGACGGATTGACCCTGCGCGAACGGTTGTTCAGTTCGGTGGATCGCCTGGGCCAACTGGGTTGCACCATGCCGCGCGTGGCCAATGAGCTTTTGAAATTTGGATCGCTGCGCCGGATTCTGAGGCGGTTTTTTGGCATTACCCCCCAACGGCCATTGCCGCGTTTCGCACGTGTGCGGTTCGATCACTGGTTTGCCAAACGCCAGGCTTCCGCGACTGCGCGCCACAGCCGGGTGATGCTCTGGGACGACACATTCGTGCGCTATCACGAACCCCGCATCGGCATGGCCGCCGTCAAAGTGCTCGAAGCCGCGGGCTTTGAAGTCGTATTGCCAACCAAGCGTAAATGTTGCGGACGGCCTGCCTTCAGCCAGGGCAATCTGGATGAAGCCGCGCGGCTGGGCCGGCACAACCTCGCCCTGCTGAACGAAGACACGACCAACACGCCGATTATTTTTCTTGAACCCTCATGTTATTCAATGTTCGTGGACGATTATCGGGAGCTGAAATTGCCGGACGCGGAACGCGTCGCGCGGCGTTGCTTTTTATTCGAGGAATTTGTTGAAAATTTCCTGAATTGGGAACCCGGCGCGCTGCAATTCAACGACAAGCCCGAGCGCATAATCATTCACCCGCATTGTCATGCCAGGGCGCTGACCAATCCCGATCTCATGCGCCGATTGGCCGAGCGGCTGCCGAAACGGACGGTGACATTGCTCGACGCGGGTTGCTGCGGCATGGCGGGTGCGTTCGGGATGCTGGAATCGAAGTATGAACTTTCCGTGAAGGTGGCGGAGCCGCTCATTCATAAAATCAAAAATCAGCCCTACGGAACGATTGTCGTGGCCTCCGGCACGAGTTGTCGCCAGCAAATCCAGCATCTGGCGCAGGTCAAAATCCGGCACATGGCGGAGGTGCTGGCTGACGCCCTCGCTTGAGCGAGACCAGTTTCCGTCAAACTGACCCGCTGCCATGCTCGATGCTTCGCGTTGACAACTCCCCCGCCCTGCGACACTCTGCGCGCATGGCGAAACCTGCTTTGGGACGCGGCCTCAGTGCGTTGTTGGGCGGCAGTTCGGTTTTGACTCCACTCGCGCCTGCGCCCGCTCAGTCTTCCGCTCCAACCCCGGTCGCCGCGCCGGATGCGCGCGAACGCGTGCAGGGTGTGCCTCTGAATCGCATCCGCCCCTGTCCGTTGCAGCCGCGCAAGGATTTTTCCGCGGCGGCGTTGCAAGAACTGGCCGATTCAATTCGTGAGCAGGGCATCGTGCAACCGCTGATTGTGCGCGAGCGCAACGGCAATTTTGAATTGATTGCGGGCGAACGACGCTGGCGCGCAGCGCAACTTTTAAATTTGCCGGAAGTTCCGGTCATTGTTCGCCAAGCCGATGACCGCGCGGTGCTCGAACTGGCGCTCATCGAAAATCTTCAACGTGAAAATCTCAATCCCATTGAGGAAGCGCATGGGTACGCACAGCTCGTCGGGCAATTTCAGCTTACCCAGGAGGAAATCGCCACCAAAGTCGCCAAAAGCCGCGCTGTCGTTGCCAACGCATTGCGCCTGTTGAAATTGCCCGCGGCGGTTCAGAAATTCATTCGCGAAGGCAGGCTTTCCGTCGGCCACGCAAAAGTCATTTTGGGATTGGCGGATGAGAAGAAGCAACAACTTGCCGCTGAGCGCGTCATCAAGGAAGGCTTGAACGTCCGCCAAACGGAAGGCTTGGTCGCCAGGCTGCTGGCGCGGGGTTCACGCAAGCTTGGAATCAGGCCGGAAACGGGCGCTCCAGCAAACACCGACCCGCACATCGCGGATTTGGAGGCCCGCCTGCGCGAAGTCTTTGCCACGAAAGTGCAGCTTCGTTATGCGCAGGGCAAAGGGGCGGTGGAAATTTCCTTCTTCAGCGATGAGGAATTGGAGCGGATTTTGCAGATACTCGGTATAACGCCGAGTTGACCGTCATGATTCTGCCCGTAATCAAATACGGCCATCCAGCCCTTCGACAAAAAGGCGCGCGAATCGAAAAAATCACGCCCGAAATCAAAAGCCTTGTCGCTGACATGGTTGAAACAATGCATGTGAACAAAGGCGTCGGCCTGGCAGCGCAACAAATCGGGAAAGCCTTGCAACTCACAGTGATTGACGTGCGCGAGGTCAAAGACCGTCCGTCCACCCTCGAACTCAAAGGCAAACCCGCCGACGTGAACGACATCATGCCGCTTGTCCTGATTAATCCCGAAATCAAACCCTTCGGCGAACCGATCGCCGGCAGCGAAGGTTGTCTAAGTTTTCCTGAAATTTACGCGGAAATCACGCGGCCAGAATCCGTGGATGTGAAGACTCTCAACCCAAAGGGTAAAGCGATTGAATTTCGCTGTGGTGGACTGCTGGCACGCGTCGTTCAACACGAAGTGGACCATCTCAACGGCATTTTGTTCATTGACCGGATGTCTCTGGCAACAAAAAGTGAGTTGAGACCTGAACTGGACAAATTACAGGCACAAACGAAGGCTGAATTGGAATCGGCGGGCAAACAGTGACTCAATAAACCTTGCGCAAGTTTGACGGCAGAATGTTGAGTTCGGCGCGGTATTTGGCAACGGTCCGGCGAGCGATGACAATGCCTTTGTCGGCGAGCATTTTCACGACTTCCTGATCCGACAACGGCTTGGTTGGGTCTTCGCCCTTGAAAATATCGGCAACCATGTCTTTGACACTCGCGTTGGATACGTCTTTCCCGCTGGTGGTTTGCAGGCCGGCGGTGAAGAAAAATTTCATCTCAAACACACCCTGCGGCGTTTGCATGTATTTGCCGGAAACGGCGCGGCTGACGGTGGTTTCATGAACGCCCACGACTGCGGCGACTTGCGCCATCGTCATCGGCTTCAAATAAGCCACACCGTTTTCCATGAACTTACGCTGGCGTTTGACGATTTCCCTGGCAATGTTCAAAATTGTCTGTTGCCGCTGATGCAGGCTCTTGATGAGAAACTTGCCTGCGCGGATTTTTTCGCGAATGTAATTTTTGACTTCCGCCGAGTTTTCGCCCTGAGACATGAGGTCTTTGTAAACGTTGCTGATGTGCAGATGCGGAATGTGCTCGTTGTTGGTCGTCACGACAAAATCGTTGCCAACCTTTTGCACGAACACTTCCGTGGAAATGTATTGGTTCGTGTCCGGCGAAAACGCGCGACCCGGTTGCGGCTCCAAACGCCCGATGCGGCCGAGTGATTCCTGTACTTCTTCGACGGTACGCCCGGTGCCGTGCGCGATTTCAGGGATGCGCCTTTTGCCCAGCGCGTCCATGTAATCGCGCACGATGCTGTATTCAAGGGAGTCCTGCCGTCCGGCGCGTTCCAGCTGGAGCAGAAGACATTCCCGCAAGTTGTGCGCGCCCACCCCCGGCGGATCAAAGGTTTGAATGACTTTCAACACCTCCGAAATCTTTTCTTCCGGCAAGTTTGTGGAAGCCGATAATTCCTCGACTGTCGCCTTGAGATAGCCGTAATCATCAATGTTACCGATGATCAATTCGGCGATGTCGTGTTGTTCCCCGGTCAAATCCGCTTCACGCGCCTGGTCCATCAACATTTGCATGAACGACGTGCCCGCCGTCAGCGAGTTGAACATATACTGGCGCTTTTCCTCCTCTTCAACGGATTGGCGAACCGGAGCGTTAGTCTGCGCAAAATGATCGCGCCATTCCTGATCGAGTTGAACAAGCCTGTCAAACTCAGCCTGGAAAGCGTCCGCGGGAGTTTCACCAACCACCCCCGACGCGGAATCAGCCACAGTGTCTTCCGAGCGCTCCGCATTATCAGCAGGAGCTTCGTCTTCATCACCGGCCAATTTGTCGTCCAAATCAGGGTCCGGCGATGAAACTTCTTCAAGCACGGGGTTTTGCTGCAACTCGTGCTCCACCAAGGCCTTAAGTTCAAGGGTCGGCGCATGAAGCAACGCAAGCGACTGCTGCAACTGCGGCGCCAGCAACAACGATTGCGTAAGACGAGCGGACAGTTGTAAGCTCTGAACCATTTTACTAATTCAGTTTAACCCAGATTCATCCCGGCACAAGTAAAATTGGCACGAAATTCGCTTCATCCTCCAAATTCAAGGAAAATCTGGATTTTATGGCCGTTTGATTGCATCTTGAATGCATGAAATTGATTCTTTCGACGCATAACGTCACACTTACCAAAACCATCGAAGATCATATTCTCGCCAGGTTGGAAAAACTCGATCACTATGACAAACGGGCTGTTGATGCGCGCATCACGCTCGAACACGATCATACCCGCGTTCCGGAAAAACAGTTCAGTTGCTCCATTCGTCTGGACATGCGCGGCCCGGACTTGTTTGCCGAGGACCGCGAAAGAGACCTTTATGCGGCCATTGACCGGGTAACCAAAAAGATCGAACAACAAATCCGCAAACGCCACAGCAAGCGGAAGGCAAAAAAACATAAAATCGCTGCGCGCACCAAACTTCGCAGTCAGGAATCTGATCTTTGATGATTCTTCGCGCCCGAACGATTCTTCCGCTTTCACAGCCGCCCATCGAAAATGGCGCGGTGGTCGTCATAGGGAACCGCATTTCCGCCGTTGGCTCTTGGCCCGATTTCCAATCGTTGCCCGGCGGGAAAGTTATTGACCTCGGCGAGGTCATTCTCCTCCCCGGCCTCGTCAACGCCCACTGCCATCTCGATTATACCGACATGGCCGGCAAGTTGCCGCCGCCCAAAACGTTTACCGGTTGGATTGCACTCATCACCGCCGCCAAGGCGGAGTGGAATTTTTCCGACTATGCGCGTTCCTGGTTGCGCGGCGCACACATGCTGCTGCGCAACGGCGCCACGACGGTCGCCGACATCGAAGTTGCGCCCGACTTGTTGCCGGAGGTTTGGGACGCCACGCCGTTGCGTGTTTCCTCATTTATCGAAATGACCGGTATCCGCGCCCGGCGGAATCCGAGGGAAATTCTTTTGGGAACCGTTGAAAAAATCGATTCTCTTGCACACACTCGCTGCTCCGCCTCGCTTTCGCCTCACGCGCCCTACTCCGCCTTGCCGGAATTGCTGCGGCTGACGGCTGAAGTGGCACGGGAGAAAAACCTTCGTGTTATGACCCACGTCTCCGAATCTGAGCAGGAATTCGAGATGTTCATGCACGCAAGGGGTGAAATGTTTGACTGGCTCAAACGCAACGAACGCGACAATTCCGATTGCGGCCTCGGTTCGCCGGTCAAACACCTTGCCCGCAATAAAATCCTCCGCGAAAACCTGATTGCCGTTCATGTCAATCTGCTCGCGCGCGGTGATGCCACATTGCTTGGCAAACGCGGCGTTCACGTCGTCCACTGTCCGCGCAGCCACGATTATTTCCGTCATCCGCCATTTCCGCGCAAACAACTCGCCAATGCTGTTGTCAATGTTTGCCTCGGCACGGACAGTCTTGCGACCGTGCGCAAAATTGGAAAACAAGAACCCGAACTGAACATGTTCGACGAAATGCGCCTGCTGGCAGCTAATGATCCAAAACTTTCACCATCGGAAATCCTTCGTATGGCCACAATCAACGGCGCGCGCGCTCTTGGCTTGGCTGGACAAGTTGGTGAACTTTCCGAAAATGCCTTTGCCGATTTGATTGCAATACCCGCTTCAAGAATCAATGATACCCACGAAGCCGTGCTCGCCCACACAGGCCCGGTGAGCGCCAGCATGATTGACGGACGCTGGGCCATTTTGCCGCAAACACTGTGACAAGCTTCAACCGCGAATTGAGTGAGCGCCTCGATGCCTTGCGCGCGCAAGGATTGCATCGTGAAACGCGCCGCGTGGATTCATCCCAGGGCACGCGCATCCAAATTGGCGGCCAAACCCTTTTGAATTTTTCCTCAAACGACTATCTGGGCCTTGCCAACAATCCGTTGCTCAAAGAGGCGGCCATCAGGGCTGTGGAAAAATTTGGCGCCGGCTCCGGCGCGTCGCGGCTGATTTGCGGCTCACTCGCACCACACCATGAACTCGAAGAAACGCTTGCTGCCTTTAAAAACGCCGAAGCTGCGCTTGGCTTTTCTTCCGGTTACGCTGCGGCCCTTGGAACCATCTGCGCGTTGCTTGGTAAAGACGACATCATCATTCTCGATAAACTTGTTCATGCCTGCGTTGTGGACGCTGCGCGGCTTTCCGGCGCAAAAATCCGCGTGTTCGCCCACAACAACTTGAACGGCCTCGAAAAAATTCTCAAATGGGTGAAGAAACAACGCGTGACAAACACCCGGGTTCTTGTCGTTACCGAATCCATTTTTTCGATGGACGGCGACGCCGCGCCGCTGCGCGAAATCGCCGCGCTCAAGGAAAAATACGGCGTGTGGCTCATGGTGGATGAAGCGCACGCCACCGGGCTTTACGGGAAAACCCGCCGCGGGCTCGCGGAAGAATTCGGCGTCAGCGACCGGATTGAAATCCAGATGGGCACGCTCGGCAAGGCCGTGGGCGCGGCGGGCGGTTACATCGCCGGATCGCGGACGCTGGTGGATTTCCTGGTGAACCGCGCGCGCAGTTTCATTTTCTCCACCGCGCCGGTGCCGGGGGCGGCCGCCGCGGCCACGGCGGGCATCCGCTTTATCCAGGGTAAAGCCGGCGTGCAACGGTGCGCGCAACTCTGGGCGAACGTCCGTCGCGTTACCACGGCGCGCCCGGAACTGCCCGCGGACAGCGCGATTTTGCCGTTGATCGTTGGTGCCGAAGCCGGCGCCGTGGCCGCGTCCGCGGCGCTCCGCCGGCGCGGGCTGTTCATTCCGGCGGTGCGTTACCCGACCGTGCCCCGCGGGGCGGCGCGCCTCCGGCTAACCCTCAGCGCGGCGCACACCCCCGATGACCTCACGCAGTTGCTCGCCGCGTTGGAATCCGTGAACCTCCGAACCTCTGCCCTCTGACTTCTGCTCATGCACCGACTCGCCCGGCTTGATCACGCCTACATCTGGCACCCGTTCACGCAAATGCGCGACTGGCTCCAACGCGAGCCGATCGTTATT
>Ga0208819_1001312_pt1 | contig 13315 bp, 14 predicted proteins | sample June2015DPH_11_1_3_FD_184707 | JGI IMG/M metagenome (GOLD analysis project Ga0208819, IMG submission 184707) | Peatland microbial communities from SPRUCE experiment site at the Marcell Experimental Forest, Minnesota, USA - June2015DPH_11_150... | ecosystem: Environmental > Terrestrial > Soil >...
TTGTCTCAAAGAAAAGCTGCAAACCAAGGCATATGCCAAGCAGTGGTGTGCCATCTTTGACCTTGCTTGTGAGTATTTCTTTGACTGAGTCTAGCTTTGAGGCGGCAGCAGTAAAGGCTCCAACACCCGGCAAAGCAATAGCGTCCGCGTTGGCTAGTTCATGAGCTGAAGTGCCGATTGATGCGTCCAAGCCTGCTTTTTCTAGGGCGCATTTTAGGCTAAGCAGGTTTCCTACGCCATAGTCGAATATTACGGCTTTTGCCAATCAGATGACTCCTTTTGAGCTGGGCACGCCTTTCCGTCTTGGGTCTAAGGCTACCGCTTGCCTAAGCGACAAGGCGAGGGCTTTAACTGCCGCTTCTGCCTTGTGGTGGTCATTGCTGCCATACTCGACGAACACGTGGACGTTTGCCTGCAGCGAGGTGGCGAAGGATTCGAAGAAGTGATTGATGTCTTCGGTTGGCATGTTCTCTACTTTTTTGCCTCTAAGTTTAAGGTCAACTTTGAAGTATGGACGCTTTACCAGGTCCACGGCTGCAAACGCCAAGGAACAATCCATAGGTGCAGCGGCGTTTCCAAAGCGCGCGATACCCTCCCGTTTGCCCAAGGCTTTGTTTAATGCTTCACCTAAGCCTATGGCTAAATCTTCAACTGAGTGGTGCACCAAATCGCCCTTCACAGAAGCGGTTATGTCGATTAGGCTGTGTGTCGCAAGCGAAGTGAGCATGTGGTCTAGGAAGGGCACAGCGGTGTTTACGGTGGCTTTTCCTTCGCCGTCAAGGTTCACTTTCACTTTAACTTCGGTTTCTTTGGTTTTACGGTAAACTTCTTCTGTCCTCATCTTTAATCACTTTGAATTTGTTTTAATGCTTCAATAAGTTTAGCGTTCATTTCTGGCAAGCCAACTGTTACTCGGAAGCAGTTTTCGTATTGGAGGATTTTGCCCCATTTCTTGAGCATTATACCCCGTTTTAGTAGCTTCTCGTTAACTTGGTCGCAGGGTTTTTGCGTGTTGACTAGCAGGAAGTTTGCTTGTGAATCGAATGCTTGCACGCCATCTATTTCGTTTAGTGCCTTTATCAGTTTTCCCCGTTCGCGTTTTAGTTCCTTCACGGATTCCTTCATTAACTCAACATTGTCCAGCATCTTGCAACCCATCCTCAACGTGAACCCGCTTACCGGATAGGGCAACGGAGTTTTCTCGGTCAAAATCTTTGCTAACTGGGGGTTTGCCACGGCGTAACCAAGCCTGAGCGCAGCTAAACCGAAGGCTTTGGAGAACGTTCTGAGAATAATCATATTCTCGAACTCTTTTATTCGTGGCACCAGCGAGTAGTCAGCGAATTCACCGTACGCCTCATCCAAGATGACAACTCCCGGGAACGCTTTGGCTAGGGTTTCAACGTCTTCCATTTTAAACTGGGTTGAAGTCGGATTATTGGGCGAACAAAGGTACAGTAGCCTGGTTTTATCCGAAAACTTGGACAGCATCCCTTTAACATCAAGCTGCAAGTTGCTTAGAAGCGGCACCGCAATGTATTCGCCTTCTTGCCGTTTAACGCAAAGTCTTGGAATAGTGAACGTTGGCGCAAACGAAACCGCACTTTCACCTTTCTCAACAAAGAGCCTAACGATTCGGTCGATTAATTCGTCGCTTGCGTTGCCAACAACGAGGCAGTCTTTTGGAGCCTTAATGTACGTAGTAAGCTTTTCCCGTAGCTTGGCCTCTTCATCCTCAGGGTACATTCGCAAATCAATCTCATCAGCCAACTCTTTAACAAGTTTAGCTTGTTTCGTTCTTGGAATGAACAGGTTCTCGTTAAAATTCAGCTTGATTATTTGTTTTGCAGGGATGCCTATTTGCTTCGCTACGGTTTTGGGTGAAGCTCCAGCAGAGTAGCAGTCTATTGCTTGAAGTTTCAAGAGTTTTTCTTTTAGCCATTTCCTGTAGGATGCGCTCATTTTTCGAACCTTGCCTGTATTGCTTTGTAGTGGTTTGGAAGGTTTTCTGCTTCCGCCATAACCTTGATGTTGTCTTTAACTTTTTCTAAGCCTGCTTTTGAGCTTTCAACTATGCTTACACGCCTTGTAAAGTCCAATACAGATAAGCCAGAAAACGCCTGTGCAAAGCCGCCTGTAGGCAGTACATGGTTGGTTCCACTGCCATAATCGCTTAAGGCAACAGGACTGTAAGCGCCTATTAGGATTAATCCGGCTGTAAGTTTCTCCGCAATCTCCTTGGGCTTAGCAGTCATGACTTCCAAGTGCTCTGGAGCAAACCTGTTCACTAAACCCGTCGCCTCTTCCATGCTTTCGCAGACTATTATGAATCCAAATTTCCCTAATGCCTCTGAGATTTTTTCGCCTCTTTCTGCTGAAACGCCAAGCCGTGAGAGGTTATCCTGAACTTGCATAGCGATTTTGTTGGATGTGGTTATGAGTCCTGCAACGCTGTCTCCTCCATGCTCAGCCTGCGAAATCATATCATAAGCAATAAGCCGCGCATCAGCAGTTTCATCTGCCAGCACAAGGACTTCGCTTGGGCCAGCAGACATGTCGATTGCCACATCCTTCGAAACAAAAACTTTCGCCGCAGTCACGTATTTGCTTCCTGGACCCACAATTTTTCGCACAGGCTTTATAGTTTCGGTTCCGTAAGCTAACGCGGCAATGGCTTGGGCTCCTCCAACCTTGTAAACCTCGTCTACTCCACAGATGTCAGCGGCAACAAGAACCAGAGGGTTAACTTTGCCCTCAGCATCTGGCGGCGAACACACGACTATTCTTGGGACGCCTGCAACTTTGGCGGGCACTGTAGTCATTATTAGAGTGCTTGGGTAAGCAGCCTGTCCCCCTGGAACGTAACAACCGACACTTTCTATTGGGCGCAAAACAGTTTGAACTGTTATGCCATCGTTAGTAGTTTTAGTTTCAGTTTGGTTGAGCTGTTGCTTTTGGAAGGCGCTTACTTTCTCTTGCATGAATTTGAGAGCGGCAACTTGTTTTTGGCTTGTTTTCTTGTATGCTTCTTTGATTTCTTCTGCTTTGACTTTGAAGGTTTTTGTGGTTAACTTGGCTTTGTCAAATTTTTCGGTGAGTTCTATTAGTGCTTTGTCGCCGTTTTCTTTTACTTGGCTTATTATGGCTTTAACGTCGCTTTCGACCTGCTGAGCTGCTTTCTGGTCTGCTTTTTGCCGTTTAAACCAATCTTGCGGTAGCGCTTCTGCTTTCCAGATTTTCACTTGGGCTTGCTTTTGCACGGTTTCTCCTCTCTCTTACTAATCTCATCTAAAGCCAGCACCTGCCGCGGCTCGTACACCACTAGTCCTTGAGCGAGTTTACGGATTTTTGGCAAGAGCTCGATTAAGCAGTCTTTCTCGATGACAGTATTAACCGAGCACCATTCCTCATCAGCTAGTGGCGCTATCGTAGGGTTCTTTAATGCAGGCAGACTTGTGAGCAGTTTCTGCAAGTTAGTTTTTCGTACGTTAACAAAAATGTGTATTCTCTTAGAGCCGTCCACGACGCCTTTAAGTAGGCTGACTATGTCGTAGATTTTTTCTTTCTTCTCTGGATCTTCTAACGTTTTCTTGTTTGCGATTAGCACTGCTGAAGACTGCATGACTGTCTCAATAATCTTGAGGTTGTTTGCTTCAAGGGTAGTGCCTGTTTCTGTAACGTCAATTATGCAGTCAGAGTTTTCTGGGGGTTTAGCTTCCGTTGCACCAAACGAAAGGAAGATTTTTGCTCTCGGGTTGTCGCCTTTTCTCCACCAAGGCGTCACGATTATAGGGTCTGCGTCTCCGAAACGTTTCTTGTATGATGAATTGCTCTTGATGTACTCAGAAGCAATGTTTAGGTACTCGGTTGATACGCGGAAGTTTTTGTCTCTGCTCCAAATGTCCTCCATAATGTCAGACATGGCGCCGATTTCACTCATGCTTTCCGGTACAGCCACGACTAAGCGGATTTTTCCGTATTCAAGGTTCTGCAGTACTTCTACGTCTGATCGGGTTTCGCGAATCCAATCTTGTCCTGTTATGCCCACATCCTGTAAGCCTTCGCTGACAAAGAACGGGATTTCTTGGGGTCTGAGGATTTTTAATTCAATTTTTGGGTCGTTTATGGTTGGTCGGTAGGTGCGTTCTTGACCTGAGACTTTGTAGCCTGAACGCTCGAATATTTCAAAGGTTGCTTTTGATAGGGAGCCTGCTGGTATAGCAAATTTTACTTTGTCCATAATTTTTCACCTAAATTTTTAGAGAAACAACTAAAGGTTTTTTGTTTTGATAAAACGGTTTTCTTGAGGGAATTGCCTAATTTCAAATAGGTTTTTGTTTTTAGGCTTGTACGTTTTGGATTGCTTTTAATGAACGCAATCGCCTTGTATGAACGCAATCCCTCATCATTTACCACTGGAAGACACCTGATTGCCTGTCTTCCTAATAAACATGTTTCCTAATATTTAACTGTCGAAATGCTAAAAAAAGGACTAAACTAAAGCTGGCTTCCGTTTTTTAATTTCAAAAACTAACGGCGGCGCAGAATTTCTGGCTTCTAACTCTACGCTTAACAATCCTTCCATTATGCCTTTCCAAATTTCGCAATCATTAATAAACGGCGTTTTAAGAAGCAAAAATTTGTCTTTCAAATAGAAATCTCCGAATCCTTGCACTTTCAACTGTTTGAATATCTTTTCCCAATTTTCCTGTTCGCTTGCTTCGATGCCTAGTGTTGATTGGATTGAAACTTTTAGGGCATAACCCATTTTTTCACCAACCTCGCACCACTTTTCTTTAGGAATCTGTTGAGTTAGTATGTTAAATAATTCAACGTTAACAAGAGCTATGCGACTTATTCCACAGTAGTATTCGCCTGGGAAACGCCAGTCATAAATCATCATGCTTCTGTAAATGTCAAGCATTTTAGAGATGAGTGGTTTGATTCCTGGCTCTTTCCCTTCTTTGATTAATGATTCAATGAATTCTCGTTCGCTTTTTTCAAGAATAATTGTTGTTCTTTTTGCTTCTTCATTTTTTTCTTTTGGCACGTCAGGGCTTCTTCGGTTGGCATCTTGCATAGAAGCTATTGCTACGTTAATATCTAATATGCCTTATGTATTCAGGAAGTATATTTACAGTCAGGTTTCTTTTCAAAAGTTCAAAGAATACTTAATAAAACAGGTTATATCTCTAGAAGCTTTGCCGATGAAGAATCCAAAATGCTGATTGATGATGCACCCTGGGGTATCTGAGGCAAAACTTACATTGTTATAATCTTCTTTCTGACAAGGAATAACAAGAATAATATGCCTATTATAAACAGGACAAGACCAGCGCCTATTGAGGCAACGTAGTTTATTTTAAGCTCCGTCATCGCGTATGGAACGTAAGTTGGACCTGCAAAGATTAAAAGTACTGATATAACTACCAGTGAAATTCTCCCGAATTTCGAATATATACCGCCAACATTCATGTTTTCTTCATTTTCAGTCATGCAACCTCACACCTAACTACTCTTCTGGTGCATTGTTTTCTCCTAAACCTTCTTTTATCTCTTTTCCTAAAGTCTTCATTAAAAACTTAAAAACAAGAAATCCAGCTTCGCGGTCTGCTCTGAACCCCGTGGTGGTTCCCAGCAAACTAACCCCTTCCATTTTTCTTTCCTTCGCCAACGCCAGGGTAAGCCCTGTTCCACCGACGATTCTGCCTTTGCTGTAAATAACTGCGCCTTTTTCCATAAACTCAGTTGCCAACTCCGGCGATGTAGCGGCAATGTAAACCTGAGCTTTGTCCTCAGTTATTGGTACACCGCCCATGGTTATAACGAAATGGCAACCTAACGTTTCAACAAAATCAATCACTTCTTCACAAACCTGATAATGAGCAACTACATCCTCAAATGAAGGCTGAATTTCACCCGTCATTATGACAAGGTTGTTTTTCTCCATGGGAGCATAATAAAACTCGTATCTGGGCAAGTGACATATACCCTTAGCATTTATGGAAACGTAATCCGGAAAAGAAGGAGAATACAACTCTGCAAAAGGCTTAGCATCACAGAACTTTATAAGAAGATGAGCCGCAATTCTACCAACATTCCCAAAGCCGGGAAGACCTTGAACAAAAACCGGATTTTCAAGAGTCGGAGTTGAAAGCTTACGCAAATACGGCTTATCCATCAGCAAACTATCCTTGCCATAGAAATATTAGTCGCCACTAAAATGCTTTTGCCGACATTGAAAAAGAAACTATTAATATTTGACAATTAAAGTAATAGCTTGCATCAAAGAACCATTATAGAACAAAGATTTAGCGGGGTGGGGTAGCCAGGATTAACCCGCTGGGCTCATAACCCAGAGATCACTAGTTCAAATCTAGTCCCCGCTACCAACAATAATTCTTATTCTATCAGAACCAAACCGAAATATGTGGGTTTTTCCTTGTGCATCTTTCGGACATCAATGCGAAACCCATTCTTTCTCGCGGTCGCATAGACGTCTATGCCGGACGCTTCCATCGAAGCTCGAGCTAACCTTGGATGAGTACAATGCTCAAGATTACACTTCTCACAACGTTCACAAGGACCAGCGGGCAGTCCAAAAGCCGCATAATATCCTGCAAGAAAGATGTGTCTCTCTAGTTTAGCAATCATATCATGAGTTGCCATCGATTCATCAGGAAGTCTCATTAAAATCGCACTGGAATAACCTGACAAAATCTGTCTCATATGTTCTGGCGAAGGACTGTAAGGAGGGCAAGTCAACGATTTGCCAAATCCGCCGCAACCATACTGGCATTTGAGCCTCACCCAATCTCTGACAACAATATCCTTTACGTCTACTAATTTGGCATCAAGAGCGCCCATTGATAAAGCAACGCTAACTAAGTCGTTCAGGCTTTGCGCGAAAATTCCTTTGCTATCTTCGGTACTCTTTTTCATTTTGCTAGCCTCAAGAGCTACTTTTAGGTGCGTTCTGAATATAAATTAAAAGAAAATTAGACGTATCGAAGGATGGTCGCGCTGAGCCGAAAGTAGTAGTTCAAATCTACTCCCCCTACCAATAAAATCGCTCAATTATATTGTCACTGGAAGAATATGAAAGCTTTAGGATGCTTTCGGCTAAACGCACTTGAAGATTTACTGCGGTTGGTTTTGCTGATTTAGTTAAGGATTTGTTTGTCTGAAACTCAGTGCGAATGCTCCGTCGATAATGCCAAGTATTGCACCTATGAAAAAACCGCCCATGCCTACAAGGCTAACGGCTGAAAACACGATAATGACTGTAGCCCAAATCATGTGCTCTCGCGGCTGCACCCTCAACATAACAGCGCCAATCACCACAATTACACACAAATCAAGCCTAACAGCGAAATCCCAGCAAGAAAACCATGTGAGCTGCATAGTTGCCCATGAAATTGTGGTAGCCATCCATCATTCCACGCATGAAACCGCCAAATCCACCAAAGTTTGGGGCGCCTGAACCGAACCAGACTAAATTTACTATGTTGGCTATTAGTATAATTAAGCCTCCAACCAGCGACAGAACATACGACAATATCGGTCCTTGATTTGTAGCCATAAAATTTCACCTAAACTAGAAATCTTCTTGGGTCAGTATCGATATCCACAATCGTTGGCTTAGTAGTTGAAAGCGCTTTATCAACGGCTGCTTCAAGCTCTCTTGGCTCAGTCACCTTAATGCCCAAGCCACCAGAATGCTCGGCAAAATCAGCAAAACTGAAGTCGTACAGGTCGGTTTGCCAGCCTTCGTAACCCTCCACCTTCTGCTCCTGCATAATCATTCCCAAACGCTTATTGTTCATGACAAAAACTTTAACCGGCAACTTGTACTTCAAAGCTGTTAAAAAGTCGCTCATAACCATTGTTAAGCCGCCATCACCAGTCAAACAAACAATCTGCCTATTGGGATAAGCCAACGCTGCAGCCATGGCGCCTGGCAAACCAAACCCCATTGTAGCCAAAGTACCGCTCATCACCATCTTCTGTGACTTGCGCATCATAAAGTTCCTTCCGAACCACCAGCAGTTTTCACCCACATCCAAAGAAATCACTGCGTCATCAGCGATTTTATCGTTTAAAACTTTGATTATGTATTGAGGTCTAATCGGCTTCATATTTGCGTCGGCTTCTTTTTCCAGTTGGTTTAGCCATTCCTGCTTTAACCTTACAATCTCAGCCAAATAATCCGCGTTCTGTTTCTCCTGAACTTTCTCTGTCAACTTTGGAATTAGCACTGCACTGTTGCCAACCAATCCTACCTCAACAGGGTATCTTCGTGCAATCATAAGCGGATTAATATCAATTTGTACAGTCTTTTTCTGTGGAATCTGCGATAGATCAGAAAACGAAGAACCAATAGCTATAAGCAAATCGCATTTGTCAACAAGCTCTGCCGCAACAGTTGAACCAATACCACCATGACAACCAACATACAACGATTCATGCTCATCAACAACGCCCTTAGCCCTGAAAGTTGCAATAATCGGCGCACAAATTTTCGACGCCAACTTTAACAGCTTATTGCCTTGCCCTCTCGCTCCGAAACCAGCAAGAATCACAGGTCTAACCGCTTGGTCAACAACCTTCGCTGCCTTCTCAATTACCCATTCTTCCTGTCCATACGCAAGATTAGGCATTCTGCCCTCAAACGGCAAAATCTCCGCTTCATAAGGCAACTTCTGCACGTCATTAGGAATCCCAATATGCGAAACACCCTGATCCAAGAGCGCATGCTTAATTGCCAACGTAGCCAGCATAGTAGTCTGGTCCTCAGACATCAAAATCTTGTTAAAAACGCAAATTGGCTCAAAAAAAGAGTACTGATCAATCTCCTGAGTTGAACCTGGACCAATCAGTTGCCTAGCCACCAACCCAGTTAAAGCCAAAACTGGCGAATGATCTAACTTCGCATCATACAGGCCAGTGGCCAAGTTCGTTGCTCCTGGACCAGAAACACCTAAACAAGCAGCAACGTGTCCAGTGAGTTTCCCATAAGCTGAAGCCATAAACGCAGCAGTCTGCTCATGCCGAACCTGCAAGTACTTGACTTTACCATTGCTCTTACGTATAGCATCAACAACACCCAACGTTGAAGTGCCTGGAATACCGAAAACGTATTGAACACCCCACTCAGCGATTTGGTTTATCAGAACTTCTGAAACTGTGTGCTCTGCCTTTTTCTCTTCGGCTTGTTCAGTTAACAGCACAAAAGCTGTTTTAGGTGCTCCACAAACCGGGCAAACCCATTCTTTAGGCAAATCACTAAACTTCTTTCCTTCTTTTGCTTCATCATAAACGTAATTGCAAACTGAGCACCTGTACCTTGCCAAAATCTGCACCTCAAAAAACTGCTAATATTAACTAAAACGCCTTCAGCCTTATCTGTTTATTGGAAAATAAAAACAAGTCAAGACAAAACTAAAACAAAATCTTAAATTCAACAAAGAACCAAATGCTCAATAAATAGGGAGTCAGAAAAATGAGAAAAATCTTTAAAATCGCAGGAGCAATAATCGCCATACTGATAATTGCACTAGTTATCGTTTTTGCTTTAGCAGCCTTGGATGTGGGAAGCTACTCTTCCGACGCCAACAGTTCTCAAACATTGCCAGCTAAAGGTGCAATGGTTGGAAACGGACTGGTCGTTTTTGACCCAGGCATGAGCGGTAATGCAAAAAACGTTGCAACCGCTGTTGCTAGTAGCTTACAGGATAATGGGTACCAAGTTACCTTAGCAGGCATAAAGAGCCAAGCAGCCACCAACTATTCCGCATCAGGCTACGATTTAATTGTTATTGGTGGCCCATGCTACATGGGAAAAGCTGCCACTTCAGTGCAGAACTACCTAAAAATCTTCAATCCTCCACAAAACACGACGGTTGGTGCATTCGGCATAGGAATCATTCAACCTGACGGTAACACAACCCAAGTAATTGCAAAAGAGGTGGCACCACTCCCAAACGGCAGCACTGTAACGATAAAAGCGGCAATGAAAATTGTCACGGGCGAAGATATTAACGAAAAAAGCACAAACTTCGTCAATGAACTACTGAATGTCTACAGTTTACCTGTGCCTTAATACCCTTAAAAGAATATGTGCCAGGTTCTTTTTCAAGACCATATTTACTTGGAAATCTACTGTTCACCCAAAAGACTAGCTAAAAATCGAACAATGTATAAACCGCCCTAATCCACTATTCACTTAAAAGAGATGCACATTATGGAGAACTGGGATGTCATAATAATCGGTGCGGGTTCCGCTGGTTTGGCAGCTGGAATTTACGCTGTTCGAAGCGGACTAAAAACTTTAATTTTAGATGAGAAGTTTGCTGGAGGAACAATCTCTGATGCTCCAACAGTGGTGAATTATCCAGGCTTTGCAGAGATTAGCGGTGGAGAACTTGCGGAAAAAATGACTTCGCACTGCAGAAAACTTGGCGCAGCCATTCACGACTTGGAACCTGTAACTGAATTAGAGCTTATGGGTGAAAAGAAAATTGTTAAAACTTCAAGAACAACTTACGAAGCCAAAGCAGTAATATTTTCCACTGGTTCACATTACAGGGAAATCGGCGTGAAAGGTGAAAGAGAATTCCGCGGCAAAGGTGTAAGTTACTGTGGCGTGTGTGATGGACCATTTTTCAAAGGCAAACGAGTGCTTGTTATTGGCGGTGGGAATACGGCGGCTACCACCATAATTTATCTTTCAGGCATTGCCTCTGAAGTTGTTGTGGTTCATAGAAAAAGCGGTTTCCGCGCTGAAGAATCTTTAGTGGCAGATATTTCCTCAAGACAGACTGTTAGGGTCTTGTGGAATACGGAAGTTCAAGAAATCAAAGGCAACAAACAAGTAACCCAAGTCACTTTGATCGATAACACAACAGGAAAAACAAGCGAACTAGCAGTTGACGCAGTTTTCGTTCAAATCGGCGAAGCACCTAACAGCCAATTAGCCAAAGCTTGTGGTGTCGAAACAGATGAGCATGGATACATCAAAATTGACATTCGCCAACGGACCAATCTTCTAGGAGTTTTCGCAGCAGGCGATGTTACCGATCATCCAGTCAAGCAGGTTGGGACAGCTGTGGGTCAAGGCATCACTGCAGCCCTTGAATCTTACAGTTACATTCGACGACCATATTACAGAAAATAGAGAGAAAGGATTATATCATTCTAAAACCCTTTTCATGCTTTCAAAAGCTTTAAAATAGCATGTTAACATGCTTACAGTTTAAAGTAGCAGCGGTGTATGAAAAGAGGTTTCAGAATGAGCGAAAAATGTCTCGCTGTAGTGGAAATCGATCAAGATTTATGTAGCCGGTGTTATGTTTGCAATTCAATTTGCCCTTATGAAGCCATAAAACGCGACTCAACTGGAAAAGTTGAAGTTAACAGTCAAGACTGCCAAGTTTGCGGTATATGCTACAGTGCTTGTCCTGTTTCAGCCATTAAAACGCAATATTACACTTACGATAATCTTTCAAACTACGTTAAACAGGCGCGTGCAAAAGCCAAAGATGGCGCTGACACGCTTGTTTTAATGTGTCGAGGAAACTCGCCTTCAACAGGCGAAGTTCAAGATATCCTTAAAGAGCAAGGGTTAAAAGTTGGCAAGTACGTTGCGTTGCGTTTGCCGTGTTCAGGTAGAGTTCCAACTGACTTTGTTTTTGATGCACTTAATTCAGGCGTAAAAAATATTGTTTCTATTCAATGTGAAGATCCCTTCTGCCGCTATAAAGAAGGCACAAAAATAAGCACTCGAAGACTCGTTTTAGCCAGAAATGTCCTCAAACAATTAGGCTTCGATGAAAACGCAGTTAGAATAGTAAAGTTTTCTCGCAAAGCGGTTTATGATGTTCAAGAATGTGTGGGCTGTGACAAATGCATATTCATCTGTCCGTATAAAGCGCTTGAGTTTGAATCGTTTGCCACTCCAAAAGTAAACGAAGAGAAATGCGTCGGCTGTGGTGCATGCCAACTGGTTTGTCCACATCACGCTATTCAAGTGAAAGGCTTCGAGTTTGAAAATGTGGTAAACCGTTATGGGAATTCAGTTGCACAATTGAAAGCTAAAAACCACGGTCCAGCAGTTCTTGCGTTCGTTTGTCAATGGTCAGAATTCTCAGCCTTAGACAATCCTAACAGCGCGTTTGCAGGCAAAAACGTGTTAGCCCTTGAAGTTCCATGCTTCAAATCCTTAGATCCAGTTCACGTCGTCAACGCGTTAAACTGCGGTTTCGACGGTGTAATGGCAGTGGTCTGCTCAGCACAAGATTGCAAGCTTCAAGAAGGCAAAGACACTGCAGAACGCAACTTGGGCGTGTTATTGAATGTGTTGAAAAAGAAGAATCTGCTTGACCGATTCGAACTTTATGAGGAGTCACCAAGAGTTGCTGGCGACTTCAATCAGAAACTGGATGCTTTCTATAAGAAAATTTCAGCGTTACCAAGATGTGAAATAGCTGTGGAGGCGAAAGCAAAACGTACAAAATAGTAACTAAAAAAGAACTGGTTCCAAAAATTAAGCTGTTTGAAGTTGAAGCTTCCGACATTGCAGCTAAATCGCAAGTTGGACAATTCGTAATAGTCATAAACGGCAAAGCAGGCGAGCGAATACCCCTGACAATCTGCGAATATGACAGAGCGAAAGGAACAGTATCGTTTGCTTTCCATGAAGTTGGCAAAACCACAAAAGCGCTTGGCTTACTAAACGAAGGCGAATGCATCGATAACGTTACAGGTCCACTTGGCAATCCGTCTGAAGTCAAAAACTTCGGCAAAGTCCTCTGTGTCGGCGGAAGCGTGATGATTGCGCCGTTGCTGTTACAAGTCAAAGCCATGAAAGCAGCAGGCAACAAAGTAACCACAATTCTTGGCGCTAGGACAAAGGAGTTCATAATGATGGAAGACGAGGCTAAAGCCATGAGCGACAAGGTTTACATCGCAACAGATGACGGTTCAAAAGGCTACAAAGGATTAGATTTCCTCAAGGACCTGCTGAAGAAGGAAAAGTTTGACCGCTGCATCGTTATGGGTCCAGTTATCCTGATGAAGGATGTTAGCGAAATCACAAAGCCTTATGGCATTCCAACAGTTGTAACTTTAACGCCTATAATGATTGATGGCATGGGCATGTGCGGAGTATGCCGTGTATCAGTTGATGGCAAAATGAAGTTCGGTTGCATTGATGGACCAGAATTTGATGGTCACCAAACCGATTTCGACCAGTTGATTTTGCGTCAGCGCACAATGCTTCCTGAAGAAAGGTTAAGTTCAGTATTGTGGGAAATGC
>Ga0208819_1001314_pt1 | contig 13301 bp, 10 predicted proteins | sample June2015DPH_11_1_3_FD_184707 | JGI IMG/M metagenome (GOLD analysis project Ga0208819, IMG submission 184707) | Peatland microbial communities from SPRUCE experiment site at the Marcell Experimental Forest, Minnesota, USA - June2015DPH_11_150... | ecosystem: Environmental > Terrestrial > Soil >...
TCTTATCCAGAAATCTAATCAGTTTTTCATAGATCCTTCGGTCCTGTCCCCGGCGATTCAAGAGCGCTCCTTAGCAAATTAGTTCAGGCTTATGTTAACCCTGTCATTCAATTTAATCAACGACGTCTCCCCACAATCTTTTATTACGTATTGAATTATTTGGTTAAATAAAGCAATAATTATTATGTTCTTCTCAATCGAAGGGACTGATTGATTAGAAAAAACCTTTAAAAATTTCTTGCATAATTTGGAATTTTCCATTTGAAAAGTAGTTCCAAAGAACACACGGTGAGAATCGAAAGCAGAGGAGACTCATGAAGAAACTTGTTCACACCAGGGAAATCTCAATACAAACTTCCGATCTGGGGGACCATACCATCCTTGTGGAAGGTAGCCTCATAGACCATCGGTATCGGCCGAGGCAAGACGAGGTTTTAGAGGAGTCCGAGCTTGTGCACCGTATGGTTATTCGATTGAGGGTCAAGGGTCCTGGGATGTTGATCGAACAAGCAGAGGCCTCAATGCCTCATCATCCGAGGGAAGAATGTCCAGAGGTGCTTCCCTGGATCCGGAATTTGGAGGGATTGGAGATCGCCCCAGGCTACAGTATGAAGGTAAAGAAAGTCATCGGAGGCATAAAAGGGTGTGCACACTTGACTAGCCTTGTTATCGCCATGGGGGAGTCCGCCGTCCAGGGATACTGGGCCGCCTATTTTTCGGAAAGAAGGAAAATTGGCCTTCGCGAACAGACCATAAAAAAATTCATAAATACCTGCCATCTTTGGAAGGAGGACGGCCCTATCGTCAAGGGGCTGCGAGAGACTTTGGAACCCCAGGACTCATCAGAATAGAGAAGGCTTTTGCCAGGACCCTTATTCAGGGCTGTTCCTCTCATCCTGCTTTATGAATATTTCTACCTCCTATCGCAGGCAGGCGCACAGGGCATAACGTTGAGAAAAATTGGCAAAAATAATAGTGAAAAGTGTGGACCTAACACCAGAAATCCAATCCGTGATATTGTTCTTAGAACATGAAAGTGAAGAGGTGTGGTAGATGTCTAAAATAAATTTTACAGGTAGAGTCGCCATTGTGACAGGTGCCGGCGGAGGACTGGGTAGAAATCACGCTATTGAACTTGCGAAGCGTGGGGCTAAGGTAGTGGTCAATGATCTGGGTGGGTCGAGAGATGGAATGGGCTCGAGTCCATCTGCAGCGGATCATGTCGTAGAAGAGATAAAGACACTGGGTGGTGAGGCCGTCCCCAATTACGATAATGTCACAACTTTCGAAGGAGGGGAAAATATTGTCCAGACAGCCATAGACGCTTTTGGTAAATTGGACATCCTTATAAATAATGCAGGGATACTTCTGGATAGTACTTTTGCTAAGATGGACGAAAAAAAGTGGGATGCTGTGGTTGCTGTTCATCTGAAGGGGGCCTTTTGTGTTACAAAACCTGCATTCATCCACATGATGCGCCAAGGTTATGGGAGAATTGTAATGACCACCTCAGGGTCTGGCCTCTTTGGAAATTTCGGTCAGACCAATTATGCGAGCGCTAAGATGGGCGTCGTGGGTTTCACCAACGTCCTTAAGCTTGAAGGGGCAAAGTATAATATTAAGACCAATATCATTGCACCTATTGCAGGGACTAGACTCACCGAGGATGTTGTGCCCCCGGAGCTCTTCAGAAGGATGAAGGTTGATTTTGTTACCCCCGCGGTTCTTTACATGTGCTCCGAACAGTGCCAGGACTCCGGAGTTATTATTAATGCAGGGCTCGGCTACTTTAGCAGATCTGCAATCATGACAGGCGAAGGTGTCATTCTTTCAGATGGAAATAAAATACCAACGCCCGAGGAGGTAATGGAAAATTGGGGCAGGATTACAAGCCTTCAAAATCCCAGATTCTTTTCCAATTTAGGAGAAATGAGTAGCGTGTTAAAGAAATAACCCCTTATTAACTCTTCCTTCCTGTAATGTTGCGCATCTAATATTGTTCATCCACACAACATTTCTATCGGAAATATATGAAAAGCCACCCTTTCAGCAACGGGTGCGTTTCTAAATAAAAAATCGCAAAACTCTAATTACAAATGTGGTATGGTAAAAATGGGGGTAGAGGTTAACTCCCGACGGCTTGAGAATTAGAATGTCTATTTGAACCTGGAGCCAGGATTTCAATCGTCCCTTAAAAAGATAGAAGGTTGGGCTAAAAACGATTAAGGAAAACCCTCTGTTCCAATCATGGCTTTTTTTAGTACTACAAAAGGAGAAACATGATGGATTTATTGATAAGATTTAAACGGGTTGGGCTTTATCTGCTCACTCTACTGTTTCTGCTCCTCTATGCCTGCGGTACACCACAAGGGCAACGAATCAAAGAGCCTCTATCGATTCCTGATCTCCTGAAAACCCAATGCGCACTCATTGGTGCTCCTCGAATAGAAAAGATTTCCGAGCACATATGGGCCGCCATCGGCTATGACCTGGCGAACGAAATTCTCATTCATACCCTGGAAGGCAACGTGATTATCGATCCCCTGATGAGTCCCAAGAGGGGAGAGGCTGCCAAAAGGGATCTAATAGCCAGCGCTCCAGGAGGTCCGGTAAAAGCAATTATCTACACCCACAGTCATATCGATCATATTGGCGGCACATCACTCTGGATGGAAGATTCCCCTCCAATCTGGGCCACAGATAGCTTCATTGAACACTTTTACAAGCAATACCAGGTATTCCTCCCGATTGAGAACATCAGGGGGAGACGCCAGTTTGGCGAGCACGCCATTCTGGAAGACCTACCTTGTAACGGCATTGGGCGGAGAACGGATATCCAGGCCTCGCTGGAGGGTGCCGGCATTCGCCTGCCGACGCATACCTTTTCGGGAAGTAAAACCCTGAACATTGGGGGAGTGTCTATTACATTGATCGGAGCTCCTGGCGAAACGGACGACCAGTTGATTGTCTGGATACCGCAGGACAAGACCCTGATCGCCGCTGACAACTTTTACTGGTCCTTCCCAAATCTGTACACGATCCGCGGCACTAGCCCTCGGCCTGTGGACCAGTGGATAAAGAGCATCGATACCATGCGGAGACTGAGGCCTGAACATCTTCTTCCTTGTCATACAGTTCCCATCCATGGGGAGCAGGAGATCGAAACAGCTCTTACTAATTACCGGGATGCCATCCAATGGGTCCGGGACGAGGTCATCCGGGGAGCGAACAAAGGCTATGACCTCGACACAATCGCAGAAAATATCAAATTACCTCCACATCTGGCAGGATTGCACTATACTATGGAATTTTACGGACAGGTCGACTGGTCGGCTAAGGGTATTTATACCAGCAACCTTGGGTGGTTCGATGGAAGAGCTGACAAGCTCTACCCGATGAATGCTAAAGAAGCTGCCCAAAGGGAGATTAGGCTCATGGGAGGACCCGAGAAAGTCATGGAGTTAGCCGATGTCGCTTTGCAACAGGATGACATCCGTTGGTCGATCCATTTGCTTGCCAAACTGGTCGATAGTGGCATGGCGACGGGGAATATGAAGAAAGCCTTGGATGATAGACTGGCTATCAGTTATGAGAAGCTGGCGTCAACCCTCTATAACCTGAACGGACGCGGATATCTTCTGGAATCGGCGTACGAGCTCAGGCATGGCATGGAGAAGCCTACCCCTGTCAAACTCGATGAGAGCTTGGTTGCCAAGGTCCCCCTGGAAACCATCTTTTCCATCATGACCTCCCGGTTGATCCCGGAGAAGGCTATGGATGTCCATGAGACGGTGCATTTTGTATTCCCTGACGAAAACAAGCGTTTTATCGTGACGATCCGCAAAGGAATAGCCGAGGTAGTCGAAGGGGAGCCCTTAACGGGCACCCCAGATCCTGTGGCTGTCCTCACGACTGACGCGTTCACTTTCCGCAAGATGGCTATGAAGATGATCAGTCCAGTAACTGCCTTTACATCCCGTAAGATCAAGGTACAGGGTAGCTGGCTGGGTTTCTTGTTCTGGTTTGCCCGATTCAATCGCAACTGACTCAAATAAACAAGATACGTGCATTATAGATAGGGTAAACTTGAAGTATGAACCTCTTCCTATAAACGTAATTTTAAAATTTCTTCTCTCAATGCAGTATTTTGGACCGGAAATCGCAAAAATAAATTCATACAGCTACTAACGGACCCTTCGGAGGGGATATGATATAATAACTTTGGAAGGTGTGCTGCAAAGGGGGTCTTTTCTCTAAGAAGGAGGTGATTTTATGCCAATTTATCTCATGCTCACCACTCTAACCGATGAAGGGCGGAAGACAGTAAAAGAGAAACCAGGTAGGATCAAACAAGTCAACAAGGAAGTAGAGAAGATGGGGGTTAAGATTCTTAGCCAGTACGCTCTCTTGGGTGCTTACGACTTCGTGAACATCCTGGAAGCTCCTGATAACCAGACAATAGCCAGAGTAGCGTTGGAATTGGGTTCCAGGGGAGCTTTGAATACTACAACACTTGCGGCCCTATCCGTTGATGAATTTATTAACGCACTGAAAAAGAAAAAATAGATGAAGAACCGCACGAATATCTCTTCATCTGATTTCGGCACACCTTCCATTTGGGTATAGTATCCTCACTTTTTCACTCTTCCTTCCTGTAACTTTCTCCAAAACATTTCCGTTTAATAGTGAAGATTTCGATCCGTAATTGTTTCACCTAATTGTTTCAATGTTGACAGGCAAAATATATTATAGTAAATCTTGGTAAAGTCTTCGAGAGAAGGGGGGAGACCGGCTAGCTCTTTACAGAAAGAAGATAGCCGAACTGCCGAAGGGTACATCTTTAATAAGTTTGGCTTTTGTTTTAGGAAAAAGATCGAAGAGAACACAGGAGGGGCCGTGTTTAAAAAGGTGCTAATCGCCAATCGGGGAGAAATTGCAGTCCGTATCCTTCGTGCCTGCCATGAGATGGGGATTTCAGTAGTAGCTGTCTATTCAGAACCGGATCGTGGGGCTCTCCATGTTCGTTATGCAGACGAGGCTTACTTTCTTGGCTCTGGGCCATCCGAGGAGACTTACCTTGCAAAAAATAAAATATTAAGTATAGCTCGTAGAGCTAAGGTGGATGCCATTCATCCGGGATATGGATTTTTGGCAGAAAATCGGGAATTCGCACAAGAGTGCGAGGAAGAGGGGATTATTTTCATAGGGCCTTCCGGGGAATCCTTGGAAAACATGGGTAGGAAGATCAGGGCCAAATCCAACATGACCCAGGCATGGATTCCCGTGATCCCAGGCAGAGAGATTCCTTTAGACAATGAGAAAGCAGCTTTGGACGCAGCGAATGCTTTGGGGTATCCTTTACTGATCAAAGCGATTGCAGGAGGTGGGGGTAAAGGGATCCGGCGGGTGGATCGAGCTGAGCAGCTTTTCCAAGCGATGAATGTTGCCAGAGCCGAGGCCATGGCAGCCTTCGGAAACGAGGGCCTCTACTTGGAGAAGTATATCGATCAAGCAAGACACATCGAGTTTCAGATCTTGGCGGATCATTTTGGAAATATCATTCACCTTTTTGACCGGGAATGCTCCATCCAGAGGAGGTATCAAAAAATACTAGAAGAATGTCCTTCTCCATTTTTAGATGATACCACCCGCCTTCGAATGGCGGGGGCGGCCCTCTCGGCTGCCATCGCTACCAAATATAATGGGGCAGGAACTGTCGAATTTCTTGTGGACCGGAAGAAGAATTTTTATTTTTTGGAACTCAATGCACGGCTCCAGGTAGAACATCCGGTAACGGAAATGGTGACCGGGGTGGATATCGTCAAGACCCAAATCCGGATTGCAGAGGGCGAAGAGCTTCCTCTCACCCAAAGGGATGTTCAACCCATTGGAGCCTCGTTGGTTTGCCGAATCTATGCTGAAGACCCTGAGAACAACTTTCTACCCTCTACCGGTAGAATCGAGAGGCTGCAGATTCCCGGGGGTCCCGGAGTCCGGGTAGACCTTGGAATCTATGAAGGTTATATTGTCCCCATCTTCTACGATCCTATCATCGCCAAGGTCATCGTTTGGGGCAGAAATCGCCGGGAAGCCATTCTGCGAATGGATCGAGCCCTCCAGGAGCTGGTTATCAAGGGTATCAAGACTACCATTCCCTTTCACCGCTGGCTTGTGAACAATCAACGGTTCATCCAGGGTGATTTCGATACAAACTTTCTGGATCAGGAATATTTTCAAAAGAGAAGAGAGCGGAGTGATTCCTTTCAGGAATTAGCCTGCCTTGCTGCTGCCATCCGAGCTTGTCAAAAAGATCAGAAGGAAATTGGGTGTGAGTACAAAATTAAAACAGAGGATACGATTTATCCCGTTCAGGTGGAGCCCTTGGAACATCAAGTATATCGGGTTTCTTTCAATGATCGCGACCGTAATGTAGATGTCTTAGAGATCTCAGAGAATCTTTACTCCATGATCTGCGATGGGCAATCTTATGAAGTGGATATCATGGAGGAAGGGGATACTCTTTATGAGATTTTCGTAAAAGGAAGGAGTTACTTGCTGGAAATCGTTCGACCAGATAAGACCCCCTCTCTTCCCACCCAGGAAGAAGAAATAGTTGTCCCTCCTGGTGAGGAGGTTGTGACTGCACCCTTGACCTGCCAGGTTATTAAAGTTCTAGTCGAGGCGGGAGAGAAAGTGGAAATTGATCAAACGCTACTCATTGTTGAGGCCATGAAGATGGAAATGCCCATCCCTTCTCCGTTTGGAGGGAAAGTCAAAGAGGTTCTGGTGAAGGAAGGACAGACGGTCGATTCAGGGACAAATCTTTTAACATTAACTTCACTATAGGTTTTTTTGACCCTACGCATCGGGAACGGGTCAAAAAGGTGGCCTTTTGCAATTGAGGCCGAACCTGAAACAACCGCCGTTCAGTCTTGATGCGAATCGAAGAGTTCTCACCCGATATCGGCCAGAGTACTCACTTTTGATTGCAAATCATCACTCCACCCGGAACGGCACGGACCAGGTTCGGTTCTACAAATTTGAAGGCGAACGATCGGTGATCTTAACCCCCTAGGCACCCTCGTTGAACTTCTTGGCAGGATGTCGCGAGGCGTTTTCACGTGGGAGCGATCGAAATAGCGATATATAACCTTCAGTTAAGCGGGGCGTTATCCACTCTTTCGATTAGTAATCACCAAATTCCCGTGCTCGTTCCAAGTGAACATTTGTAGGTACAACGTTGAATGAGTAGGGAGAGTTTTGGCATTCACCTATCTGATAATCCCTAATAGCCCTTCTCCTAATTCTTCTTTTGAGGTAGGGGGCTTACAAGTAAGTTCCCCAATCCTGCCTTCGTCTATTTAATTAGCTCAACAGGCTTGTCCCTTAAAATCGGGATCCTCCTATTTTCCTAGGAGCATCTGCTGATTACGGGGTGAAGTCTTCAGAGGGGATCTTCTGAGCAGGGCATCTACATGGAAGAAAAAGGCGATAACCCTATATCTTTTTAAAAGAAATCTTCACTCTTCGGGGTAATCTCCGTGAATCCATGGTGGGTTTGCCTGCCTATCTCTTAGGCAAACAAGGGGTCAGAGATGCAATGTTCCTTCCTGTACTCTGCAGGCGGACATTTTGGTAAGACATGCTTGATTTCGAATGGGAATCAATAAGATAATGTTTCGATATTCCCTCCCAACAAGCAAATTGCTAAATGATGATTAATAATAAAGATTGTTTTCACAAGACAACTTCTCTATTGACAAGTGAAACATTTTCTGATAGTAAAACCAATGGGTGGAAGTTTTCCTCGCATTAATAACCGCAAAATAATTTAACGACACAACCTTACCTTTTAAGAAAGGAGTAGCTTATGGAAAAGGGAATGAATCGCAGAGAGTTTTTAAAGACAACGGCTACTACGGGTGCTATTCTCATGGGGGGGGATCTTCTCCGTGGAACCGCAATGGCCCAGGGGGCAGTAAACATTCCAGAAGCTGAAAAGATCGTCATTACAATGGTCACAGACAATTATTATGATGTGAATCGATTAGATTACAAGATTGCGAAAAGACAAACTTCTATTTCAAACCCTCTTGAGGCCGCTATGCACGCTGAACACGGACTGGCTTACCAAATTGAGACTGTGGTCAATGGGGAATCGCATACTTGTCTTTTTGATTTCGGATCGGACCCCAGGGGGGTACTTAGAAACATGGATCTCCTGAAGATTGACTGCAAAAAAGTGGAAGCCCTTGGCCTAAGTCACGATCATTGGGACCATGAAACTGCCCTGGTTGAGATTCTGAAGGCCAAGAAAGAAGAATTCTCCAAAAATATTCCCCTTTACCTCGGAGAGGAGTTCTTCGTAGGAACTTACAGCAAGCGGCCCAATGGTAATATTACTCAGCTAAACCTTCTTAAGAAGGAGGCTGTTGAGGAATTAGGTTTTATAAGAATTGTAGAAATAAAAGTTCCTACTCCGATTATTCCAGGGGCATATTTGCCAGGGAGAATCGAACAGGTTACGGATTACGAAAAGGTTGCCCCGAATTTCCTGGCCAAAAAGGGAGGCGAATTCGTGCAGGAGACGTTTACCGGAGAACAGGCTGTTATCCTGAATGCCAAAGGGAAAGGTTTGGTTGTGCTGTCCGGTTGTGCCCACAGGGGGATCGTTAATGCTGTAAAACAAGCCCAGAAAATGTCAGGTATTGAAAAAGTGTACGCCGTTATGGGAGGTTTCCATTTAATAAATGCCAAACCAGAGTTGATTCAAAAGACGGTTGCGGACATTAAGGCGATGAATCCCGAATACATTGTCCCAACCCATTGCACAGGGTTTGAGGCCATATTAGCTTTTTTGAAAGAAATGCCAGACAAGTTCATTCTTAACACGGTAGGCACAAGATACACTATTGTGGGATAAACATCTGTACCAACTCGTCAGGATTTCTTCCCGCATAAAAAGAGAGGCAGGGTCGGAAACGGCCCTGTTTTTTTTCGAACGTTTCTAACCGTAATCGTTGACATCGGGGATCACGTTGGACTGAAGAGTAGTAGGTGTTATCAGTAACCTGTGGTAGCGGGATGGGAAGTGAGCGGCTGCTCACCGCTTCAAAAGAATTCAATAAGAAAAATCAAAATTTTATGGTAAGGTAAAATCAGATTTAGATGTTGTGATTAAAAGGGGGGGAAGAATGGAAAAAGGTGAGACTAAGAAAATCTACACCTACACTGATCGAGACATCGCAAGAGTTGCCGGTGTTTCAATAGGAGCGGTGCGGGTGGCAAAAGTCCGCAGGAAGATTTTGGCAAATGATTTAAGAAGTGTCTCCGTTTACATCATAGAGCATTGGCTAAAAACAATGCAAAGGAAGGGCAAGAGGTAGACCTGAACGCGGATACGTTCATTAAGCACTATGATTAAAAAAAGGGATTCATTAATGGCGCTTTCTCTTTGAAATAATCACCGCGGTTATTGTGAGAGGAGCCTTTTTAAGGGCATTACGATTGACCATGATAGTGATTACCGGGAGAAACAAACGACTTTTGGTCACCTACCGTTGGTCTGTCGGGTAACAATTTGTCCTGAATCCTAACCTTCTCAACGCAAATTTGTGCATGTTACTTCCTGAAATCAAGTTTGACAAATTCTGCCAAACGGTGTAGATTTCTTTCTAAAATAAACAATCGATGTCCGTCAGAGATCGTTCAAAAATAACTAAAAACATACTTCATTAAATATTCGGTACAATAAACCGTTAGGATCTCAACTACACGAAAAAATTATGACCGATGTAATTAAACCAGTTAATATCGCTGGGGCAGCAATAATCACTCCTGAAGACATTTCCCCGTGCAAAAATTGTGTTTTTATCATTCATCAAAGATATGCGGGTAAATGAACTGAAATCAATGACTCGATGGATACTTTGTTAATCTTTGAGGGGGTCAAGTTATCAAAAGAGAACCTATAAGAAAAATGAGTCAGGGATGTAGGTATTGTAAAGGGTATTTTTCCTATGAAATGAGTTTAATTTGAGCAAAGGTCTTTGACAGTAAAAGGGAGGTGATTCTATGTTTGCAGTTTTTGTGCTTCTCTTAATTGCAGCCATTATTTGCACCATAGCTTCTGCTATTGGAAAGCTCCCACTTTGGATTGCAGTTGCATTTCTTTGCCTAATAGAGTTACTTCGTATAATGGTGATTGTGGGGCATTGAAAATTTCAGAAGGAGAATGAGAAATGAAGAAGTATTGATTGACTCATTCATGATCTTCCTCACAACTCCAACCTGCTTAGCCTGAATGGATCGCGGCGGCCATGTTTTTGAAGCTCTTATTGGCTACTTCTCTGGCAGAATGGCATGACAGAGCAATCGGCTGCTGCGGACGGTTAACCACCACCGCAGAGCCGTGTCACTCTCTCTTCCAATCGCAAATCATCAACTTTTGCCACAACCCTGTCCCCACACTTTGTAGGTGGAAGTCTCATTCTTTTTCCATCACATCCAGCTATTTGTAAGCTATTTTGGCTCTCCATCGGTATCGACTGAGAACTTGCGAATCCAAAACAACTCAGAAGACTTAGACTTCTTTGGACACGGGGATGACCAATACGATCATCTATGGTTCATGAGGGATACTTTCATGAAATATGGTCATTGAAAATAGGAACCTTAAACCCACACTTTCCTATTGAAATCACCATCTCTATCTTTTGGCAACGGCCTTCTGGCGGGCATTGTGGATCATCAGGATATTGATTATCGGTAGAAACAAACATGTTTGATCATCCATTTGTGGTTCATGGAATGACAATATGTCCCAAGTCCAGACCTACAGTAAACCAAATATTTGTATGTTACTATCTGAAATCATCAGATAGAAGATCCATGTCTCTCTCCAAGATTTCAAAGGCAAATCAATGAAAAATAATTTTTATTATCTCATTTTTAGATATTGACAAACAATCCATTTGTGATATTTTGGACGAAAATTATTTCATAAGTAAGGAGGCCTCTATGCTGAGAAGAGGATCGAAGCAGCCATATAAACCAAAGGTAGAATATAAATACACCGTAAAGGACATTGCAGAACTTGCTGGGATGACCCGGAACGCTTTAGGAGTAGCAAAAGTTCATGGGAAGATCGAACCTGGAGATTTCAGGAGTGTCGTAAGCTTCCTGATCAGGAGAATTATAGACAATCGTCTTACAGGGGACCTCTTTACCCCCGCAGCGCGGACGGCAAAGAGAATGAAGGGAAGCAAGAGCAGAGCCCATGTCTTGGGAAAGAGACCCAAAAAGACAGCTCGTCGTAAATAGAGACTTCTTCCTTGAAATCGTGATTCCTGAAATTTACCTTTTTATACAAGCTTTCAAAGGGTAATCATCAAAAAGATAATTTTCACACCCCTATTTTTAGTGTTGACAAGGCGACTATTTTTGATAAAGTTGTTTCAACAATTCGAATAGAATTTTCTCTTTCCAAAGGGAGTGTCTTGATACAACCTAAAAAAGAAAGGAGGAAATGTATGGAAGAAAAGAATAAGGGGAAAAATGGAGTTGGAGCTGATAAGAAAAACAAACTAGGCCGAAGGACATTTCTAAAATATAGCGCTGCTCTTGGAGCTACTGCCGCTGTTAGCGGTATCAATTTCCAGACAGCCACAGCCGTCGATGTGGATAGAAAGGTGGCTGTAGGGAATACCCGAGTCCTGGGATGCAACCCTGAGACGTCCACAGATGGGTACTGGGATAATTCCACGCCTCCTGTCCTTCGTATGAAGTCAGGTGAGGTCGTGGAAGTCGAAACAGGGACGCACTTGATGGGGAGAATGGTTCCTGGCGCAGACATCAATGACTGGATGAGGTGGTACAAGGAGGTGATAGATAGGACCCCGGAAACCTATACCTATCCCGATCCAACCACTGGGGCGAAGAAGCTGAAAAGAGGTGGAGGGCACCATCACCTGACCGGTCCGATTTATGTAAACGAAGCAGAGCCGGGTGATATTCTTCAGATTGAGATCTTAGACATCATTCCCAACACGTATGGGTTCAACCTCTATCCTGAGACCTCATTCATGAAGCTGGGCCTCCTTGCCGACGATTTCCCCAAAGGCGAGGTCAGATGGTATCGGGCAGACCTTAAAAAGATGAAGTTTGAATTCTTACCAGGAGTAGAAGTGCCAATCAGACCATTCCCTGGAACGATAGGTGTTGAACTCCCTGAGCCAGGAATGTGGAGCAATGTGCCGCCTGGGAAGCACGGTGGGAACCTGGACAACAAGGACCTTGTAGCGGGAACTGTTCTTTATCTCCCTGTGTGGGTAAAAGGTGCTGGATTAAAAACGGGAGATTCGCACCTTGCCCAAGCCCATGGTGAGGTCGATTTGAATGGCCTCGAAGGAGCTTTCAGAAGCATCACCATGAGGGTGACGGTGCGCAAGGACCTCAAGGCTCTGGTGGACTGGCCTATGGCCTCTTCTTCCACTTACTGGATCACGATGGGGATGCACACCGACCTGCTGGAATCTTGTAAGATGGCTGTAAGAAAGGCCATAAAGTTCTTGAATAGCTATTACGGTCTCTCTACGGGTGAGGCATACGCTTTCTGCAGCATGGCAGTGGACCTACACGTGACCCAGGTTGTCGATTATACCCTCGGTATCCACGCTATGATTCCCAAGGAATGTTTTGTGGGTGAGAAGTTTGCGAGCAAGAACGGTTTGTTACTTAAGGCATAAGGCCTGAGTTTCTTGTTTTTGTATCATTCCGGCATGCCCCCCGAAGGCATGCCGGATGGATGTGTCCGATCCTCCTGTTTTTATCTCTTCCTTCCTGAAATCACCAACCGGACATTTTAATGAAACATGCTTGATTTCTATCGGTAAACCTCAATGGCCTTTTTACTATTGACAAACAACCTCCTTTTTAATACTTTCAATTCATCCAAAAGCAAGTTCTTATCATTTCAAACCTTGTGGGATGTCCCGGAGGAGTTAATCAAGAAATATCCTGGGCATTTTCTTGAAGAGGATAAAGAAGTATTTAGAAAAGTCAAAAATCACATTTTCCGTTCCGGCCCTTCTACCGTTTTTTCGATCATTGGATGAATAGATAAATGTGTAAAACCACGAAGAAGTACCAATTTCCCGAATGCCTTAAGGATCAATGTCACCCTCCCGAATTCGATAGGTGGCTGGAGCGAAAACTATTGCATCGGGATGGTTGAATGCGTATGTTTCTGTGCAGTCCTGTAGTTGGAGGGAAATAGTAATTTCTGTCATCTTTTAAAGAGA
>Ga0208819_1001323_pt1 | contig 13260 bp, 12 predicted proteins | sample June2015DPH_11_1_3_FD_184707 | JGI IMG/M metagenome (GOLD analysis project Ga0208819, IMG submission 184707) | Peatland microbial communities from SPRUCE experiment site at the Marcell Experimental Forest, Minnesota, USA - June2015DPH_11_150... | ecosystem: Environmental > Terrestrial > Soil >...
GAGAAACGCGGGTTAGTTGACCCGCAGCACTGCGGCCCCGCGGATGGCGTCATTCTTGAGCGAGTTCAGCACGCGATTGGCGTCGCGCAGCGGGAATACCTCGATCTCGCTATGGATGGGGATTTCGGCGGCGAGGCGCAGGAAATCCTCGCCGTCCTGCCGAGTGTTATTGGCGACGCTGCGCAGGACACGCTCGTAGTAGAGCAAATTGTAATCGAGTGGTGGAATAGGGCTCATGTGGATGCCGCCCAGCGCGACGGTCCCGCCTTTCTTCAGGGCCTTTAGGGCTGCGGGCACAATCGCGCCCGCCGGCGCAAAGATAATGGCAGCATCAAGTTTTGCAGGCGGCTCCTCCACCGTGCCGCCCGCCCACGCCGCGCCCATCTCGAGCGCCAGCTTCTGGTGACGCGCGTCGCGGGTCATGGCGTAGACCGCGACATTCCAGTGCCGTGCTACCTGGATGGCCAAGTGGGCCGCCGCCCCAAAGCCGTAGAGTCCAAGCTTGCCGCCCGGCTCAACGCCCGAGAGGCGCAGAGAGCGGAAGCCGATAATCCCGGCGCATAGTAGCGGAGCTGCCTGCTCATCCCCTAGGCCCTCGGGAATGGCATAGACGAATTCCTCCGGCGCGAGTGTGTACTCCGCATAGCCACCGTCCACCACGTATCCAGTGAACGTAGGTGCGTCGCAAAGGTTCTCCTTTCCCGCACGGCAATACTCGCAGACCCCGCAGGTCCGGTGAAGCCAGGGGATGCCAACCCGGTCGCCGACGCGGAAGCGGCTGACCTCGGGGCCCAACTTCTCGATGCGCCCCACCACCTGATGCCCTGGGATCACGGGTGACTTGCGCGCTGGCAACTCGCCCTCGACCACATGCAGGTCAGTCCGGCAGACCCCGCAGGCGGCAACCCGCACTAGTACCTGATCTCTTTCGGGCAGCGGGTTCGGCGCGTCGGTAAAGTCGAGTGGATTGGTCTCAACCCGCGCGGGCGAATGGAGCAAACACGCCTTCATGACACCCTCCGCCACAATCGTACTCGAAGCGCTTGCTAATCGCAATTCGAGCCCACCCCTTGGTCCAGGCGCCCAACAAGGATATTGCTATCGAACCGTTGCACGAGCTCGCGAGCGCAGCAGGCGGGCCCCTTACTCTGGTCCGTGACTGCACGGTTCATTTTCTGCAGAAGATAACGTGTTGTCAGGAGACTCGCGCCATTATCGCGGCTTGTTGAAACCAGAATAGTTCAGGAGGGCCGGGGAATTCAGGAGCTCACCGAGTATGGTCACTTCTCCAGTGCCAGAAACTCCACATTTCCCCGTTCGTCGCCGTTCCAGGCTGCAAAATACAATTCAACCCTGAGCTGGGGGAAATCCTTTCTCAGCGCCTGTCCCAACTTTCGCAGGTCCTCCTCCTGGCGCTGGCGCGGCTCGGAGGAAGAGTGGAGATGCAGGGGGAGGGTCTTGTACCAGGCGCAGTCCTGGTGCTGGATCAGGATTAGCCGGCTGATCTCATGGTTCTCCACGAAGAAGCGTAACCACCTCCAACTTGCCCAGGAGAATTTCGGCAGGTACTCCACTAGCGTCAAACTTTGGGGTCCGCCGGGTATGACCAACAGATCGTAGTTCCCAGCGAGCCCTAGATGCCGGTTCAAGAACTCCTGGAAAGCCGCCTGGAATCGGTGATCGCCGCAATGCACAACGAGGGCGCCGGGCGCCTCGCTCTGAAGCTTGGAGTCGACTTGATAGGAAAGCATGGTCAGTCTCAGGTTGGGGCAAAGTGTAAAGGTCAAAGGGTAAAGGCTAAAGGCGACCTGCACCCTTTACAGGGGTCGCGTCAAAGTGGCGTCGGCGCGCCGGCCCCGAAGGGGCCGAGGGTCATTAGCCGTGAGTGAAACTCACGGGACGCGTCGCCCGTGGATGTTCGACCCCTACGGGGTCGAATGACCTTTCGCCCCTTGTCTCCTTGTCCGTAGGTTTCACCTACGGCTAATGATTTTGTTCCCCTTCGGGGAACTCCGCGGACTTTGACGCGACCCTACAACCTTCACCCCTTACCCTTTAACCTTTAGCTTTTACCCTGGCCGGCCTCCACCGGCAATGGTTGCGTGGGGGCTTTGGCTTCGGCGCGCTTCGCTTCCTTGCCTGCGGTGAGCCGGCCGCCGTCGACGCCCAGTTGCGAGAGTACGGCAGGCAGGTCAAGGCCCAACGCTTGCAACTGTTGGAGCAAGCTGAACACCAGCGCCGGTCCGGTTTGGGCGATGCGACCGATGCCTCCCGTCCCGTCACCCGTCGCACTGTTACCTTGTTCGATGACCACCACTCGATCAATGTTACCTAGTGGAGCAGCAACCGCCCCGAAAATACTCGCTGAGGCTTGCAGCACAGCAGGCAACTTTTCGAGTATGGTCTGGAGCTTGGCGGCCTCGTTGAATTCCTTCCACGCTCCCGCCTTCTTCAGGATGGCCTGTGCCTCGGCAACGCCCTGCGCCTCGATGGCACGCGCCTGGGCCAGACCCACTGCTTCCACCTTGGAGGCCTCGGCGCGGCCCTGCGCCTCGACGGCCGCGGCTTGCCCCAGACCTTCCTGCCGGAATTTCTCCTGCGCGGCCTCGGCCATGGCGATCTGGGCGGCCTTGTTGCCCTCTGCTTCCAGAATGGCAGCCTGCTTCTTGGCTTCCGCATGCAAAATGGCCGCCTGCCGCTCCGCCTCGGCGGGCTTGATAACCGTGGCCTCCAGCTCTTTCTGCTTGCGTTGTACCTCCTGTTCCTGGACGGCAATCTGCTCCTGGGTGCGCATCCTCTCCACACGCACCTCTTCCATGACCACTGCCTGCTTGGCCTTGGCCTGTGACAGCGGACCGGCTTGCGCGGCCGTGGCCTTTTGCGTTTCCACTTCGGCCAGGAACTGGGCCTGCTTTACCTGAAAGTCACGCTGCGCCGCAGCAATGTTGGCGTCAGCGTCGAACTTCGCCTTCTCGCCTTCCTGCATGGCCAGGGCGGACTTGATCTTAGCATCCCGCGTGGCCTCGGCCTCACCAATGGTTCCGTCGCGTTTCACCTCCGCCGTTCGCTTCTTGCCGAGGGCGTCCAGGTAGCCTTCTTCGTCGGATATGTCCTGGATGGTGAGTACGTCCACGCCAATGCCCATTCTCTCCAGGTCCACGGTGGCTTCCGAGGTCAGCTTCTGGGCGAAGCTCTGGCGGTCGCTGTTGACCTCTTCCACGGTCAGGGTGCCGAGAATCGATCGCAGGTGGCCTTCCAGCGTCTGAAAGATGACCCGCTGTATCTCTTCGTGCGACATGCCAAGGAAGCGCTCGGCAGCGGCGCTGAGGGACATGTCATCGCTCTTGATCTTGACGTTGGCGACCGCCTTCACCGAAATGGGCACGCCTTTCAAGGTGTAGGCGCGCTTGATTTCCAGCGGAATCGTGAAGACGTTCAAGGAAAGGTAGTCCACCTGTTCCAGGAGCGGGAAGCGGAAGGCTGCACCGCCCTTGATCATGCGGTAGCCCACGATTTTGCCGTCCGCCGTCCTCCGCTTCCGTCCGCTGAAGACGGCCACGGCGTTGGGTGGCACTTTCAGATAGTTTCGGGCGAAAAGAGCCATGGCCACAAGGAGAGCCAAAACGACAAAGACCACAATGATGGGAACGAAGAACTGGGTAATCACGTCCATGACTTCCCTCCGCACTGGAAATTGGAAAATCGAAACTGGAAACTAGAAGTGGGTAGTTAGAAGACCGCAGCAACCCACGAGACTAACCACTTTCCAGTTTCCAGTTTCCAGTTTCCATTTTCGAGTTTCCATTTTCCGCTACTCTGCCCGTCGGACCACAACTGTCTCGCCCACGACAGCTTCGATCTTCACCAGCGTATTGATGGGAATCTCTTCGCCGTCTTGCGACCGGGCAATCTTCTCCACCACGCTCTCCCCCATCGTGCACCGGACTTGTCCCACTCCAGCTCTCGGGATGCCCACGCTGACCTGGGCTATGCTCCCTGCCAGATCGCTCACCCGGATTTCGCTGGAGGCCTGCTGGCTGAAGAGGAAACTCGCGAAGAGGTAAATGATGGTGCCAAAGACCAAGCCGCCGGCCACCCCTACAACGGTGCTGATGCCCGTGCTATAACCAAGGTGGATACCAATAGCCCCGAACCCACCAAACGCGGTTATGAAAACACTGAGGATGCGAGTGCTCAAGATGCTAACGCCCGCGTCCACGTGCACGTCGCCGTGAAAATCGGCTTCGTGGCCCGCCAGGTCACCATGCTCGAACAATTCCCCGGACACGAAACTCACCACCAGGAATAAGAACCCGATGGACGCAATACCTAAAAATACTGCAAACGCTGAGAACCCGGCAAAGGTCAACATGAGCCAGCCTCGCAGTATCGAGGGAGCTTAGGGCTTTCCAGGCACTCCCAGGACGCATGCTTTGAATCAGTCACGCCTAACTCTAGAACTGCCCCCCGCCGAAGTCAAGTCACCCAGTTCACTTACCCCCCCTGCGCTTTCAGGTATTGGTGTCATTTATTGGTGTCATTGTGCGAGACCTAGTCATTCCCGCGAAAGCGGGAATCTAGTCCGCAAACCTTTGGAAATGTGCTCTCGTCGGACTGGATTCCCGCTTTCGCGGGAATGACCGGCGGTTCGAGTGGATCCCCATTCCAAATGACACCAGCACCCGCTTTCACGGGCTCTTGACATGAGCATTGAGTGGTGGTGGAATAAAGGTCCTCGCAAAAGGACCTGAAGCTCTTTGCCAAAGTGTACACTGTCGTACCCTACGCCGTCTCTTGGGAAAAAGCTAAGACTTGCCCAGGGAGGTGGTGTAGAACGAATCTGGCAATGCATGAGGGACTTGTAGTCTATTGCTCTGCATAACCCATCACGTATCCCAAGGAGCCAACAAAATATGAAGTGTAAACCCAAGGTACTCGAAGTTCTGGCCGGGGCGCTGACTGAAGAATTGGGCGCCGTGGTTCAATACATCCTCCACGCCGAGATGTGTGATAACTGGGGCTATAAATCACTCGGCGGTTTCACGAAAAAGCGTGCCATCGAAGAGATGAAGCATGCCGAGAAGTTGATTGAGCGGATTCTCTTCCTGGAAGGCGCGCCCGACGTGCAGGCGTTGCCGAAAATCGAAGCGGGCAAGGACGTCCCGGACCAATTGAGGATTGATCTGAAGGGCGAGCAGACGGCCATCGTCAGCTACAACCAAGGAATCGCCACCTGCACCAGCGCCAGCGACCAGGGCTCCGCTGATCTGCTGCTGGCGAATTTGCATGACGAAGAACGACACGCCGACTACCTCGAAACCCAACTGGGCCTCATCAAGGAACTCGGCTTGGCAAATTACTTGGCCCAAAAACTGGAGGAGTGAACCCTGCACCGGGGGTCTTTGACCGGGGTAGAGCCGGTCCTGCGCGGCGGGACTGGCAAGTGCCGCCGGGACGGCGGCGCTACGCTGTCAGTGCCTGCGGCGCTCCCGGGTGCGACGGGCTGGAAAGAAGAGGTATGGAAAGCAAGGAGGACTGCAAAATGAGCGGACAAAAGAACTACTCCACTGTGTTAATCGGAATCTGCATCCTGTTGGTCGTGGGGGCCGCCACTGTGCTCGTCTTTGCGCAGCAGGGGAAGATCGTCTCCAGCTATGGACCGACCAACCAGGACGTTTCCTTCGACCAAATCAAAGCCGCACGCATGGCAGTGAAAGCCGCACGCGCCAAAGAGCACATGGAATTACTGAACTCCCGTTATTCGCTCGCCAAGAAAACCACCTCCGAGGTTCTCATGTCGGGAGGGAAACCCATCCCCGTGGGACCGACAGCCAACCTCCGAGGAGTAACGTGGGAGCAGCTTGACAAAATGGGCCCCGAACAAATCAAAGAGAAGGGAGTTTTCCCATACAAGCCCTTACCGTTTGCTGACCACGCGGAGGGGGGCATGCTCTTCCCGGAGATGACCACGAAACTACTGCCCCGGCTGGTTCGGTTTGACTTGGATTTCGACCTGCCCGAATATTTCCTTCCAGACCCGGCCCCCGCAATTTACCTCACCACCCGGCCCGACCTTGGTGATGTGGCAAAAGGGCGTCTCATTACCATCGATGACTACTATGAGATCTTTAACGGCATTTTGAACCCCAAGCAGCTTGAAGGTCTGCGCCTTCTACTGACCCAGTTTCCGCAACAGCAATTCAACTCGACGGAAGACCGGCGGACTGACAGGCCCAGTCTGGGCGTGACTTGTTTCGACTGTCATGTCAACGGCCATACCAACGGGGCTAACCATCTTGTTGGAGACATTCGACCCCAGGAATTCAGGCATCGCATCGAAACGCCTTCCCTCCGGGGAGTGAATATCCAGCGGCTCTTCGGTTCTCAGCGTGCCCTTAAGACCGTGGAGGATTTCACAGAATTCGAACAGCGTGCTGCCTATTTCGACGGAGACATCGCCATGGCCGCCAAGAAAGGGGTTAACGTTCTTGAAAGGGGCTCCCAGGTCCATTTCATGGCGGAATTCCTGGAGATCCTGGATTTTCCTCCGGCTCCCAAGCTTAACATTTACGGCGAACTCGACCGGACCAAGGCTAGCCCAAGCGAACTAAGAGGTGAGGCGCTCTTTAACGGGAAGGCTCGGTGCGGTTCATGCCACCCTGCCCCATACTACACCGATAACAGCATGCACAACCTCAAGGCTGAGCGTTTTTACAAGCAGGAACTGGTGAATGGCATGATGATGGCCGACGACGGTCCTATTAAGACGTTCCCCTTGAGAGGCATCAAGGACTCCCCACCCTATCTGCACGACGGGCGGTGCTTCACCCTTGAGGATACGGTCGAATACTTCAACCTCATTCAACAGCTCCACTTGACCGCCCAGGAAAAGGAGGACATGGTTGCTTTCTTGCGCTGTCTATAGGAATTATCTCCACTGAAAGACAACAACGAAGAATTCGTCGCTCCGAAGGATATGCTGGCGGACCTTTGTGCTGACAGCCAGCAGTTGACACGGTCCTTTCGCTCCACCCATCAGGTCTGCGATCAGCACAACGATGTCGCTACTGCCAGCATGATTGAGAACTGGATTGGTCAGACTGAGCGCCGGATATGTTTTTTAACGGAAATCGACGTAGCCTCTGAGCCTCTAAAGGACCCAGAGATATCTAAACATCATCAACGTCAACGCGCACACAAACGCGAAAAGGACAATCTCAATGCCATACATTACGGTCGGGAAGGAAAACTCCGGCACTATCGATCTTTACTATGAGGACCACGGCTCGAGTAAGCCGGTTGTCCTTATCCACGGATATCCGCTGAGCGGCGCTTCCTGGGAGAAGCAGGTCGCGGCCCTGCTGGATGCGGGCCACCGTGTCATCACCTATGACCGCAGAGGATTCGGCAAGTCCAGCCAGCCCACAACGGGTTACAACTACGACACCTTCGCCGAGGACCTGCACAAACTCGTGACGCAGCTCGAATTGCGTGATTTCGCGTTGGTCGGTTTCTCTATGGGTGGCGGCGAAGTGGCGCGCTTCTTAGGGAAGTACGGATCGAAGGGCGTGAGCAAGGCGGTATTCATCTCGGCGGTCCCGCCCTTCCTCCTGAAAACGCCGGACAACCCGGAGGGCGTGGACGGCAGCGTCTTCGAGGGCATCCAGAAAGCCGTCGTGGCAGACCGTTACGCATTCTTCACCGAGTTTTTTAAGAATTTCTACAACACGGACCTCCTGCTGGGCAAGCGGGTCAGCGAACAAGCCGTCCAGGCTAGCTGGAACGTCTCAGCCGGGGCCTCGGCCACGGCCTGTCTCGCTTGCGTATCAACATGGCATGAGGACTTCCGCAACGACCTGACTCGCGTCGACGTGCCCACGCTGGTCATTCAAGGCGATGCGGACCGGATTCTGCCCATCACCGCTTCGGGCCTCCGGACCGCCAAGCTGATCAAGGGAGCCCGCCTGCTGGTGGTAAAGGATGGGCCGCACTGCATAACTTGGACACACGCAGAGCAGGTTAACGGTGAACTGCTGGAGTTTCTTAGGAAAGATAAGCGAAGCTCTCAAGCAGCCTAAAGCTCATGTCTGTTCCGATTCCGTTGTTGTAATGCCGCGGATAGATTTCGCTGCCTCTCAATTTGCTCATTCTTCTTGGGTGAGCTGGCGGCTTGGATCCACCAGCAACCAGGCCAACGCCCCTGTCCCACACAAAAACGCTGCCACTCCGAACGAGGCTCCCCAGCCAAAGCGTGAAGCGATCAATGGAGTGAGCGTGGCAGTAACCGTGCTGCCAATCTGTGCTCCCATGTTCATGACCCCGGACACAGAACCGGCAGACTCGCCCGCCATGTCGGCGGTAACCGACCAGAACGTGCTCTGTGATAAATAAAGCGCTCCGGCTCCGCCTGCCAGAACAATACTCGCCAGCCTTGGACTGCTGACGGCAGAGCCAGAGGCAACAAACGCTGCGGCGAGACCTATTCCAACTACCGCAACGCCGCATCTTCCCCAACGCTTGCCGTAGCGGCGCGTGATCCAATCGCTCAGGACTCCACCCGCCGGCGAACAAATCGCCATGGCGATGAACGGAAGCATTGCGAAGTATGAGCTCTCACGCAAGTTCAGCCCCCTTACGGTCGAGAGGTAGATAAAAAACCACGCGAAGAAAATGTAGGCGACGTAGCCATAACAGAAATAACTGTAGGTAACTAACAGGAAGTCTTTGCTCGCCAGAATTCTTCCCCACGGAAGTACTCCCTTCGCCCTATCGCTGGAATTGGGCAAACCGGAACGAATGACTTCCAATTCTCGGGCGCTCATCCAGGGGTGCTCCTCGGGATTGTCTCTCCCCAGCCAGAACCACACCGATCCGACGGCTAACCCCAAAAGCGCGCTCACCCAAAAAGAAAGCCGCCAGCCGCCGTGCAGCATAATGAAGGTAATAAGCGGAGGGGTGATCCCTGCTCCTGCACCCACCCCGGCAAATATGAGTCCATTGGCTCTTCCTCTCTCGTTGGTCGGAATCCATTTGGCTACCAATCGGTTCGAAGCCGGGTACATCACGGCCTCACCGGCGCCAAGCAGAAATCTCACACCAACAAAAGCCGCGACCACGCCTGTAATACTCCGTGGGATTGCCGTCGCTAAGCTCGTGAACACCGCCCACCAAAGTGTAGCGACAGTGATAACCCATCGCGGCCCATATCGGTCGCTGACACGCCCGCCGGGAGCTTGAAACAGCGCGTAGCCCAGCACAAAGGCGCTGAAAATGTAACCGAGCTGAATATTGCTGAGATGGTATTCCTTGACAATATAATGGCTGGCAATGGAAATATTGACGCGGTCGAGATATGCGACCGAACTTATGATGAAAATCCAAACGATCAGGACCCAGCGAACGCGTCCTTGCATGCCTGCAATCATTTCTGATCCGCCTAAAGCGCCCGGCGCCGTTTTCGAAGTGTGTCCCGCATCCTTAGGTACACCGAAAGCCTACACTGAGTGGCCGGACCTGGCAACCATTCCTGCAATGGACGGGCAAGATGACGCGGCTGCCGGATACCGGTGTCATTTGCGAGACATGGGCGTGGCAAGACGTAGTCATTTGCCACTCGCTTTCCGCTGCCTACCACCTACTACCCACCACCTACTAACTACATGTGTTTTCAACGACATTCCCGGATTTAACGTCTAAGTACCTGTGTTTTCATACACATTCGCGCTTTGCACTCAAGTTTTCCACAGCGATCCTTTGTTTTCAATAACATTCCCGCATCGTTGGTCTAATTTTAAAGTCACTGCGGTTCGTGGCAAGGGCTAGGCAATGACATACTGTCTGTTTGGAAACAAGGACGGGGGCATTCATCCGTGAGGTCTCTGCGGTCGTGACAGAACCGCCTGCCATAAGTCCCTAGGCTATCATATTGAGCGTAGCTTGTCAAGAGTCTTTTTGGAGCCAGGTTGACAGGTTGCTCAAAAAAGTCAAGGGCGTCCCCTCCTGAGCAGGACGTTTTCGCGCCGCCAAAACTTCTCCTCGTGTCATCAGCGCCCCCGTGTCCTCTGTGGCCAGAAGAGCCCGTCAGCCGACGGATCACTGAGACGCTCCGCGTGCTCTGTGTTAAAGCTTGAGAGGCACGGAGGACGCAGAGCGTGTCATTTTGGTTGCGGCCAACAGCCGCCCTATCATACTGAGCCCTTCGCTTCACTCAGGGCAAACTCCGCGAAGCATCTACGGCGCTGAACTACAGGAGGGAACTTGCTGTACAATGATCGACATGAGAAGGACAGTGCAAGCCCGACTTGATCGCCGCTCCCAAGCGGCCTTAGAACGGCTGGTGCACCGTACGGGCTGGAGCCCATCGCGCGTCGTGCGCGAGGGAGTTCACTTGCTCGCCGCGTGTTATGGCTTCCCGGCGGCCAAACGAGTGATCGGCGTGGGGCGATTTGCCTCGGGTCTTCCCGATCTAGCTTCCAATAAAAAGCACTTGAGGGGTTTCGGCCAGTGAAGATTGTCTGCGCAAGTATCGCGATCTCGCTCCGGACCTCGCCGATGCGTGCCTGGTTCAACTCGCCGAGGAGCTGGATACGGGAGACATTCTCACACTGGATAGGGATTTCGAGTCGTATCGCTGGCGCAGGAATCGCCCTTTCCATTTACTCGTGCCACTGGACCGAGGTGGGTAACGCGAACTTTGTGCCTTGATTAGAAGGAAAAGTCAGACTTTCTCGAACAATGCGCGACCGAATCTACCTCTTCGTATTCCTGGTGGGAGCAGGCCTGCTGCTCTATGTGGGTCGTGGTCTCATCGCCATGTCCGCCTACGCCACCTTCGGCCTGACCTTCGCGGGAACTACGGCTGCGGCGGTCCTGGGCATGGTTCTTTATCGGGTCCAACTCGAACTGCGAGCCAGCCGCCACGAACTTGCACGCAAAGAGGCGGAATTGAACTTCGCCCTGGAGGTGCAGCAGGCGCTTTTCCCGACACAGTTTCCGGTTGACCAAGGCCTGGAGTTCTCCGCGGTTTGCGTTCCCGCCAGAGGAATCGGGGGAGACTATTACGACGTCCTGCAACGGCGCGACGGCTGCCTGGCTTTCGCCATCGCGGACATCAGCGGCAAGGGGATTCCGGCGGCCATCCTCATGTCTAACGTACACGCTGTCCTTCGGACCCTCTATGATGCCGGCCACCCGGCGGGCGATCTCTGTACCCAGCTCAACCGCCACCTTTACCGGGTTACCGAGGGCACAAAGTTTGCAACTGCGTTTTACGCGGAGTGGAACGAGCGAGACCGTTCTCTCACCTATGTCAATGCCGGCCACCCTGCCCCCCTCCTGCTGGGATCATGCTCAAGCCAACTGCTTCAGACGGGCGGCCCTCCGCTCGGAATCTTCCCTGATACGGAGTTCCAAGTGGGCAGGCTCGTCATGCAACCCGGCGATATGATGGTGCTTTTTTCCGATGGTATTACGGACGCCGGCGAAAGTTCAGAAAGGGAATTCGGCCAGGCGCGACTGGAGGCCACGGTCAAGGAGCACTGCGAGGAGCCCCTGGACGAAATCCGGCAGCACATTCTGACAGCCGTACGCGATTGGTCGGGCGAGGAAGTGGAAGATGACATGACGCTCCTTCTCATTCGCGCAAGGTCGCAAAAGGAGGCATTATGAGAATCGGCGGCCACGGATTACGGGACCATATCCGCCTTTTGATGCCACTCTTCGGATTGATCGCTGCGGTGTGGTTGCTTCGCCTAGTCATGGACAAGGCGGGGGTGCCGCCTGCGCAGGTCAGAATAGTCAGCGTGACCGTAGCCACCGCCGCCTCGATCCTGCTGGCTGTGCTCCTCATCCACTTCAAGGTATTTGGCAGCTACGCGAGTGTTGTGGCGGCAGCCTTCCTTTTAGAGCTATGGTCACAACTCCTCATCTGCGGGGCCATTGCCTTTTCCGCCGTTACAGGCACAACTAATATTTACAGTGCGCCGGAGTATTCCTTTCATAGCGACCCAGGGGCGCACATCTTCGGCCATTTAACTGGGGTCCTGGGATTCGGCACGTTGTTCGGGGCAGCCATGGGATGCCTGTTGCTTTGGATGCTCCGACGCATCGTTCCGGTGGCGACAAGTAAGACCCAGGTCAAGACGAGTCTTTGACGTGCGGTAGGAATCGAATGGCGATTATTTCTGGCGGGACCGGTACGCGGCAACCAAGGCTTGGCCCAGGCTGAGGCCGCCGTCGCCGCAAGGCACTTCGGAGTGGGTGAAAACGTTCAGACCTTCGGCTTCGAGCCTGCGCTTCAGGTGTTCAAGCAGAAAAACATTCTGGAAGGAGCCGCCGCTCAGGCAAATGTTGTCGAGGCCAGTCTTTGCATGAATCAGTCTCGCTACCCTCGCCAACACATCCACAAACCCCTCATGGAAGCGGCGGCTGATGATCCCCACAGGCACACCGCACTTCAGGTCGTTCACCACGGCCGCAAACAGAGGACGGGTATCGATGATCCAGCCGCTTCCTTCCGGTCGAATCTCAAACGGGTAGCCGGCGCCCTCTCCCTCGCCCGCGATGGCCGCTTCGAATTCGATGGCCGCCTGGGCCTCGTAATTGACCCGTTTCCGAACTCCCGCCAGCGCCGACACTGCATCAAACAGGCGGCCGCAGCTTGATGTCAGGGGCGAGTTGACGCCGCGCTCCAGCATGCGGACGAGCACGGCCACCTGCCGCCGGTCGAGTTCACGCACAAAGGGAATTTCCAGGTCCCAAAGAGCTTCACCAAAATGCTTGTGCAGGTAACTCACCGCCATGCGCCAGGGCTCGGCGATGGCCGCCGCGCCGCCCGGCATGGGGACGTAATCGAGATGCGCCGCGCGCTGGAAATCAGCATACGTTGCAAGCAGGACTTCCCCGCCCCAAACTGCGCCGTCGGTTCCGTAGCCCGTGCCGTCCAAGGCGATGCCGATCACCTTCCCATCCAGGTGGTTCTCGGCCATGCAACTCGCGATGTGGGCGTGGTGGTGTTGCACCCCCATGCGCTTGATGCTGCTTTGGCCCAGCGCCCAGCGCGTCGAGAAGTAATCGGGATGCAGGTCGTAAGCAAGGAGCTGCGGCTCTACTTCGAGGATCCGCTTGAACCTAGAAATCGTGGTCTCAAAGAAGCCGTAGCTCTCCAGGTTCTCCAGGTCGCCGATGTGCTGGCTTAGAAAAGCGTGGCGGCCTTTCGTCAAACACACGGTGTTCTTGAGTTCTCCGCCGACCGCCAATATA
>Ga0208819_1001326_pt1 | contig 13243 bp, 9 predicted proteins | sample June2015DPH_11_1_3_FD_184707 | JGI IMG/M metagenome (GOLD analysis project Ga0208819, IMG submission 184707) | Peatland microbial communities from SPRUCE experiment site at the Marcell Experimental Forest, Minnesota, USA - June2015DPH_11_150... | ecosystem: Environmental > Terrestrial > Soil >...
CCTCTGCGCGGACGGCCCTGGGAATATGTCTTCTACGTGGACTTCCTTCGCGGCGACGATGAACCCGCCCGCAATGCCCTTCGGCATCTCGGCGAGGTCGCGGAGTTCGTTAAGGTGCTGGGCATTTATCCGGCGGCCTAAAACCAGGGGAAATTCGGTTCTAAGTTCTATAACATCCTCCGCATTAGCCCCGGTACCTTGGGCATCATGTCGCGGAGCAGGCAATGCCGATAGAATCGAAGAGCCTCGAGCCGACGAGAAGGGATGAAACCTTTCTGGGGGAGTATCATCTAAGCTTGAGTGAGTTACACTCAAGGAGAGCCAATGAGCCAACAATCGCTTTCCGAGCCGATTGCTAAGCATCGGGAAACAAATGACGTACGGGCTTTGCCCGTGCTTCCTGTGCGGGATACCGTTCTTTTTCCGCATGCCGTGCTGCCTCTAACCGTGGGGCGGGAAAGTTCCGTTCAGCTTATTAATTCGCTCGGAGAGGATAAAACCATTGTGGTTGTCGCGCAGCGCGAAGCGCGGGTCGACAACCCTCAACCCAGCGATCTTTATACCGTCGGCACTTCTGCGGTCGTACATAAAGTCGTAAAGATGCCCAACCAGAGCCTGTTCGTGTTTGCCGAAGGACTGGAGCGGGTCCGTTTAGGGGAGTTCACTCAGTTAGCGCCATTTATGCGCGCCCACGTGTCGCCTATTCCAGAAGCGGCTCCGCCTGACAGTTCGGAGATCGAAGCGCTGCAGCGCAATGTGTTGACACTATTTCAGCAGATCGTCGCCGGCTCGCCAACGCTCTCGGACGAACTTTCCACTGTTGCGTTGAATATCGATGAACCGGGGCGCCTGGTGGATTTCATTGCATCGTCCCTGCCGTCGTTATCAACGCCTGACAAGCAGGACACGCTGGAAACTCTCGACATTCGTGTGCGCCTGGAGAAGATCAACCAGCATCTCGCCAAGGAACTTGAGGTGCAGCAATTGCGCAACAAGATCCAGAGCGAAGTGCAGGACCGCGTACAGCAGACCCAGCGCGAGTATTACCTGCGCGAGCAAATGAAGGCTATCCAGAAAGAACTGGGCGAGCAGGATGAAGGCCAGCGCGACGTTGAAGACTTGAAGAAGAAAATCGATGACGCAGGCATGCCTGAGGAAGTGAAGAAAGAGGCTCTCAAAGAATTGGGACGGCTCTCGCGTATGTCTCCTATGGCCGCCGACTATTCGCTCACGCGCAACTATGTCGAGTGGCTGGCTGTGTTGCCCTGGGCCAAGACTTCAGGCGTCGAGATCGAGATTCCAAAGGCGAAAGAAATTTTGGACACGGATCACTATGACCTGGAGAAAGTTAAGGACCGCATTCTCGATTACCTTTCGGTCCGGCGTTTGAAGCCGAACATGAAGGGGCCGATCCTGTGCTTCGTTGGACCTCCTGGCGTGGGCAAGACTTCTTTGGGCAAGTCGATTGCGCGGGCGTTGGGGCGCAAGTTCGTGCGCCTGTCGCTGGGTGGCGTGCATGATGAGGCGGAAATCCGTGGCCATCGCCGCACTTACATCGGTGCATTGCCGGGACAAATCATTCAGGGCATTCGCCGCGCGGAGACGAAAGATCCGGTCTTCATGCTCGACGAAATCGATAAGGTGGGCCGCGACTTCCGCGGTGATCCCGCTTCCGCTTTGCTGGAAGCGCTCGATCCCGAGCAAAACTCAAGCTTCCGCGACAATTATCTCGACGTCACTTTTGACTTGTCGAAGGTGCTGTTCATCACAACCGCGAATATGCTCGACCCCATCGCGGAGCCGCTGCGCGATCGTATGGAGATCATCGAACTGCAGGGCTACAGCGAGGAAGAGAAGCTACACATCGCGGTGCGTTATCTGGTTCCACGCCAAGTGGACGAGAACGGAATCACAGCGGAGCAGATTGAATTTCCGGAAGCGGCGCTGCGCTACATCATTCGCCACTACACGCGCGAAGCTGGCGTACGTAGCCTGGAGCGGACCATTGGAACCATCTGCCGCAAGCAGGCGCGGCGGCTGGCCGAAGGCAAGACCGAGAAACTTGTTGTGACGCAGGAGATCATTCAGGAATTTCTGGGCGGCATCAAAATTCGCACCGAGGGCGAGATCGAGGAGCGCACCGAGCGTCCCGGCGTGGCTGTCGGATTGGCGTGGACTCCGTCAGGCGGAGACGTGCTCTTCGTCGAAGCCAATGCCATGAAGGGCAAAGGTGGATTCACCATGACCGGGCAGATTGGCCAGGTGATGCAGGAATCCATGCAGGCTGCTCTTACGTGGGTGCGCTCAAACGCCGCGCAGTTGGGCATCGCGGAAAGCTTTTTCGCCGACCATGACATTCACATGCACGTGCCGGCGGGAGCGATTCCGAAAGATGGTCCCTCGGCGGGCGTGACCATGGCGACGACGCTGGTATCGTTACTGACGGGACATCGCATCCGTCCGCTGCTGGCGATGACGGGTGAGATCACTCTCAGCGGCAACGTGCTTCCAGTGGGAGGCATTAAAGAAAAAGTGCTGGCCGCCAAGCGCGCTGGAGTGACTGACGTGATTCTGCCGGCGGAAAATAAAATGAACGTTGAGGAGGACCTCACCCCCGAGCAACTGGAAAACTTCAAGGTTCATTATGTTAAGACGATCGATGAGGCGCTACGCGTGTCGCTGCCGGCAGTGGCGGAGTCAACAGCTGCAAAGCTGCTGACCACGCAGCCCGAGGCGGTTCACGACAAAGCTTTCGCGCGGGTGTGACGCAGAAGAGTTCCGGGTGTCCAATTGCCAGTCCTAGCGGGCTGGCAATTTTTTGCAAATGTTCCTCCTCTGATCTTCCAAAAGGTTTGAAATCCTTCGCGCGTGACGGAGTGGCTCGCGCTAAACTGTCAACCTGACAAAATAGTTCCTATGCGCGTACGCGTTCTTTTTTTCGGCATGTTGAAAGACCTCGCGGGTAAATCCAGCGACACGCTGGATCTGGGCGAGGGCGCGACGGTCGGCGATGTGCTGGCGCATTGTGCGAAGCAGATTCCCCGGCTGAAAGATGCTCTGCCTTCGCTAGCCGTCGCAGTGAATCAGCAGTATGCGGGGGCGGAGACAGCGCTGGAATCTAATGACGAGGTCGCGTTGCTGCCGCCGGTCAGCGGCGGGTCAGGAGAACGGGAGCACGTGCGCTACGCCTCGATCATCCGCGAGCCGATTGATGCGTCGCAGATAGTGGCTCATATTAAGCGCTGCGAGGACGGGGCGGCCGTGGTGTTTGAAGGAGTGGTCCGTAACCAGACGCGCGGTCGGCGGACGCTCTATCTGGACTATGAGGCCTATGAGGAGATGGCGCTACAGAATATGGATGCGTTGGCTGCGCAGGCGCTGAAACAATTTCAGATCCGAGATGTGGCCTTGGTGCACCGGCTTGGGCGGCTCAATATTGGGGAGACCAGTGTGCTGATCGTGGTTGCTTCGGCCCACCGGGCCGCCGGGTTCGACGCGTGCCGCTGGTTGATTGATACGCTCAAGCGCACGGTTCCCATCTGGAAGAAGGAATACTTTGAGGATGGCGCGGTATGGGCGGATGGGGAACCGTTTCCCGCGGAAATTCGCCACGTAAATTCCCGCGACCGGGGCAGCCCGGCGCCGGACTCCGCATCTAAGTGAGTAGCGGGGCGATTTGAGTCGGGACCGCCTCGGGACGTGCAGCCGACGGACCGCGAAGTATACTTCCTTTCATCGAACGAAAAATCGCGAATGAGAAAATCTGCAACGTTGATTCTTCTGTTGCTGGCCTGCGCTGCATCCCAGGCTCAACAGCCGCCAGCTCGAAGCAAACCAACGGAAGCACCGCCCACGCTTAAAGTCGACGTGAAGCTGGTGAACGTCTACGTCACCGTCACGGACGCTCATGGGGGTCCGGTTTCCGGGCTTAAGAAAGAGAATTTCACGCTGCAGGAAGATGGACGCGATCAGACCATCTCCGTGTTCGATAAAGAATCCGCGGTGCCGCTTTCGATCGCGCTCGCGATCGACACCAGCCTGAGCACGCGGCACGATCTGCCATTGGAGCAGGCCTCCGCCAAGCGCTTTGCGCGCGCGATCATGCGGCCGGTGGATGCGTTATCCGTGTTTGGATTTAGTGAGACGGTGCTGCAGTCGACGCCTTACACGTCCGACTTGAAGCGGATCGACGATGGCATTGACCACATCCGGCTGGGCGCGGCCACGGCGCTGTTCGACGCCGTCTTTCTGGCCTCGCGGTCGCTCGACCGCCGTCAAGGACGAAAAGTCCTGGTGCTGATTACCGACGGAGGCGACACGGTCAGCAAAGTGGATTACAAAGAGGCCGTGCGCGCCGCCGAAGAGGCAGAAGGGATTGTTTACAGCATCATAGTGGTGCCGATCGAGAACAGCGCCGGGCGCGAGACCGGAGGTGAGCATGCTCTGATCCAGCTCTCGGAAGACACAGGGGGCAAGTATTACTATGCTACCTCGATGTCGCAACTGGACGAGGCCTTCCGCCAGATCAGCGACGAACTCCGCACTCAGTATCTTTTGGCTTACTATCCCTCGGAGCGCACGTCGAACTCGCAGTTCCGGCGCATCCAGGTCAGCGTTTCCGGCCCTCCCGATACCGCCATCTACCGCGTGCGTCATCGAGCTGGCTATTACACGTCTAAGTCCGACTTCTGATTATTCTCTCTGCGATGGTACCCAGATGCCCCATCGGGCGGCTTCCAACCAACAAAGCGACCATCCTTAGTTAAACAGGAACAAAACATAACATAATTTCCTTTTACAGATTGAATATACAGTTTTCAGTATTTTGAAGGGGCGCGAAGAGTCGACCCTCCTCCTTTCCCTATGGCTCAGATCGTTGTAAGTATATGACAAATATAGTGATGCCGACACATTCCCGTTTTTGCGTGCGGCTGGCTGGAAAATTGCTTTAAGTCTGCTGGAGTCATTTTCGAATTGCCAAGGGACTACTTTGCACGGTTCAATGGCGCGAAGGTCGGATCTGCATCCCGCCGGATCCCTTGATCGAGCCTCTTGAAATTCTGGTACGGCTTCTGGAAAAACAGATTCCTGAAGCGGTTTGGCGAGAACAAATCACGGTAAGAACATTTCCGAAAGGAAGGTCGACGATGTTGAAAATAAATTTCTCCCACCCCAGCGCACGATTTATGGTGCTGGCCCTGGTTGCCCTATCCGCATTGCTTGTCTCCTCTGTTGGATTTGCCCAAACCTCGGTTTCGACGGGCAGTATCGTGGGCAACGTAGCGGACGCAACCGGCGCCCTTTTGCCAAACGCCAAGGTCACCGTCACGGGCCCTACCGGGCAGACGCTTCACTCCACCACCAACGCGTCGGGGGAGTATTCTTTCGGCGGGTTGATCCCAGGTGCTTACTCGGTGCGCGTCGAGGTCAAAGGCTTTAAGACGGCACAGTTATCCTTGGAAGTTAAGGTCGACAATGCGGCCAACGGGACCGTCAAACTGGAAATCGGCCAAGAGAGCACTGTGGTTGAGGTCCAGGCGAATGAGCTTCAAGTCAACACCGAGCAGGCAACCGTTCAGGGGGTTCTGACAGCCACTCAGATCGAAAACTTGCCGGTAAATGGGCGTAACTTCCTGGACCTCGCGCAGCTCGAACCTGGCGTCCAAATTCAGGATGGTCAGAACTTCGATCCCACCAAGGCAGGCTTCTCGTCCATTTCATTCGGTGGCCGTTTCGGCCGGACCGCTCGCATCGAGGTTGACGGCGTGGACGTATCAGACGAAACCGTGGGCACGACCACGACCGATATCCCGGCCAGCGCCATTCAGGAATTCCAGATCAGCCAGTCCAGCCTGGACATGTCGAGCGAGCTGACTTCGTCTGGTTCGGTAAACGTGACCACGAAATCCGGAACTAATTCGGTCCATGGCGAGGCTTTTGGCACGTTCCGCGACAGCGCGTTCTCCTCGCAACTGCCCACGCCTGTGGGATTCAAGTCACCATACCAGCGCAGCCAGTACGGCGGTGACTTGGGTGGGCCAGTCATCAAGGACAAGTTGTTCTTCTTCGCGGACGGTGAGCGTACGATTCAGCAAACCCAAGTCCCGGTGCCCGTCTCGGCTCCTTTTAGCCAGTACTCAGGTACTTTCGCCGATCCCTTCCATGAGGCTAACCTGCTGGGCCGGCTGGACTACGCACTCACCAAGAGCGCACGCATCTTCGGTCGCTTTTCGTACTTCAAGAATGATCTTGGCGCCACGTTTGGCTACGGTTATTCGCTGTACGACAACGTTGACATTACGCGCAACGAAATGGTGGGAGTGGATTTCAATACGGGGAGCTTCAGCCACTCCATCCGCTTCTCGTACTTGAAATTCCAGAACCAGATCATTGATGCGACCACGGGAAACAGCGCTCTGCCTTTTGACGATCTGCATGCGGAACTCTTCGCGGCGAACCTGGTGGCCGGTCCCAATCTGTTGGCACCGCAAAGCACCCCGCAAAGCGACCACCAAATAAAGTACGATGGCAGCAAGGTGCTGGGTTCACACGCGATCCGATTCGGAGTTGCCTTCAATCATCTTCGGGGCGGCGGTTTTGCTTCGTTCTTCAAGAACGGACCCCAGATAGGCACGGCGGTTTCGACGTCCGAAGTCGCAGCGGCAGCGAGTGGTCCTTTCGCTGGCGGGGCTTCCAACCCATTCAACTATCCCTCGGATTTCGGCACCGTAGCTAACGGCTTGGGTTTTTCGTTTACAGACCCGTCGTTAGGTTTCCCTGCTGGCGGGCTGGGGCCAGACAACCGCATCCTTCTCTACCTTGGTGACACGTGGAAGATCAAAGGGAATTTTTCCCTGACTTATGGGCTGCGTTATGACCGGGACACCGGCCGCACCGACAGCCAGTTCGCTCCGATTCCTGAGCTCAGCGCGTTGATTCCCGGTCTGGGCAACTCGGTGAACCAACCCAATTTGAACTTTGCTCCGCAGGTGGGTTTTGCCTGGGATCCCTGGAAAGATGGCAAAACATCGATTCGCGGCGGTATAGGATTGTTCTTCGAGAACGCGATCTGGAACAACGTGCTCTTCGACGGCCCAGAACGCGAAACAACGGGCGCGTTCCTGCAATACTTTGCGCCATGCGCCGCACCGGGATCGCCCAACACCTTGCAGACAGTGAATGGGCCAATCAACACGCCTGGGAGCGCGTCCGCGATCGCTGTCTGCGGCCCCGCAGGCGCCACCTCTTTTCCATTGATCGGCAACGATGTTGGTGCGTGGATCGCGCTGCAACAGGCCTTTGTGGCGGGGACGCCATTTAATCTGCAGGCGAAAAATCCAGCCTACGTGGGACAATACCTCACGGATTGCGCGGGTGGTACCAATTGTTCCTTCGCGGCGCAAGGTGACATGTATAACCCCGCTTATAAATCGCCTCGTTCCGTGCAGATGAACATTGGCATTCAGCGGGAACTACGTAAAGGTATGGTGCTGAGTGCCGATTTCGTGCGTAACGTCCAGACCCATTACCTCCTGGGCGTAGACCAGAATCATGCTGGCGACATCCGCTACTTCAACCTGCCCGGTGCACAGGCTGCGGTTGCCGCGGCTGAGGCCGAGTGCGGCGTGACGTCGGTTGCGGCGAGTTATTCTGCGCCGTGCCCGAGTGGCACAGTGCTGGACGGGAACGGAAACCCGCGCCCCCTCTCCATGTCTGACTTTGCCGGTCTGGGCCTGGGCTCTTCGCTCGACCAAGGCGGCAGCAGTTGCCTTGCGGCGCTGGGTTACAACTGCGCTTTTGGGGGAATCAATCCCCTGGCGCCACCACTCAGTTTTCTGTCACCCGTGGGCCGATCCCTCTATAACGGCCTGCAGATGAAGCTGTCGGAAAACGTTAATGACCCCTTCCGAGGCGCGAAGGCCTTGAACTACACGATTTCTTATTCTCTCTCGAAGTTCCAGAACACAGGCGGGGGCGTTGCTGCAGATTCCGTGGTAACTGCCGCTAGCGGCGACCAGGACTTCATTATTCCCGCTCTGGACAATCAGAACGTGAACCGCTACTTCGGGCCTTCCACCCTAGACCGCACCCATCAGCTCTCGTTCGGTGGGTTTGTGAGCTTTCGTGGCGGCTTCCAGTGGGGAGTGATCGCACATTTCGACAGTCCATTTCCCAATACTCTGACGGTTCCTAATACGGGCACGGGCGCCGGCGAAATATTCCGCACCGATTTCACGGGCAGCGGTGTAACGCAGAATCCACTCCCGGGAACCAAGGTTGGCAGCTTTGATCGGGGCATCAACGCCAGCAACATCAATACGGCCATCACCAACTACAACAATGTTTATGCCGGACAGCCGACGCCCGCAGGCAATGTGTTGATCGCAAATGGTCTGATGACGGCAGCTGATTTGTCCGCTTTGGGTGGCGTGGCTCCGACTGTGCCTCTGGCGCCTCCCGGCCAGGTCAACATGTCGTGGTTGCGGACCTTCGATAGCACCTTCACCTACAACTTGAAAATCAAGGAAAGGTTCACGCTCTCACCGTCCGTCAGCGCCTTTAACATATTCAACTTCGTGAATTTCGATCTGCCGACGAGCGAGATGTCGGGCCTGCTTACCGGCCAGGCGGGCAGCATCAACGGCACCAATTATGCAGCGCATTTCGCGAACCGCGTTGGTGCAGGTACCGGCGTGTACACGCTGGGTTCGCCACGACAAGTCGAATTTGGCCTGAAGCTAAACTTCTAGCCGAATCCTTGAGCCAGTACTCAACACCAGTGCCACTAGGGGCTGGTGTTTTTTTTTGCCCATGATCCGTTCGGTTGCAAAGGGCTCGGGACGTTGACTCCGAAGGTTTGCAGTTTTTATTGACTGATCTGGCTTCGCAGATGCTTGGAGAGTTTTTCGATCTGTTTCAGCTTTTCGACCATGTCTTTGGGCAACAGGCCTCTCTGGATGCTGGTGACATCGGGAGGGATGGTTTGTGCAATCCTGGCCAGTTCGTCGGCATCCTGGCGGAGCTTGGCAAGGTCAAGCTGCGTTCGCTGCGTCGTCGGTGGCGGCATGCTCTTGTCCGCCTGTTCCTCAGCTTGAGCAGCTTGTTGCAGTCCGGGTGGTCTGGGCCTCATTTGCGCTCGGGTTAAGGACGCTGCAAACAACCCAAACAGGAGAACGTAAGTGAGATGTTTCACGGCAGGCCTCCTAGCCGAGAAGACAATTTTCCCCATATTGTATCTCCGCGAACACGACCTGTGTTTCCTTTATCCACCTGCTCCTATAATGAGCCGATTCACTCCCGCTCTTTGTGTACAATGCCAGCATGCCTTTCCGCGCGCAGGGAAGTCCTAATGCCGTCAAGCGTGGGCGGACGCCGCCTCCGGAAGAGACCTTCGAAGAAGCCAGCTTCCTCAAGGCTCTGGGCGAGAAGCAGAAGCCGGTTAGCGTCAAGTTGATGGATGGCCAGACCGTGCGCGGATGGATCGAGTATTACGATAAGTACATGGTGCGCTTGACGCGCGAAGGCGAGCCTAACCTGTTCATCTTTAAGCACGAGATTATGTACATTGCCGAAGATGGCGGCGCGAAGAAGTGAGGCGGGCTGCGGCTTTCGGGCTTTGGCCAAGCAAAAACTTTCCCTCGGTTCTAAAACCCTGCGGATTAGGCCTTCGCGAAAGGCCGAAGTCTGAAGGCCGAAAGCCGAAGCCTGATTATGTCCTCCAATCACGACAGCTTTATTCCCGCTATGTCAGAGATCGCTCGCGAAGCGGGCGCGCTGCTGATGGATTACTTTCATCAGCAGCTGAAGATTGAGTACAAAGGCGACGCCGATTTGGTGACGGCGGCCGATCGCGCCGCCGAGGCACTGATTCGTGATCGCATCCGCCAGAAGTGGCCAACCCACGACGTTCTCGGCGAAGAGCAGGGACTCAGCGATCAGGGCAGCGATTATCGCTGGTACGTCGATCCGCTGGATGGCACTACGAACTTTGCGCACGGATATCCGGTCTTCTGCGTGTCCATGGGATTGGAATATCAGGCGCCGGAACACCGGTCTTCAGGTCAAAGGACCAGCCGCATTGCCGCAGTGATCTACGATCCCACGCGCAACGAGTTATTTACCGCGGAGCGGGGAAGAGGCGCGCTGCTGAATGGGGAAACGATTCATGTCTCGAAAACCGCTACGCTTAAGGAAAGTCTCCTGGCCACGGGCTTCCCCAGCCACAAGCGGCACAAGAATCCGAATATTTACTTCTATCACCAGATCACGCTGCATACGCACGGAGTGCGCCGGGCGGGCTCTGCTGCGCTCGATCTGTGCAACGTAGCTTCCGGGCGCTTCGACGGCTTCTGGGAGTTTAATCTCAATCCCTGGGACACGGCAGCGGGCGTGCTGATCGTGGAAGAGGCTGGCGGCAAAGTGACTCGTTTCGATGGATCTCCATTTGAACTCAACAGCCGCGAAACGGTGGCCTCGAATGGCCTGCTGCATCAAGAGTTGCTCGCGGAGTTCAGAGAAATCTTCGCCGGACGAGGCGTGGAGCCGCTGCCGGATCCGCGCGAGTATAAGAGATAGGATTCTTGCAGCGCTTCAGCGGTTCAGGTTGTTCTTTACCACGGAGGCAATTGGGAGACACGGGACTTGAGAACATGAATCTGCTGAAGCGTATTGCCGTTGTGGTTTTCTGTTTCGCGTCGTTCCTCTCGCTTTCGAGGGAAGCAGGCCAGGCTGCGTCGTCATCTGCTTCTGTGCCCGATGCGGCGTACGTGCAGTCGTTTGCGAAATGGAAGGCCGAAGAGATCGACGATGTGAAGCAGAACTGGTTGCCGTTGGCTGGCCTGTACTGGCTGAAACCCGGTGCTAACAGTTTCGGGTCAGCAGCGCAGAATGCGATTGTCTTTCCCAAAGGACCAGCGCACGCAGGAGAATTCGATCTTGCGGGTACGGAGGTGACTCTTAAATTGCTTCCGGAGGCACACGCTATATCAGCGGGTAGGCCTCTCACGACGAGTGCCGTCAAGTTGGATCCTGATATTTCCGGACACGCGTCGACAATCGAAATGGGAAGTTTGCAGTTTCACGTGGTCGTGCGCGGCCAACGCATCGGCATTCGTCTGAAAGATACGGACATCGCCGCGGTGCGCAACTTTCAGGGGCTAATTTACCATCCGTAGGACATGAATTACCGAGTCACCGCGACCTGGGTGCCGTCCGATGGAAAGAAGACGATCGATGTGCCGACTCTTTTGGGCGACGTGACTCCTTTGCCGGTGGCGGGCACGGCAGTGTTCAAGCTCAAGGGTCAGGAAGTGCGGCTGACCGACCTCGGCGGTAATCCTGCGAAGGGGCTGTTTTTTGTTTTTAGCGACCTGACCGCGAAGAGCGATACATATCCGGGCGGGCGCTTTCTCGAGACTGGTCCGGTTGTCAATGGGAGTGTGGTACTCGACTTCAACCGGGCCCACAACCCTCCTTGTGCGGTAACTCCGTATGCGACGTGTCCGTTAGCGCCGAAAGAGAACCGGCTTGGCGTTGCGATCGCCGCCGGAGAGAAGTTCGACAAGTCGACGCATGGGCACCGTTAAAGCCAAAGGCCAACGAATCAGTTTTCTTATCCCGCGTTACAATGATGGAGGACCGGGTAGCCGCTCCTGCCTGTCTCTAGTGCTTTAATTTCCGCAGGCTCAACGTGATCAACTCTCTTCTGGAACGCAAAATCGAAAAGCGGCCCGACAAAGTCCGGCTACGGGGACGCATTCTTTTCCTCACCGAAGATCCCGAACTGATCAAGCGGCAGCTCGCGGGTGAAGATCTGCCCTGGGATACGAAGAATCCCGCAAATAATCCCAAGCTGCGCGACGATATCTCGACCGACGAGATCACACCCGCTCATTACTGTTTTTATTTTGATGAGACTCTCGGCGAGATTCCTTACTTGGGGCTAAAGTGCGGCAGCGTGACGCCGATTGGGCGCGGCGACGTGAAGCGCGGCGGGTTTGTGTGCGCGGTAAGCGGGAAGCGGCGTGGTAAAGGATCGAGCCGCGAGCAGTCGCCTTATGCGGAAATGTGCGCCGGCATTCGCGTAGTGATCGCGGAAAACATCGAGCGGATCTACAAGCAAAACTGTCAAAATTTGGGGGTTCTGACTTCGACCAACCTTTCGCTGATCGATAAGATTCGCGGCGGAGAAGATATCCCGTTGAGCGAGTTCACGGCGGGCGAGGATGAGATTACTCGCCAAGTAATTGAGTACGGCGGGTTGTTTCCCTTCAACGTAGCGCGCATGCAGAAGAAAGTATTTCTGCCGCCGCTAAAGACCGACCAGCGCCCAATGACGGTAGCAGAGAAAATCTTTGCGCGGCACATGGTGAATGAAAAAGGCGGCATTGGCGTTGCCACCGTGAAGCCGGGCGATACCGGATTTGCCCAGGCCGATTTGCGCTTCAGCCATGAATACGTTACGCCGATGGCAGCCATTTTTTTTGAACGCTATGTCGGCAAGGATGCGAGGGTCAACGATGCCTCAAGCATTATCTTTTTCCGCGACCACCTCACGTTTCTCGATGAAGTCATTTCGGAGGAGAAAAAGAAGCTTGGCCTGCTCGATCTGGCAACACAACTCAAGTTCAAACAGCAAGACTTCGCGGCGAAGCAGGGGATCAAACTCCACGGAGAGTTGAAAGATCGCAAGGGGTCGGAGGGCATCTGCCACTCGATAGTGCTGGAAAGCTACGCGCTGCCGGGACAAATCAACATTGGCTCGGACTCGCACACGCCGCACGTGGGTGCGATTGGCTGCGTCGCTTTTGGCATCGGTACGACGGATGTTTTCAACGGCTGGATTACGAAGGACGTGCGCGTCAAGGTGCCGGAGTCGGTGAAGATCGTGATTCGCGGCAAGCGCCATGCGAACGCCACGGCGAAGGATTTCATCCTGAAGATTCTGAGCCTCGACTACGTGCGCAGCGGCAAAGCGCTGGCCAAGGTGATGGAGTACGCGGGCGAAGCCATCGAAGAACTCGGCGTGGACGAGCGCGCCACCATGACAAACATGGCGGCCGAGATTGGCGGATTCACCGGCATTGTCGCGCCGGACAAGAAGGCGGTCGAGTTCCTCGTGGAGCGTCGCGGCATGGATCGGAAGAAAGCGCAGGCCATGATTGAAGGCTTGTTCAGCGATAAAGACGCACAATACGCACATGTGATCGAGCTCGATGCCACCGAGATTACGCCGATGGTTGCG
>Ga0208819_1001332_pt1 | contig 13207 bp, 10 predicted proteins | sample June2015DPH_11_1_3_FD_184707 | JGI IMG/M metagenome (GOLD analysis project Ga0208819, IMG submission 184707) | Peatland microbial communities from SPRUCE experiment site at the Marcell Experimental Forest, Minnesota, USA - June2015DPH_11_150... | ecosystem: Environmental > Terrestrial > Soil >...
GTCATGTCCGTCAGCACAATTCCAGGGCGAATCTCGTAGACGTTAATCCCGTACTCAGCCAGTCGCGCGGCGAAGAGTTGCGTCATCATGGAGAGCGCAGCCTTGCTCATGCAGTAGTCGCCTCGGTTAACGCTCGGAGCATAGGCGGAGGCGGAGGAGATGTTGACGATCTTTGGCTTGCCGGCCCTCTCCGGCCTTTGGTTCAATCCGGCAATCCAAAAGTTGGCCACGGCCTGAGTCAGGAAGTAGGGGCCTCGGGCGTTGATATTCATCACCCGGTCGAAGCTCTCTTCGCTGGCTTCCAGAAGGTCAACGCGCACCGTGGGGGCCACGCCGGCGTTGTTCACCAGCAGATTGATCCAAGCGAAGCGTTCCTGGACAGCCTTCAACAGGGCGGCGCGATCTTGCGTCTTCGAGACATCGGCTCGGAATAATTCAAAAGAAGATTCAGCCCCCCTGGGTGCAGCCTGCACGCACAGCCGCTTGCACTCGAGGGCCGCCTCGTGGCGTTGGGCGTAGTTGATGGCGATACTGAAACCTAGGCGCGCCAGCTCAATTGCGATGCCGCGGCCGATGCCGCGCGAAGCGCCCGTGACGAGAGCAACCTGTGGAGTCGGGGCCATTGAAGATCAATATACCCAATCCGCGTCCACGATGCATACAAAACCGGCTACGGTATCAGGGCACTGCACCTAGGAGTCATCACGAAATAACCATTGCGTTGGTCGCTAAACAACCCCCTCACCCGGTCCTCCCGTCCCGCCTTGCGGGAGGACTGGACCACCCTTTGTCCCGCTCTGCGGGACCGAGGGCGGTAGAAACCGAATCAACCCTCCCCTCTCTCCCTCGGGGGAGAGGGGCCGGGGGCGAGGGGGTTTCGATTCGAGAGTTGAAGACTCCTGAGCTCAGCCTCCTTCGCGGCCAATTGCTTCGCCTCCGCTCGTCCTTTATAGAAGGAGTCGAGCGGATAGCATCCCGAGACTAAACCCTGGCGCGGGGCGTTAATGCAGTCGCTGAATGTCCGGCAGATTTTCTTCCGCGCCAGCCGGCCTTTTTCAAGCACGTCAGCCGGCAATTCCGGATAGGCCAGCATCATTCGCCCCAGACCCACGAAATCTGTCCATCCTGCCCGCAACACCGCCTGAGCGAAGTGCGGGAGATAGTCCTGAAAATACGTGCCGCCTGAAGAAACGAAAACCAAGTCGGGTGTGGACTTCTTCAATTCTGCAGCCGCAACCCACATTCGGACGGCCCCGGCGAGCGGGTCTTCGGGCGGCAGATAAGCGTCCCAGGGTGGAAATAATGCCGGGCGTTGCAAATGCGCAGAGTAATAGGGGCTGCCGGCGCTGATGTTGACCAGGCGCACATTCAGGGAACGAAGAAGGGCGAGCAGGAGTTTCGCCTCTGCAAGATCGGGGCAGCAGGGATTTTGGACATCCACACCGAAGCCCCATGTATACGGAAGTTGACCGGGCGCTTTGACGGGCACTCCCCGGCCGGTTTGAGGGTCCGGGACAAACGGAATGGAGTCATAGGCGCTCACTCGGACCCCGATCTCAAGAGCAGGCGCCGAGGCGCGGACGATGCTCACCAGTTCCCGCAAGAAGCGAGTGCGATTTTCAAATGAGCCCCCATAGGGGCCAGGACGATGATACGCACTCAAGAACTCATGCCCAAGGTAGCCGTGGCAATGCTTCAAGTCCACAAAATCGAAGCCGCTGTCTTGAGCAAGGCGCGCGGCCCGGCCAAAAGCCTCGACAATTCGGCCTACCTCGGCATCCGAAACCGGCGGCGTGCTGGCTGACGCTGGATATCTTACATCCAGAATCGGGTGATGATAGGCAATTATCGGCTCCAGCCGTGTTTCCGCATGCGGCCGGCAGAAGCGTCCCGAGTGTGTGAGTTGAAGGCCGATAATAAGGTCTCGCCCTTCGCCGAAGCGTTCGCGGTGAGCCTGGACCATCTGCTGACGCAGGTCAGCCAGCGACGGGGCGGTCCGCTCGTTCAAAAGCAACTGGTGCGGGTTCGCACGCGCCTCAGGGAGCACCGCCACGGCTTCTCCTCCCCAAATCAGTTTGGCCCCGCTGCGGGCGAACCGCATCCAACGCCGGCGGGTCAAATCTGACGGCGTACCGTCCGTCTGGGCGTCCCAACCCTCCATGGGTTGTACGGCAAAGCGGTTTCCAACCTGGCGCCATCCCTTATGCCAGGGAAGTTGGAAGGGCGCGGCGAGCGGCGAGTTAGGAGCGGAGAGGATGGCATCGTCAAAAGGAACCTCCCATCCCAGCCCCTTGATATGAGCCGCCAATTCAGCAGCCGTGCGAAAACTTGCCACGCGAGGATAGGTAGGTTCGGCCATTCGGGTCAAATCATAACATGGAGGAGTGTATGGGCATCCTGTGCCTGCGACTTCTCTCCGTAGCACGAGCAGTCAGCTTCTTCTCGCGCCGCGAAGATTTCTCCTCGTGTCATTAGCGCCTCCGTGTCCTCCGTGGTCAGAAGAGACTCAACACAGAGGTCACTGAGACGCTCCGTGTGCTCCGTGTTAAAGCTCGAGAGGCACAGAGGACACGGAGGCTCTCGTTTCGGTTGCGCCCAGCAGCCGCACTACACCGTTCAGAATGACATGCCAATAGCATCCTCGACTATCCCGCTGAAGGGCGACCTTCAGACCCGGCGGGGGGAGATTGCGTAGACCGTCGCGGCGCCCAGCACCCCCGCCAGAGTCATGATCGCCCAGGCTGCATCGTAGCTTCGCGTGGCATCGAAGATTCTCCCTGCCAAAACAGGTCCCATCCATTGACCAACGGAATAGCCCATAATAATCAAGGCCAGCAACTTCCCCAGCCCGCTGATTCCAAAGCATTCAGCGGTAACGAGGGGGATAAGCATATAGTCTGCCCCCATCGCCAAGCCGAAAAGCACTGCGAAACCCCATGCCGCCGTCGGCCGGCGTGCCAGGAAAAGCAGTGGAATGCAAAGCGCCGCGAGAAGGTAGAACAAAGCCATCACGTTTTTCTTGCCAAAGCAGTCTGCACAATAGCCGGCAATCACCCGGCCAACAAGACTCGCCATCAGCAGCACACTCATCACGCGGGAGGCGTAACCGGCGGAATATCCCTGGTCGCGGAGGAAGAGGATGAGGTGCTGGATTACAGTTCCAATGGCGCCGATAACCAGCGTGCAGCCTGCCAGGATCAGCCAGAAGTTTAGCGTACGCACGGCGCGGCTCACCGTCACCTCCGGCTCGTTACCGGCTTGGGCTGGCGCCGTAACAGACGATAAACCATCCGGGTTGAGACCCAGCTCGCCGGGTGTGGAACGCGTCACCCACTGGGCCACTGGAAACAGTATCACCACGATCGCAGCGCCAAGGATTTCAAACGCGCCACGCCAGCCGACCCGGTTTATTAAAGTGTTGATCAGGGGCGCGGAGATTACACCGCCCAGGCCAAGGCCTAGGTACGCATATCCCATGACGCGACCGCGTTTGGTTCGGAACCACATCGAGACCAGGACTTGGTTGGGAATAGGCCCGGCCAGCGTGTAACCGACCACCTCGACGACGCAGAGGAGGTCGTATTGCCACAAGTGGGACATTCGTCCCATGAAGACCAGTGACAGACCTAAAAAGCCGATGCCCCAGCGGATGACTTGACGCGGCCCGATCCGGTCAATGAGCGCTCCGGCAACGAGGCTAAACAACAACCCCACAAATACGAACCCAAGGAGAAACCCCTCAGTGGTCTGGGCGCGCGTGAACCCGAGTTCGTCAACGAGGGCAGGGTAAAAAACAGGAAAACCATAATAGAGAATACCCACCGCAAAGAAAAGATTCAGGAAGGCTGCGAGAGCAACCCACCAGCCGTAATAAACTCGCTTTACGCTCGGACTCTCCATGTCCTGTTGTCAGCCGCGAGTTGTCCCGCCGCGGCGGGTCAGCTATCAGCTCTCAGCCTTTGAAAAAAGGGGGCTGGGGGCAGCTTTGAATCTTGAATTCTGAGTTGCTTTGTTCTCTCTTACCACCGCCCACTGCCATCTGCTGTTGACGAACCGCAGGTCCATAGAACGGGACCTGCACTGCATCTCCTGAGTTCTCGGGCAGCAACGAGAACTTCAAGCATGTCCGTCCACTTCGTTGGCTTCCACCTGCTGCCTACTGCTTACTGCTTATTGCCTGCTGCTTATTGCCTACTGCCTACTGCTTACTACCCACCATGGCTGGAATCCCGCTCAGCGGTATGGAGGATCCCCCAACCGAGGTTCTGGGGCGGTATACCAAAAGTTAAGGGTAAATCTGAAACGGAAATCCCGGTCGAGACATTATGCATCAATAATGAGGATGGGGTTCTCAAAATCGAGACAATTTGTGGAACTTTTCGAAGCTCTGAAGGGAATACCTAACGATGGTAGTGGACCACAGGGAGCTCATCAAGATTTGTGTATCCGGCAGGAACGCTCTATAATTAATGGACCCAGTTTGGTCGTTGGAGGCGGTATGAGACACGCACGGTCACTGTTGACGCAAACGGCTCTGGCATTCGCATTCGTCCCCTTTTTCTCTCTAATGGCGGCGGGGCAACAAGCAGCGATTGTCCCTGCGCGCATCACGCAACCTGTGGACATGGAGAACCTCGTCACGCTGCGAGGGAACACCCATCCCCTAGCGCGCCCCGAATATGACCAGGGCGCCGCGCCTGATAGCCTGCCGACGGAACGGATGCTGCTCGTATTGCGGCGCTCGGCGGAACAGGAAGCTGCATTACGGAAGCTGCTGGATGAGCAGCAGATCAAATCCTCGCCCAATTATCACATGTGGCTCACCCCCGAGCAGTTCGGGCAGCAATTCGGCCCCGCTGATGCGGACATTCAAGCAGTGACCGGTTGGCTTACGTCCCAGGGCTTTCAAGTCAGTCATGTGGCAGCGGGCCGCACCGTCATCGAGTTTTCCGGCACAGCGGGACAGGTGCGCGAGGCGTTTCACACCGAGATCCACAAATTCGTGGTCAAGGGCGAGGAGCACTGGGCCAACGCGAGCGATCCGCAGATTCCTGCCGCCCTGACGCCGGTGGTGGTCGGCTTTGCCTCGCTGAACAATTTCCCCAGGAAGCCAATGCACCGCCTCCTGGGCACCTTTTCCAAGTCGAAAGCCACAGGCGAGGTGAGACCACTCTTCACCTTAGGTTCGAATAACTATGCCGTTGGCCCGACGGATTTTGCCACCATTTACAACGTTACCCCGCTCTATGCGACCATAGACGGCACTGGGCAGACAGTTGCGATCGTCTCGGATACGAATATCAACACGCAGGACGTGGCGGACTTCCGCAGTTTGTTCGGCTTGCCGGCAAACGTCCCGCAGATTATCCTGAATGGTCCCGACCCGGGGATCAACTCGGACGAGACTGAAGCCGACCTCGACGTTGAGTGGGCCGGCGCGGTCGCAAAAGGTGCGACCATTGACCTTGTGGTCTCAGAAACAACCGAGGTTACCTATGGGGTTGATCTCTCCGCCCTCTACATCATTGATAACAACCTCGCGCCGGTCATGAGTGAGAGCTACGGCGCTTGCGAGGCTTACCTCGGGAATGGCGGCAATACGTTCTACAGCACTCTGTGGGAGCAGGGCGCCGCTCAGGGCATCACTATAGTTATCGCTGCGGGCGACTCTGGCTCCGCCGGATGTGACAGCGCGCAGTTCGGCGAGATTGCGGCGCAGTATGGCCTGGAAGTCATTGGCACCGCTTCAACGCCGTTTAACGTTGCCGTCGGCGGGACGGACTTTAACGATATCAACAATTGGTCTACGTACTGGTCCGGGACAAACAATTCCACCACGCAATCCTCCGCCTTATCGTACATTCCCGAAATGACTTGGAATGACTCGTGCGCGAATACCGGATCACTGACTGGCTGTCAGAATGGGGTATCGAGCGACGGCACAGATCTTCACGCTGGCAGCGGTGGCCAAAGCAATTGCGCTGCATCAACATCGACAGACTGCACTGGAGGTTATGAGAAACCTCCCTGGCAGACCGGAACCGGAGTGCCAAGTGACGGCCTGCGCGACATACCGGACGTGTCCCTGTTCGCTGGCGACGGTATCGTCAGCGGCAGTTTCTACGTGATGTGCGAGGCCGACGCACTCGCGGCTGGCGAATCCTCCTGCGATGTGACCGCTGCCACTACGTCTTTCTTGGGCGTGGGGGGAACGTCCGCGTCAGCGCAAGCCTTCGGTGGCATCATGGCACTGGTCAACGAGAAGTACGGCCCCCAGGGCAATGCGAATTACGTCCTGTACCCGATGGCGGCGCAGGCCGCGAATAATGCCACGTACTGCAATTCGAGTGGCGCGGTCAGCAATCCTTCCTGTATTTTCTACGATATACAAATAGGTAACAACTCGGTGGCGTGCGATCCCGGCTCGTACAACTGCAGCGATCAAACGGGCAGCGTCTACGGCGTCCTGGTGGTGAATCCCAGCAGCACTCCTCAACAACTGGCGTGGCCCGCTGGCGGCGGGTATGACCTTGCCACCGGCATCGGCACGGTCAACGCCTATAACTTGGTGCAGAACTGGAAGTCCACCTTCACGACGACGGGAACCACACTCTGCATGGGAACCCCATGTACCACATCCCCGATCGCCATCACGCACGGCACGCAGGTCAACTTCACCGTCAACGTCACTCCTGCTGCCTCGGGCGATGTCTCACTCGTCGCGCCAGTGGGCAGCAGTCCGAGCAACAGCACCGGCATTGGCCCCTTTACGCTGAGCAGCGGCGCCTTTTCCGGCTCGACCAACATGCTCCCCGGCGGGACGTTGTATAATCTGACGGCGCATTATGCGGGTAACGGGACCGATGGGTCGAGCGACTCGAAGGCGGTCCAGGTTACGGTGAACCCGGAACCCAGCAACACGCTTGTCCAGTTGGTTACCGAGGACTGCAATGGGAATATCACTTACGGCGTAACAACGGTCCCATACGGATACATCCTCAATTGTTCCGGTGCTCTCTATCTTGGATACTGGTTGCGCGTGGATGTGACAAACAGCTCGGGTAATCTATGCGCTCCCCTCAGTTCGACCGGCGCTCCCACCATTCCCACCTACCCATGTCCTACCGGACAGGTGACGGTGACCGAACAAAATGCGGCGCCACCCGACCTGGGCGCGCCCTCCGGGACCACCCCTGGCACCTACACCTTGAACAGCCAAGGTAATGCGGAGGATCAGTTCATCCAGCTTCCTGGTGGAACATACACGCTCTCCGCCCGGTACCTCGGCGACAACAGCTACAGCCCAACAAACCCAAGCCTACCCGCCACCGATGGGATTACCGTCAATAAGGCCCTCACCAGCATCACCGTCACAGCGAGCAGCCAGACCGTCACATCCGGCCAACCCGTAACCCTGACGGCGACCGTGAGCACCTTGCAACCCAGTGGTGTAGGTAGCATTGGCTTCGCGCCATCCGGCGCTGTGCAGTTCCTGAACAATGGCAATTCGATGACCGGCCCTTCATGCGGTTCGCCGTGCACCTTGACGTACACGCCGGTCAACGGTTCGGCTAGCGCTTTCGCCTCGTTGACGGCAACCCTCATCACATCTTTTACCGACAGCGCGAGTATCACGGCGCAATACGTCGCCGATTTAAACTATTCGGCTTCAACGACCTCTTCGGCTACCACAATCACCATCTCGACCGGCACACCCGACTTCAGCGTAGTAGCAACCCCAGGCACCCCCACATCCCCAGTCACCATCCTGAAACCGGGCGACTCTGGGACTTCCACGATCTCTATAACTCCATCCAACGGCTTCACCGGCACAGTCAGCTTAAGTTGCGTGATCTCAACAGCGACCCCCATGACAGGAGGCACTTGCTCGCTGCCTTCTCCCCCCACAATAACCCCGACCACTACTACGACGCTCACGGTGAACACAGTCGCTCCATCGACGGTGATCGGTCCATTTAACAGTCCGCGTTGGTTGCTGCCTCTCGGGGGAGCTATTTTTGCTGCTTTCTTCCTGCTGCTCATCCCGACAAAGAGACGCCGATTGAAGCTGGCCTTCGGGTCGCTGTTCCTTGTTCTGCTGGCCGCAGCCTTGGTCGCCTGCGGCGGAGGTGGCGGTGGCGGCGGTGGCAGCACCCCCCCCAGCGGCGGCACGCAGCCGGGCAGCTACACAGTTGTGGTCACGGGCACCAGCAGCGCCGTCACTGGCACACGTAGTGCGAACGTCACAGTGACTGTGGAGTGAAGCGGCGTCGCGACACGAGCCAGAAGTCAGAACGTATGTGGTAGGTGGTAGATAGTAGGTGGGGAAGAACATCCTTCCCCACATACCGCCTACTACATACCGCCTACTACATACCACCTACCAAATTCCATCTGCTGGCCACGATTTGCCGGGGTAGAACGGCACCGTGCCTCCGCAAAACACCACAACCCACACTCTCCTTCCGCTTGCTAGCCAGGGTACCGCCCTTGATATCAGGGGTGTCAGAAGTCAGGGGAAAAGAAAAAGAGAGCAATTCAGAATTCAGAATTCACAATTGCCTCAGCCCCCATCCCCCCTGAAGGGAGATGAGGACCAGGCAAAAGCAGGCTTTGCCGACATTAACTTATTGCCGACCAAAGGTACTCTTGACTTCGGGGTCCACCTCCAACAAGCTCCATGGGGTTGCTGGTTCCCTCAAGCAACTCCCCTCGCCCCTGCGGCGGGAGAGGGTTTTCCCTTTGTGGCAAATGGGCGAGGCGGAGCTTCAATTCGATGCGGGTTGTCCCAGGCCAAGTGATTTCGCAGTTCTCAGTGAAATGCGTCAGATCCGCTGACTTCCCCTCGATCTGTTTGCCGCTCCAGGGGAGCCGATGGTAAACGTCGGAGGAAAGGATCTCCATGGGAAATGCCAAAAGAACGCTTCTTTTTCGGCTTGCCAATGAGAAAGCCCTGCCAATCTTGGCCCTGGTAATCGGAGCCCTGCTTCTTGTGGCCTGGGGGTCTGCCGTGAACCCCAGCATGCCCCCTGTGACGACTGTGGCGGCGGCGGAGAATTCGCCGGCGACAGTGGCCGATCATACTCGCACGAGCGATGCGGCCACAGGGTTCGCGAGCATCAACGATTTCGAGCGGATCATCTACGTCAGCCCGACGCAAAGCGTCACGAGCATCGGCCGAAATAACAACGTTCAGAAGCGGGCCTTCATGAGCGCAACGATCTACTACGAGCCGGCCATGCGGGTCCAAGACGTCGTTCGCTATGTGGGCAGCGATACCAATTCGGCATACGATTTGGTGGCCATGCGCTGCCGCCCGCGCGACCCCACGAAAACTCAGGCCAGACTCGCCACTTGGCCGAACGTGTTCAAGGCCCTCGTTGACGACTTAGGGTATACGTCCACGGCCTGCCCGGCCGCGGCGGGCGACACGGTGGACAAGAAGGTGTACTGCGCCGCGTCGAGCTTTTCCGATCAGTCCGACACGCAGGTGCCCTTGACACTGGCGGCAACGGTGAATGCCGCCGTAGCCCTCTGGCAGCTCACGGGCGGTGCATTCCAAGCGACCGGAAGTACGTCCGGGGCGAACGTCCTCTACGACCTTTACGGGATTGGCTACGGATTCTCGGGACTGGGGTTTTCGGTCAAGAACAGCTATCTTTCCGGCCATAACGTGTCTTTGACATCGGCCCAAGCCCTAGCGCAGTCCGTGGTTCCCGAGTATTTGGTGATGAACGTCACGCTCGCCGAGGGGGGGTGCCGTTGCATCCGGGTGAAACCTTATTCGAACCGTGACGAGCGATTCATCGATTGGAACCGCGTTTTCGAAGTGGGATCGGAATACTCATGCACTGTGCTCCACCACTTGCCCTGAGGCGGCATCGAGGGCTTCGATGGGCCGGTGACGGTTGACGGTAGGTACGTCTGAACCCCGAAGGGGTTAAAAGTGAGTAGCCGTGGGCAAAGGCGCGGGGTTTTGCGCCCGCCGCCCACGGATGGCGCGCCATCCAAGTTTCCCGACCCTGAAGATGCTCTTCATTCTGACTCCTGACTTCTGACTCCTGACTCCTTGTTTGGCCCCCGACACCTGAAACCCGACACCTGAAACCTGCCTTTCTCCTCCTGACTCCTGCCCTTTCCCTGCCTGCTCCCGCGCGCCGTGGCGGGGAGTTGCGGCTTCTCCAGATTTGTCCTGGCGGCGTTGCGGCCATCTGCCGGGTCCCCGAAAAGACCTTGAAGAGCCGCAGGTCCAAAGACCCGGACCAGCGCTGCTAGCTTTTGCTCGCGCAAATCACATTCATAGGGATAGAATTAGAGAGCGATGCCGACGGTTCTCAGATAATGAGGAGTTGGTATGAGTTCTTTGGCCGTTGAAGTCCAGGAGCCACGGGGTAAATCGGTAAAGGTCAGTGACGAAGGGCTAACGGTTGATTTGGTGGATGGGCGGACCATTATGGTGCCTCTGGCCTGGTTCCCCCGTCTTTGGCATGGGACGCCGCAGGAGCGCAATCATTTCGAAATCTTCGCAGACGGCGCCTGCGTCCACTGGCCCGATCTGGACGAAGATCTGACGGTTGCGGGCCTGTTGGCGGGGCAGCGCTCGGGAGAGAGCCCCCAATCTCTAAAGAAATGGCTGGACTCTCGAAAGACGAGAAGTAAGCGGCGGGGATGACACACCGAGATGCGGCGGCTTACGCCGACGAACGCCGCCTGAGCGGGTAGGGCCCTTGAGGTGAGCATGAGGAGAGTGACTATCCTCTGGCTGCTTTTCTTTACGCAATCAAGTCTCAGCGCCGCCTCACAAGATCGCTCCATCACTTTCTCGGGGGAAGCCTCTGAAGGCCAGACCTTCCGCAAAAGCATCGGTAATGGGCTCGACTTTGTGTTGATGCCGAGTTCAGGTTGGAGTACCGGTTGGACCATTGAGGTCTCACCACAAGGTAAGCCATCCGACCCTGAGTGCAATGATTTTGTCTGGGTGGTCACGCCGCCGTATCGTTTCCAGAATTCGCGCTACCTTGACACTGAATACGGCATAATTGCTCAGGAGGCGGTGCGCCGGTCGCCGAGAGAATTCAGTTTTGTCATGAGTTGCGCCGACTTCATGATGGAACGCCGACGGGTTGACCGGGTGTTGTGGCCTTACACCTACTCCAAGCAAGAGGTGGACGACGCTCTTGCCAAGTTGGGGGAGTCTCCCTTGGGAAAGGGACGGCTGTGGATTGAAGACTCCAAGATCACTCCCGGCCATGAATCCGGCAGCGCCGAAGAACTCGGAGCGATTCACTGGATAAAGTTCAGAGTTGAAATCACCTTTCCGGCAGGGTCTCCGCACCACCCAAAGCCTTGACCGTTTGGTGGGAAACCTTGCGGGATGTCATCCTGGGAAGAAAAAGTCGCAGACCTAAGGAACGAGTTTAGGCTGTAGTAATGGCGCTGCCGGGGCAGAGGGCATTTTGACAATGTGACACAAAATGTGTCACGATGACGTCATGCCTAACGTGAACATTCGCCAACTCAGGGACACGCGGCGGCTGAAGGCTTGGCTGCGCGCCGGCAAGACGGTGGAACTCCGGGAGCGAGACCGGCTTATCGCCCGCATCGTTCCGGTGGCCTCGCCTGCAAAACCCCGCAAGTATCCCGACTTCGCCGCCATGCGCCGGGAGATTTTTGGCGACCGCATCCTTCCCGGAGCGGACTTGCTGATCGAGGAGCGGGAGCGATCACGCTATTGAGCACCTACGCCGATACGAGCTTCTTCGTTTCGCTCTACATCCCAGATCGGCACTCGCCCGAGGCCGAGCGCCGAATGTCCTCCCTTCCAGTCGTGTGGCTGACGCCCTTTCACGTGGCCGAGTGGACCCATGCTGTCGAACAGCAGGTGTTCAGGCGGGCGGTGTCGCGAATCGAAGCCGATCAGTCACATGAGCGATTTCAGCAGCACCGGGAGAGCGGCTTGTGGGTGGAAGTCGCTCTGCCGGAATCAGCCTTTGACGTTTGCGCCCAACTGGCCCGCCGTCACGGAGCCCGCCTGGGCCTGCGGACTCTCGACACCTTGCACGTGGCCGCGGCGCTCGAGCTGAGGGCCGAGCGCTTCTGGACCTTTGACGAGCGGCAGAAGAGGTTAGCGCGGACAGTGGGCCTGAAAACCGCCTGACACGGGGAAGAAGGACTGGGTGCTGGTTTCGGGTGTCAGGTGTCTGGTAGGTGGTAGGTCGTAGGTGGGGAAAAGCAGGATTCAGGATTCAGGAGGCAGAAGAGCCGGGGGCAGGTCGCAGAGGAAAGGGGAAGGGGCCAATGCTGAATTATGAATGGTGAATTATGGATTGTGAGTTGCCTTCTTACTTCAAGCCACCGCCGACTGCCTTCTGCTTACTGCCTACCTTCAAGCGAGCGGTGCAGGTCAAGCGATTAGAACAAAGGCGCCACCTGCTGTATTTCTCAGAACGTCCCAGCAGGTGGCGCTTTGGCTTTTTCAGTGGAGGTTACAAGGGAACACCTTTCATGGAATAGGAGCTGAGAACGCGCACATAGTTAGCCCGTTGGAAGGCGGCTGGGTCGGCCACGGCGCGTTGGCTCATGCTGCCCTGCATTTGACGGATGGATTCGTATTCGTGTTCTTCCATCCAGGCAAGCATGTCTTTGCGCAGGGTGGCGAGGTGGCCGATGCCGTTCCGAAGCAGTGCAGAAGCCATTGCCACCACGCGCGCGCCAGCCATCATCGCTTTCAGAACATCCGCAGCGGTATGCACGCCGCCGGTGATGGCGAGATCGGCCTTGACGTGCCCGAACAGGATGGCGACCCAGTTCAATCGCAGCAGCAGTTCGTGCGAAGTGCTGAGCAGGAGGTTGGGCACCACCTCCAGGTTTTCCAGGTCGAAGTCCGGCTGGTAAAAGCGGTTGAAGAGAACCAGAGCGTCGGCGCCGGCCTGGTCCAGGCGCTTGGCCATATTGGGGAGCGAGCTGAAGTAGGCGCTGATCTTCACGGCCACCGGAATGCGCAGGCTGGATTTCACCTCTGAGACGAGGTCGCAATACAGCTTTTCGACTTCCTCCCCAGTCAGCTCGGTGCTGGTGGGTATGTAGTAGATGTTCAACTCGAGGGCATCCGCGCCGGCCTCCTGAATCTTCCTGGCATATTGGATCCAGCCGCCGATGGACGAGCCGTTGAGGCTGCCGATGATGGGGATTCCGACCGCCGCCTTGG
>Ga0208819_1001356_pt1 | contig 13079 bp, 14 predicted proteins | sample June2015DPH_11_1_3_FD_184707 | JGI IMG/M metagenome (GOLD analysis project Ga0208819, IMG submission 184707) | Peatland microbial communities from SPRUCE experiment site at the Marcell Experimental Forest, Minnesota, USA - June2015DPH_11_150... | ecosystem: Environmental > Terrestrial > Soil >...
GTATAACTTCAGAAAACTTAGCGCGAAAGCAAACTTCACCTTACCACTCTCGCGGAAGTCCTTCTCGGACCATAATTCGTTTTTCAGGCGCATCTGCGCATAACCTTCCGCCCGTTCATTCATCTCGTTGAACCAACTAACACCAGCGGGTCGACTTTCACTCAATGGTGAAGCCTCTATGTTCCATGTTCTTTCTTCTACAAACCTCAAGCTAGTTTTGCCTGTTTCACCTTGCTGTGGCCGTATTCGGAGTCCAACAACTCCTGAACCTTTGTAGCTCGTGCGTACCCAATGCCGCCTTTCACAGCCAATTCTGAGCGTGATGCACGGAAAACGTTGCGAACCGAGCCGAATGATACGAGCAGCTTCTCTGCCATCTTGGGGCCTATTGCTGGTAAACTCTCGAGAAGGGATAGCTGCCAATCTTTGGTTGTCGCCATCCTAGGTTTCTTGACCAGCAATGGTCTGACTGCGGCTTTTCCGCGGATTTTAGTAACTAGCACCTGCAGTAGGTCCGCGGTTTGTTCTTGGTCTAACGTGAAGAGGATTCTGAAATCAAAGTTCATGGCCAGGGCGAGTAATGTTCCCCAGTAAACTCTAGGGTTCCGAAGATCCGCCAACACCTCCTGGATGTCGCCCTCTACGATAAGCAGGTAGTCTTTGTATGAGCGAGAGATGCGTTGGGCTTGTTCAAACAGTCTGCCGCCGTACAGAGAGCTAATGAAATCGCGCACAGTCTTCCTCTCAACAGCACAAGCGGAAACCACGTAATCCCCCACATCAAGGCTCTTCATCTGAACGTAGAATCCTCTCTTCCGCAAGATTTCCGGGATACCTGACGCGGCTTCCCGGCTGTCTGCTACGATCCTGGCGAATGGCATCTTCTACACAACCCGTGAAGAGTGGGTTCGGGCTTAGAAAAGTCGTGGTATCTGGATAGGGATTACCAAGTTCGGCAGTGGAACTCTAAGGTAAACGTAAACCGCGAGCCCCAAACCAATGATGGTTGCGACGATGACGAGGTAATCAGCAATCCGCATCTTGAGGGTCACGATTGCTGTCCTCTTCTCACTCGCACCGAATGCCCGTGACTCCAAGGCTTCCGCTAGTTCTACGCTTCGTCGTATGGCTGAGATTATGAGAGGAATCAGGATTGGGATGTAGTTTCGAATCCGTTTCATGAAGTTCCCCTTGTCAAGTTCCAGCCCCCTGGAGCGTTGGGCGTCAACAACGGTTTGGGCGTCCACGGCCATCGTTGGGACCAGTCTCACCGCGGTTGTGAAAGTGAAGGAGATTGAATAGGGCACATGTATCTGCTCAAGTGCGAGGCCCAGGTCGTCCGCGGAGGTTGTCATGAAGAAGAATGAGAAAGCGGACATTATCGCGAGGAATCGGATTGCGAAGGCCAACGCGGTTACTATGGGCGTGCCAAAGATCACGTTCATCACGAATATGAAGATGAACAAGAACAGTCCACCTCGTAGCGACCGAAGCCAGCGGCGTGGACTCTTAGCCAGTACGATTCCGGGCACTTGTGCAAAGAAGATCACTAGTAGCGCAATAATGTTTGTGAACATTAGGGCCGAAACGAAGAAGCCAATTGTTAGAATGAATTTAGACCTCGGGTCAAGCCTATGAATCGGGCTGTCCATTCTCGTGAACTTGAAGCCCTCAACAAATCTCAAGGACAACTTAGTTTCACCGCCTTTGGGTTGGCGCCCCGGCCGCGACTCTCCCCTTCAATTTTCCCGAGAAAAATGCCTTGGCGGAAAATGCGTCTATGATGTTAGGTGGAGGGTTGAAGTCCTTCAGGTTCTTCATCAAGGAGGCTATCTGCGGCATAACAAGAGATGCTTGCTGGAGAGTTTGAGGGTTTGTTAGAATTTCGGCCGCCGGCCCATCCGCAATAATTTTTCCATGAGATAGCAGAACCACTCGGGGCTTGCACTCTGCGACGAACTCAACATCGTGAGTTACAATGACTACGGTCTTTCCCTGAGATGTGATCTGAACAATGAAGTTTCGCAGATGGTCTTTCTGCAGGTAATCTTGGCCAATAGTCGGTTCATCCATCACCACATGTTTCGGGTCCCACGCAAGAACCGCGGCAAGGGCAACCCGTTTCCTTTCTCCGCCGCTAAGAACAAAGGGCGAAGATTTCTCGTACCGGTCTAAGTCCAAAGTGGTGAGCACGTTAGTGATCCTTCCCTGGATAATGTCCTCCTTGAATCCGAAATTTCTGAGTGAGAAGGCCACCTCCTCTCTGACGGTCTCGGCGAACAACTGGTGGTCGGGGTTTTGAAATATGAGGCCCACATCCCTTGAAAGCTGAGCGACAGATTTTTCCCGTGTGTTGACGCCGTCAACAAGCACAGATCCTACCGTGGGTTTTAGGAGACCGTTGAACATCTTGACCAGCGTCGTCTTTCCCGCGCCATTCTCTCCCATTATCGCAACGAACTCGCCATCTTTGATTTGCAGGTTAACGTTCTGAAGAACATTTGATCCGGCAGTGTAGTGGAAGCTGACGTTCTCGGTTGAAATCATTGGGTCAATAGCCTCCTTAATTCGGCGGATGCTTCTTCAACCGTGATTGGGTTTGTTACCTGGAAACCGTCGCTTCGAAGAAGATGGAAGAGCATCGTGACTTTCGGGAGGCCGATCCCGATTAGTCGTGCTTTGTCATTGTAGACTTCTCGGGGGGTGCCGTCCAACGCTATCTTTCCATTATCCATTACGACGACTCTGCTCGCGTACCGCGAGACCACGTCAAGCCTGTGTTCTACGAGTAGCGTGGTCAGTTGGAGTTCGCGGCTGAGTTTGGCTATGATCTCTACGATTTCTTCTGCTGATTTAGGGTCAAGGAAAGAAGTGGGTTCGTCGAGAACGAGTACGCTGGGGCGCATGGCCAGGACGCCTGCGATTGCCGCACGCTGTTGTTGGCCCCCGGAAAGTTCGTATGGGGCCTTGTTGCGGAGGTCAAGGATACCTGTAGCTTCCATTGCCCAACGGACTCTTTCAATGGCTTCTTCCTTGGCTACGCCAAGATTCTCCAACCCGAATGCGACATCCCTCTCTACGGAGAGCGAGAAAAGTTGGTTCTCAGGGTTTTGGAAGACGAACCCAACGTGGGTTGCCAACTCCGCTGTAGATCGTCCCTCGACATTTAGTCCGTCCACTACCAGCTCGCCCTTCAACTCGCCGGAGTAGAAATTTGGGATTAGGCCGTTCAGGCATCTGCAGAGGGTTGTTTTGCCGCAGCCGCTTGGGCCGGTTAGGATTACGAATTCGCCTTTCTCGATTGAGAGGTTGACATTTTCCATTGACGGCTTTTCGCCGCCCGCATAAGTGAATGAAAGCTTCTTGGCTTCGATTGCCGGCAACGGATTGGCCCCCTACGCTTTCATCTCATTTTTGCGTAATTACGCTACTTTGAGAGGAAGCCTGCGCATTACCGATTCTCGTTGTATTAGGTTTTGGGGGACGCGAGAAAAATTCTCGGGTCAACGCTAGTGAAATTCTCAGCGCATCATTGACGTTGCCCTTTACGTTTGCGCCTGCTGCCGTCACATGTCCCCCACCCATGCCGTTCATTCTCATGCCCAGCGGGTTCGCGAGGTCCGTGCCGAGATGCATCCCCGTTTCAGATGCGAATTCCCGAGTTGCGCGGAAACTGACTGTCAACTCATCGTTTCTCTTTCCAGCAACTATAGCCAAATGCGCCCCCAACGAAACGAGGGCTCGTGCCGCTGAAGCATGATACGACCCTACTTCCGATAGCGCGACGACCCATCTGCCGGCCCGTTCCATTCTGACTCGTTGTGCTGACTTGATGCGTGCAATCCTTTCGGAGTCATCCATCGTGCCACGCGTTGTCTCCCTCGCTTGTTCAGGGTCGGCGCCTGAACGGACTAGGGCGTATGCGGATTCGAATGTTCGCCGCGTAGCTATAGACAAATATCCAGTCTCCACAAGCAACCCAACCAGGAGCGCCTGGCAAACGGCTCGATTGGGGGCAAGATGCGATTGCTGATACATATCGAGGATCATTTCGCACGTTGAAGTTGCCTTCTCATCGCAAATGACGAATGTTGCGGTCTTTGCATTTTCAGGATGGGGCGCGTGATGGTCTATCATGACCAAGGGCTTAGCAGATTGGACAACTGGCTCCCGGAGTTCGCCGAGCTGCTGAAGCGTGTTCGTGTCCACTGTAACGATAAGGTCCATCTTTTCCATTTCGGGGCGCTCAGTTACCGCAAGGGGAACGGTCTGCAGGATCTGTTTCGAAAGTTTGCTCACCCCAGCGGGAGAAGCGAAAGTAACCTTGACTTTGTTGTTAATGCGCCTAACGAGAACGGCGAACGCGTAAGCGGAGCAAACGGCGTCGGGGTCAGAGTTTTGATGGCCGATTATTAGAACCGATTTTGCCTTCCGAAGCAGCTTCACTAGGCGGGGATATCCTCGCAAAGGTTAAGCTCCCTAGCTTTCGCTTCTGCCGCGGAGAACGCCATGTCAGTGGCCGCGTCCACGAGAGGCTCCAAATCCTGGTCGCCAACTTCAAGTTCGATTGCCACATCCACAGACAAAACTAGTGGCTTATCACCCACCGCCTCAATCGTGACGTCGAGGTCGCTGATTTGCTTCAGCGAAATCCTGGACAACAGGTAGTTTCGCGCGGCGTCTTGCGCGGCTTCGCAGATTTGTTCAACCTCTTCTGTTGTGGGTTTTCTCTTGAACTCAATACTCATTGTGATTGTCCCCTGCATATGGGTGGGATTGGCGTTGCGGGCTTACGGCTGAGTGGAAGGCCTTGGTCCCTGAAGCCGTTCCTGAAGCTTTTCCTGGGCTTCCTTTAACCTCTCCCTAGTCCGTTCCTCTTGTTTTCCGAGGACCGTAACCCGTGTTGTCAGAAGCTCCTTTCGTTCCTTAAGTTCGGTTAGCAGGGTCTGCCTGTTGGACTTGACGAGTATGCTACCTACGCTCTTGTAGACGGGTGTTTCGTCAGTTGACTTCTCAAGTTCAGCTAGGGCTTTGCCAGTTTCATTCAACTCGGCCTCGAGCTGCTGCTTTTGCGACGCCACTGACTGGAGTGTTTGTTGAAGCTGTTGGAAACGAACCAGTTGCTCTTGGACTTGCGGTGGTAGCTCTGCTTCTTCGCCCAAAACTTGTGCCTTCAGAACTCGCGCGAATTCGCGTAGCCATAAGACGGCGGCTAAATAAGCATTTCAGACTCTGCGGCACTTTTCCTCAACTCTCCAAGCTAAATCCAAACGCCTTCCACCTGAGTATTGATCGTGAGTTGATAACGAACAGCGGCAGGCACATCCAGATAGTGGGGAAGCGGTTTTGTGCGAAGTGCGAGGTGTTTACCGACCAAGTTTGCCACAAGGTCCGCTACCAGGAGAACGAGGAGCAGGCCGGAACGTTGGTCAAGCGGAGTAACTGGGTGTGCCCCGCATGCCTCACCGACACCGAGGACGTGAAGATTCAACCGCTACCCGGAGACAAGGTGAAAATCATAAACAGGCTGCTCAAAATGCAGGGCGACTACGCAATTCAATCAATGAGCATCTCATCACATCCAGAAAAGCTAGTTGTCGAAATAACCATCAAAGAATAATCAAGGCCACCGCACATCCCTTTCTTTTAATCCCTGAAGCAAGCAATACGAGGCAAGATATTTGCCCGGGGAACCCTTCGAATGCCCGATTTGGTCAAGAAGAATATTGAGATAGACGACGAGACCGGAGCAAACAGCGGAATTCTCAACTACGCGAACGCAAAGGTTCCTGTCCCAAACAAGTTCGCAACCACAACGGAACTGAATGCGACCAAATTAGTCGGGCTAAAGCAAGACTTCCCTACCGAGATCGTGATCGCGGGAAAACTGATCTATCCCGAGACGCTGAAACGCATATTGAAAGAGGAAGAGTTCCTCAAAGAATTCGCAAGGCGGCTCGCGAGGGAAACCTCGAGCCATGAAGATGCGTTGAGCATGCTTTTTCTCGTCCTAAAAGGCGAAGCCGCTGTTGTCGAATCGAGCGACTTGCGCACGATTCTAGACCTTCAGTACTTCGCTGACATGGACGTAGTCACGGTACAGCAAAGCCCAGGTGTGTCGCCGAAGGATTTCTTCGCCCTGTATCGGTTTGCTGAAAGATGGCTGGATAATAGAGGGTTGGACAAGCCGCTCATGCCAGTTTTGACTCCTGCTGAGTCGAGGGAAGAGTTCGATAGGAGTCTCAACCAAGTGTTGAAGAGGGGTAGCAAGCTTATCGGGTTTGATATGAGGGGAGGGTTCCACTATCAGGCGCTCCGCTCTCTAGAGGAAGCGAAGAAGAAGGACCCGAGCCTCTGGATCCATGTGTTCCAGGTTCCGCCGAAGATTCGGTTCGCTAGAAGCATGCTTCGTTGTTCTGAGGGCATGATGCTCCCGCTATTTGGGGTGGACAGCTTTAACAGGTGGGTTGTTCCGCCACCACCCGTTCCGCTAACGAAAGATAAAATCAACAGGTTCGATTCCACGAACTGGGGGGTCTTCAAGCGAAAGGAATGGACCGAACAATACGGCCCAACCTTACACTGCACATGCCCCATGTGCAACAAACAGAGGCTCCCAACGTTCTACTTGGGACAAGTGCTGACCGTTTTGGGGAGGAGTAAGGTTCACGACCACTACGCACAACGTGAACAGCTGTTGCAATTATCCTCGCACGTCAAGAGGGGAAACGTAAGGAGCTTTGTCTCGAGGAAGAAGTATCCGAAGGATTTTCTCGAACAGGTAACGAAGTCCGAATCGCAAGGGGCCTAGAGTTTTGCCTCAGCCATCTTAGTCATCAGGGCCCGAAGGTCAACCTCGGAATTCGTTCTCCAACCTAGGCCCATCACGCCAGCATCATCCTCATCCAGATATCCAGTTCTGAGGAATACGTCGACGAGTGTTGCGGCTTTCCAGCGGCCGAACTTGTGGGCGATCAATTTCTCCAAGTCTTCACGGGGGGCCTTGCCCTGTTTTGAGACTAGGTATGCAATGGATGCGCTTAGGGCGGCTAGGTTATCGACTCGCCAACCGATCATCTTCGCTTCCTTAAGGCCTAGGGTGCCTTTCAGAGTGACTTGATACCTAGCTTCTTCTAGTGGAGCTCCTTCAGGGGTAAGCTCGTCTGTCCGGGGTTCCGTCACCTTCTTGATCTCCAAGTCCAGTTCCGACAATAGCTGGTTCAACTGTTCGAGGACCTGTTCGTAATTTTTCCCTAGCTTTTCCTTCAACTCCCAATCCTTCGCGCCCGGTATTTTGCCGCGGCGGAAGAGCAGGAGATGCACTGCGCGCTTCAGTTTGTCTGAGTAGAAACTCTTAGTCTCAGTGGTTTTTGTTTCAGTGGTTTCAGTAGTTGTCAACTATCTCATGCCTCTTTCGGAATCGGTATTGGAAAACTTACACCGCCCTCGATCGCCTTCTTCGAGGGTTCGTCATTGGGAACTAGCATCGGCTGTTCCGCTTCAATCTGGAGTTTGGCGTAGCCATAGGTTACGAGGAAGCTTACGAAGTAAGCCCTCTGGACTGTTTCGTGGTAGGACTGTGCACGAACAAATTTCCAATATTCAACTGGTTTCTGGTCTTTGTACTGGGCTCGAAGTTCTTCCCATAGTGATGTTAGGAGTTTTCCGAATTCTTCCCCGTGTATTCCCAAACCTGACAGAGTGGAAGAGTCGGCGGTCTCGGGTCTCTTACCGCCTGAATAATCCCTCCTTTTCCACCTCTCTGCGATCGGCAACAGCAAATTCCAGTAGTCAAGCGACAGGGAGACAGCTTCGTTCGTTAGTTGTTCCATTTCTGCGAGCGGGTGCCAACTCTGAAGAAACACCTCGGCAAGCCGTTTTTCGCTCATCCGTTCAACTTTCCTAATGATGAATTCCGGTTCGGCATAGAGTGCACTGGATTGGAACTTTAGCTGGGTGTTCTGGAGTCTGACGACCTCTGAGAGCCTGTTGAGTGTGTGTGCGTCGAGGCAGTGGTCGTCAAAGCTCTCCCAATTTGGGAAATACTGTCGCAGAGTCTCCACCCCGAGCTTGATGTCCATGAAGAAGGGGTTGAACTTCCTCTCCGAGATCGCCTCGCAGGTCTCAATAATCTCCTCTAACTCTCTTCTGCCCGATGCAAGCGTCCGCTTCCCTTTGGGTTTCTCTGTCAAGGTTCCTTCAACTCGCTAACTACCGATGTTCCCGCCACGTTCTGCACTACGATTACATGGCTGTTCTCTGTGACGTTAATCTGCCCCGGCGTGATTGCTACATACTGTCCCTCCGTCATGGCTCCAGAGCTTGACATGATTAGCTGCGTAACCAGTTCGCGGTTCTTAGGGTCCATGTGAACATCAAACTCGTCGATTGCCCTAAATGGGGAAGTGATATGCTGCTGGAGTCCCAGCAGGAAGGCCATCATTGCGATGCTTCGTTCACCGCCGCTTTGCGTGAAAGCGTCAAGGGCAGTGGGTTTGTTTCCCTTAAAGCCGACCAATATTTCTAGCCCACATTTCTCAATATCCCTAGACGATATGAGGCGAATAGAGCCTGTTGCCCCAACCGTTCCTAGGATTTCGTTGTAGCGGCCCGTCAGCCGTTCCAGGAAGGATGAGAGCACGTCCCGCCATCGGGACAGGCGCTTATCAAGCTCGGTAAGAACCTCTTGCCGATTCTGCGCAACTTGGTCAGCCTTCTGCTTGAGTTCCTCATAGACCTTCGCGTAGGATGAGTACATGCGCTCGACATCTGCCGAAAGCGTCGACAGGGGCTTCATCTGCTCCTCGACCGCGCCGATTTCCAGCATTATCTCGAGGTTCTTTCTCGGAGATTCCACCGAAGCACCTGCCTTCTCGGCCGAAGCAACCATAGGATCTAGCTCTTCCTTAGCCAGGCGCACCTGGGCCTGGAGGTCCGCTACTTCCTCAGTGAGGAGTTTCCTCTTGAACCCCGATACCTCATACTCGACATTCGTATCAATGAGCCTTGTGAGCGCATCCTCAAGGCGCCCACTAGTATCAGCTATTTTCCCGTTGAGTGCGGTCATTTTTTCTTTCACTCTCGCCAGCTTGCCTTCTGATTCCTCAGCCAACCCCTGCCAGGACACCTTCAGTTTGTCGAGGGATTGCAGTTCAGGTTTGGTTGGTGAAGTCTCTTGCTCGGTCTCAACTGATTGGAAGTTTTGAAGAAGATTTGTGGTCCATTCAATGTTCAACTCATGGGTCGTGATTTGCCTGACAAGTTCAACGCGGGAATCTTCGAGCTCTATTCGTCCGAGGTTTAGTTCGTCGAACTTTGCTTGGCGTTTCTTCTTTGACTCGGCCAGCTCCTGAATTGTATTCTCAACTGATTGTAGGGCTCTTGTCTTTGATTCGATTCTGGTCTCGATGTGTGTTAATGCTTCTTTCTTTCTCTGGATCCTGCTCCATTGCAGTTCCCTTTTGAGACCATCTAGTTTTGTGTCTAGTTGCTGTTTCTGTAAATAGCGCTCGTATTCACGCTTCCAATAGTCATGAGTGTCCTTGGTGGATTCAAGAACTTGGGCAAGTGATTGTTCCTGGCTTGCTACGCTTTCTAGGCGTTTTCTGGCATCGAGAACTTCCTCTCTATATGATTGGAAGCCAACGGCTTCCTCAAGCATTTTCAGCTTGTCTTGAGCGCTTACGGCGGCGAAACGGCCGACCATGAACTGGTGCATTATGACTAGTATGTTGTCGGGGTTCAAGCCGAGTGAGAGGAAGACGTCGGTGATTGCGGCTTTGGGTGCAGGCTTGTTCTGGAGGAGGTAGTAGTACGTGCCTGCGCTCTTGATTACTCGTGTGACGGTTACGAGGTCGGCGTGGAATCTTGGGAAGGGACGTTTTTCGCCTGTATTATCGAAGATTAGTGTGACTCGGGCCTCGTCGTGTCCCCACTTCACAAGGTCGCTCAACCGTTTAGATCGTTCAGTGTAGGCTTGGCCTAGCACCACAGAAATGGCCAGTAGAATTGACGATTTTCCGGCTCCGTTAGGCCCACAGATCAGGTTCAGTCCAGGTTCTAATGGAACGTATGAGTTTTCGTAGGACATGAAATTTGTGAGCACTACGCCTTTTATCATCTGAGCCTAGCTGCCATTTGAAATCTAAGGTTGCCTTCTGCTGCGTAAAAAACGTTCAGGGATTTTGGGGCCATTCTCCATGGATGCTTCTCATTCGCACCGGGTTCGAGGGATTTGGAAATCCCGAGATCCCGAAGAATACATTCAGCGTTGCAATCGTTCGCAGCAGAATAATGACATTTGATATGTCAACTTTTGTTTAAAGAATTGTAAATTGCTTTGAAGAGAATCGACGCGGATATCTACGTTTAAATATGATAGGGACTTCGAATGACCCACGGCGGGAGTGACGTAGAAAGTTTGCACAGGCTCGGCAAAATTCTTCATATTTCAAGCAGCCGAAGCCTCATAGTAAAATGTGACGAAGCCCGCTTCGTCAAAACGGGAACCCGAGCTTGCGATAGCAAACTAAAGGAGATAGGAAAAGTTCAAGAATTTTTCGGGCCCATATCCTCGCCTTACGTATCGATCAGACCCACGGGTCCTTCGCCTACCAAGTATGTAGGCCGCATTGCTTACTCCTTGGATTAGGGTGGATGAAAAAGTGTCTGAAGAAACTGACGGTGAACTAGGCGAAGCGCTACACTCTACCCAAAAGGTGCGTGTGTGCCCTGAGTGCGGCGGACCTAAACTGATGCGCGACTACGAAGCCGCTGAAATTGTTTGCATGGCATGCGGGTTCGTGATCGACGAAAAACTTGCTGACACTATGCCAGAATGGCGAGCCTTTGACGCCGACCAGAAGGCTAAGCGAAGCCGTGTCGGAGCTCCTTTGACTTACACTATTCATGATAAAGGCCTCTCAACCGTAATTGATTGGCGTGATAGGCGCGTTCTTGGGAAACGTGCAACCGCCGCCCAGAGGTTGGACCTCTACAAACTCCGTAAATGGCAGAGCAGGGTCCGCGTATCCGATGCGACTGAGAGAAACCTCGCAGTTGCCTTAGCTGAACTAAGCAAACTCTCTTCCGCTCTCAACCTTCCAAAGAACATCCTGGAGACAGCGTCAGTTATCTACCGCCGAGCGATCAAGAAGCGTTTGATTCGTGGAAGGTCAATCCATAACGTTACCGCCGCAGCGATTTACATGAGCTGCAGGCAATGCGGGGTTCCGCGAACGTTAGATGAAATAGCGTCCTGCTCAAGCCTCAACAAGAAGGACATCGGTAGGAGCTACAGGTTCATGGTGCGCGAGCTAGAAGAGTTCGTGCCCCCGTCGACGAGCAGGAACTACGCCGCACGTTTCAGCAACAAGCTTGTGATTTCTGGAAAGGCGGAAGCGATTGCGATTCGCATCCTCGAGATCGCTAAGGAGATGAAGTTAACAAGCGGCAGGGGGCCGACAGGTATCGCCGCCGCAGCCACATACATCGCTACAGTCCTCACGAACGAAAGGAAGACTCAACGTGAGATAGCCGAGATAGCGAATGTGACCGAGGTCACCATTAGAAACAGGTACAAAGAGCTGCTTGAGCGTCTGTTTATCGAAGTTCCATTATAACGTAATGCTATTCTATCGTTTGGCTGCGCTTTTTCCGCCCGATTTTGCCTTCTCGCATAAGCCGAACTCGTACGTCTCCGTGTTGATCTGCCATGTCTTCGCGTAGTAGGGAGCATCAGTTTGCACTTTTTTCGTGGCGATTGTGAGTTGTTTTGCTCGAACTTCAGCGGCGATGTAGGTTCTTTTGCTCTTTAGCAGGTTCGCGGCGTTTGTTGACGGCGCGAGGATGTAGGCGTGGACGTACGAGTCCACTTTGAGGTCCATTTCTTTGCGCATTTGTTGCATGCGCCTCACGGCGTCTCGAGCTAAGCCTTCGGCTAGTTCATTCTTGGTGAGTTTCAGGTCTAGGTATACTGTGCCGTCGGCGAATTCGGCTTTGGCGAAACGTTTGGGAGCTTCATACTTCGAGCTTGCAGCTCTGGGGATTGAGGTTAGGGTTCGCGTGTTTGCTTGGCTAAGCAGGAGGTTTGAGTAGGTTTTCAGGGCTTTTCGGATTGATTTGGAATCGGTTGCCACAACTACTCGGGGGACTGGTTGCCTTTGTTTGATCGCCTTTTGCATCCGGGCAACGGCGACCGTCGAGATGACATCCTTGGCTGTGTTCATCTCTTCCTCGAGGGAATCACTGATCCAGTTCTCGTCGAATTGTGGCCAGTCGAGCATGTGCACGGTCTGAGGGTGTTTTGGTTCAGCATTCCTGAACATGTGTTGGTAGACTGATTCAGTGAGGAACGGGGTTATTGGGGTCAGCATGGTGAGGGCGGCTTTGAGTGCCGTGTAGAGCGTTGTGTAGGCAGCCAGCTTGTCCCGTGTCGGCTTCTCAATCCATGTTCTGCGCCTGATGAACCTGACGTATGTGTGGCTTAGGTCCTCCACTAGGAAGGTTTTGAGTTTTCGAACTGCTTCATGAATCCTGTATTCATCCATTAGCACGGTTACTTCTTTGATTGTCCGGTGCATTCGGCTCAGTAGCCATCTGTCCTCGGGGCGAAGGCTTCGTGTGAGCTGCTTCAAGGGCAGGCTTGGTGAGAACTTGTCCAGGCTCATGTAAGTGCCTGCGAAGACGTAGGTGTTCCAGAATGTGCTCAAGTCACCGCTGTACTGTTTTACAGCGTCCCACGAGAAACGCAGGTCTTCCCACAGCGTAGTCTGGAGAACATAGTACCGAAACGGATCCCGGCCGAATTTTTCTACGACCTCACTGGCGGTAACGAAGTTGCCTGCTGACTTGTGCATTTCTCGCCCTTCGGAATCCAGCGCGAAACCGTGCATCAGGACCGTTTTGTAGGGTGACTTCCCCATCGTCACCATTCCGCTCTTTAGCAGGGCAAAGAACCACGCGGTTATCTGGTCGCGACCTTCTACGATGAAGTCAGCGGGCCACCAGAACTTGCTCTCCTGAGAATTCTGGGGGTATCCTAGGCAGGCGAGCGAAGCGCCGCCAGAGTCGAACCAGAC
>Ga0208819_1001363_pt1 | contig 13027 bp, 10 predicted proteins | sample June2015DPH_11_1_3_FD_184707 | JGI IMG/M metagenome (GOLD analysis project Ga0208819, IMG submission 184707) | Peatland microbial communities from SPRUCE experiment site at the Marcell Experimental Forest, Minnesota, USA - June2015DPH_11_150... | ecosystem: Environmental > Terrestrial > Soil >...
ACCAGTACGTGACCTCGACGGGAGGCATCCTCACCACGCTCGTACACGGCTCGAAGTTCGACAGCAACGGCCACGGACAAGGACCGCTCGACATGCTGGTCACGCCCAACGGCTGGGGCGGGAACTTCTTTAATGCGTATCAGAGAAACAGCCATCAGGAAGAGATTCTGGAAACCTACAAGTTCCCTCAGCAGCAACGGCTGGGAAAACATGAATTGACGCTCGGCGGAAGTCTCCTGCACCGCTTCTACGACGGGAGCAGCCGCTCACACCCCGTGCTTGTGCTCAGGCCCGACGGGACTCTGACGGAAAGGATTGATTTCCTGGAGCCGGGTTCACTTTCCGCTCGGGACTTTGAAGGCGCCTTCTTTGTGGCCGATCACTGGGTACCCAGTGATCCGATATCCATCGATTTTGGCTTGCGGTACTCCGGCCAGACGCTCGGCAGTCAGGCGAACGTCGCGCCGCGCGTGGGATTCGCCTACTCACCCGGCCGCCGCGGGAAGACGGTTTTCCGGGGAGGCCTTGGCCGGTTCTATGACCATAGCCCTCTGCTGGGTGGCGACTTCACCATGAACCCTATCCGCACCATCGCCTTTTTTGATGAACAGGGAACCCCCCAGGGATCGCCCGTCAGTTACCAGAACGCTTACGGGCGCCTCAATGGGCAAGAGTTGACGGCGTCGCCGCACCACCTGAGCAGCACACCCTACAACTGGAGCTGGAGTCTGGAAGCAGACCGCGAGCTGCATCCCCGCGTGACGCTGCGGTTGAGCTACATCTCCAGCCGCGCGTACAGTCAGTTTATTCTCAACCCGGTCGAGGAGCTCGCGACGGGCCCTGCCCTGCTGCTTACCGACCAGGGTAATTCGCGGTACCGCGAGTTCGAATCCACCCTACACATTCGCCTGCCCGGGACCTCTGAGTGGAACCTCTCCTACGTTTACAGCAAAGCGCGTGGCGACTTGAACAGTCTGGCGCAAATCTATGTCCCCTTCGAGCAACCCGTGATTCACCCCAACGCTTATAGCAGCCTGCCGTCAGACACTCCTCAACGGGCGGTGAGTTGGGGACGGTTCAAGACTCATGTGTGGGGGATCACCGCCAACCCGGTGATCGATTACCATTCGGGCCTTCCCTACGCGCTCGTCGATGTGCGGCAAGATTACGTCGGTCAGCCCAACACCCGACGCTTTCCGCGCTTCTTCTCCCTCGATTTGAAGCTGAGCAAGGAATTCCGCCTCCCTCTGCCGTGGCTCAAGAACCACCTGATGCGCGGCGCACTGACGATTTTCAATGTGACCGATCATACCAATCCACGAGACGTCTTCAACAACATCTCCTCTCCGTTCTTCGGCCATTTCGCGGGAAATCAACACCGCTTCTTGGACACTTCCCTGGACGTCATTTATTGATCCCGGGACCATTAGGACACTCCGAAAAGCTGAAGGGAGCGGTCCGCGTGGGACTGTGGCGCGGACATCGCCTTTCTGAAGTCTGCGGCCTGCCTGCTGCAGGCTCTTGCCTTGTAGCGCCGGCATCCCAAGCCGCCCCGTCGGCGGCGCTACGGCGCCGGGCTTTACTTGGGGGGGATGGTTCTTGGCGTGCGCCCTGCGAAGGGCCTTGGCGCGCGCTTCCAACTTTCGGCCGCCGCAGTCGCTGGACCGGGTCGCGCTTTCGCCTCCTCCCATTGAATTCCCCCGGCCGATCGCATATGCCCACCCCTCCGCCTTCGGGACCGAATGCTCTACGCGTGCCGAACTTCATGGTCACCCTTCGGGATGTTGCCAAGACAAGCGGGTTTCGATCACCACCGTTTCCATCGTGTTGAACGACGCGCCGCTCGCCCGTTACATCCCTCTTGAAACCAAAGACCACATCAAGAAGGTTGCCAAGAAACTCTGCTACCGGCCCAATGTCTTGGCGCGCTCGCTGCGCAGCAAACGCAGCAACACCGTGGGCGTCATCGTGTTCGACATTACGGACCCCCATTCCGCGCACATTCTGCGCGGCATTGAGAAGTCGCTGTACCAGTCCTCGTACATCCCCATCATCACCGACGCACAGAACGACCGCACGCGTTTCGAGTGCTATCTCGAAATGCTCCTGGACCGCCGCGCGGAGGGATTGATCACCCTGGCCAACTCCCTCCTGCTTGCCCTCGACATCCTTGCCGTCCTCGAGAAACGCCACGTGCCGACTGTCCTCATCGGGCGCGAGATGAAGCCGCAGGCAATGGGCGCTGTCATCGTTGACAACGTAGCCGGCGCGCGCGCTGCGCTCGAGCACCTCTTCACCCTTAGGCATCGCCAGATCGCTTTCATCCGCGGGCCCAAGATGCTTGCGGACAGCCGCGAGCGCTGGAAGGGCGTACGCACGTTCGCTCACGATACCGGCCTCGCACTCGATCCTAAGATGATTGTCGACCTCGCGGACCCTTACGATCCCACCGTCGGGATTGAAGGGGGTTACAAGCTCACGCAAGAACTCCTGCGTCGTAAACGACCCTTCACAGCGATTATGGCGTTCGACGACATGACCGCCTTCGGAGTCATTCGCGCACTGAACAAGTCCCGCCTCAAAGTCCCCGAGGATTGCTCCGTCATCGGCTTCGACGACGTTTCGCCCGGGGCCTTTTACCCGCCGCCGCTCACCACCGTCCGCTAGCCCATGGAAACCATGGGCGCGATCGGCGTGGGCATTCTACTCGATGCCATCAATGCTTCGCTTCAGAACCGAGCCTTCACTCCCCTGCACCGCAAGGTGGCGCCGGAACTCCTGGTTCGAGAGTCCACCAAGGCCCTCTCTCCGCCGTAAACATCACGCTTTGCCGTTGACAGACACGACCGAAAACACTAGAAATCTCCGCGTTGAGAACTTGCTATCCAGGAATCACCAAACGCTGATCGCAGCTCTGAAGCGGCAATTGCAGACCCGGAAACCGGAGACTACAATCAAGAGGCAGGGCCCCAAGCTTCAAGCCGGCACGACCTTCGTCGCGCCCAGGAAAGGATTCCGGCATGAGACGAACTCCTCAGTCCGTTTGGCTCCGTGGATTCATCCTCCCCCTGGGCTGGCTGGTCGGCGCCAGCTTGATCTCCCCGACCACAGCACCCTCGCGAAGCGCGGAGGGCCCGGCGAACACCCCGCAAGCCGATTTCCAGGTGGCGCTGCTTCTCCCCCAAAGGATTACCGAGGGGAAGAACCCGGGCCCGGAGCTCACTCCCAAGCAGAAGCGTGAGCTTATGAAATCCAACTTCGAGAAGGTGAAAAACGACGCCGCGCAGCTTGCCTCCATGGCCAACGAGCTCCGGGGTGAGCTCAACAAGACGAGCGTCGACATCCTCTCCATGGACGTCATTCACAGGGCTGAGAAGATTGAAAAGCTGGCGAGGAAGATCAAGGAAGAAGCCAAGGGATACTAGACCGCGCTCCACCGGTCAAGCCCGACCGTTCCCCCCCGCGGAAAGCTGAGCCCAAAAAGCTGAGGCCGCCCTGGCAGTTTGCTGAAAAAGTCCGATGTTTTGCTTTACTAGGCATATTAATTCAGGTATGACTTGCATTGCTTATTCTAAATGGAATACGAGGAGAAACCTCATGTGCGGTGAAGACCTTCAGCAAAGTGCTTTGTTTAGTTACCTTTCTCCCGAGCAGCGGGTCCCTAAGGATCATCCTTTGCGGAAGCTGCTCCCCCGGGTAGATGCCGCCTTGGCCGGGATGTTGCGCCGTTTCCCGGCGATATACGCGCGGGGCGGCCGTCCCTCGATCGCGCCGGAGAAGCTGTTGCGCGCTCTGCTGCTGCGATTCTCTGCAGCGTGCGCAGCGAGCGGTTGCTTATGGAGCGCTTGGATCAATGACCTACTGTTCCGCTGGTTTGTGGGTCTGAACCTGGATGACCCGGTCTGGGATGCCACGGTTAGCTCGAAGAATCGGGAGCGGTTGTTGAGCAGCGACGTGGCGGGGGCGTTCTTCCGGCAGGTGGGGGCGCAGGCCTGCCAACTGGACCTGCTGTCGGATGAGCACTTCACCGTGGACGGGACGCTCATCGAAGCCTGGGCCAGCCAGAAGAGTTTCAAGCCCCAGGCGGGGGGCGAGGCGGAACCTCCGGCGGAGGGCCGCAATCCCGAGGTGCACCTTCGCGGGGAGAAACGCCGCAACGACATCCATCCGTCGACCACCGGCCCGGAGGCACGGCTGTACAAGAAGGCGCAAGGGCAAGAGGCGAAGCGGGGTTATCTCGGCCCTGTGCTGATGGAGAACCGCCACGGCTGGACGGTGAACACGCGGCTGACCTTGGCGACGGGCCCGGCGGAGCGGGAGGCGGCGGTGGAGATGGTGCGGCGGCGAGGGAAGCGTCGGGTGACGCTGGGGGGAGACAAGAACTACGACCCAGAGGATCTGGTGAAGCCGTTGCGTCAGCAGCGGGTGACTCCGCACGTCGCTCAGAACAACACCCACCGTTCCAGTGCCCTGGACGGGCGAACGACCCGACCCGCCGGTTACGCGGTGAGCCAGAGGAAACGGAAGCGGGTGGAAGAAATCTTCGGCTGGATGAAGACCCTGGGGTTGATGCGCAAGGTTCGGCATCGAGGCCGGGAGTGGGTGGAATGGATGTTCACTTACACGGCGGCTGCCTACAACTTGATGCGGACGACGAAACTGGTGGGGGCGAAAGCGTGAACGCCCTCCCGAAGCGTTACGGTCTGATCCCGAAAGCCGCCAGAACCCACCGAATAAGGTGGGCGGGAGGGGTTCCGTACCGGCGCCCCTTTGGCTCCATCGCCGACTGGAGATGCGGATTGCTGTTAACTGCTATTTTTCAGCGACCTACTAGAGCAACTATTCAAAGCGAGACGGTCCGGCGTATACTGACGCCAACAAGATTGTGGAAATGGGAGTTTCGCCTGAAAGCCTTGAAGACTTTGGCTGCGCAGACATTGAAGGCAGGCTGATCAGGCGGGGGAGGTCCGCTTACGACCGCAGCACCCGTCCCACCAGGGGCTATGTGGATCTCCCAGGGGCAGTCAGTGCGCCGCTTGGTGTCTGGTCGAGCTAGATATGCAAATTCCTTCGGTGACGAGGGTTCAATGGAGCTGAGAAGAGACCCGATTACGCAGAGCTGGGTAATACAACAGACGACCGAGGTCAGCTGGGCAAAAAGCGGGGTTTGTCCTCTTTGCCCTGGGAACGAATTTCTGTGCCCGCCAAACCTTTATGTGTACCCGTACGGCGAGCGCAGTTGGCAGGTCCGAGTAATCCCCCACCGTAATGCCGTCTACCAAATTGAAGGGGACCCCGCGCGACAGGCTCAGGGTATCTACGACAAGATGCGCAACTTGGGGGCTCACGAGGTGGTTATCGAACATCCCGAGCATGCCTTACGGTACGCGCAGCTCAGTGATGATCACGCTGCCCAGACTCTCCGCGCCTATGTCGCGAGGATCACCGATTTGAAGAAGGACCTGCGATTCCGCTATGTGACTTTCTTCCGGAATGTGGGGAAAGAGGCAGGACAGGAGCTGGAGCATCCCCACTCCGAGATTACGGCGACCCCCTTCATTCCGCGACGGGTGGCCTACGAGTTGCGCGCGACGGAAAGGCATTACGAGACCAAAGAACGCTGCTTATTCTGCGATATCGTAAGGCAAGAATTAGATCAGCACGAAAGAGCAGTAGAGTGGAATGATCTCTTCCTGGCCTTCTGCCCTTTTGCGTCGCGGGTGCCTTATGAAACCTGGATCATGCCGATCTATCACCATTGCTCATTCGAGGAAGATGTTACCTCGCCGGATAAGCAGGTTCAGCTCGCGCGTTTGCTGAAATCTACTTTGCGCCGCTTGTCAACCGTGGCCAAAGCGTACCACCTTGTCCTCCACACTTCGCCCAATGTCAACGCCCGGCCACAACGACCCGGCGCGTGGCGAACCTTGGCCGAGGACTATCACTGGCACTTTGAGATTCTGCCGATCATTTCTGGAAAATCCAAATCCTACAGCTTCAAAGAAGTCTACTTTAACTCGTTGCCTCCACCCGAGGCTGCGGCGAAAGAGCTGCGCGACGTGGAAATCGCGGAGACATAGCCGAATACCTTCACACGCGGCGGAGTCCGGCCGGACTGGCTGTCCACAATCGAGAATCATTGGATTTCGGCGTAGTCGAGCCGTGCCCACCGCTCGCGTCCGCTTTGGGAAATTGACCGCAGGATCGCGCCGCCCAGGAGCTTCCGGCGGCGCGCTGGTCCCAAGCCCCGAAGATGCTGCGGGAACGCATAGACTGCTCTACGGAGCCGTGATTCCGCCGGCCTCGAGATTGAGGGAGCACTTAGCCAGCCATCGTTACGAGCGCCGTTGTCGGGTTCGATGGCCTTTGTGATATAAGATGGTAGCTACTCTTTGCGGGGGTGGCGGAACTGGTAGACGCAAGGGACTTAAAATCCCTTGTCCCTCACGGGACGTGCCGGTTCGATTCCGGCCCTCCGCACCAAGCTCTTCCGTTACTTCCAGGGACTACGAGCGGGACTCCCGCGCACACTTTGACAGAGCGAGTGGCCTTGCACTTTCTTGACGTTGGAGGAGAGTAAAGGAGCTGCGATGGAATGTCCCGTTGACCTGAAGCGATCCCCTGATCGTTGGTGGCTGATGGTGCTTTTGATGGCGAGCATGACCTTCTGTTACGCCCAACGCGGAGCCATGTCCGTGGCAGCGCCCCTCGCGATGAGAGAGCTAGGCTTGTCCCCGGCCACGGCCGGCATTCTTCTGTCCTCCTTCTTCTGGGTCTACGCTTTCATGCAACTTCCGGCTGGTTGGCTTGTCGACCGAATTGGTCCCAAGTGGTCTTACGTGTTCGGGTACCTCCTGGGATCGACGGCTTTCGGCCTCACCGGCCTTTTCAACACGCTGATTCCTCTGGTTGCGCTGCGCGTATTCTTAGGCGCCGGACAGGCGGTGATCTTTCCTGCCAGTGCACGTGCCGTGGCGGATTGCTTCGAGGACAAGGAGCGCGGCACGGTCACTGCCGCCTATTTGATGGGAGTTCGTGTAGGCCAGGCGTTGGTCGGATATCTAGCGGCCCATTTCCTGAAGGCTTACGGTTGGCGCAGTTTTTTCGTTGTGGGCGGTGCTGTCTCTCTCCTTTGGCTTTTCCCCTGGCTGGGTTTTTGGAGGAAATCGGAAAGAAGGGAGGTTGCTGCCGCACGGGCTCCCACAGGCACCGCGCAGAAAAGTCTTTCATTCAAGGGATCTATTGCTCTGCTTAAGCAGAAAAGCGTGCTCGGCATTTTTCTTGGCTTCTTTGCTTACGATTACGCATGGTTCGTTTATGTCGCCTGGCTTCCGGGTTACCTCGTGATGGAGCGTCACTTCAGCGTCGAGGAGATGGGGATCTATAGCTCAGCTCCGTATGTCGCCATGCTGGTGGTGATCCTGCTTTCAGGATTCCTGAGCGACCGACTGGTTGGCCGCGGCCTGTCCGAGACTCGAGTGCGCAAAGCCTTCATCATCTCGGGCTTGGCGATAGGCTGCCTGATCATTCCTGCCGGTTTGGTTGAAGACAAGCTGACCGCCGTCTGGCTTCTCACCATCTCACTGTGCGGGCTGGGCGTCGCCACGCCGAATACCTGGACCCTTACACAGGCTGTCTGCGCGAAAAAGATCGTGGGGACTGTCAGTGGCATTCAGAACTTCGGCGGCAACGTGGGAGGGATCATTGCGCCTCTCCTGACGGGATACATCGCCCACACCACCGGATCATTTGCCCTCGCCCTGATCATCACCGGAGCCATCCTCGCCGGGGGCATTCTGGCTTACGGATTCCTCATCCAAAACTCCTTGCCAGGGTCTCTAACGGGAGGGGGCACGGATGTGATTTCCTGACAGAGACAGGAACACACGGTTTTGGCGAAACACGCCGGATGCAGAATCTTCCTGCAGCGTGTCCGGAGACAGGAATTCCTGTGATCGCCCCGGACCTGTGCCCCCTAACACTCTGCCAATCCGACGCGCTCCTGACGTGCCCGTAGCGCCCGGTGCACAGAACGAGTCATGGCTACCCACTTTTCTGTTTTTTCCTGAGAGCCGGTAGCCACGGTCAATCGTCCTGTGATTGACCGTGGGCTTTTTCTCGTTCACGAACCCACGGTTAACTCCGACGGCGGATTAACCGTGGCTACCACTTGCAGCCCCGTGCTTACTTCGCTGGCGGCGTGTAGCTCAGGTCGGGCCGAGACACCGCAATCTCGCTCCGCACGCTGTGGACACTCTTATCGAAGAGTTTCAGAACGGACTCCGCCTCCTCGCGCCCATAGGCTTTCTCCAGTACCGCTCGAAGGGTCTGCTCGGGCGGCTCAAAGTCAGCCCAGTTCTTGTGCGGGAATGTGAACACGTAGGTCGGATGTTCTCCGCCGTTGAACAATTCATAGGTGTAGTAATTCACGGGATAGTTGCTTTTCTGAATAGCCTCCTGGACTTTGCGGAGCGCCATGAGAAAATCAGACTCTCCACCGATGTTCAGGTGATACTCCACGACCTCAAAGAGTGGAGCAGCGCCTTCCATGGGGCGACTCATCTCGGGGTGGTAAAGGTAATAGCCGCCGACCATCGACTCCACATACGGCGCGACGTTGGCGTAGTAATCGGCCATGTCGGCCTCGTCGAATTTGGCGTGGCTGTCGAAGTCCTTCCAGTGGTGGCCGAACGAGCCGTACCCGTACTGACCGACCCGCTGGCCGCTGGCAGTCTCCCATACATCGACTGCCCACGTATCCTTCTGCTGCCGATGCCACTCCATGTGGCGTTTGTTGGCTTGCTCGAACTGCTGACGCATGCCTGGTTTCAGTTTCACATGCCATACCCCCGCCACCGTTCCCGGCTTCTCCTGCGCTAGGAGCGGCAACGCCAGGAGCAACACAAATGCGAGAGTGAAGAGAAATTGTGTCCTCCGCATACGCGTACCTCCTTCCTGTGATTGAATTGGTGCTACGCTCGATAGCCAGAACCCGCGAAGTTCGTCAAACGCGATGGTTGCCGAGGGTTAAACCAGCTCCCGCAGGTCAAGCGGGCGCGAGACCAGTCTCGTTAGCCCGGAAAGTACGGCTCACCCGGGATTTCCATTTTGGGTTTCCGGGTAGCTGACAGTATACACCGAAGCACCATCCCAAGGGCGGGTCCAGCCTAGCTTTCGGTGCAGACCGTTCCTGGCGAACCCCAAAACAGCCCGCCCTGCCCTTCCCGCGAACCCCAAGACTCGGCATCCCCGCTCCAGCCCGGTTTCGAGTGCTAGGCCTTGTCGGCGGCGGCGAGAAAATCCCAAAGCCCAAACTTGACGCATTTCCAACCCATTCCTGGGACACTTTTCCTTCCTGCCTCCTCCGTCCCGCCAATCGGCGCTGAAGAGTGTGGGCGATGAAATCCTCCATTACCACGTGCGGCGGTGTGTGCCGGAATCCTTCTCGCGGCGCCTGCGGAAAAGCGAGCGTGAGCGCCTGAAGGAAATGGAGAGTATCTTTGCTCAGTACTGGAAAGAGCCGCCGCGTCAGACGTTTTTGTAGAGGTGTCCTTCGCGCCCTGAGCGCCTTGATAACCACGAGGAGAAGGAAGAATGATATGCTCTTCCCGAGAGAGGCAGGAGGCACGTTGGGTGGTTATGACGGACCTGGATGGAACGTTGTTGGACCAGGAGACCTACGGGTTCTTTGCTGCCAGTGAGGCGCTGGGCTTCCGGCAAGTTCACGAGAGCCCTGTTGTCTTCGAGCCAGGCGCGTGCCGAGATGGAACTAGTCCAAGTAGAGCCGCGGCTCCGACATCTTTTCATTAGCGAGAATGGCGGAGGCCTTAGATTCAGCACCGTGTGAGTTGAGTGCCCGTCCGGCGCCGAACTGGCGCCGGGTCGTGGCTGCATTCTCCGACATGCTGGGGCCACAACGGTGAGGCCATCGAGATCGATAACACCTGAGGATGGGCACGTGGACGAGGAGATTCTAAAAGGCCGCGTCAAGGAGAAGTTGAGCGCGCTGGGGGAAGTTGAAATCATTGTGGGAATCCCCAGTTACAACAACGCGCCCACCATCGGCCACGTGGTGCGAGCGGCGCAGGCGGGCCTGCTGAAACACTTCCCGGCGCGCAAAGCGCTGATCGTCAACTCGGACGGGGGTTCAACAGACGGAACCTTGGAGGCTGTCGAACAAGCCAAGCTGGATACACAGTCGATCCTGTCGGTGAGCCATCCGCTTTACCCGGTGCACCGCCTTACGACGCCCTACTACGGATTGCCCGGCAAGGGAAGCGCCCTCCGGACGCTGTTCCGCATCGCGGAATTGACTCAGGCTCGTGCGTTGGCTGTGGTGGGTGCGGATTTACGGAGCATCGCTCCAGAATGGTTTGAGCTGCTGCTGGGACCCGTCTTGGATCGAGAGTTTGACTATGTGGCTCCCTATTACAAACGCCACAAATTCGATGGGGCGATCACCAATAGCATTGTGTATCCGCTCACACGCGCGCTCTATGGCCGCCGGGTTCGCCAACCTATCGGCGGCGAATTCGGGATTTCGCGTCGCTTGGCGTCTCGCCTCCTCACTGAGGAGGGGTGGAATACAGACGTTGCCCGGTATGGGATTGATATTTGGATAACCACGACTGCCATCGCGGAGAACTACAAGGTCTGCCAATCCTATTTGGGCGCCAAGATCCACGACCCGACGGACCCGGGCTCCGACTTGAGCGGCATGCTCGTGCAGGTGGTCGGCTCCGTGTTTGGGCTCATGGAGACATACGACTTTGTGTGGCGGAATGTTCTGGGTTCACTGCCAGCGCCCTTGTTTGGGTTTCCCTTTGAGGTGGGCCTGGAACCCGTGCGGATCAACCTCGGGCGCATGCTCGCTTCTTACCAGCAGGCTGTCCGCGATCTCTTGCCTGTCTACCGGAGCATTATTTCTTCTCCTCAACTCGAGGGTCTGGAGGCGGCTGCGGCGCTCCCGGAAGGTGAATTCGCTCTCTCTGATGAACTATGGGTAGCCGTCATCTGTGACTTTGCTTTGGGGTACCACAGGCGGGTCATCGATCGCGAACATCTGGTGAGATCACTTACGCCGCTTTATTTGGGCTGGGTGGCTTCCTTTGCACGTCAAGCTGAGAATGAAACCGCCGCTCAGGTGGAAGAGCGGATCGAAAAACTCTGCCTGGTCTTTGAGCAATTAAAGCCTTACTTGATCAACCAGTGGCCGCTCCAGAGCGGAGAAAAGAGGTCAGCGTCATGAGAGCATTTTGGGAACGGGCCATCCTGGAGCCGCTACGCGACCTTGGCCAACAGGCCTTGGCAAGCCTTTCGAGCCTGATAGGAATGCTGGCCCTTATCCTGCTGGGCTTGATCCTGGGCTGGATTGCCAAGGAAATCATCTATCGCGTCTTGCGGGCTCTGCGTTTCGACCGGTTGTGCGATCGGCTCGGCGTGGGGCTGGTGGTGGAACGGACAGGCCTGGCACGGTCGAGTTCCTACTTGGCGGGCCAGATTGTGCAGGGCCTGATCATCCTGACCGCGCTCCTGGCGGGCCTGAACGCGCTCGGGACACCCCTAGCCCGAAACCTCGTGGACCGGTTCTTCCTCTACCTGCCCCACTTGCTGGCGGCGCTTCTGGTGCTGGTAGTTGGAGCGCTGGTCAGCCGATTTCTGGGCCGCAGCGTGCTCATTGCGGCGGTCAACGCACAGATGCCGTCCGCGCGGTTGCTTGCCGGGTTAACCAGGTTCTTCGTCATGGCACTCACCGTCGTCGCGGCACTCGACGAACTGGGAATCAGCCGCACGACGATTATCGTCACGTTCGCAATCTTGTTCGGGGGAGTAGTAGCCGCTGCCGCGATTGCGCTTGGTTTGGGCGCACGTGATCTCGCCCATGACCTGTTGCAGTCGCAATTCCGCCCGAAGGTGCGCTCGGAAGTTGAAGACCCGATGCGGCACCTTTAGCCCGTGAAGCAGGATGCCGCCCTGAAGGTGCTTGCATTCCGCGAGGTCGACCGGAAACTGCGCCAGGGAGGAACGGTCTGAGCCAGAAGGTTTCGGCACCGTGCTGGCGGGCGACGGGTTTCGGGAGAGGGAGTGTGAAATTGGATCGATGAGAATAAGCCTTCGCCTGATCATTTCGCTGATCCTGGGCGTTGCCCTAGTCGCCCTGCTTTTCGCCTATTTCCAGGTGAAGGCAGAGAAGCGTGCTCGAAGAGACGATCTGCAGCAGCGCGCGAAAGTGCTGGCCGATAGCCTGGCCCAGAGCGTCGAACCGCTGCTTCAAAAGCCTGCGCGAAAAGAGCTTCAGAATCTCGTGGATCGGTTTGCGAGCCGGGAGCACCTGGCTGGCGTGGTGGTTTACAACGAGAGTGAGCAGGCCATAGCCTTGACTGCCGGGTTGGTCGACCGCCTTGCCAAGCGGCCTGACGCGGTGGGGTGGGCAATCAGCCGGAACCAGAGCGTGGGCCAATTCTTTCTCCTGGGCCAAACGCCCATGCATGTCTTTGCTGTGCCCCTGAGCCAGGATGGCCTAGTGATGGGGGCGCTGGCCATTTTTCAGGACGCAAGTTATATCAATGCCCAGAGCGCCCGGCTCTGGCGCACCACCTTCCTCCGGGTCCTGGTCGAGACGCTCTTTATTGTGTTAGTCACGTTTCTTATCATTCGCTGGAGTTTCATCGGACCCATTGCCAAAACAGCGCATTGGATACGCGAACTCCGCGCGGGGAGGCCCGTCGAGAGTCGCAGCCTCCCTGCGGCGGGTTTGTTCAGGCCCTTGGCGCAGGAGGTGATGCGGCTCGCGAAGAGTCTGGAGATGGCGCGAGCGGCGGCCGAGGAGGAGGCGCGTCTGCGGGCCGCGGGGGAATCGTTCTGGACGCCTGAACGGCTGCGCGTTCATGTCCACACGACACTGCGGGAGAGACGTCTGTTTGTGGTCTCCAACCGCGAGCCGTATATGCACCTGCGGCGAGGGAAGGGAGTGGAAGTGATCGTCCCGGCCAGCGGTCTGGTCACCGCGCTCGAACCCATTTTACGC
>Ga0208819_1001364_pt1 | contig 13011 bp, 8 predicted proteins | sample June2015DPH_11_1_3_FD_184707 | JGI IMG/M metagenome (GOLD analysis project Ga0208819, IMG submission 184707) | Peatland microbial communities from SPRUCE experiment site at the Marcell Experimental Forest, Minnesota, USA - June2015DPH_11_150... | ecosystem: Environmental > Terrestrial > Soil >...
AGCACACCTATCCCACTCGTTCAGGTGACCACCACTGGCGGACAAGCCTTCTCGCCCACATGCTACGATGCGAAGCCTACGCCGGCACAACCTACGTCTACAAGTCCCGGGCCACCGAACCTCGCCGCAGCCGGCTCAGCAATCCCTACTCAAAGCGCAGAAACCATTCAAGCACCCTCCGACCTCGCGAAGAATGGATCCCCATTCCGGTACCAGCCATCATCGACCGCCAAACTCTCGAAGCTGCACGCGTCCAACTGGACCACAACGCAAAGGTCTCTGCTCGAAACAACTGGAAGAACGAGTACCTACTCCGCACACTGGTCCAATGCGGCATCTGCGGAAGCCACATCTGCGGCGTGTCACGGCGCGGCAAGGTCTTCTACAAGTGCTCCCCGTGGTCACATCGCGAAACCGCACTCCGCCACGATGACCAACCTATTGCTGTGGCCAGAGATGTCCTAGACCGCCGAGTCTGGGATAGCCTCGTCGAGCTCGTCAGCGACCCAAGCAACATCCGCGACCAGCTCGCCAAGCGGCTCCATGCCTACTCGGCCCGAACTGACCAGACCCAGCAGGAGGTGCATGCACATCAAGAAGCTCTTCAGAGGCTTGCTACCGAGGAGGAAAGACTCGTTGACGCCTACCGCGCGCAGGTAATCTCGCTGGGTCAACTCAAGACGCAACTGAAGAAGGTAAATGACAAGCGAACCCGCCTGAATGACGAAAAGGACCGCCTCCAGGCCCACCAAGAAAGCCTAGGACACCCCGAGATCACGCTCCGTGACCTAGGAGACGTGTCGGCGAGACTCAAGCGCGCCATGACCCGCACAGACTTCCAGACGAGGCAGCGCATCGTCCAGGCCCTCGTCAACTCGGTAACTCTCTACCCAGGCCGAGCCGTTGTCTCAGGCGTTCTCCCCCTCAACGGAAACATCCCCAACGACGCGCGCCTATTGCGTTCACCGTTTCCTAAAGCCAAAACCGAGGCCTTTTGAGCCTCGGTTCTGTTTTGTGTGACCTCGTTGTGCCAGGCCAAACCACAGTAATTCTCGAGGATTCAAGAGTTTCAAGAGACGCCGCTGGTTAATCAGCTCGTAGGGCTCGTAACTGCGGGATCGCTGGTTCGAGTCTCATTCTGATAATGTCAAGGTCGGCAGACGAACCGTAGCTCGCCGGGCTGGCAGCCCGGAGGTCCCAGGTTCCCCGCTTGGCCAAGGCTGGCAATCCCCCCGCCACCAAGAAGGAGAACCGAGCCAAATTTGAGGCTCGGTTCTTTCCTTCCGAACTCGTGACCAGCTGGTCCTAAGTTCCAACCCTGGGGGTGCCTCTCCCCAACTATTGCCCACTCGGGCTCGTTCTTGTCGCGCTTCCGATCCTCAATGGATTGTCCTGCCACCGTCGCCGACCAGCTTGAGCCAGGAATCCTTTCAACATGCCTGCACGAAGTACTCGTGTCCGGCTACTCTACATAAGCCTCTTCTCCAAACAGCCCCTCGTCCAGGCCTCCAATCTCCATTTCCTCGGGCACACGCACAGGCGTGATCAGATTTACCAACCGCAGGAGTATGTAAGTAAGCACAAACGAATAGACAATGGCAACCACCGCTCCCAGTAATTGGATCAGGAATTGGTGAACGTTGCCCTCGAGCAATCCACTGACCTTGTTCACCGCAACTCCGGCGAAGACGCCCACCAGGATCGTACCGAGCGCCCCGCCTACCCCATGCACTCCCCAGACATCCAACGCGTCATCCCAACCCATTCTCCCCCGCAGCTGGATCGCGCCATAGCAGACAAAGGCGCAGATAACGCCGATCACAGCCGCGGCCCAAGGCTGAACGTAGCCGGCTGCGGGCGTGATCGTTGCCAGTCCGACGACCGCTCCGGTCATCGCCCCGACCATATTGGGCTTTCCTTCACGGACCCAATCGATGATCATCCAGGTGATCATTGCCACCGAAGCAGCAACGTCAGTGTTAACAAAAGCAACCGCCGCCAACCCATTGGATCCCAGCGCGCTGCCGCCATTGAAACCGAACCAGCCAAACCACAGCAAAGCTGCCCCGAGCGCGACATACGTGACATTGTGCGGCGCGAGCTTTTCCCCCTTCTTGATCTTCCGTTTACCGATGACAAGAATGGACGCCAGTGCGGCAAATCCAGCGCTGGCATGCACCACCATTCCTCCGGCGAAATCCGCAACGCCCATTTGTTCCAGGAATCCGCCGCCCCAAACCCAGTGAGCTATGGGCGCGTAAACAAGAAGGCTCCACAAGACCAGAAATATCAGATAGCTCTTGAAGCTGACCCGGTCAGCGAAAGCGCCAGTAATCAGGGCCGGAGTAATGATCGCAAACATTTCCTGGAAGACAAAATACGCCAAAAGCGGCAGCGTCTGCGTGGAACCCGGAACCTGCAGGGTAGCAGAGGACACACCCTGCAAGCCAAAGTATTGGAACGGATTCCCGATGAGGCCGCCAAGATCTTTGCCGTGCATCAGGCTGAATCCCACAAGGACCCAAATGATTGTGACGATACCCATCGAGACAAAACTTTGCATCATGATGGTCAGCACGTTCTTGCGGCGGACAAGCCCCCCGTAGAAGAAGGCCAATCCTGGCGTCATCAGCATAACCAGTGCTGCGCTAACCAGCACCAGGGCAGTAGCCCCAGTATCTATGTTGTTCATCTGAATTCCTCCAGGTCGTGTTGGACGGTAGGCGAAAATAAATGGCCTTATGGGAACGAACGGGGATCAACGTCCGCTTATGGCGCCACCTCCTTGACGAATTCTTGACACCACAAAAAAGATCAGGCGCTGGCCTGCCCGTTGGGGCTTTGGCCGGCGCCTGATTGCTGCCAGTTCAGGGTATCGCTTCTGCAACCAAGATTCATTGCAGAGACTCCCTGTTCCGTTGCACTACCGTATTGTGCACGGGCCGATTCTATACCGTTTCATTGAAATGCAAGGGTGTTGACCCCCGGAATCTTGGACAACCCGGTGATGTGGATTTGACGGCTTCGGAAGCCGAGGCAGTCAATAGGCAGGGTTGCCCAGGAAGGGGCCGCAGGCGCCGAGTCGGAAGCAGTGCTCCACGAAGGTGAAGCGCCGGGTTGCACTGGAACCGATGAGCGAGGAGAAGGCACCGGGCAGCCCAGTTAGGATGGACGAGCCGCCGCCTCCGCATGTGGATAGGCTTCCCCTCGCCGCAGAACAACCAAAATACTATTCCGCAGGTCGCCGGCTTGTCCATTTTGTCAAGCTGATGGATTTCCAACCCTTGACGACCTGTGGAACTGGGGGCTAGAATGCGGCCTAATATTCCAACCTCAAGAGCGCCGGGCGATGAGAACAGAGAGACCAGCGTATGGGTCTCGACCGTTCGTCGAGGGAACGGCATTGGGGTTTCCCGGTGGCGGGCCTAACCCGAGGCGGACCCCGGGGAAATCAAATCACCAGCGGATACCTTAGGAGCTCTCTGCAAGCTCCCCTCTCCCTCCCAGACAACCCGTTGCAAAGGCTGTCTGGTGGCAGGCGGGGCAAAAGCCCGGAGCTGTCACGGGCAAGGCCCAACCTGCACGTCCGCGAAGCGGAAGGGCTGCAACTGATGAGTGACAAGATCTGGCACGCGCCGCGCGCCCATTTGACTATTGATGGACCCGCGGACTCCCACCGGACGCGCTTCCCCCTCGCCCAAGAGGACCTCCCTCCGAAGCCAGCTGTCCGCCCCTGCGCCCCGCCAGCGTGCTTGCGCTGGCAGACCCGGCCATGAGCGGCGGCCGCTACCATATCCCGATTGCCCCCGCCCCCTTGCCTGCCAAGGCAGCCACAGCACCCTTCCGCATCGCCGAGGGTGACAACTACGTCAAGTACGGACACCCGGTCTTCGAAGGCACGGAACAGCGCGGCGACACCCACTGGACGGCTGAAATCATCACCCAGACCTGGTATCAAGCCGAGACCGGGCGCATTCCGATTTCCGGCGCGGGCTACGGCGGCCGCTTCGCCGGCGAGGGCTTCGACGACCTGTGGCTGGACATGAGCGAGATTGTCCGCCCGACTCGGGATGGCATCCACGGCCGGGAGGTGATCTCGACCGAGGTCGACCTCGGCGCCGGGCTGACCTCGCTCGAATTCGACAGCCAGGGCCGCCTCCTGACCCGGATGCCGACCTGGATCACCTTGCCCATCCCCGTGGTCCTCGACACCCTGCCGCTCGACCTGCCGATTCCGGGCGGGCTCGAAGCTGTCATTCGCGCCGCGCGCCTGCTCGACACGCTGGCACTTGTCGATCCGGCTGCCCTCAGCTCCGCCGACCAACCCAGCACTCACTGGCTGGCACCTTTGCTGCCGCCGGGATCGTTCGATGTCCCCCGCCTTGAGTGGGAAGCACGCCTGGTCGAAGTGGAGGCTGACCGCCAGCAGGCGGCCGAGGCCCGGGCACGCTACCCGGCGGCGCTGATTGTCCCCCGCCTGGTGCTCTCCCCAGAGTCGCCCCAGTCCGTTCTCGATTGGGCTCGGTCAGGGACCCGGGTTGTGCATCTGGTCGCCGACGAGATGGCGCGTGACACGGCTGGCAGAACTCTGGCGGACGCCGTGCACCAGGTACACACGCGGTTGGTGGACGAAGCGATGCGGGATCGGGTGACGCTAATCGTCAGCGGGGGCATCGCCGCCGCCGAGCACATGGCCAAGGCCATCGCCTGCGGTGCCGACCTGGTGGCCATCGACCATGTGATGCTGGCGGCCTGGGGCTGCGGGCTTTGGGCAGACCGTGGGCCTTGCCGCACCGAGCGGGAAGGTGTGGATCCCGCGTGGGGCTCCCAGCGGCTGCTCAATCTGATAAACGCCTGGCGAGATCAACTGCTCGAAGCCCTGGGGGCGATGGGCATGCGCGAGGTGCGCCGCCTGCGCGGAGATATCGGCCGAACCATCCGCCATCGGACGGAGGAAGCAGAGTTTCGCCGCTACGTCGGTTCGGCCGTCCCGATGGCGCGCTACCCCTACCTGCCGACGACCCAAGGCGGCGAAGGAGATCTGCGCTGGCCACCGACACTGCTGCAGTCTTCGCAGGAGCAGGCGCGCACGGGCCGTCCGCCCAGCGGCAGCGTGGAATACCGTGTCGGCCTCTCTGGCGGCGGCTTCGACCGCGTGGCCTTTGCCTTCGAGCTTGAAGCCGACCCCGCGCAGGTTCCCTCGTCCGACCCCGCCGGGTTCGAATTATCGCTGTCGCTCAACCGGCGCGGCGACGCCCGCCCGGCGATCTATCTACCGCTCCCCTGGTATGGGGCAGGCATGTCCTATGGCAGCGTCAGCCTGGCGGTGATGTTGGCGCGGGCCCGGGCTGCCCAGCATCTGGGGCTGTTCACTTCCACCGGCGAGGGCGGGTATCCCGAGGAGCTTGTGCCATACGCTGACTGGGTGATCACCCAGGTGGCCACCGGCCTGTTTGGCGTGCGCGAGGAGACGCTGCTACGCGCCCGGCTGATCGAAATCAAGTACGCCCAAGGAGCCAAGCCCGGGCTGGGCGGGCACCTGCTTGGCAACAAGAACACGGCCTCAGTTGCCCAACTGCGAGAAGCGGTTCAAGGCACCTCGCTTTTCTCGCCTTTCCCGTTCCACAGCGTTTACTCGGTCGAGGATCACAAGAAGCACGTCGACTGGCTCAAGCAGGTGAACCCACGGGCGCTGATCAGCGTCAAAGTCTCGACGCCTACTGATGTCGACATGGTAGCTGTGGGCTCGTACTACGCTGGCGCACATGTCTTGCATCTCGACGGGGCCTACGGCGGAACCGGAGCCGCGCCAGAGATTGCCAAGAAGAACATCGCCATGCCAATCGAATATGCCATCCCCAAGGTGCACCGTTTCCTGACCGCCGAGGGCGTCCGCGACGAGTTGACCGTGATGGCCTCCGGTGGCCTGCGGACGGCCTGGGATGTGGCCAAGGCCATCGCCCTCGGCGCCGACGGAGCCATCCTGGGGACGGCGGAGCTGGTCGCCATCGGCTGCACCCGCGTCGGGCAGTGCGAGAAGGGGCTGGGTTGTCCCTTTGGTATCACCACCACCGACCCCGAGTTGGCTCGCAAGATCGATCCAGCCGAAGCCTGGCAGAAGATTGTCAATCTATACACGGCATGGGCGTGGCAACTGGCAGGCATTCTCCAGCGGCTGGGCCTGCGGTCGGTGCACCAGCTGCGAGGGCGCAGCGACCTGCTGGTGTATCTGGAGTCTTGAGCCGTGGCCGAGTGGGCAGCGGATAAGATCTTGCGCTCGCGGCGCCGCCTGATCAACCGAGGCGACTTTCGGCCCCGCTCCCCAGAGGCGGCCGAGGGTGGCTGCGGAGTGCTGGGGCTTGCCGCCAACCTGCCGATCGCCGGCCGTCACCTCTTGCCCGCCTCGCAGCAAATGCACAATCGCGGCAACGGCAAAGGCGGGGGCATCGCCATGGCGGGCCTCGACCCACGGCAGCAGCGCGTCGACGCTGACACCCTGCGCTCTCATTATCTGGTCCAAGTGGCCTATTTGGAACCATCGGCCCGTGGCGATGTGGAGCAGCAGTTCATCCTGCCCCAGTTCGACGTGGCGCAGGGCTACATCATCGATCATTTCGAGGACCATCAACAGGTGCCTGGGCTGGAGATCCAGCCGCCGGAGGTGTGGCGGTACTTCGTGCGGCCCTCGGAGACGGTGCTTGCCCGCTTTGCCGAGGAGCACACCCTGGGCGAACTGCCCTCTCGCGCCATCGAGGATGAGTTTGTCTTCCAGAACTCGCTGCAGCTGAACCGCACCTATTACGCCAGCCTCGGGGAGAAACGCGCCTTCGTTCTCAGCCACGGGCGCGACCTCGTTGTTCTGAAGATCGTGGGCTATGCCGAGCAGGTGGTGCAGTATTACCAGCTTGAGGACCAGGTGGCCCGGGTGTGGATTGCCCACCAGCGCTACCCAACCAAGGGGCGCGTCTGGCATCCGGGCGGGGCCCATCCTTTCGTCGGCCTGAACGAGGCCCTTGTGCATAATGGAGACTTCGCCAATTACCACAGCCTTTGCGAATACCTGCGCCAGCGCAACATTCCTCAACTCTTTCTCACCGACACCGAAGTCGGTGTGCAACTCTTCGACCTATGGGATCGGGTCTATCGCTATCCGCTGGAGATCACGCTCGAGGCCATGGCGCCCACGACTGAACACGACTTCAGCGTGCTGCCGCCGAAGAAGCAGCAGTTGTACCGAGCGGTTCAGGCAGCCCACATGCACGGCTCGCCCGACGGCCCCTGGTTCTTCATTCTGGCTCGCTCTTTCCCCGACGAGGACCGCTGGGAGCTGCTGGGCATCACCGACACGAGCATGCTCCGCCCCCAGGTGTTCGCCCTCTACGAAAACCTGGTCGGTGCCGAGGACTCGGTCCAGATCGGGCTAATCGCCTCAGAGCGACAGGCCATCCACGCCTGCTTGAGATCCCTGTCAGCAGAGGACGCCCGCTTCCAGGCCCTGCCGGACCGGACCTGGGTGGCCCGCGGCGGCTCCCACACCGACGGCGGCGCGTTTCGCTTCTCCGTGTCGAGGCGAGATGGGTTGGTTTGCGCCGACAAGTTCGAACGTCCGGTGCGCCTTGCGCCGGGCGAGCATTTCGACCGCCGCCAGCATGGTCCTGGCCACGACGCGGCCGGGCTGCTCGATCCATGGCAACGTCGCTTCCTACACGCCTACGACAACGGCGGACCACCGGAAATATGGCCCTGGTGGTGCGAAGTCGCCCCGCAGGCAGATTGGAGGGCGATAGCCTCGGCCCTGCAGTGGCTCGAGGCATTCGCCGGCGCCAGCGGCGGTGAGTGGGAGTTCGCTTTCGATCTGCTGACCCTCCTGCGTGACCGGCCGGCGGGGCTGGGGGGAAAGAAGAGGGCTTCGCTCCTCGCCCTGCTCGATGAGCGATTGGAGAATTTGCTTGACCGCCTGTGTGCGATCGAGGACGCAAACGGGCATCTTGCCTCCCGGCGCAGACTGACGTGGGAGGCGCGACACAGCTTGCGGCCCCCGGAGGTCAGCGAGCGGGGGCTCGCGCTCGACACGCGCGGCTTCCCGCCCGAAGGCGACGACAGCGCCGCACGCTGGCTGGTGCGAGCCCACGCGATGGGCTGGCGGCATTTGATTGCCTACCGCTGGCGCGGCGGCCGCTTTGCCGCCTGTGGTCTCGGCCCAGCCAGCGCCGGTACTCGCCTCGACCTGTATGGCGATGTCGGAGATTACGCCGCCTCCGGCCTGGACGGCGCCGAGGTGCACCTGCACGGAGATGGACAGGACCAGGTGGGCCAGATTCTCAAATCGGGGATGTTGGTAATCCACGGTGATGTGGGCCAGACGTTCCTCTACGGCGCCAAGGGGGGCGAAGTCTACGTGCGCGGCTCGGCCGCGGGTCGTCCGCTGATCAACGCCACCGGCCGACCACGGGCGGTGATCAACGGCACCTGCCTGGACTACCTGGCCGAGTCCTTCATGGCTGGCGATCCGCTGCGCGGTGGTGGCTTCGCGATCGTCAACGGCGTCACCACTGGCGACGATGGACGGCTGCAGCCTCTAGACAGCCCTTATCCGGGTGGGAACCTCTTTTCACTCGCCTCGGGTGGGACCGTGTACCTGCGTGATCCAAAGTGCCTCGTGAGCGAGGCGCAGCTGAACGGCGGCGTCTTTGCCGAATTGAGCGGAGAGGATTGGGCTCTGCTCGAACCCTACCTGCTGCAGAACGAACGTCTATTCGGCATCTGCCTTCAGGACCTGCTTACGGTAGAGGGCCAGCTGCAGCCACCGCGGCAGGTGTACCGGAAGGTTCAAGTGGGGAGGCTGGAAGCCCTGCACGAGAGGGAAGAGGTTAGCGACGGCTGACGGGCGTCGATGGGATTCTGGTGCGACCCGCGATGTGGTACCGCGTTGGGATGTGGTAGAAGCTGACAATCAGGCGACAGCGGGAACAGGCAGTGGAGGCATCGTTCAAGCCAGAAGCCGCATCCCGCCGAATCGACCTGAAAGAGGAGAATGCACGGAAGGATCCGCAAATGCACGGGGATGAATCTCACAAAGCTGGTTTGAAGGCTTTCGCTGAAGTCGCGCCCGGTGATCCTTCGTAGTCAGTCGTCAAGGCCGCCGAGCAATCCGGCGCAGACATGATCATTTTGAGCAAACATCGCAAAGCTGCAATGGGCACGTTCTGGGTGCGCAATGTTGCGCCCCATGTCGCCCAAAAGACAAAGACGCCATGTTGCTTATTCCGCTTTCCCAGGACGAGTGGCGAGATCTATCATGGACATTACGCGAGCAACAGGGATACGTCTAGGCATACAAATTGAAGTCATTACTGTCATCTGGATGACGATAGAAATGGCAGTCGCGATCGGCGCTGGGATCGCGGCGGGCAGTATTCTCCTGATTGCTTTTGGTTTCGACAGTCTGATCGAGCTAATAAGCGGCGGTACTCTGCTGTGGCGGCTTCGAGTTGAGAGCCGAGACGGTGATATGGTTCAGGTCGAGCGAGCCGAACGCAAGGCGGCGTGGGGTGTCGCCTCAGGTCTTGGACTCTTATGCGCCTACGTGCTAATCTCCGCGGTTTATGGTCTGCTTGTTCATTCTAGGCCCGAAAGCTCTATCCCCGGGATTGGAATATCTGCAGCGGCCGTGTTGATCATGCCTTTTCTTGCAGTAACCAAACACCGCGTTTCGGGTCAAATCAAAAGTGAGGCTTTAGCAGGCGACGCTATCAATTCCATCACGTGCGCCTACATGGCAGGAACCGTTCTGATCGGCCTTGCATTCAATGCCCTCTGGGGTTGGTGGTGGGTCGAGAACATAGCCGCGCTCCTATTTCTCGTTTGGCTCCTGCGTGAAACTCGGGAGGCGTTTGAAGAGGCACGAACCGAGCGAAAAGAAGATTGAAGGAAACCAGCCGTAGGGTGCAAGAACCTCATCCTGCGGGTTTCGAGGTAGGAATCGTAGTGTTATCCAATTGTCCTGACCCAAGACCCCGTCCGTCCGACAACTGTTATGGGCGGGTGAGCATCGCCTGCAGTATCAACTATCGGGGCAGTCTTCGGGAACTGACTCACCATCGGACCGGTGACGCTAGATGGTTGCCTCGTCCAATACTCGAAGGTCCTTAGGGCCGTTAATGGAGGAAATCAAACTCGGTGCGGTCAATCTCGGTGCGTTGACAAACGCACCCCTCAAGAGGTACCCTTCAAAGTACACTTGCGGATCAACCTCGTTGGGCTCGAGGATACTGAACCACGGATGGTACCCTCAAACGGCTGGGAATCCTGTTTGAGGCCCCCTCCACCAGGTTGGGGCTCATAACCCGGAGGCCGGTGGTTCCCTGGACTGGCCTCAGGGCAGGCGAGTCCACCCCCCGCTACCTTAGAAGAACCGTAGCGCACCAGGCTACGGTTTTTGCTTGGCCCGGTGAATTCCGGTTGCGAAAACCTCCCCTAATAGGAGATCTCCGCATCAACCACGCTTCATCAGGTTCGTTGGAAGACCGCAGCGCTCCGGGCCACGGTCCTTTGCTTGGATTCCTCAACTGTCATCGCGAAAATCCACTCCAGAGAGGAGATTTTCGCATGAACCACACTTCGTCGGGTTCGTCAGATTCCCAATGTACGCCGAGCACGGCTTCTCACCCCTCCCGCCCACATCCACTCCCCCTGAGCAAGGCCCTGAACGGGTTCATCATCACCAAGCTTGCCGAAGGGCTCAGTCCCCGCACGGTTTCCTCCTATGTCGAGTACCTGTCCAAGTGGATTCAGCGCGCCGGAGACCAGGACATCTCCCAAGTCACTGGTCCGCAGATCAGTGCCTATCTGGCCTGGCTGCGCACCGAGTACCGGCCTCACCGCTTCGGGGGCAAGACACACCCACTTTCCGGCAAGACGATCCGCAACGTATGGATTGCTCTGTCATCCTTCTTCCACTGGGCCGAGTGCGAACTCGGAGTCCCTTTCCCCATGAAGGAAGTGCGAAGCCCCCACGCTCCAAGGCCGCCTGTGCCTGAGCTGACGCAAGATGAGGTCGAGCGAATGCTCAAAGCCTGCACCTATTCCCGAGCGACGGTGTCCGCCACTAGGCACTGCTTCGTCACTCGCCGACCTTCGGCCAGCCGCGACATTGCGCTCATATTGGTCCTCCTGGACACGGGGATACGCGCTTCCGAGCTGTGCGCGTTGAGGGTCCAGGACCTCGACCTGAAGACGGGGAGAGTCGAGATCAAGCATGGAGCGGAGGGCGGTGCCAAGGGAGGGAAGGGCCGGACCGTCTACCTGGGCAAGGCGAGCCGACGCGCCCTTTGGCACTACCTTCTCGGCCGCGATGATGGGCAGGATGGAGGGGCGCTCTTGTTCCTCACTAGCAATGGCCGGTTGATGCGGCCTTCCACTCTCCGTCATCTTCTGACTGGACTTGGGGAGAAGGTTGGAGTCCCGAAGACCTACCCCCACAAGTTTCGCCACACCTTTGCAATCACATACCTGCGCTCCGGCGGAGACGTCTTCACGTTGCAACAGATCCTGGGCCACGCCAGCCTGGACACACGGTCCGCCTCTACGCCCGGATCGCCCAATCGGATGTCGCTCAAGCGCACCGCAAGGCCAGCCCGGTGGACAACTGGAGGCTCTGAAACGAAATGACGATTGCGGCGCGATGGAGGTAGTTGAAACTCCAGGCGCATGCCCTCTGTCCCCCTACCGGACAGATAGCTGCAATCGAAGGGCGGAGAATTGCCTTGACAGGCCGCCCCCCCTTGTGTTATACATCCGTGGCAATGCGTATAACAGAAAGGTGGTCAGGTATGACAACGGTCATCGTCTCCTCAAAAGGCTGGGTAGTCATCCCGGCCGAAATCCGCAAGAAGTACGATCTACATCCTGGGGATCGAGTGATGCTGGTGGACTATGGAGGCGTGCTGGCCATCGTCCCGGCCCTACCACGGCCGATCGCCGGTTCTGCGGGCTTGCTCAAGGGCGGCCCATCAATGACAAAGGCTCTGTTGGCGGAGCATGCCCGGGAGCGGCGGCGTGAAAAGTAAGGTGCCTCGGTACGTTCTGGACAGCTTTGCCTTGCTGGCATATTTCCAAGCCGAACCGGGCAGCCGCCGGATTAAGGCGATCCTCGACGCCGCCCAGAAGAAAGAGGCCGAGATCTTCATCACGACCGTCAACTATGGTGAAGCGATCTACATTACCGAGCGGGAAAAGGCATTGACCGCCGCGCAGAGTCTCATTGCCGCCTTCGATCAATTGCCTGTTACCGTCATTGAGGTGGATCGGAAGCTGGCTCTTGCGGCGGCCCATTGGAAAGCGAGGTACTCGGTAGCCTACGCGGATGCCTTTGCTCTCGCCTTGGCTGAACAAATGGAAGCAACTATCCTCACTGGGGATCCGGAATTCCACGAAGTCGGGGACACTGCATCCATTGAATGGCTGCCACAGGATAGTTGATCTGGCCAGCATGCGCTGAAGGGCAACGCGTGTCGATGCCTCGCCCGCGTCGATCCACTTCACGAGCGGGTTGCTGGCCTTTCGCTTTGCGTCAGAAAAGCACTACGTAACTTCCCGCCGATCCGCCAGGGAATTCATGCCCTTCTGCCGCTTGCCCAGCACCCGGTCACCAGTTCATGTGTGCAGATTGGTCTCTACCCTCCGGGCGCACCATACTGCGCTGCGCCAGCGAACGGATACGCTCCTGCACCTACTCGCTGTTGAACTCGGTCCAAGCCTGGTCGGTCACACGAACTTCTGAGTGCATCATATTGGCGGTAATCGGCTTGTTCTCGCCCATGTCCGGTCCCAAGTTCAGCCCGCACAAGAAGGTCCCGCGGCCGACCTTGTACGGCGTCTTCTACGGGAGCTAGGCGCGGCCAAGAACTATGCGTTTGCTGCTGGATTGTTCTGGCTCTTGCAGCCCGACGAGCCAAGGTTCTTGGAATCGGAAGCTGACCCAAGAAACGCCGTAGACCCAGAGGTTCGCCA
>Ga0208819_1001366_pt1 | contig 12989 bp, 10 predicted proteins | sample June2015DPH_11_1_3_FD_184707 | JGI IMG/M metagenome (GOLD analysis project Ga0208819, IMG submission 184707) | Peatland microbial communities from SPRUCE experiment site at the Marcell Experimental Forest, Minnesota, USA - June2015DPH_11_150... | ecosystem: Environmental > Terrestrial > Soil >...
CCTGCCCAAAGGAAATCAACCCCGGCGCGCCAAGGGCTAGAACGCAAACCAGCATGCGGTGCATTTTCATGGCAAGCCGAGCAATTCGAGGTTGAGCGTCAGGTTGATCGTGGGGGATGAATTAGGCCCACCGAGCTGTCCTGGACGGGAAACGGAAGCGGAGATCAGCCGGTAAAAATGTGGTCCGGATTCGAGGTGGCCCACAAAATTGAGAATCTGGCGGTAGTCACCCTGCACGGCGATAGTATAACTGATGCCGGTGAACAGTGTCTTGGGGCCGCGTTGCTGCGCGGGGCTGGTGGGATTCGGCTGCAGGCTGAGTTCCTTGACGCCGGTGTCCGACTCGATGCGGTAGAAATATTGCTGGTTGCGGGCGCGTTCGGGAGCGTGCACCAGCCTTGCCTCCAGTCCCTTCGTGGCGGCGGAAAGCGTCTCGAACTGCTCGGGAAGGTTGGTGCCGTCGCGAATGTTAGCGAGGATCTTCTTTCCCTCCTCCTCCTTCTGTCTCATCAGCGTGTCCAGTTCGCTCGCTCTGGAATTCCGGATGTAAGAGCCGGCCAGCAGTACCACGCTGAGCACCCCGCAGCCAATGGCGACGGGATACTTCTTGAGAAATGCCACTATGTCTTTGGTTGTGAAAGCCATGGTTACTTCTTACCGCCCATGCCGCGGAAGCGGAGAAACAAGTCGAACGAGAGTCGTCCGCTCGCCTGATCCCGATCAAGTTTGTTCAGCGCGACATCTTCGAATACACTGCTGAAGTACTTGTCCTGCCGCAATTGCTCCACGTAGGTGGACGTGCGGCCGCTCGCCTCGTCTGGCGAGCCCGTGGCTATCCCGCGCAGATTTGCCCCTGTATTGCGTATATCCACTGCGCTCATCGCCAGCTCCTGCGGCAACGTGCTCCCGAGATTTAAAAGGAATTGGGACAGCACCAGCCGTGGTTTCAGGAAGTTGTTAAGCTCGCTGATTTTCTTTTCCTCAGCGGCAAATTTTTGGGAAAGCATGAGCGCTTGCACGCTGGCTTTCTTGTTCGTGTCAATCTGGACCTCCCAGTCGGTCACCTGGCGGTTGAGGTTGTTGATCCTGTATTCCTGGTAGCTGAAGTACAACAGGAGGCTGGCAGTAATCGCGATCGCAGCAAAATTGATGAAAAACTGCGTCCGGACAACTTTCGTGTCCGGCAGCCGTGCGGGGTTGCGGAAATCCGGGTGCCAGGCCGGTATAAGCGGCCTCTGGAACTGGTCACTTTTTTGTAGCAGCGACGGCATCGTAGTAGACCATGAGGCTGAACAGGCCCAGCCACCTCGGGTCGAGGTTGGAAGAGGCAGACGGGTTGGCAAAAGTGATCTGGTGTGACTTCAACCAATCCGCGAGATCGAGTCTGAGCACGCTCACACTCAATTCCTTGGCAATGGTGTTGCTCAACCAGCCGAGCTTCGGCGGTAGTAGGGTGCATAACACCTGCCCAATCGATTGGCCTGTCTGCACTTCGTAAAACCCAATCAAAGACTGCAGTTCCTTCAGCAGCTTCTTGATGAGTAGCACACCCATGTTCGTAAAATCGAACGTGTTCGAAAAAAAGAGCTTCCGGGCTGATTCCTCGTCCTTTAAATTCAGTTCCTTCTGAACGACCGGGATCATCGCATCGAGACCGTGTGGTATCGACCGGGTCGCGTCGAGGCCGTTGGCTGTGATGATGAAAGACTGAGTGCTGTCGGCATCTATTTCCAGCAAGAGCGTGGGGGCCTTCAGTTGGGCGAAAGCATGGTAGTCCACCAGGCTGCCCAACGCGGATAACGTACCCAGTTCAAGCCCCTCCGGAAATACACCCAGCGTCAGGAGCCGGTCCTGCGCCGCAAGCAGTTCGCTATTATTCCCTCCCACAAAGACCACCTCTTTCTGTGTGATCACCTTGCTCACCTCCACCTCATAATCGGTGCCATCCGCAGAGTTGAGGACTACAATGGCGAATTTCTCAGTCTCCATGCGAAACTGCTGCGAACAGATTTCCATGAGATAACCCGGCTCCTTTACGCGCTTCAGATCGAGGGTGAAGCGCCGCACGAACCGTCGTGGCGGATAAATGCTACAGCGCGCGTGCATGTAGCCGCTGCTGCTCTTCTTCCCGACCATTTCCTTGACCGCCGCTTGCACTGCCGGGTCATTGCCGATGGGGATCTCTTTCATCTCTTCGATCGCCAAGGGCGCCTCGGGGGATGAGGTGCGCGCTATCAACGCCGTTTGTGCGTTGATATCGATGAAAAATCCTTTCGTTTTCTTCGAGAACGAGAACATGCGGTCACAAAGCGCTAGGCAGCGTTAGGCGGGGAATTGGACGGATGCAACCCGTGGTTGATCTAAATCATGATTGCATCCACTGGGCAATCACTGACTAAGCTACAACAACAGAATGGTTTTTTTTACAAAAAGGCCTGCTCATGACAAGACCAAAAAAGTGCCTTAGTCCCACGCTGAGCGCCATTTACCTTTTCTTCATGCCGCTTTCTGCGATTAGTGGGACCGCGGCAGCGCCACTGCTCTGGCGGGTGGAGGGACCGCATCCGAGTTATCTCTACGGTACGGTGCACAGCTCCGATCCGCGGATAAAGGGGATTCCACCCCCGGTGCTTAAGGCACTCGACACATGCAGGTCGTTCCATCCGGAAGTCGAACTGTCGCCGGAGATTGTCGGACGCATGGCTGCGCGCTTGTTCAATCCTGCCGCTCCCGACCTCGAGACTCGCCTGCCTCCACCATTATGGGAACGTGTAAAGGCCGCTGGCGCCAGACTCGGCCTGCCGGAAGCTCTTTTGCACGGGCTCAGCCCCGGGTTGGCCGCCCTGCTGTTTGCCGCACCGCCCGAAGAGACCGACATCAGTGCCACCGTCGACGGCCAGCTTTACGAATACAGCCTATCCCGCGGCCTCACTATCGCCGCGTTGGAGACCATCGACGAACAACTCGACCTGTTCGACCAGCTCAAGCCCGCACAGGCCCAGGCTCTCCTCGTCGAATCACTCGACGATTTTGCGGCCGGCCACGCGCAACTCGGCAGGCTGCTTGACGCCTATGTTTCCGGCGACGAGGGACGCATCGCCGCCGAAGTCGAGGCGGAGTTTAAAAATCCGTCGGTGCGCGAGCTGGCCAATCCCCTCCTCTATCAACGCAACCAGCGCATGGCGGCGCGTGTCGAAGCCTACCTCAAACAAGGCGGGGCTTTCGTCGCCATCGGCGCCGCCCACCTCGTCGGTCCCCGTAGCGTGATCGCCCTCCTCCGCACCAGGGGGTTCAAAATCACCCGGGTGCAATAGTCATTTCCTGGCACCGGTGTCAGAGGCGTCTGGCTGGCGTTCCCTCGGAGGCGATCGCTCCGGAAGTGATCGCGACAACGATCAAACAAAAACCCGCCGCAAATCGGGCGGCGGGTCCGGTTTTTTCGCAAAGGAGTGCGCGCGATGACGGCAGTTTATTTCTGCCACGTGCGCTTCTGGTGGCGGTGCGACTTCAAGCGCTTGCGGCGCTTGTGCTTGTTCATCTTCAGACGGCGTTTCTTTTTCAGGTTACCCATTGGCGATCCAAGGTTCTGCGAGAAACCGCACCGTGCGGCGCTTTTTCCGCTCTGTAAAGCAGAATCTAGGTCGGAGGCAGCACGCGCACCGCACCCACTGCGCTCGCATAGAGTTCCAAGCTGACCGTGCAGTCCGGGAAAAATCCGGCCATGCAGGCGCCGTAGGCCTCGAGTTGGGGGCGATAGTCCTCACCCAGACGTTGCAGGAGCGCGCCGGCGTCCTCGCCCGCACGCGGCCGGTTGGTCTTCCAGTCGATCACCCGCACTCGGCGCGCCGCCACGTCGTGCACGACCAGGTCGATCACGCCGTCGATCCACGCCTCACTGCGCAGCGGCGCAAAAACGGCCAGCTCCGCCAGCCACCGCCCCGCCGTGGTCCGCAGGCCGCGGAAAAACTCGCCAGCGCGCAGCTGTGCGATCTCGCCTGTCGCCCGTCGTTCCAGACCCGCCTGCTGCGCGCGGCTGAGTGCCGCGGCCAGATATGCCTCCATCTCGGCCTCGCTCCCGTCCCATGGCAGAAATTCCATGGTCTCGTGCCACCATCGGCCGTAGTCAACCGGGTCATCGCCCGGCGTACCGATCCACGGCTCGTCGAGGGCGGATTCATGCCTCGTCGTGCGCACCGCATCGGGATGATACGCCAGTTGGTGTGGCAGCAGACGAGCGGGCAAGGAGGGCAGCGCTTTTGTTTCACCCCCAGCTGTTGTCGTCCCGCCCACAGTCACGGCGGAGGCGGAATGTGCCATCCCCTCGGTCATTGCTTCGAATTCCCGTAAACCGCTTTCAGCCACGGCGGCTGTTTCCGGCAGCGTGTCAACCAGCTCCGTTGCACCCCACAAGTCGGCGAAGCTTCCCTTCAGGCTCGGAGCGAACTGCGGATGCCATGGCAGCACGAGATGCCGCTTGGCCCGGGTGAAAGTCACGTAGAGCAGGCGCGTCAGTTCGCGCCAGCGTTCGCGTCCGCGCGCTTCCGCCGCCTCGGACGGCACGCTGGCCGCGTCAAAATATACCCGCGCCATCGGTTCATCGCCCGCCAGCAGGCGCAGCCCCGTTTCAGGCCTTTCGCGCAGGTTGCGCCACAACCCGACGGGAATCACCACCGGCCACTCGAGCCCCTTGGCCGAATGGGAGGTCAGCAGGTTGATCGCGTCGTCGGCCGGCTTGCCGACCGGGCGGCCTTCCTCGCGGTGCTGCAGGAGTTCGTGCAGCCATTCGCGCGATCCCCCGCCGGTCTGGCCGAGCCGCGCCGCCCGCACGCGCAGCCGCTCGAGCTCAGCTTCGTATCCTCCGGCCGGATCGGCCAGCCGGGCCTTTTCGCGCAAGGTGCACGCCTCGATCAGGGCGGTCACGAATTCCTCGAGCACCACGCCCTCCTCATCCGCGCGCAGGATGAACGGCGCCAGCGTGCGCAGCGCCGCCGCAACGGGAGCCGGCTGCCGTTCCGGTTCATCCCAACGGAACGCCCCCTCGGCGCGCCTTGCCTCCGCGATCACCGCATCGGACACCGCGAATACCTCGCGCAACACCCCCGCCCATTCGAAGGCGTTCTCAGGATCGCCCAGCACCGCGAGTAGACCGTTCAGCCAGGCATAGACCGGATGATCCGCGTTGCGGTTGCGCCGCATTTGCAGTGCCACCTTCAGCCCTTCGCTCTCAAGCACCTTGCGCGCGGTGGCCAGCCAGTCGTTGCGGGGCGCGAGCAGGCACACTTCACCCCAGGTGCGTGCCCCCACCGCCGCCGGGCCGCCCGCGCGCAGTACCCGCGCAATCTGCCGGACCTCTTCCGCCAGCCGCGGCTCGACCCCCAGCTCCGGAGCCACCGGTGCCAGCGGCAGACGGCTGACCATGCCCTCCGCGCTCCCGGGGGCGGCGACCAGCGGCGAATACGCCACTTGCAGCCGGCACCGGGGCGCCACACCCCAGGTGTATTCACGCCCGTCGCCGAAGGCCGCGGGAAATCCCGCGTTGAAAAAGTCCACCACCCGGCGCGGCGCGCGAAAGGTCACCTGAAACTCGAGTCGTTCGCCGCCGTCGCCGCGGCCGAAGGCCTCGAGATGCCGCAGGAAATTCCGCACATCGGCCCGGCTGCCGTAGATCGCCTGCTGGCCGTCGCCAACCATGCTGAAATGTCCGGGCCGCGGCGGCACCCCGCCACCTTCGGGCCAGTCGCCAATGATCGCACCCGGCGGCCGGGTGATTTCGACCAGCACGGCGAACTGCTGTGGATCGGTGTCCTGCGCCTCGTCGAGCAGCACGTGGTAGCCCTCCGCACGGATCTGGTCCAGGGTTTCGCGATGCTGCAGGACGGCGAGGGCGGCCTCCACCTGATCCGCGTAGGTCTGCACCCCGCGCTCAAAACGATAATCACGATAGCGCAGCGCCAGTTCGGCGGCGAGTGCCGCCGCCGCGTCGGCCAGCCAGGCCTTGAGCGGCGCCGTGAGTGCCTGCACCAGCTCTTGGGCGCGCTCCGCCGATCCGATGGGTCGCAACATTGGCAGGAAACCGCGGTTGGCATGAAAACGTCGCACCCAGTCGGCGGCGGCACGCTTGGTGGCCTCGAGGTTCTCGCGTCCGCGGCTCTTGACCGTGAGCGCCTGCAAAGCGGCCAGCACGCGCTCGTCCGGCCCAGCCGGCCCCTCGCGCGGGGCGCGCTCGAGAAAACGCTTCGCCGCGGCCAGGTTGAGTTCGCGTGCCAGCGGGAAAATTTCTCCGAGCGGCAGGAAACGCAGGAAGACTTCGACGCACTCCGCCGGCATGGCCGCGAACTGCATCGCGTCCTGTTCCAGGAACTCCTCCCACCATGCCTCGTCTCCCTCCTCGAGCACCGTGGGATTCAGGTTCAAGCCGTAGGTCGCGCCGAATCGCTGGCCAAGTTGCAGGCAGAAGCTGTGGATCGTGCCGAAAAAGGCGCGGTCGAGCTGTTCGAGCACATGCGCCGGCGGGGTGCGGCCCTCGGCCCGGCGGCGGGCCAGCTCCTGCAGCAGCGTCGCGCGCGAGCGCTGGCGGATTTGCGCGGCCGCTTTCTTGGTGAAGGTGACCACCACCATGCGCGGCAGCAACCCGGCGCCCTCGGGCGACAGCGCCAGGCACGCCAGCCGCTCCGAGATCGCCGTGGTTTTGCCCGAGCCGGCGTTGGCGCTCACCGCAAAGTTCGTGTGGAATTCCTCGCGGAAGCGCGTCCGGTCCCCCTGATCGGCGGTCGGCTCATTCATGCTCCACCTCCTCCGTCTCCGGTGGCGGGCCAAAGGTCGCGGCATATTTTCCGGCCAGCACGGCATGCCTGATTGGCGCGCAGGCCAGCGGCGATTCGAAGCCGTGCGTGTAGTCGGTGCGGTCGACCGTGAGCTGTCCGTATTTTCCGGTGGCCAGGTGCTCCCCCAGGCGGGCCAACCGCGCCAGCGCCGGGTTGAGATCAGCCATCGCGAGGAACGATTCGCCGCCGGCTTCGGGCTTGAGCATCCAGACCCGTCCGTCCACGGCGCCCAGCTCGCGCGCCGCGGCTAGGTAGACGCCCAGTTGCAGGCCCTCGCCCTGTTCGGCCATGCGTCCCGGAGACAGCGGCCGGATGGCCCCGGTCTTGAAATCCACGATGTTGACCGTGCTGCCCTGCCAGCGCGGCTGATCCGCCAACGCCACGTCCATGCGGCCATGCACCCCCACGCGACCATTGCCGGCCGGCAGCGTGAGCCTGCGTGGCAGCGTCCACTCCACCACCGCAAAACGTCCTCCCTTGAGCGTCAGCACCTTCTCGAGCAATGCACGGGTCACATGGGTCAGCTCGGCGTGAAACGAATCCCAGTAGCGGTCGCCGGGCCGGCCGCGGCGCCAGGCGGCCAGCGCCGCATCCAGCCGCGCGCGGCACTCCGCCGGCGGCGGCACGCGGTGGAAGTCACCCTCCTCCGCCTCTCCGCGCAGCGCCCCTGCCAGCAGGCGGTGCGCGAACAGGCCGAGTGCCTTGCGGGTGGCGCGTGCAAACGGCCGCCAGTCGATCGCGTGCACCCCCAGCACCGCCCCATACCAAAGCTCCGCCGGGTCACGCAGCCCGCGCTCGATGAGCCCCGCCGCGACGTTCGCTGGCCGCTCCGCCAGGTCCGCGCAGTAAAAATATTCGTCGAAGGGTCGCACCGGATCGCGGCGCGCCACCCATATTGCCTGCCACTGTTCCAATTCCTCCGGGGCGGCCGTGGCGGAAGCGGCCGCCCGCGGTGCGCTCGCGGCCGAAGCCTCCCAGGCCCGTTCCAGCGACCACCCCGGATCCGCTCCTTTTTGCCAGAAAAGCATCCGCTCCACCCAGACGTTGGGTATCAACTTCAGCTCCGGTTCCTCCTCGTCGAAAAGCGCGGCCGAAAAAACCACGCCTTCGCGCGTATCGCGGGTGATGGCGGCATAGGCGTCGCGCTCCAACTGGGCAAGGTCGTCGCCCGTGAACAGGCCGAGCGAAAACCGTGAGACCTCGTTGAGCACAAGGCGGTGCTCGTCGGTCAGCCAGGGTCCGGATTCATGCCGCACCGGCCATACGCCGGCGTTGGCGCCGGTGAAAATGACGTGCGACCACGCCACGCCGGTGGCGCGGCGGCGCGTGGTAAACGTGACCCGGGCGAACGCTCCCTTGCCGGCAACCATCGCCGGACTTGTCTCCGGCAGGAATGCCGCCAGCGTGCCCGTGACCAGCGGTAGTGGCAGCAGCCGCGTCTCCCGTTCCGCGAAGGCGACCAGTGCATCCCAGCCCACCGGCCGCGGTAGAAGAAAGCCTGCACACACCCGGTCGAACCTCGCCAGCGCGTCGGTCAGTGTCAGCTCAGCCGGCCATGCCGGCAGCAGGCGCTCGGCCAGCTTGTGCACGGCGCGCCAGTCAGGGTGCTCCCCGTCAGCAAGGCGGTTGGCACAGGCCGCCAGCAGGTGCGACTGGCATTCGTCGAACAATTGCTCGCACACGGCGCGGGCCGCCCCTGGTGGGGCTTTCACCCAGTCGAGCGTGCGCAGCAGCGTCCACAGTTCGAGAAATTCCTCCAGCCGGCCGCCGCGCTCGTAGAACCTCAGCAGCGACCGTTGCACGCGCACCTCGATTGGCGGCGTACCCGGCGTCTCCAGGAGGTCGGCAAACGCCTGGCCGCGCGCGGCCAGCAGTGCCGCCAGCCGGCGATGCCCCATCTCCGGCCCGGGGAAGATCACTGCGATGTTCCCGGCGCCCGCCGCGAGCAGCGATCCGATCCTGCCGGCGACGAGCGCCATTTCGTCGGCGTGGGTTCGGCCGACGAGCATCTCGCACGGCAACGGAGAGGAAGGCGGCGCTTCGCCGGTCAATGCCTGGCCGACCGGCTCGCACGAGGGCGCAGCTTCTTCCTCCGCGAGGGACACCGCCTCGACGCCGAGAAAATCCTCCCAGAGTTGCACCCACTGTTCATCCAAGCCCCGGCCGCGCAAAGCGGGCTCGGGCAGCACGGCGGTGAGATCACCGCACCGGCGCGCGAGCGCGGCGACATTGAAAAACTCCCCCCAGGCCTCGGCCGAAAGGCCGTAGATCAGCAAGGCGTCGCCCGCACGCGGCGCCTCCGGCGGCACGGGCGTAAGCGCGCCGCGCTCGCTCTGAAGCTGGGCAAAGTCATAGCCGGTCTCGCGCACCCACGCCGACAGCTCGCCGAACAGATCGCGCAGGAGCGGCAGGCCGAAATGCTCGTGATTAAACCCCGCCTGCAGCAGCTCGTCGAAGTGGTCGAGGGCGCGCCCCGCGTCGGACTGCAGGCTTTTCAGGAGGCCCAGCTCCGGCGGCGGGGGGGGCACATTCGCAAGGCGCGCCAGCCGGCGCGCCAGGATGGCCCGCAGGCCAAGCAGCAGCAACTCGCGTCCGAGCGCAGGTTGGGCCGGACGCGCGAGGGCCAGCCATTTCTGGCGGGCGAGTCCCGGCGAGAGAAATTCCACTCCGAGCAACGCGACGCCCTCGGCGAGACAGCGCTGCTTGAGCGCGTGTGACTGGCCGCGCGTAGGCACTACGACATACCGGCGCATCAGGCGGCCGGGCGCCGCCGCCAACCACGGACGCACCACTTGCGTCCACGCGGTGTCGGCGTGGCGGAAAAGACGGAGCTCGCACGTGGGCGGGGCTGACGACATGCCGGGGGAGAGCTTGGGCAGATCACCCGCGCGGCTTCAACCCTGCAAGCGGGCGCCGTGCCCGGCGGCCGGCATAAGGAAAACCGCCGTGGCAGGGGCCGGCGGGAGGTGAAAACCGCGGGGGCGCGACCGTGGCGCCTTACTTGGCGAAAACGAACTTCGCGGCGCGCGATTTCACCCGGGCGGCGGCATTGGCGTGGATGACGCCGCCTCGGACAGCCTTGTCGACGGCGGCGACGTAGGCGATGGCGGCGCTCTTGGCCGCCGGGGCGTCGCCGGCCTTCGCGGCCGTTTCCAGCTGCTTTGCGAGCGTCTTCAGCCGCGTCTTCACCGCCTTGTTGCGCAACATGCGCTTCAAGGATTTGCGGGCGTTTTTGATGGCGGATTTGGTGTTGGCCATGGGTGATGCGAAATATGCTGCGAGCGGCTTGAGAGGCCGTCGAACATCCCAACGCCCCCCGGCAAGTCAAGCGGTTTTTCCCCTTGGCGCATGCGCGTTTTACACCGCGCAAAACGCGTGCGGCAGGCCTTGGTCTTGGGGCCGTAAGCCGGATTCTGGACCCCGGCTTGCGCCAGGGTGATCGTCATTTCTCTCGGCCGCTCGCGCGGCCGCCCCGCCGAAGCGGGATGCGACATACCCGGGACTGTTGGGCGGGCCGCCCAGTCCCCTATTTTGTCTTGCACCGGATTGGGTTTTCCCTGCCACCGGCATCGCTGCCGGCGCGGTGGGCTCTTACCCCACCTTTTCACCCTTGCCGCCTCTGCCATCTCAAACCTGAGATTTGAGATTCCAGAGGAGGCGGTATTTTCTCTGTGGCACTGTCCGTCACGGCGGCTTGACCCGCCGTGCCCCGGCTTGAACGGAAGCGCCTCCGGCCGGCGGCCTTGCGGCCAGCCGTGCCGGCGCGACAGCGTTTCTTGCCGGGAATCCTGCCCGAGGGTGTCCGGACTTTCCTCTCCGAACCGCCTGCCAGGGTCCGGGTTTCCCCGAACGGCAGGCGCACTTGGCGCGGGTTTACCCGCGCCGTCGGGATGTTTCCAAAGAACGGAGCGACAACCTGGCCCCAAGACCAAGGAGGGGGAGATTGAAGAAGGAAGAAGCAAGAAGCAAGAGACCCTTTTCGGAGTCCGGTAACCTCTTGGCCGAAGGCCGGTTCGTCCTCTTTCCTCTTCCTTCTTTAATCTTGAATTACGGCGGGCGCGTCTGCGGCCGTCGTTCATGCCTCCCAGTAAACGATCCGCCCGCACTGGTCGCAAGTCACGAGCTTGTCGGGTTTGCGCGTCTCGCTGTCGATATTGAACGAAATCTTGAGATGGCACCCGCCGCATTTGCCCTCGTGAATGGGCACAACGACGGGCTGGCCGGGCTTGGCCGCGAGCCAGTCGTAGAGCCGCAGCGACGGTTCGTCGAGCAGGCTGCGTGCGGCGGCGACCGACTCGTGCGCCGCCTGCAACTCGACCTGCAGGTTGGCTTCGCGCTCGCGCAGCGTCTGAATGCGTGACTCGTGACCGGCGATGTTCTGCTTCAGCTCCTCCTCGGCGGCGGCGCACTTTCGCTTTGCCTCGTCGATGGCATACATCACCTTTAACTCCTCCTCCTCCAGCGCGTCGATCTGGGCCTGCGTGGCCTCGATCTCGTGGCCGAGCGCCTGATACTCGTCGTTCTTCCGCACCTGCAACTGCTGGCTTTTGTATTTCGTCAGCCTCTCCTCGGTGGCGCCGACTTCGTTCTCCACCGCCTTCCTTTTCACCTCGAGTTCCTTCAACTCACCGCGGGTGGACTCGATGGCGGCCTTTTCGGCGGCGATCTTTTGTTCAACGGCCGCGATATCGCGCGGCACGGCCTTTAACTGGGTCTCAAGGACAAGCCGTTTCTGGTCGCGCTCCTGAAGGACCAGCAGCTTTTCCAGTGGCGGGGTAAGTGTCGTACGACAATGTCCCTCGGCAATCCTTCGAGCCCATTCGACCGTCGCTTTAGTGATATAGAGTTCATCATCCTGAGCGTCGTTGAGGTCTACCTCCCAATCTGACTTGGCATCTGTTTCCTCTTTCACACATCGCGCCCAGCTCTCGACATCCTGCATGCCGGCGTCGGTAATTTGCCAGACACCCACCTGCGGCATCGTGATTAACCCATCTAACTTCAGGTCCTCACGTCTCCATGCCAGATCGTTCTGCCCCACAGGCTCATTTGTGACGCGAAACGCTTCGTCCCACTCCGGGACATGCATGAGACCTCTCGAATCAACATAGTTCAAGACCTGCTGCTTATCCGGCTGAGACTGATGATGCAGCTTTCTGAGTAGATACAGCGCGAGTAGAACCACTCGCCGTTGTTGTCGAACTTTGAGAGGCATCAGATGTAATACATTTCGCCCGGCCCTTTCACCACCAGCATGTCGAGGGTGTAGCTTTTGCACCTGGCCTCGAGGGTGGCGCGCACGTCGCGCCAGACCTGCTGCACGCGCCTGCCGGATTGACCGTCGGCATTCCCGCCGAGTCCCAACAGGTCGCCTTCGATGAGCTTAACGATGTCGTAAAGCGTGATCTTCTCCGGCGGACGGGAAAGCACGTAGCCGCCCTGTTTGCCGCGCCGGCTGGTGATAAGCCCGCCATTGCGCAGCTCGCTCAAAATCTGCACCAGATAGTTCGCCGGGACTGCCTCGATTTTGGCCAGTTCCTCGATGTGCGCAAGCCGTCCTTCTCCGTGGTGCCGAGCCAGTTGTGCCAGCACTCGACAAGCATAATCCACCTTAACCGAAAGTTTCACGATGCCAGCAACTTACACTGTCATCTTTGGCTGGCAACCTAAAATTGAACAATGGCCGAAATTGATTAAGAAAAACATTGTCCGCAGGTATGTTTTCCGAGACAGTTTTACTTTCATTTCCAACGTTTATTTCCCCCCTGCATGCCCGACCAAGAAGACCCGAAAATCCTGAGTAAAATCCGGGCTGGCGCCGCCGCTTACGACGCATCCAAAATCCAGAAGCTCGAAGGCCTCGAGGGTGTCCGCAAACGCCCCGACATGTACATCGGCGACACCATGGAGCGTGGCCTTCACCACTGCGTCTTTGAGGTCGTCGACAACTCCATCGACGAGGCCCTGGCCGGTTTTGCCACGCACATCACGGTGAGCATCCACCTCGACGGCTCGTGCTCGATCGAGGACAACGGACGCGGCATTCCCGTCGATCTGCACCCCGTGTACAAGATTCCGGCGCTCGAACTCGTGCTCACCAATCTTCACGCCGGCGGCAAGTTCGGCAAGGGCGCCTACCAGGTGTCGGGCGGCCTGCACGGCGTG